>Ga0136635_10000206_pt1 | contig 15018 bp, 13 predicted proteins | sample AntDrymeUQ852106_2_FD_105495 | JGI IMG/M metagenome (GOLD analysis project Ga0136635, IMG submission 105495) | Polar desert sand microbial communities from Dry Valleys, Antarctica - metaG UQ85 (21.06) | ecosystem: Environmental > Terrestrial > Soil > Desert | place: Antarctica: Dry Valley... | reverse complement strand
GCGTACCACCGTCTCCGTTTTCGCCAGCGGGACAAGGAGCAGCTCGTCAAGACTGCGAACGTCCTGGCGATCATCGGCACCGTCTTCCTTTCCTTCGCGCTCTCCGGAGCAGTCTTCGTCGTCACAGACCTCGTCTTCAAGAACACGATGACGGCGGTGGCCACCGGGGCCACCGCCGCTCTGCTCGCGTCGCTCTGGTACGGGCTGCCCGGTCTCAGCCGGCTGCGCGATAACTAGGAGTTCGCGCCGTGCATCGGGGCCTCGGCCCCGGGGAGGTGCAGCAGGTTCTCGACATCGTTCACGCCCTGAACGCTCCGCGCCCGCTTCTCGAGGTCGCGGATCATCTCCTGCTGGCCGACCTCACCGCGGAGGACGATCTTGCCGTTCTCGGCGTTCACGTTGATTTGCCCCTTTGGAACGTCCTCGTCGCTGAAGATCTCGCTCTCGACCTTCCGCGCCAGCGTGACGTCGTCCGTCGGCCCCTTGACGTCTTCCTCGATCTGTTTCGCCTGGCCCACGACGCCTTTCGCCTTGGACGAGGCCGTCTGGCCCAGCTGCTCGCCTCGCTGCGCGCCCCGGCTGAAAAGCTCACCGAAGCGGCTCTGCATCGTGGCGCGGCGGCTGCGACCTTCCTGCGGGTCGAAGAAGTATTTCAAGGCGGCGCTCAGGCCGATCAGGCCCAGCAATTTTCTCATGACGGCTCCCTTTCGTTGCGTTATCGCTCCGGGCCAGCCTACCCCGTAGCGAAACGCCGAAACGCCGCGCCCGCTGTCGGTCCTAGTCGCCCCAGTCGAAGTCGCGGGAGCGGCCCCAAAGGCCGTCTTCGTCCTGCGCTTCGACGGGCTGCGCTGCTACCGCCTGAGGCTGCTCCGACTCCACACCGGGGTGTCCGTCGAGCGTGTCCTCGATCCGAGCCTGCTCCTCGGTCTTGAAGAGCGGATGATTCTGGAACGGGTCCTCGACGCGGTAATGGTCGATGGGCATGTTGCCCTCGAGCTCAGCGTTCTTGCGCTTCAGCTCGAGGTGATCCTGGATCACGTCTGCGAACAATGACGGTGTCTCTACGGGCATCGATCCTCCGTGGTTTCCGGGCAATTCTTGCTCGGCGGGGGATTCTAACCGGACTTGGCGGTTTCGTAGCCTGGCGACGAACTCGGGACGGCGACCCGCTCGGAGACCACGACTCGGTCTTTCCCGAGGCGCTTGGCCTCGTAGAGCGCCGCATCGGCAGCGGCTACTAGCTGGTTCTGTCCCGAGACTGCCGGGAAGGAGGCGACTCCGAAGCTTGCCGAGACTTCGATCTCGTCTCCGTCGGGCGCAATCAGCCTGTGGGTGGCGAGCGCCTCTCGGATGCGTTCCGCCAGCTGCCGTCCGCCTTCCAGGTCGGTGCCGGGAAGCAGGAGCGCGAACTCCTCGCCGCCCCAGCGGCCCGCCAGGTCGATTTCACGGACGCTCTCGCGAAGATGCTCCGCAAAGTCCTTGAGCACCTCGTCACCCGTCGGATGGCCCCAGCGGTCGTTGATCCGCTTGAAGTCGTCGATGTCGGCGAGGACGAGCGCCATCGGCTCCTGGAAACGCTCGGCGCGAGCGAGCTCCTTCTCGAGCGCGGCAGTGCACAGTCGCCGGTTCGCGAGGCCCGTGAGGCTGTCCACGAGCGCCTGCTGCTCGACGGTGCGGTGCAACTGGGCATTGCTGAGCGCGATGACTGCGTGGCCGACGAGCCAGCCGGCGCTCTCGCGTTGGTCGGATGTGAACTCCTCGCCGTAGAGCACGAGCGTGCCGAACGTGTCTCGTCCGGCTGAGAGCGGGAACTCGAGCTTGACGTCCGTGCGCTCGCCGCCGAATGCGATCAGTACGGCCCCGCCTTCGGTCAGCTCGCCCCGCGACGCCCCCGTCGCCTGGACAGCCGTCTCGACGATCACGCGCAGGAGCTGGTCGATGTCGTGCGTGGCGGCGAGAGCCTCACCGAACCGCAGCGTCGTCTCTCGCAACCGCCTGCGCTCCTCCTCCAGCTCGCCGAGCCGCTGCTCCAGCTGCTCCGCCATCTGGTTGAAGACGTGGCCGAGCGACGCGAACTCGTCTCGGCCGCGAACGTGGACACGGTCGCCGAGCCGGCCCCGAGCGATGCCGCGTGCCGCCTCGGCGAGGCGGGACAGGGTCCCGACGATCGCGCGGCCCTGAATGTAGGCGACGAGCGCGATCAGGAACAACGCTGCGAGCATTGCCAGGAAGAGGCGGGAGCGGACCCAGCCGACGGACTCGTCGATGCGTGCCTGTGGCGCAAGGACGACGAGTGAAGCGTTTCGGGGTGCGGCGAGCTTGTGCGACGCGAGCGCCCGGAAGCTGCGTCCCGAGACCGCAATCTCCTCCGGCTGAGCCGGCGTCTCGAGCCGTCCTTCCAGGGTCGTGCTGGCGGTGAGCACACGACCGTTCTCGACAAAGGCGATCTCGGCGCCGTTCGAGAGACCGGCGCTCCTTCGGAGGGCAAGGGCCAGCTGACGATCGATCGGCATCGGTGCGACCACGCGGCCGAGCCTGCCCCCGCTTCCGACGACCGCGACCGAGCGAACGACGGCGGGACGGCGGATGGTTCCTATCGATGCACCGCCTCGAGGCTCGATCCGGACGTGATGCGAAGCGGCAAAGCGGCGAAGCTGCTTACGGTCGCCGGTGGCCAGAGCCTGCTGGAACGCGGGATCGCGCGCGAGCAGTGCGGCATCGCGCCCGGCCTGGGCGACGCGGTCGACGAATGCGGCCTGTGCGGCCCGCACGCCGGTATCGAGCGTGCCGTCCACGCGGCGCGTCTCGTTCTGATCGGTCACGGCCTCGAGCCCGCTGAACGCCGCCGCGAACGGCAAGAGCGCGATCAGCGAGAAGTACGCGACGAGCTTGAGTTTGAAACTCCCCATTCGATTCCCCTCAAGGCACCCCTGTCTTTGACCGATACCACTTGAGCGGATTGTCGGCAGGGAAGGGGTTGAACATGAGGGGGGCACTGATTCACGTGCTGACCGGCCTACTGCTGGGCGTTGCTTTGGCGGGGCTGCTTCACGCACCGGAGGAGCTCGTCGCGCAGCAGGAATCGCGCACGGCGGTCGTCAGGCCGGCCGGCTCCGCTGCCGGGCCATGGGTCGAGGAGCGAACGATTCGCGTCTCCCCGACGGTCGAGCGTGCAGTCGAAGCGCGGCGCATTGCCCGGCGCGAGCAGATCGAACGCGCAAACGCCCTGCGCGAGCAGATCGAGCGCGCAAAGGAAGCACGACTCCGACCCAAGCAGGCTGGCCCGAGCCCGATCGTGCAGAAGCCCGTGCTCGCCCGCGCCATGATCGCGGCGACCCCGGTCACTGGCCTCGCGCGCACGCCGCGTCCGGTCGCCGCACCCAAGCCCGCTGCTCCGGCTGCTCCGGCTGCTCCGCCCAAAGCCTCTCCGGCACCCCCTCCGCAGCCACCGAAGGGCGTCGTTTTCACGCCGCAGGCCGCACCTCCTCCACCGCCACCGGTCGAGGAGGACGAGGACGAGGGCAAGAAGAAGGACAAGGACAAGGACAAGGACAAGGACAAGGACAAAGACAAAGACAAAGACAAAGACAAAGACAAAGACAAGGACAAGGACAAGGACAAGGACAAGGACAACGATGATGGCGGCGGCGCCGACGACGACGACGATTGAGCCTTCACTAGGATGCGGTGATGCCGCGCGCTCGCTATCTGCTCGCCCGTCGGATGGGGCCGGTCGGAGTCGTCTTGACCGCCTGGGACATCTGGCGGCGAATTCCCAAGCAGCACCGCCGGCGGATCGCCCGGGAAGCCCGCAAGCACGCGCCGTCCGTCGCCCGCGTCGTGGCCCGCCAGGTGCGGCAGGCCCGCGAGCTCAAGAACAAGCGCTAGCTCTCTAGGAGAACACGTCTCGGACGATCCGGTCCTGCTCGCGAACGTGGGCGGTGGGATAGCCCTCGCCCGGGCTCGCACGCCACGGCCGGCCAACGTATCGAAGCGGAACCCTGCCACCGGTCGCTTCCTCGAGACGGTGGCGGATCGCGCGCCAGGCACCCATGTTCTGCGGCTCCTCCTGGGCCCAGAGAACCTCACGGAGCGCCGGGTACGAGGCGACGAGCTTCGTCGCTGGATCGACCGGGAACGGGTAGAGCTGCTCGATCCGGGCGACGGCGGTCTCCGGATGCTGAGACCGCAGCTCGTGGCCCACGATGTCGTAGTAGACCTTGCCGGAGCAAAGGACGAGCCGGCGCACCTGATCGTGCGGCTCCCGGTCGTCGAGCACCGGCTCGAAGCGTCCCGCCGCGAGTTGCTCGAGGACCGCTGAGGACTCCTTCAGGCGCAGCAGGCCCTTGGGGGTCATGACCACGAGTGGCCGGGCGCTCGGATCGAGGGCCTGCCGGCGCAGCAGGTGGAAGTACTGCGCAGCCGTGCTCGGCGTGACGATGCGGATGTTCTCCTGGGCTGCGAGCTGAAGGAACCGCTCGAGCCGGCCACTGGAGTGCTCCGGCCCGTTTCCCTCGTAGCCGTGGGGCAAGAACAGAGTCAACCGCGAGGTCTGGCTCCACTTGGACAGGCCGGAGACGAGGAACTGGTCGATCACGATCTGCGCGCCGTTGACGAAGTCGCCGTACTGCGCCTCCCAGATCACGAGCGCCTCCGGCGCGCCGACCGAGTAGCCGTACTCGAAGCCGAGTGTCGCGTACTCGGAGAGCGGCGAGTTGAAGACCTCGAACGACGCCGTGGCCTCCCGCAGCTGTTTCATCGGCGTGTATTGCTCGCCGCTGCCGGGATCGTGAAGGACGAGGTGGCGGTGGGAGAACGTTCCGCGCTCGGTGTCCTGGCCGGTCAGGCGGACCGGGATGCCCTCCACGAGAAGGCTCGCAAAGGCAAGCGTCTCGGCATGTCCCCAGTCGATCTCCCCGCCGTCGAACCTCTCCCGGCGGCGCTCCAGCTGCCGCGCGAGCTTCGGGTGAACGGTGAAACGGCCCGGCACCGCGAGCAGCTCGTCGTTGAGCGCGCGCAGCCGGTCGGCATCGACCGCCGTCAAGACTTCGGTGCCGACGGTCGGCGGCGTCCGCTCGCTCGGCGGCTGCTCGGAGGTGGCCGCGGCGAGCGAGGCCTTCAGCGTCTCGTGAGCGGAGCGCAGGCTCTGCTCGACCTCGCGCGCGAGCTCGTCCGCCTCCTCCTGCGTGACGACGCCTTCCTCGACGAGCCGGGCGGCGTACTGCTCACGAACGCTCGGGTGGTTCTGGATGCGCTCGGTCATGAGCGGCTGCGTGTACGCCGGCTCGTCGCCTTCATTGTGGCCGTGGCGCCGGTAGCCGATGAGGTCGATCACGACGTCGTGGCCGAAACGGCGCCGGAAGGCCATCGCAAGCCGGATCGAGGACACGGCGGCCTCTGGGTCGTCCGCGTTCACGTGGATGATCGGTACGTCGAAGCCCTTCGCGAGGTCGCTCGAGTAGCGCGTCGAGCGCCCGTCGGCCGGGTCGGTGGTGAAGCCGACCTGGTTGTTCGCGATCAGGTGGAGGGTGCCGCCCGTCGAGTAGCCGCCGAGGCCCTGGAGGTTCAGCGTCTCGGCGATGACGCCCTGCCCCGGGAACGACGCATCGCCATGGATGAGAATCGCGAGCGCAACGCGCGGGTCGTGCGCTCCTCCGGGCGTCGAGCGGTCGGTCTGCTCGCTGCGGGCGAGGCCCTCGACGATGGGATCGACGGCCTCCAGATGGCTGGGGTTCGCGGCGAGCGTGACGGTGATGTCTCCCGCGGCCGTCTTCCGCCGTCCCTGCGCGCCGAGGTGGTACTTGACGTCGCCGCTCGAGCCGGCCGGCTGCGAAGAGATCGCCTGGAGGTTCCGCTCCCCCTCGAACTCCCGGAGGATGGTGTCGTAGGGCCTCCCGAGCACGTGAGCCAGGACGTTCAGGCGACCGCGGTGCGCCATGCCCGCGACCACTTCGTGCGCCCCGTCCTCAGCAGCAAGCTCGAGAGCGAGGTCGAGCATCGGCACCATGACGTCGAGCCCTTCGACCGAGAACGATTTCTGCCCCAGGAACGCACGCCGAAGGTAGCGCTCGAGGCCTTCCACCTCGGACAGACGGGCGAGCAGCAGCTTCTTGCTCTCCGCCGGCAGCGGCTCTCGGTAGCTGCCGCACTCGATCGCCTGGCGCAGCCAGACCCGCTCCTGGTGATCCGAGATGTGCTCGAGCTCGTACGCGCTCGTACCGCAGTAGGTCTCCTGAAGCTTTGGCAGCACCTCGGCGAGCGTCTCGCCCGGAACGTGGACCCGGAGGAGCTTTCTCGGGATCTGAGCCTGCAGCTCGGGCGTGAGAGGCGGGATGAGGAGCTCCGGCTCGAGCGCCGGGTCGCCGACAGGCTCCTGTCCGAGTGGGTCGAGTCGTGCCGCGAGATGCCCGTGCGTGCGGTAGGCCTTCACGAGCGCCATCGCCGCGGCAACAGCGCCGAGCAACGTCTCGTCAGCGGCCGGAGCCTCAGCCGGAGGAGGTGATTCGGCAACCGGCGCGGCGGGAGGGACAGGGACCGGAAGGGTCGCGACCGTCGCGGGGGCGCCGTTCCCGTCTGCCTCGAGAAGCTGGAGGAGGCGGGCGACGCCGGGATGCTGCAGGAGCAGGTTGCTGTCGCCTTCGAACAGCTCCCGCCACTCGGCCGGCACGGCGTCCGGATTCTCGAGGTACTCCTCGAGCACCGCTCGCGCGTATCCCGCGTTGAGTCCGTCGACCTCAGCCAATGTGCCTCTTTGTTCTTTGTACCAGTGCGCTTCCCCTGCGCGGGCTCGCGGCTACCAGAGGGGGCGGTTCGTGATCACGCAGACGATCATCCCGAGGAGCCACGAGATCGACGCGATCGCGACGGCCGCCCCGGCGAGGTTCCGGTGCCGGCCGGACGCCATGGCGGAGGCTACGAGCCCGACGAAGAGCGAGAAGAGGCCGATCGTGACTGGTCGCTGGGCGATCGCGACGAGGCCGCCGAAGATGGCGATCGCCGACAGGAACCCCGCCACGCTCTCGGCGGAGCCGCTTCGCTCGGCCACGGGCGGAACGGTGCTCATCGGAATGTCACCCTCTCAGCTTTGCGAGCAGGGCGTGCGCCACGCGGCCCGCCGCGACGTGGCGCGCGAGGGTGCAGGGGCCGGGGGCCGCCTCCGGGCGGACCGGCCTCGGAAGCGCGCTGGAGAACCGCCGGCTCGGGCGGGGGAGGCTCTGCGCGAACGGCCCAGACGACGACACCGACCAGATAGAGGATCGGCAGCTTGAGGACGAGCATCAGGAAAACGATCTCGACCACGGTCGAACCATTGTAGGCACCTTCGCAAGAAGCAGGAGCATGGCCAGCGGAAGCCGTACACTCCCGTCGGGACGCGACGCGGTGGCCACTGCCGTCCAAACATTCGAGTACGTCAATGTCGTCGTTTTCGGCGCCCTGGCGCTGGCGGCATTGGGATTGTGGCTGCGCGGACGGGGGAGGCCGGCGTTGTGGGCAGCCCTGAGCTTCGGCGCGGTCGGCATCGTCGTCCTCGTAGGCCTCGTTCTCCCTGACGAGCCGGGAAACGACGCCGAGGAGGTCATCGAGCGCATCAACATCGCGCTGCTCGTCCTCTTCCCGTTCCTCTTGTACCGCTTCACGACGACGTTCGAGCGAGCGCCCGGCGGGCTGGAGCGCTTCGTCGGCGTCATGACGGTCGTCCTGGTCGTCTGGACGTTCCTGCTCTCCGACTTTCCAGCCGAGGGCGAGACCCACTCGTTCGGCTTCCGCGCCTACCTGATCTCGTTCCTCCTCCACTGGACGTCGCTGTCGATCGTTGCGGCAGTTCGACTCTGGCGCGCGGGGCGCGGGCAGCCCAGCGTCGCCCAGCGGCGCATGCGCCTCCTGGCAACCGCCAGCGTTCTGTTCACGGCCACGCTCCTGCTCGCCGGGCTGAGCCCTGATCCGGAATCGTTCCTCTCGCTCGTCATCGGTGTCCTGGCAACGATCAGCGGCCTCACGTTCCTCCTCGGACTTTCCCCTCCGAGCTGGCTTCGCCTCGTCTGGCGTCGACCCGAAACCGCCCGTGTCCAGGCAGCGATCGCCGGTCTCATGGGTGCAAGGACTCCGAACGATGTGACCGAGAGCGTGCTCCCGCCAATGCTGGACGTCGTGGGCGCACGGGCGATCGCGTTGCACGACGAGAACGGAACCCTCGTCGGATCGTTCACCGCCGCGGATGCTCGCGACCTGGAGACGGCGGAGGTGCTGGAGGTGGCCCTCCCCTCCGGATCGCTGCAGGTCTGGACGAGCCGGTACGCGCCGTTCTTCGGCCAGGAGGAATTCGCACTCCTGCGGACGCTCGGGTCGCTCGCGCAGCTCGCGCTCGACCGAGCCCGTCTCTTCGGCCAGGAGCAGGTCGCCCGAGCCGCCCTCGAGGAAGCGGACGAGCTGAAGAACAACTTCGTCGCGCTCGCGGCCCATGAGCTGCGGACACCGGTCGCGGTCATCCACGGCGTCATCGAGACGCTCGATCGGCGCGGGAACGAGATCGCCGTCGAGCAGCGCGAACAACTCGAGGACTCACTCCGTGGCCAGACCGCCAGATTGAAGATGCTGGTGGAGCAGCTGCTCGACCTCTCGCGCCTCGACGCGCACGCGGTCCCGATCGATCCTCAGCGCTTCAAGGTCCGAGCGCGGATCGAGGAGATCGTCAAAGGGGCGGCCGGCGGGCGCGTCGGCGAAGTGTCTGCCGATCTCGAGACGACCGTCGACCCGGGTGCGTTCGACCGCATCCTCTCGAACCTCGTCACGAACGCGCTGCGCTACGGCCAGGCGCCCGTGACGGTCTTCGCCGAACAGGTCGACGGCAGGCTCCAGGTTGCCGTCGAGGACCGAGGCGAGGGGGTTTCTCCGGAGTTCGTTCCGTCGCTCTTCGAGCGCTTCAGCCGCAGCGATGCGGCCCGCCCTCGGGGGCCGGGGACCGGCCTTGGCCTCGCAATCGCCCAGTCGTACGCCGAGGCGCACCAGGGAAAGCTCGAGTACCGCCAGGCCGAGCCGCACGGCGCCCGGTTCGAGGTCGTTCTCCCGGCCGAGCCGGGCATCGCCTAGGCCGCCGAGGAGGGAGTGGAGCCAGTCGGGCTCGAACCGACGACCTCCGCCATGCCATGGCGGCGCTCTCCCAGCTGAGCTATGGCCCCCTGCGGCCCAAGTGTAACCGCGAACTCGTAGTCCCTTGCCCAGTTCAGGAGCTCGCGCTGGTTGTTGCGCGAAGGGGCAAGGCGAAGAAAGATTTGCGCCTGATTAGGAAAGCGTTCGTACGGCAGAAAGAAGCACTTCTCGAGCTCCGCACAGTAGAACCGCGAACGCGTCGATCTCTTGTGCGGTGTAGAGACGGCGCTCCAGCCCGTCCCGAGTACGCCGATTGGAGTAGCAGCGAACGACAACGACGTCGCCTTGTCTTGTTGCCCATTTGCACTGGATCCGAACAAGGTGCTCTCCGAGCAGAAAGATCATGCGAAGCGACCACCCTCGAAGACCGGACGATAGACCTCGACGCCCAGCTTCGTCGCTTCCCATGCGATCGCCATCTCCGCGCGATCGCGCCTTTCTGATCCGTCGTCAACATCGACAACGGCTTCTAGTTGTCGGATCGGACGACTAAGCTGTGGCTGCGTCGAGCTCGACGGAGGGCATGTCGCTCCAGAGCTCTTCGAGCCCGTAGTACTCCCGGGTCTCGGGCGTGAAGACGTGGAGGACGACGTCGAGGTAGTCCACGAGGATCCAGTTGCCGTCCCGGTCGCCCTCGACCGCGCGCGGCCTCAGCCCCTCGTTCGCCCTCAGGCGCTCCCGGACCTCGTCGTGGATCGCCTTTGTCTGGCGCGCGTTTCGCCCCGTGCAGAGGACGAAGAAGTCGGTGTAGGCGGTGACGGGCCGCAGATCGAGGATCAGGACGTCCTCTGCCAGCTTCTCCTGGGCGAGAGCGGCGATGCGGCGGGCTTGTTCGAGTGAGGTCAGAGTCTGAAAGCGTCCCTTGGGTTCTCTCCCATCTTAGCCTCGGCCCGAGGATGGCAAACGGGCTCCGTAGAGGCCGAGCCGCTCGATCTCCCGCGCGACACCCTCTGGAACGAGATCGTCGATCGGCTCACCGGCCGCGACACGCGCCCTGATCTCGCTCGACGAGATGGGGCGCTGGTCGATCCGGAGCACTTCCACGTCTCCCTCGGGCGGCGGATGCCCCGGGCGAGCGCCGACGGCGATCCGGGTCAGACGCCGCACCTCCTCGGGGTCCTTCCAGCTCGCGAACGCGGCCCATTCGTCGCCGCCCAGCACGAACACCGGATCGTCGAGCGATTCGGCTCGAAGGAAGTCGACCGTGTACGCATGGTCGTCCAGCCGCACGTCGCCGAAGCGGCCGAGGGCGAGCTCCGCGAGCCGGAGCCGCGTTGGGGCGTCTGCAATGACGTACTTGTGGCCCGGGCGCTCGGCGACGAGCACGATCAAACGGTCGGCGTCCAGTTGCTCCCGCGCCCCTTCGGCAAGCGCGACATGGCCGAGGTGCGGGGGATCGAAGACGCCGCCGAGGATCGCGATTGTCACGACAGGATCAGTGTCTCGCCGTCGACTTCCACCTCTGCGCCTTTTTTCGCTCCGGCAGCGCGCAGGGCCGCTTCGAGCTCATCGGGCTCGGGCGTGGGCCCCGTGACCCTGAAGCCGCTGTCCGTCCTGAAGAGCCGGAAGCTGCTTCGAGGGTCGGGCCGCGGCCGGTAGACGAGAAACTCGACCATACCGTCGTCGAGCGCCGCCTCCGGATCCGGAGCGGGAGGACACAACTCGAGCAGCGCGTTCACGAGCTCGTCGATGCCGGCGCCGGTTGCCGCGGAGGTTCGGAGCACCCGCCGGACGCGATCGTCCTCGAGCGGGAAGCCGACTTCACCGGAGATGTCCAGCTTGTTCAGGACGACGATCTGGGGAAGCGCGTCGAGACCGGCGCCGTAGGCCGAAAGCTCGCCGTCGATTAGCACAAAGCGTTCCGCCGGGTCCCCCTCAGAGGCATCGATCACGTGCACGAGAAGCCGCGCCCGCTCGAGATGAGCGAGGAACTCGTGTCCGAGCCCGATTCCCTCGCTCGCTCCCTCGATCAACCCGGGCACATCGGCGACCGTCAGCTGCCGCCCGCTCGGCGACTCGACCGTGCCGAGGACGGGCGCGAGGGTCGTGAACGGATACTCGGCGACCTTCGGCTTCGCGTTCGAGATCCGGCGCAGGAGAGACGACTTCCCTGCGTTTGGCAGTCCCACGAGCGCGGCATCGGCCATCAGTTTCAACCGGAGCTCCAGCTCGAGGTCCTCGCCGGGCATGCCGACTTCGGCAAAGCGCGGGGCCCTTCGCGTCGGCGTGGCGAACTTCCGGTTCCCTCGTCCACCGGATCCGCCCCGCGCCGCCACGACCCGCGCCCGGGTTGCGGCGAGGTCGACCATCAGCTCCCCGTCCTCGGAGAAGACCTGAGTCCCGACCGGCACGCGGAGCGCGATGTCCTCGCCGTCTGCGCCGTGCTTGTTCGCGCCACGGCCGCTCCCGCCCGACCCTGCCCTGAAGCTCTTGCGGCCCTGGAAGAACGACAGGTCGCGAAGATCGGCGTCGACAACGAGCTCGACGTCTCCCCCACGCCCGCCGTCACCCCCGTCCGGGCCGCCCTTCGGGACGTACTTCTCGCGCCGGAAGCTCAGCGCGCCGTGGCCGCCGCGACCGGCCTGCACGCGGATGCGAGCCCGGTCGTTGAACACGGTGCCTCCGGGCCGTTTAGGTCGTGGAGGCGGCGACTTCGGCTGGGTCGACGGCGACCGTTCGCCGCTCGCCGCTGCGCTTGAACTCCACGCGTCCGTCGCGAGTCGCGAAGATCGTGTCGTCGCGGCCGAGTCCGGCGCCGGGGCCAGGCCTGAAGCGCGTGCCGCGCTGCCGGACGATGATCATCCCAGCCTTCACGTCCTGTCCGGCGAAGATCTTGACGCCGAGTCGCTTCGACTCGGAGTCGCGGCCGTTCCGGGAGGAGCCAAGTCCTTTTTTGTGTGCCATCTAGCCGTCTTCTTTCTTCGTCGTTGTCCGCGGCTTGGATGCAGTCGAGCTCGACCGCGCGCTCTTCGCACCGATCGACTCGATCTGGATCCGGGTCAGGTGGCTTCGGTGACCGGTGTGGCGCTTGTAGCCGGTGCGCCTCCGGTACTTGCCGATTCGAATTTTCTTGCCTTTGACGTGCTGGAGCACCTTCGCGGTGACCGTCCCCTTCGGAGAGAGCTCGGCCTTGCCGTCGCCGCCTTCGAAGATCACCTCCGGCTGGAACGTCTTGTCCTCGTCGACGGCGAGCCGGTCCACGAGCAGTTTCTCGCCCTCGCGGACGACGTACTGCTTCCCACCCAGTTTGATGATCGCGTAGCTCATGGAAAAACGCCGGTCGGGCTTTGCCTGAACATCCGCCCTCTTTGGCGAGGTCAGTCTACCAGCGGTTCCTCGACACCTCTGGGCGTTTCCGACGGGCTCTCGGGCGTTTCCGCCTGGCCCGTGGAGTCTCCTCTGTTACCCCCGCCGTTCGACTGCGCGCCCGCCGGCTTCCGGCGTCGGCGGCCTCCGCGGGAGCCGCGCCTGGTGCGCTTCTTTGGCCTCGGCTGCTCGCCGTCGCCGTTCTCCTCCGCTTCGGGGTCCTCGCCCAGCGCGGGGCTCGGAAGATGGATGAGCACGCCTGATTCGGCCGGCTTTCCGTTCTGGCTGTCGCCGGGATCCTCGGGCTCCCCGGGTTCCTTAGCGACCTCGGGAATCGCGCCAGGGACAGCCTCTGCGGTCTCCCCGCTCGCCGCAACCGCCGGCTTCTTCCTGCGCCGTCCCCCGCGCGACCCTCGCCGGGTGCGCTTCTTCGGTTTCGGCTCCCCGTCTGGCGTCTCCTCGGCCCCGCTCTCCTCGGAAGGCTCTTCCTCCTCCGCAACGGCTTCCACAGGCTCCTCGAAGCCACCCTCGGCGTCCTCCTCGATGTCGGACTCGACTTCGGCCCGAGCTTCGGGAGCAGCCAAGTCGTCTGTCTCCACGGCTTCGTCCGCCTGATCCTCCTTCGGCGCAGCCTTGCGGCGCGCCCGTGTCGGCTTCTCAGCCATCGCTTCGGCCGTGATCGGCGGCTCACCCGCATCCGGCTGATCCGCGAGCTCGGCGTAGGCAGTGCCGTCGAGGACGCGAGTGATCCGCACCTTCACTCGCTTGCCGACGAGCGCCGAGCTTTTCCCGACCGAGATGTCGATGCCTTCGTGCTTCGCGACTCCTGCGCCTGGATCGTGGAGCCCGACTTCGACGAGCTTCACCTCGAGCTCCTTGCCCTCCTCCAGGGGAGACTCGGGCTGGAGCTTCGCAAGCGGGCCGCGGGCGAGCACCTCGAGATGGTCGAGCGGCGCCCCTTCCTTCGCCTCGATGAAGAATCGCCGGCGCGTCCGCTCCTCGATCGCCCTCAGCCGCTCGGCGCCCGGGCCGACCAGCCCCGCCGCGACGTGCGGGCTGAGCTCGACGCGGAAGGCCGCTGTGCGCGAGCCCGCCGCGAGCTGCCGGAGCTTGCGCTCGACGTCGACCGCGGCGGAGACCTCAGAGACGACGATGCCGTCGCCTGCGCAGGTGGGGCAGCGCTTCGTGAGGATCTCGCGCGGTCCGTGTGAGACGTTCTGGCGCGTCATCTCGACGAGCCCGAGCGGAGAGATCTCGACGACGTAGGTCTTCGTCCGATCACGCTCCAGCTCGGTCTTCAGCGCCTCCTCGACGGCCTCCCGGTTCTTCGGGTTCGCCATGTCGATGAAGTCGATGACGATGATCCCGCCGATGTCGCGCAGCCGAAGCTGCCGGACGACCTCTTTGACCGCCTCGAGGTTGTTCTTCGTGATCGTGTCCTCGAGCCGTCCTGAGGACGACTTCGACCTCGAGCCCACGAACCGCCCGGTGTTGACGTCGATGACCGTGAAGGCCTCGGCGTAATCGAAGATGAGATAGCCGCCGGATGGGAGATCGACGCGGCGGGAGAGCGTGGACTGGATCTCCTTCTCGACGCCGAAGTCCTCGAAGAGCGAGGTCTTGCCGGTGTACTTGCGCACTTTGTCTGCCATGTGCGGTGAGGTCTTCTTCAGATAGCCGACGATGCGCTTGTAGGTCAGGTCGTGGTCGACGACCGCCTGCTCGAAGTCGTTCGTGAAGAGGTCGCGGACGACACGCAGCGGCAGCTCTGCCTCCTGGTAGACGAGCGCCGGCGCCTTCGCCTTCTCAGCCCGTTTCTGGACTTCCTTCCACAGGCGCTGGAGGAAGTCGATGTCGCGCTCGATGTCCTCTGCAGACGCGCCCTCGGCGGCGGTTCGCACGATCATGCTCCCCGTCTTCGGCGCGACGGACTTGACGATGTCGCGGAGCCGGATGCGCTCGTCGTCGGGCAGCCGTCGCGAGACGCCGAAGCCCTCGCCGCTCGGGACGTAGACGACGAAGCGGCCGGGAAGCGAGATCTCGGTCGTGAGACGCGCGCCCTTCGACTTCATCGGATCCTTGACGGCCTGCACCAGGATCTCCTCGCCGCGGCTCAGGAGGTCCTGGATCTTGCGGCCGTGGCGCCGTCCCTCGAGCTCGGAGGTGACGATCTCGTCGACGTAGAGGAAGCCGTTCTTCTCGAGCCCGATCTCGACGAACGCGGCCTCCATCCCCGGAAGGACGTTGTCGACCGTGCCCTTGTAGATGTTCCCCGCGATCGAGCGGCTCTCCGGCCGCTCGAGGTAGACCTCGGCGACCGTGTCGTCCTCGAGGATCGCGACGCGCTGTTCGGCGACGTCGACCGAGATGACGAGGTCGCGCTTCGCGGGCGGCGGCAGCGCTCTCGGAGTCGCCGTCCTGCGCCGGGACTGGCGCGCAGGGCGCTCCCGCGGCTTGCGCTCCGGCCTGGCGGCTTTCTCGGGCTTCTGCTTCTCGGCCTTGCCTTCCGCGTCAGCCTTCTCGGGCTGCGCCTCCGCGCGCTCGGTTCGATCCGAGGGCTTGCGG
>Ga0136635_10000205_pt1 | contig 15038 bp, 15 predicted proteins | sample AntDrymeUQ852106_2_FD_105495 | JGI IMG/M metagenome (GOLD analysis project Ga0136635, IMG submission 105495) | Polar desert sand microbial communities from Dry Valleys, Antarctica - metaG UQ85 (21.06) | ecosystem: Environmental > Terrestrial > Soil > Desert | place: Antarctica: Dry Valley... | reverse complement strand
TCCGTGTTTACCGATCTCGCGCTTCCGGTCGATGAATCCTTCGAGCTCGACCGCTGCGGCAGCTGCACTCGCTGCCTCGAGGCCTGCCCCACAGGCGCGCTGGTTGAGCCGAGAGTACTCGATGCTACTCGCTGCATTTCCTATCTCACCATCGAGCAGAAGGGCCCCATACCGGAGGAGCTGGCCGATCGTTTTCAGGGTTACGCGTTCGGCTGTGATATCTGCAACGATGTGTGCCCCTGGAATCAGCGCTTCGCGCAGCCGGGCAGTGCATCCGAGTTTCACCCGACCGGCGAGATGCTGGGAGCGGGGCCGGACTTTTTCGAGCGGATGACGGACGAGGAGTTCGGCGATCGTTTCGGAGACACACCGTTCCAACGGCCTGGACTTGCCGGAATGCGGCGAAACTTTCGCGCTGCCTACCGATCGACTGGGGCGCTTGCAAGGCCGGGGTGAATGAGACAACTGCGCCATCTGCTTCGTTATGACGTGTGGGCCAATCGGCAGACGCTGGGCTCGCTGAGCAGGAGTGCTCCAGCACGAAGTCTGAGCTGGATGGCACACATAGTTGGCGCCGAGCGCCTCTGGATGGCCCGTTTGCGTCGGCGCCAGGAGCCTCTACCGGTTTGGCCGGAGCTCGACGTGGCAGCCTGCGGCCAACACCTCGAAGAGCTGTCGCGAATGTGGCCAGAGTACCTGGACGAGGCCCCGGACGCTACCGAAAGGATTCCCTACACCAACTCGAAGGGGGAGACCTGGACCAGCACGGTGGAGGAGATCCTCACCCACCTCGTGATTCACTCTGCCTATCATCGGGGGCAGATCGCCTCTGATGTCCGGGCCAGCGGCGGAGTGCCGGCATATACCGATTACATCCACGCTGTTCGGCAGCGGCTGATCGAATGAGGTCGGTTCTTCTAAGTCATTGCGAGGATGCGTAGCATCCGAAGCAATCCCGTGACCAGCCAGCGGGATCGCCACGCGGGCTTCGCCCGCTCGCGATGACTAGCCTAGGCCGACGCCCTTACTATTCAGCGATGACCAACCCCGTCGCCCCGCGTACCCCTGCCCCTGTTGTGGGCACCTATCAGCCACCCCAGCTCGAACGCCTCCGCACCGTAAGCCGGCTGCTCGACAGCGCGTTCGTCATCCCGGGAACCCGCTATCGATTCGGGTTCGACGCGCTGATCGGCCTGGTGCCGGGTCTGGGCGACGCGGTGAGCGCGATCTTCTCGGGATACATCATCCTCCAGGCCTCCCGCCTGGGTGCTCCGAAATCGGTGGTCACCCGGATGATCGGCAATGTTGCACTGGACACCCTGGTCGGCTGGGTTCCAGTCCTGGGCGACCTCTTCGACGTGGCTTGGAAGTCGAATCTGAGGAACATGGCGCTGCTGGAAACCCATCTGCAGCAACCGGCCGCCGCCCGAGCCGGGAGCCGGAAGGCGCTCGTCCTCCTGGGCGGGGTGCTGCTCCTGTTAATCGTGGGTGCGGTAGCGCTCGGTGTGCTGGTAGCGAAGCTGGTTCTGAACCTCTTGCAGTGAAAGCCGCTCTCCAATGACCGCTCCGATCACTCCGTCCTTGCACAGCATCGCGATCTTCGTGCACGACATCCCGCGCGCGGTGGGCTTCTATCGTGACAAGCTCGGGCTGCCTCTGACCAGGCAAGGCTCCTTTGGTGCGGAATTCCTGGAGGGCGACACTCACCTGAGTGTGCATCCAGCCGTGCACAAGGACGCCAAGTCCCTCGTGGGTCGGCACACCGGGATTACCCTGTTCGTGCCAGAGCTGCTGCACTTCTGCGGCGTGCTCCACGACCGGGGCGTGCGTTTCACAACCGAGCCGACCCAGCAATCCTGGGGCATCATGGCGATGGTGTCAGATCCCGACGGAAACGTGCTGGCGCTGTGGGAAGACAAGATGCCAGCCACCGAGGAACACCACACGGTGGATCAGGCGGATGGGATGGGATGATCCTCGCCGGCGCTCTGCCGGTAGCGGTCTTCCACCATCTGAGCCTGCTGCTCCATTCCGTAGGACTGGAACGGCTTGCCCGCTTTTACCCGGTAGGAATAGGGACTGGAGCCGAGCCTGAGTGATCGGTGAATCAGGTCGCGCAGCTGGGTGATCAGCCCGCGGGCAAAGTAGACTCCGGGTCCCCACGCCTGATACTGCGCACAGTGAGTCAGTTCGTGCGCGAGCACTCCCAGGTCCCCTTCGCATCGATCCGGCAGGAACACCCGATTGCCCAACGCCACGGCTCGATTGCGGCTGGCCAGGAGAACGAGCCGCCGAGCCCATCCGGCGGCCCCACCGCAGGACCCACGGTACAGCCGTACCCGTGACCAATCCGCCTCGAACGGTATGGCCGCCACCACGTCTCGTTCGCCCTCCAGCAGGCATGCGGGCCTGGTCACGTTTCTCTGCATCCGACTCGTCGATTCTACTCGGCCAGAAACTCGCCGATTGGCGCCAGCGGTGCGATGTGATCGCAGGCGATCTTGATCGAGGCCATGATCGGGACTGCCAAGAGGGCACCGGTGATGCCCCAGAGGTACCACCAGAAGATCAGCCCGACAAACACGGCCACCGTGTTGAGGCGCATACGCCGCCCTATGACCCAGGGGGTGATCAGGTTTCCCTCCAGAATGTTGATTACGGTGAAGACGAGCGGGATCATCAGCGCGCGGCCGACGTCGTCGAAGCTGAGGAGCGCCGCCAGCGCCAGGATCACCGTGTTGACCAGACCACCGATATAAGGGACGAAGTTCAGCACGGCGGCGATCACTCCCCACAAAACCGCATTCGGCATGTCCAGCAGCCATAGAGCCACGCCCGTGGCCACTCCAACTCCCACATTGATCAAGGTGGTGACCACCAGGTAAACCGAGACCTGAGCCTCGGTCTCGCGTACGATGCGCACCGCGGTCTTCTTGTCCTTGAGCTGAGGTAGCACCCCGACGAGCTTCTGCAGGAAGAGCTCCCCCGAGGCCAGAAGGAAGTAGGTGAGAAAGAGCACCACCATTGCCGAGCCCAGGAGCGCGGTGGTGCCACCGAAGACCTGCTGGGTGAGGCTGGGGCCCTTGATCTCTACCTCCTGCGTCTTCTTGTCCATATCGGTGGCCTGCTCAACCTGCTCGGCAGCCTGGTTTGCCCGCTCCATCGAGCGGCGAAGCGGCCGGACCTTTCGCTGCAGCGTTGCCATGCTCTCCGGAGCCCGGGCCAGCCAGGCGGATGCCGCCGGGGCGAGGCGGTAAGCGCCGAAGCCTACGACACCGAGGAGCACGACGACGACGATTCCGGCCCCGAGAGGCACGGGTATGCGGAGGGTGTTCCGGAGCAGGCGCACGCTGGGGCTGAGAAGGAGGTTCAGCATGATGGCCACCACGATAGGCAGGAAGAAATCCGCCGAGAGATGGAGGGTAAAGAGCACCGCGAGAAAGGTGAGGATTACGAGAGAGACGTGACGAACGTCAGCACTCCCACCCAGAATCCCCGCCAGTTTCGACTCGTCACCACCTGAAGCCTGGTTGGCCCCGCTATCCGGCTCGATCATCTGCCCATCTTGGGTCATGTGCGGCTCGCGGAAAAGGTGGCCTCTTGTCCCTCACTGCCCGAGGACGCTAAGGTTACCCGCCACGGCGACGATCCGCGTCATGGGCAACCCTGCCTACCCGAGCCCGGAATAGAGTGGTATGTCGCGACTCTGGCAAACCGTCGTCTCGATCTGGGCCTGGTTGGTACTCGTCGTGTGCCTCGTCCTGTGGTTTCCCGTGCTCGCCATCGTCGGACTGCTCACGGCACCGTTCGATCAGGGTCGTTACATGACTGGGCGCATTTTTCGGAAGGTTGGACCGGCCATGGCGACGCTGAACCCGCTGTGGCGTTTTCGCTACTCCGGCACCCTTCCGAAGGACCCGCGCAGGCCCTACGTCGTCGTGTCCAATCACGAGTCGTTCGCCGACATTCTCCTCATCAGCCATCTGCCCTGGGAAATGAAGTGGCTTTCCAAGGCCGAGCTCTTTCGTATCCCGTTCCTGGGCTGGAACATGTGGCTGGTGGGCGACATCCCAGTGAAGCGCGGGTTCGGACCCAGCGCTCTGGAGGCCATGGAGCGCTGCCGCCGTGCGCTCCAGTATCGTGTCTCGGTGATGATCTTCCCGGAAGGGACCCGCTCCCGAACATCCGAGCTGTTGCCGTTCAAGGATGGCGCCTTCCGACTGGCCATCGAGGCCGGCGTCCCAATACTGCCGCTGGCGGTATCGGGCACGGGGACCGCGCTGCGCAAGCACGACTGGCGGTTCGGCCGGTCTGACGCCGAGGTGCGGGTGCTCGAGCCGGTCGAGACAACGGGCCTGGCCCTCAGTGACGTCCCGGAGCTGAAGGCCCGGGTGCGACAGACGATCATCGAAGCCCGGGACGCGCTGGCCGCCGGGAGAAGCTGAGCCGGGGCGACTCAGCGGCCGAGATCGGCTGGAGCTCGGACCCGCCCCACCGCACCAGCAAGTGCCAGGAGCGTCAGCAGGTAGGGCAACATGAGAAACAGCTGATAGGGAGCGTCGAGCCCGAGGGTCTGGAGCAGGAACTGCAGCGCGGTCGCCACCCCGAAGAGCAGCGCCCCCAAGGCAATCCCGCCCGGGTGCCAGCGGCCCAATACCACGATGGCAATGGCAACATAGCCGCGACCCGCCGTCATGCCCTCGGTGAACGAGCCGACCTGTGCCAGCACCAGGCTGGCACCCCCCATACCCGCAAACCCACCACCGACGATCGTTGCCCAACTCCGAATCATTCTGGTGCGAACTCCCGCCGCGCGGGCCATCGCCGCGCCCTCTCCGGTGGCGCGCAGGGCCAGGCCAAGCCGGGTGCGAAAGAGCACCCACCAGACGAGAGGGATACCGAGCAACGCAAGGTAGGTCGGTGCCGGCTGGTCGAAGAGGGCCGGGCCCAGCACCGGTATCTGCGAAAGTCCGGGAATGGCGACCGACTTGAGCGTGGGAATGCTGAGGCCGGCACCGCCCGAGCCGTAGGCCTGCCGGTAGATGATGCCGGTGAGTCCGACCGCCGCGAGGGTGATCGCGGTACCGGTGATGATCTGGTCCGCCCGGGCGCCAACCGCCAGGAGCGCAAATACCGCGGCGAGGAGCATCCCAGCCAGGATCGCGCATGCCACGCCACTCCACGGTCCCCAGGCGGTGGCGCCCATGGTGGCGGCAAGGGCCCCGACCAGCATGGTCCCCTCCAGGCCGAGGTTGATGACTCCAGAGCGTTCGGTGATGGTCTCGCCGGTTGCGGCAAGCAAGAGGGGAGTCGCCACCCGAACGGACGCGGCCAGAAATCCGGCGATGAGTGCTTCGGTTTCCATTATGCGCGGGCCTTGCCCGGGGCGATCCGCCTTCTCACCACCGCGCGCAAACCGATCCATCCCCCTCGCGGCACGGTGGCCAACAGCGCAACGATGATGACCACTGCCTCTACCACGTAAACCGCGACCGCGGGGATCCCCGCATCCCGCTGCATCGCACCTGCTCCGGCTTCGAGCGCGCCGAAGAGAATTCCGGCTACCACAACGCCCATGGGATGGAGCCCGCCCAGCAAGGCCACGGCGATTCCGGTAAAGCCATATCCAGGCGACAGGTTTTGAAACAGTGCGTACGACACTCCGCTCACTTCAACTCCGCCGGCCAGTCCCGCGATGGCGCCCGAGATCAGGAGCGCGAGCGCGCTCACCCGCTGGCTGTCGATTCGCCCGCTGACTTCCGCGGCCCGGGGGCCCAAGCCCACCGCCCGAAGCCTGAAACCCCAGAGCGTCCTCGCGAACAGGAACCAGAGCAACAGGGCGCCCACTACCGCGAGCAGGAGGCCGGCATGAAGCCGCGACCCGGGAAGTAGCGGCAGCCGCGCCGCCTCAGCGATTGCATCGCTCTGGGGATAGATGTGGCCACGTTCCTGAAGCGGTCCCTGCACCATGAAACTCACCAGCGACAGAGCGACGAAGTTGAGGAGCAGGGTGCTGATGACCTCGATGACACCGAACCGGAGCTTGAGCCACACCGGGAGCGCGATCCATAAGAGCCCGGCAACGGCCGCCGCCAGCATAACCGCACCGATCGCCAGCGGGCGAGGCTGCCCGGCCAGATGGAGGCCGGCCCAGGTTGCGGCAATGGCGCCGGCGTAGAATTGTCCTTCCGCTCCGATGTTGAGCGCGCCGCCGCGAAATGCCACCGAAATACCGAGTCCGATCAGGATGAGCGGCACCGCCCGCACGAGGGTGCTGGAGATGAACGCATCCCGGGAGCCGAAGGCACCCATCCAGAGAGCGCTGAGCCCCGCTTCGGCGCTGAAGCCGGCCGCTTCCAGTCCCAGGAACAGAACGGCCAGACCCAACGCCACCGCCGCGACGGCCCAATAGAGTGCTCTCACGCCTCTCGCTCTGCCCGAAGCATCATGGTGCCGATTTCGGAGCGGGAGGCACCAGCAGGCGCTTCCGAAATCATCCCCCGGGTCACCACTATCACCCGATCAGCGAGATGCAGCACCTCGTCCAGGTCTGCTGAGTAGAAGAGCACGGCAGCCCCCGCCGCGGCAGCCGATCTCAGGCGCAGATGGATAGCGGCAGCCGCGCTGATGTCGAGACCGCGGGTCGGATTCTCTGCGACTATCACGGCGGGAACCCGAGAGAGCTCACGCGCCACAATCAGTTTCTGCTGGTTACCGCCGCTCAGCGCCGCAGCCCGGCTGCCGGGCCCGGTTGCCACGATCTGATAGTCTCGAATCAGCTCCGCGGTGCGGGCTGCCGCGGCGCGCCAGGCAATCCGGCCCCCGTGAACCCATGGGCCATCATTTCCTAAACCGAGAACCACGTTCTCGGTCAGGCTGAGAGCAGGTATCAGCCCCTCTGAAGTCCGATCTTCCGGAATAAACCCGACCGGCTGAGCTACCTGGAGCTTGCCACGGAGCGGGGCGATGCGGCCAGCTATGGCCCGGAGAAGCTCTCGTTGCCCATTGCCCTCGACTGCGGCCACACCGACGATCTCACCCGCCCGGATCGAGAGCGAGCCGTGCCTGAGCGCTATCCCGTAACCGCTCTCGCGAGACACCTCCAGGGCGTCGAGACGAACCAGCTCTTTAGACGTGCGAGGCTCGGACTTTCTGACTGTTTCCGCGCTGGTAAGTGGAACGCCCGGATCACCACCGATCATCGCATGGGCAAGCGACTCCACGGTCTGGCCGGCGACCGGACCGGTGAAGGTCACGGCGCCCTGCCGCAGCACGGTAATCCGGTCGGCGGTTCGGAGTGCCTCATCGAGCTTGTGCGTGATCAGGACAGCGGACCCGCCGGAAGCGGTGAAGCTCCGAACCATTTGCAGCAGCAGCTCTGCCTCCGGAGGGGCGAGCACGCCGGTGGGCTCATCGAGCAGCAGTATCCTGGCGTCGCCCGCCAGGGCCTTTACGATCTCGAGCCTCTGCTTGAGCGATACCGAGAGCCGCCCAGCCCGCTGATCGGGATCGAGCGGCAACCCCATCCGCTCGCTCAAGAGCCGGGTGCGCTCCCGCATCTCGTGCGGGGAGCCCGGCCAACCCGCCGAGAGCGCCACGTTCTCGGCGACCGTCAGAGCAGGCACCGAGGTGAAATGCTGATGCACCATCCCCATCCCCAGCGCCCGGGCAGCCCGCGGATTGGTGATCCGCCGGATAACGCCATTGACGATGATCTTGCCGGCGTCCGGGCGTACCAGCCCAAATGCCACATGCATCAGAGTGGACTTTCCGGCCCCGTTCTCCCCCAGCAAGGCATGGACTTCACCAGGGGCCAATACGAAATCGACTCCGCGCAAGGCATGCACGGAGCCGAATCGCTTATCGATGCCGGCAAGCTCGAGCACCGAAGTCACATCAGAGACCGGTGGGATGGTCGTGGAAGTCCCACTCGATGTCGAACTGCTCCGCCAAGTGTGCTGCCATTGCCTGAACGCCCCGGGTTTCCGTAGCGTAGTGGCCGGCGTAAATGACGTTGAGTCCCAGCTCCACCGCATCGAAATAGGTGTGATGCGGTCCCTCGCCGGTGATGAAGGTATCGAGTCCCGCAGCATCCGCCGCAGCAATCATGCTGCCCGCAGCTCCGGTGATAATGCCGATGCGGCCGGGCTTTTCGGGACCACCCGGGATGATCCTCGCGCTGCCTTTCATGGTATGCAACACGCGGTCGAGCTCCATTGCCAGCGCTTCACGCGTCGGCAGGCTCGCCGGGCTGTGCCCCCAAGCCCCGATCGGCACCCCTCGGTAGCTCCCAAACCACCCTTCCACCTCGATCCCCAGGCGCTCGGCCAGCACCGCATTGTTGCCGACTTCCGGATGAACGTCCAGAGGACTATGAGCGGCGTACAGCGGAATGTCATGGTCGAGGAGCGCCGCAAGCCGCCGGTATCTGCGACCAGTCACGGGCACGTTGCCGTCCCATAATAGCCCGTGGTGCACAAGCACCAGCGGGGGCGGTTGTCCTGGCTCCAGCGTTGCGATCACCCCGTCGATGGTGGCCTGAGAAGCATCCACCGCAGCTACGATGGCACCAATACGACCGCCATTCTCGACCTGAAGACCATTGATCGCATTCGGCTCATCTGGTATCTCGCGAATTCGGAGATACTCATCGAGATAGCCTACCACGTCGGCCAGCGACACGCCGTCGCTCATCTCAGGCTCGGCTCCCGGTCCGAGAGCGCAAGGTGGCTGCTCCGGCTTCCGGGTCGGGCGGCTTCCATGGTGGCTGGCCGTGGGGCAGCTATCAGGGTGCCGGCAATCATGGAGTCGGTTGCAGCACGCATTCGCGCCTTCAGATCGGGTGGAACCAGGGTGTCGAGACGCGGATTTGGTACGTAACTCACGACGCCGCCCTTCAGACCGAACACCTCTACCCTGGGAATAAAGCGCCCCGAGCGGACCTCAGAGGCCACGAGAAGAAAGGCATGAGGCAGATCGATCACGGCGCTGCCGAGCACTCGGTCCGGCGCCAGACTCGATTGATCGGCGTTGGAGCCGAAGGCATACACTCCACCCCGTTCCTTGACTGCCTGGAACAGCCCGAGCGCCGCGGCATCGGCGTTGTGATGAAACATGTCGGCACCCACCCGCATGAGCGCTAACGCCGCTTCACGGCCGGCGGCCGCATCGTCGAAGCTATTCAAGTAAATCTCCCGGCTCCGAACCTTCCGATTCACTGCCACCGCCCCGTTCCGCCACCCCTGGTACGCTGCCCTGATTGGGGGAAGCTCGATCCCGCCCACGAAGCCGAGCACATTGTTCCTGGTCAGCGCCCCGGCCACCATCCCGGCCAGGTAGCTCGCCTCCTCCAGCCGGAAGATGAGGGGAGCCACGTTACCACGAGCCCGGCGACCAGAGGTGACGATGAAGACCGTCTTAGGGTACTCGGATGACACCCGCTCGGCGGCATCCTGAAACTCGAAGCCGTGGGCAAAGACGAGGTCGTAGCCCTGGGCCGCGTAGGTTCGGAGCGCCTCGGCCTGCTCGGCCGGCGTCCGGGCTTCTACATGGCTGACCTGGACACCTAAGGAGTCACGGATCCGCTGGAGGCCTTGATACGCCGCAGAGTTCCAGGCGGCATCGGCTATGGAGCCCGGAGTGATCAGACCGACCCGGATTCCGGAGGCTTGAGGGGAAGGGCACGAGAGAAGTGCCAGCGAAAGCACAGTATAGCAGCAACGGGCGATCACTGCGTTAAGGATTGGCACGTCGGCGTGATTTTGGTACCTCCAGCGTGCAATTTGTGGCGCCAAACTTTTTATTTCCACACACTTAGCTGAATTATCAACTATTGTGGGAATTCTCAGCAGCTTCTTGCTTAGCTGCGGCGTCCATCTTGACCTCTCCAGTCACCCGCGCCCCTTCGATTATCGAGATCCGTGGTGTCAGAATATCTCCAGCGACCATCGCGGTTGCCTGGAGCTCGACGCGCTCCCGGGCGTGAATGGCTCCGCTCACCTGACCGGCAATGACAGCCTCCTGGGTGTGGAGGTCGCCCTCGATGACCGCGCCTTGAGCCACGAGCACCTGGCCGCCGACCCGCACTGTTCCACGCACCCTTCCCTCGACGCGGACCATGCCTTCTGTCTCCAGATCACCTATTACAGTCATATCACTGGCAATGATGGAAAAGGGTATCTGGTCGGTACGGCGCCGCTTGAGCTCTTTTCCCTCTTCGTCTCGTGCGGTATTGCTGAAGAACCCCATCAGCGCCCCTCCTTGACCATGGTCTGCGGGTCCAGTGACAGACCTCGCTGCCGAATTTCGAAATGCAGATGGGGCGCGGTGGAGCGCCCACTGTTACCACTGAGCCCAATGACCTGCCCAGGGGAGACAGTGGCACCAGATGTCACTAAGGTGCGCGAAAGATGTCCGTACATGGTCTGGTATTCATCTGAGTGATCCAGCAAAACGAAGTGACCGTACTCCGGGTCCTCTCCGGCCTGTAGAACGATGGCACCCCCTGATGCTCGCACCAGGCTTCCGACTGAGACTGCGATGTCGATCCCGGGATGAGCCTCGTCCCGGCCGCCCGCCTTTACCTGGCCACGCGTGATGTATCCGGTCTCGTCCAACGGCCAGAGTTGCGGGGGCCCTAATCCTTCCGCTGGCGCCGCCGCCGCCGAAGCGAGACGGGCTCGGATGGGAGGAGCCACCGGCAGGGATGAAGTAATCGTCAGCCGGTCCCGCACGATCTCACCGCCCATCATCTGGCGGACTTGAGCATAGCGGGATTCGGCGCTATCGAGGGCCGCCGACAGGTCGCGAACTCGGGCGTTCTCCACCTGCAGTCGGGCCAGCTCGCGCTCCATACCCGGGACTCGCGCTGCAGACCTGACTACCGGTCCATAGAACACCACCAGGAGCAGCAACATCACACCAATAAGCCCGAGTAACCACGCCGCTAGGCGGAGCGTGCGGAGTCTAACGCGGTAGCTTTGCGCCTTCGTCCTGCCGTCCTTCTGGATCAGGATGGTGACGGAGCGCGATCGGCTTTTCATCCCGCGAACGGCTCGCCCAGTACCAGCTCGAGCACACGAGCCAGATCGTCGTTGGAGTAATAGCTGATGCTGAGAAAGCCCCGGCCGCGCCGGCGAGCCGTGACTCGGACATCGGTGCCCAGTCGCTTTCTCAAGGCGTCTTCGATTCGCCGTACCTCGGCCGTTGCCATTTTTTGCTGTGGACGGGGACGCGGGCCGTTCGTGGGCGCGACGGCTGCCACCGTTGCCGGTGATTCTCCGCGAGCCCGCGCTTCCGTGTCGCGTACCGACCATCCCTGGTCCGCCGCTTCTCTCGCCAGACGAAGGAGCTCTGATTCCTTTTCTACAGCAAGCAGAGCACGCGCGTGCCCCTCGGAGAGCTTGCCCTCCTGAACCAGCGTCTTGACCTCATCGGGGAGCTTGAGCAGTCGTAGCAGGTTCGTTACCGTGGAGCGGCTCCGTCCCACCAGCCGTGCAATCTCCGCCTGAGGAAGCTTGAACTCCTCACCCAGACGCTGATACCCCGCGGCCTCGTCGATGGAAGTCAGATCGTCGCGCTGAAGATTCTCGATCAGCGCGAGGGTCAGCAGCGTTCGATCGTCCACTTCTCGCACGACTGCCGGGATCTTGGCCCATCCCAGACGCTGAATCGCCCGCCAGCGTCGCTCGCCGGCAATCAGCTCGAACTTTCCGTTCCGCGGACGCACGATGACCGGCTGGAGTAAACCGGACGCTTCGATTGACGAGGTCAACTCTGTCAGGGCGTCCTCGTCTACATGCGTTCGCGGCTGATACGGATTCGGTAGCACACTGCCTATAGGAAGCTCCCGAAGTGAGCCAGACGCCTCGGCCTGTTCTCGGGATACCGCACCCAGCAGGGCCTCGAGACCTCGCCCCAACCGCTTCGTCTCGCTCATGTGGTTACCTCAGGGATAGGGGCAGGCGCCTCTTCGACCACGCCTGGATTCTCGATCCGGCGCATCAGCTCCTGGGTGACCGCCAGGTAGCTCTTGGCACCCACAGACTGCACATCGTACAGAAGGATGGGCTTTCCGAAGCTCGGCGCCTCAGCCAATCGCACATTCCTGGGGATTGGCGTCACGAACACCTTGGCGCCAAAGTACTCCTTGGCATCCTCGGCTACTTGTCGGCACAGGTTCAGGCGCGAGTCGTACATGGTCAGGAGTACGCCGCTTATCGCCAAGCCGGGATTGAAGTTCTGCTGTACTAGGCGGACGGTGTTAAGAAGCTGTGAAATCCCCTCCAACCCGTAATATTCGCACTGGATAGGGATCAGCACGGCGTTGGCCGCTGCCAGGACATTCAGGGTCAGAAGTCCGAGGGAGGGCGGGCAGTCGACGACGATGTAGTCGTACGAGTCCTGCAGCTCCTCGAGCACATGGCGGAGCTTTGCCTCGCGGCCCTCGCGATCTACCAGCTGCAACTCGGCTCCCACGAGATCCTGCGTCGCGGGAAGCACCGAGAGAAACGGAAGCGCGCTGATCGAAAGAATCGAGTCTGCCGCCGGACGACCCTCGACCAGAGACTCGTAGAGCGACAGCTCTACCGTCTCCTTGGCGATACCGACCCCGCTCGTGGCATTGCCCTGAGGGTCGGCATCGAGGAGCAGCGTACGCCTCTCTGCCATGGCGAGCGATGCGGCGACATTGACTGCGGTCGTGGTTTTGCCCACGCCACCCTTCTGGTTCGCTATTGCTATGACATGGGCCATGATGCTCGTTAGCCTCTAACTGGTTGTTTGGCTGCCGCTTATGGTCTAACTGGCCACAGTGATCGAGCGGTTCGGCAGACATCGGCGGGGGAACACACGAATATAGGACATTGCGTGTAGTGTGCAATCTCCTGCGCTCACCAAATTGTTCGACTTGCCTGCCGTAGTCTGCTCGGTCCGTCCGGTTGGCCGAAGTGTCAGGAAACTGGATTCGCTTGCAAACATGTTTCACGTGAAACGGGGGCAGAAGGCGGCCTGGACCAACCTCCCACTTGAGGTTTGGAGGAACCACCCTGTATCGACCGCGAGGGGATAGAGCTGGTTTAAAGCACGATGCTAGGGGTGTGGCAGAGTGGTCTACGGGTGGGGGGTGTAGCAAGCGGAAGCAGAAGGGCAACCGCTCGACTGCTCTAAGGCGGGCTGAACCTCGACTCACTTGTAGTTTCACGTGAAACCATAGCGGAAAGGCGCGACCTTCTGCGAGTGACTTCGAATACCAAACAGTGTAGATCGCTCGGAGAAATACCAGGGATTCTGCTTGCTCGCCCGAGGGTGTCCGGCCGTAGCTGCTGAAGCTTCTCCCTGGCCTCGAAGGCGAGAGTCGTGAGTTCTCCGTATGCGAGATCTTCGGGAATGGCGAATTCTTCCATCTGCGTCAGCTTGGCGACTGCGGCCCGCTCCCGAGCCAGGTATCCGCCGTATTTGAACTCGATGTCAGCCCAATCGGCATCTCCAGCGGAATGGATCCCAGCCGCCTCAAGCAGGTCCGTCAGCGCTACACCGGGTCGCCGAGCCAGATCTCCGATTCGCACCGGCTCGGCGATGCGGGTGGCGCGTGCCCGATCCAGGACAGGATTCGCGCTGCTGGGCGAGATGGTGCTGGCTTCGGCGGTCATTTGAATCGCCTCTTCCGCATAGAGCCGGGTCTGAGCCAAGGCGAGCTCCTCTGGTGTCACCGTACCCAAACGCTCAGCGATCGGTAGCACGCGACGGAGAGCGTTATCCTGGCGTAGCAGGAGGCGGTACTCAGACCGAGAAGTGAAGAGCCGGTAGGGCTCGTCCACACCTTTAGTGACGAGGTCATCGGTGAGGACTCCGAGAAATGCCTCGCTTCTTTGAAACACTACGCTCTCGAGATCCAGGGCACGCGCCGCGGCGTTGATTCCTGCGACCGCACCTTGCCCGGCGGCTTCTTCGTATCCAGTCGTCCCGTTGACTTGACCAGCCAGGAAGAGTCCGGTCAGGTGTCTGGATTCGAGAGTGGGGTGGAGCTGCGTGGGCGGGAAATAGTCATATTCAATCGCGTAGCCCGGCCTGGTCATCAGGACCTGTTCAAGTCCTGGGACGCTCCGCAGGAAATCGAGTTGCACTGAAGGCGGCAGAGAGGTCGAGAGTCCGTTGACGTACATCTCCGAGGTGTCGAGACCTTCCGGTTCAAGGAACACCTGGTGGCGTGAGGCGTCCGGAAACCTCAGAATCTTGTCCTCAATGGAGGGACAATACCTGGGACCTCGACCACTGATCGCGCCACCGTAGAGCGCCGATTGGCGCAGGTGCCGAGTCACAATGTCCTGCAGCTCAGCACCAGTATGGGTCAGGTAGCAGGGGCGTTGTTCAGGATGTTCTTCGAGGTGATAGAAGGAGAACCAATATGGATTCGCATCTCCGTCCTGGCGCACCATGCGGGAGAGGTCCACGGAGCGCCCATCAATTCTCGGCGGTGTCCCGGTCTTGAACCGCTTGACCGTAAATCCGAGTTCATCGATCTGCTGCGCAATTTCCGTTGACGGCGCTTCTCCGGCTCTGCCCGCCGCTACCTGCGTGTCCAGCCCGACGTGGATGCGCCCGCGGAGAAAGGTGCCGGCTGTGAGTACGACGGCAGCAGCATGGTAGATTCTTCCGTCTAGCGTCAGGACACCATCTATACATCCTCGTGACACCAGCAGTTGGGCCACCGTGCCCTGGGCGAAGTCCAGTTTCGGCTGCTGCTTCAGCAGGGACCGGACGGCACGTCGGTAGAGAGCTCGGTCGCACTGCGCCCTTGGGGACCACACTGCCGGCCCTTTGGATTTGTTCAGCATGCGAAACTGAATCCGCGATAGGTCTGTGGCTCGCCCCATTACGCCGCCGAGCGCATCGACTTCCCGCACAACCGTACCCTTTGCAATCCCGCCGATCGCCGGGTTGCAGGACATCTGGCCGATCGTCTCGAGGTTCTGAGTCAGGAGGAGGGTTCTGGCTCCTCGCCGGGCGGCGAGGGTGGCAGCTTCGGCGCCAGCATGGCC
>Ga0136635_10000204_pt1 | contig 15045 bp, 12 predicted proteins | sample AntDrymeUQ852106_2_FD_105495 | JGI IMG/M metagenome (GOLD analysis project Ga0136635, IMG submission 105495) | Polar desert sand microbial communities from Dry Valleys, Antarctica - metaG UQ85 (21.06) | ecosystem: Environmental > Terrestrial > Soil > Desert | place: Antarctica: Dry Valley... | reverse complement strand
GAGAACGGCATGAGCCAGCGAACGCCATAGGTGTTAAGGGAGTCGAGGATCGGGTGCGACAGGATGGCAACGAACGCGAGGAGGAGCAGCTCCCTGGGCTCCACTGTGGCTGAGGTCGCCCATCTCGCCGGACGCCTGACCCAACGGTTCAGCAGGAGCAGCGCCCCCGTCAGCGCGAAAGGAAGAGTCGCGAGCGCCAGCACTCCGTGGCTCCAGCCCCGGCGCCACTCGAGATCGGCAGCTGGGCCGGCGAAATAAGAGATGGCGTCGATATCGGGAAGATTGGCCCCGACGATCAGTGCCGTGGCGCCGAGTGCGGTTCGCCGTCCCAATCCGCTCCGGGAGAGGGCGGCTCCTACCAGTGTGTGGCAGACCGGGTCTATTCGAGCCTCGCGTCCATGTCGAGCTGAACGTTTCCCTGAAGCGCCCCCGACACTGGACAGCCCTTCTTTGCGGCCTCGGCGGCCTTTGCGAACCCAGCTTGATCCAGGCCCGGCACCTTGCCCCGCACCTCCAACCGCATCTTGGTGATCTTGAAGCCGTCTCCCACCTTGTCGATGGTGCAGGAGGCCTTGGTGCTGATGCGGGTGGCCGGCGTTCCGTCCTTCTCCAGCCCGGCTGAAAGCGCCATGCTCAGACAGGCAGCGTGGGCGGCTGCCATCAGCTCTTCAGGGTTGGTTCCACGAGCTCCCTCGAACCGGGTGGGAAACGAGTAGTCCCCCTCGAAGGTCGCCGAGCCGGCCTTGAAATGTCCCTTGCCCGCCTTCAGCCCTCCCTCCCACACTGCGGTTGCATTGCTGGTTGGCATCCGTATCTCCCAGAGAAGTGAACGGTAAAAGGTAAACAGCCTGCCCCGAGCCATCGAGCGAGGGGGTGAACGGGCTCGTGGCCACCGGTTCACCGTTCACGCTGTCAAACTTTAGCTCACCGGCTTCCCGTCGGTGTCGATGAGTCTGATCTCACCCAGCTTCAGCTCGCGTAAGCCGGCTTCGATCTTCGACCGGTCGCCCACCACCACCCATACCAGTCGGTCGGGGTGCACTACCTCGCCGGCTACGGCCGTCACGCTCTCTACTGTCTGAGCCCGAACCTTGTCGGCGAAGGAGTCATAGTAGCGGTCGTCCAGGCCGAAGGTCACGATATTGCCGATCGATCCCGCCAGGGCGGCCGCGGTCTCCCACGATCCTGGCAGCGTGAGCGTCAGCGATGCCTGGGCCCGTGAGAGCTCGGCCGGCTGGATGGGCCGGTCCTTCACGATCCCGCGCAGCTCCTTGTCCAGCTCGATCACCGCCTCCTTGGTCTTGTCCGTCTGGACCGGCGCGTATGCTACAAACGGACGCTGACCGCGCGCATCCCGGAAGAAAGTATAGGCACCGTAAGACCAATGCTTATCCTCCCGGAGGTTCATGTTGACCCGGGAGCTGAAGTCGCCGCCGAGCACCCCATTCATCGCCTCGATACCAACCTCCTTCGGATTGGCCTTGGGAGGTGCAATGTGTCCCGCAAGAATGACCGATTGGAGTGATCCGGGCCGGTCGATCAGATAGACCACTGGCCGTGGCTGCTGGCTCACGGTGGCGATGTTCTTGGCCGGCACGTCGCCCGGCTTCCACGAGGCGAACAGCCGCTCGAGCCGGGGCTTGATCTCCGCCATCGTCGTTGCGCCGACGACGACGAGCGTGGCGTGGTTGGGCTTGAACCAATTCTGATGGAAGCGGACCAGGTCGTCGCGCTGAATCCGTGCCGTGGACTCCTCAGTGCCCGAGCCGCTCCAGGGGTTGGCATAGGCATGATTGGACCCGTATAGCAGCCCGGGGAAGACCCGGAGGGCCAGTCCGACCGGCTCCGCCTTTTCCTGCTGGATCTGAGCCAGCCGCTGCTTCTTCAGCCGGTTGAAATCGCTGCGGGGAAACGCGGGATTCAGAATCACGTCTCCATAGATATCGAGAGATGCGTCGAGGTGTTCGTTGAGCGCCTCGAGCGATATGCTGGACACGTCGAGCTTGGAGCCGGTGCCCAGATTCGCGCCCAGCTGCGCCAACTGGTCGCTGATCTGGATCGACGTGCGCCGTGCGGTGCCCTCGTCCAGCATGGCCATGGCCAGGCTCGCTGTCCCCGGGATGGCGCCCTGGTCGGACGCGAACCCCGCGTCCAGGAGCAGGTCGAAGCGCACCTGAGGGACGGTATTCCGTCGTGCCAGAACGATCTTCAGCCCATTCGACAGGGTGGCTCGCTCGAGCTCGGGGAATTTGGCGGCCGGAGGAGCACCGGGCTCCGGCAGCTTGGATCGGTCTGCTCCAGCCTGGGCGGCCTGGAATTCAGGGTAGGGATGTACCTCGAGATTGTAGACCCCATCGCTCAGCCACCGCCTTGCCGAGCTCAGGATCTGTGGTGCGGAGGCGCGCGCCAGGCGGTCCAGCCGAACCTTGTAGAAATCAGGACGCCCGGCATAGACCTCCCCCTGGGCGAGCACATCGGACTTCCCGCCGAAACCGCCGATTCGCTCGACTCCCCGGACAAAGGCCGCCCGGTTCTGGGTCTTGACCCGCCGCAGCTCCGCCGGCGTGGGGCCTCCAGCCAGAAAACGGGCCAGCTCCTCGTCCACCGCCTTTTCCACCCGATTCAGATCGATCCCGGGGCGGGCGGACGCCTCGATGGAGAACAGCCCGCCGATCTCCCGGAGATCCATGCTGGCTGAGACGTCTGTGGCGATCTGCTCGTCGTACACCAGCCGCTTGTAGAGCCGGGACGACTTTCCGCTACTCAGGACATCGCCCACCAGCCTGAGATAGTCGGCGTCGGCAGTGCTCCAGCCAGGGATATTCCAGACTTTGTAGATCCGCGCCTGCGGAACCCGGTCCTGCATGATCCCACGCTGGCTCCCGGTCCGCTTCGCCACCCATGCCTGCTGGCGCCCTACCGGCGGCCCGGCTGGGATGTCGCCGAAATATTTCTCCACCTTCTGCTGGGCGGTGGCGGCGTCGATGTCACCAGCCACCACTACGACTGCGTTGGCGGCACCGTAGTAGGTCCGGAACCAGTCCTTGACGTCGTCGAGCTTGGCGGCGTCGAGGTCCTCCATCGAGCCAATCACGGTCCAGGAATAAGGATGGTTCGGCGGGTAGAGCTTGGGCGTCAGAAAGTCCCACACCTTTCCGTAAGGCTCGTTCTCACCCTGGCGCTTTTCGTTCTGAACCACGCCCCTTTGTTCATCGAGTTTCGGTTGGCTGATCGCGCCGGTGAGGTGTCCCATCCGGTCCGATTCCATCCACAGGGCGAGGTCGACGGCGTTGGTGGGCACATTCTGGAAGTAGTTGGTGCGGTCTTCGTTAGTGGTTCCGTTCATGTCGGTGGCGCCTGCCTGCTCCATCGGCCCGAAGAAGTCTTTGTCGTAGTTCTCTGTGCCGTTGAACATCAGGTGCTCGAACAGGTGCGCGAAGCCGGTACGGCCCGGCTTCTCGTTCTTTGAGCCTACGTGGTACCAGACGTTCACAGCCACGATCGGCGCCTTGTGATCTTCGTGGACGATGAGGGTCAGCCCATTGGGGAGCACGAACCGCTGGAAGGGGATTTCCAGCCGCGCCGGGGGGCGCTGAGCGGGAGCCTGGGCCTGGACCCGGGTAGTGGAGCCGGCCGCCGTGGCAAGTAGGGCGGACAGTACGCTGACGAATCTGGCTAGCACGAGGACCTCAGAGTCAAAGAGAGGCGTCATTCCTGGGCGGAGCGAAGGATTGGGCGGCCGGCACAGCAGCCGAGGGCGGGGACTCGTTGAACCTCAGCCAGTAGCGCCCGAGCGTCTGGATGGTGTCCCGGAACTCGTCGTATCGCACCGGCTTCTCAATGCAGCTGTTGGCCCCCAACTGATAGCACTGAGCCAACTGACGCGGGTCGGCCGAGGAGGTGAGCAGGACGACCGGGGTCATGAAGGTGCGGGAGTTTCCTCGCAGTGCACGCAGTACCTCCACCCCGTCGAGCTTGGGCAGTTTCAGGTCCAACAACACCAACCGGGGGAGCGCGGCCCCGAACCGGTGGCGGAATGCGCCGCGTCCAAGCAGGAAGTCCAGCGCTTCCTCGCCGTCGCGCGCGACCTCGATGTGGATGGTCTGTTCCAGCTGCCGGAGCACTCCCATGGTGAGCTCGACCTCCAGCGGGCTGCCCTGCACCAGGAGGATGTCAGTGGGGGGCAGCGGGGCGGCGGGGCGGCGGGGCAGTTCTCCGGTGGGTGAACTCGAGGTCACGCCTGTGATTCCCCGTCGCTGGTGCTGGCGTCATGGCTGTCCCACTGCCCCGCTGCCCCGCTGCCCCGCTGTCCCAGCGTCAAGTAAAACTTCGCTCCCGCGTCCGGCTCCGACTCGGCCCACACCCTCCCGCCGTGCTTGTGCGCAATGCGCTGGACGATGGCCAGACCGGCGCCGTTACCTTCAAAGTCCTCCGGGCGGTGCAGCCGCTGGAACATGCCGAAGAGCTTGCCCGCATAGGTCATCTTGAAGCCAACGCCGTTGTCCTCAACGCCGAGCCCAACCTGCCCGTCGGCTTCGACCGGATGGACGCGAATGGCGGCCCGCTCGCGCGGCCGGGTGAACTTGACGGCGTTGGCAAGCAGATGCGTGATCGCAATCTTGGCGAGGCCCGGATCGCATTCCACCGTCGGCAGATCCTCGACCTTCCACTCGATGGCCCGGCCGTCGGTCGATTGACGCAGCTGATCCACCACATCCTCCACCAGTGTCGTCAAGTCGACATCCCGGCGGAGCAGGTCTTGCCGTCCGATTCGGGAGAGGCCCACCAGGTCGTCTACCAGCGTAGCCATCTGGTCGGCGGCCGAGTGTATGCGCTCGGCGTAGTGCAGGGCGCCGGGATCGAGCTCTTTCCCGTGGTCGTCCAGGAGCAGGCGGGAGAATCCAATCAGGTGCCTGAGCGGTGCCCGTAAGTCATGGGACACCGAATAGAGCAGCGTCTCGATCTCGGCTGTGGCGGCCCGGAGTGCCGAGCTCTTGTCGACCAGTCTCCGTTGCAGCTCGCCGGTTTGCAGCGCGAGCTCCTGCCTGAGTCTGGCGTGCTGAATGGCAATGGCCAGGGGCGTCCCAACCTCGAGCGCAATATCACGGTGCTCGACATCGAACGCGGCTGGCGCCAAGGCAGCGAGATTGATCTCGCCGATCACTTCGCCTTCCACCATGAGCGGAGCAGAGAGAACCGACCGCAGACCCTCGGTCTGGAGCTGACGGAGCAGGGGTGGGGGATCTTTCATTGCGGCCAGATCGTCGATGTAGCGAACCGAGCCACGCTGGAGGACCTCGACGGGCGAGAACTCCGCCATTGGCAGCGGCATGGCAGCCAGCTGAACCCCTCCGGAATAGCCGGCGATCAGCTCGGCCTCGCCATGGCCGAAGTCAAAGAGGACCACGCTGCACCGCTGGCACGGAACCATCCGGCGCACTCGCCCCAGGGCAGCGCGGCCGACGTCGGCGGGCGACTGAGCCGCGAGGATGGCCTGATCCATGTCGTGGAGCATGGCGAGCCGGTCGGCCGATCGGCGGAGCTGGTCCTCGGTACGTTTCCGCTCGGTGATGTCGGTGACCATGCCGACGGTTCCGACCAGGGCGCCATCTTTTCCAAGGATCGGGCTGGACGACACCAGTCCCCACACCTGGATGCCGTCCCGCCGCCGGAAGCGAAGGTCCTGGCTCTGTCCCGGCGATATGCGGCGACCCAGGGTGCGTTGGGCGCCGGCACGGGAATCGGGCTCGATAAAGTCCAGGACGGGCCGGCCGAGGAGGGCGCCGTTTCCGTATCCCAGAAGATCGGCCAGCCGCTGGTTCACGTAGGTCATTACCCCGCGGTCGTCCGCCACCCAGATGCCTTCCTGCGCCACATCCACCAGTTGCTTGAAGCGCTGCTCGCTTTCCTGAAGCGCCTGGGTTCGTTCTTCCAGCCGGGACTGCCGTCCTTCGAACGCGGCGGCGTGCCCCAGCGCTGCCCCCATGAGACCACCCAGCAGCCGAAGCGCCTTGGCGTCTCGCTCGGAGAACGCCTGCGGCTCGGGAGAGACCACCTTGAGCAGGCCGAGTGTCTGATGCTCGTCTTTCAGGGGTACGACCAGAATGGAACGGATGCCCAGCTCCTTGTAGGCCTGGTGGGGAACCCGAGAGTCTGATTGGGTGTCATCGCAGCGCTGGAGCTCGCCGGTGCGCGCACAGAGACCCGAAAGGCTCGCGCTCAACTTGAGCCGCGGTGCCGTGGTGCCAACGTGGACCAGGGGGACCACATCTTCACCTTCGATCCCCTCGATTACCGCGCCGCTGGCCCCGGTGAGGCCCCGGCTTCGTTCGGCGATGACTCGCATGACGGTCTCCGGGTCGAGGCCCGCCGCAGAAACAGCCTTCTCCACTTCGAGCACCGCCTGGAGCAGCTCGGTGTCCAGGCGCATCGCCTCCTCGGCGAGCTTGCGCTCGGTGATATCGAACTCAGTGCCCATGTAGCCGATCTGACGTCCCGCCTCATCCCGCATCGGTTCCCAGGAGCTGGAGCACCAGCGGACCAATCCGCTGCGGGTAATCACCCGGTACTCCTGGTCCCGCAGGGCGCTCCCCTGGGCGAGCCGATCCCACTCCGCCAGGATGGCCGGCCGGTCTTCATCATGGATGTATTGGAGGAATTCCTGCTCCCGGATGTCCTCGACCGGGTACCCGGTGAGGCGCTCGAAGGCAGGGTTGATGAAGGTGAGCCGCCGATCCATGTCGTAGGCGATCACCCCCTCGCGCATGGTTGCGGTGACCGTCTGCAGCTGGCTTTGGATCTCGGCTGTGGAGCGCTCGGCCCCGCGCCGGCGCCGGTGTTCCCGCCAGAGCAGAGCCAGGAGCAGCACCGACAACGCGAGCAGCGCACCGCCTGCAAGGAGGAAGGCGCCAGGAAGCTGAATCAGAGGGACCACGAGTCCGAAGATACACCTTCGCCGGGGACCCGGCGAGGAGCTAATAGAGGGGCGCTGGCGGGCGATACAGGGCAACCCTACACTTCCCCGATGGCCTTCCTGGACACCAAGCGGGACCGCGCTGCCTTCCTGATCTTCGTGCTCGGGCTGGGTCTGACCTACGCGCTCTGGCCTTTCAGCACCGGGCTCATCGGGGCGCCGGTTCTCTACATCATGTTCGCTCCCATGTACCGGTGGCTCGTCCGGCTGGGGATAAAGCCCCGGCTGGCCGCTGGACTCGTGGTCCTTCTGGGGATCCTGCTCATCGTAGGTCCCGGGTTGTCCTTCCTGGGGGTGGTGGCCAACGAAGCCCAGGATATGGCGACGGGGGTCATCCGGAGCCCGCTGCTCACCCGGCTCCGGGAGCTTCGGATCGGCACCTACGACGTGGGGGCCCAGATCGAATCCTTCGGGTCGAGCCTGGTGAGCTGGATCGGCGCCAGTGCGGTCGGGTTGATCGGTACCGCCACCCGGCTCGGCATCCAGCTGACCATCGCCTTCTTTGGCCTCTACTACCTCTTGCAGGAGCCGGAGGCAGCCTGGAGGCAGGTCCGACCCTTCATCCCGTTCTCGGCCCGCAACGCCGAGATCCTGCGGGAGCGATTCCGGGGGGTCACGATATCGACCCTCATTGGAACGCTGTTAACTGCTTCCATTCAGGGCTTGCTGGTCGGGGTTGCATTCTGGCTGACGGGCATTCCCAACGCCCTGTTCTGGTGAGTGGTCACCGTTATCGTCGCGATTCTGCCGGTGGTCGGAAGCGCTCTGGTCTGGGGTCCCGGCGTACTACACCTGGCGCTGGAAGGTCGCTACGGAATGGCTATTGCTCTGGCTCTCTGGGGCGCGGTGGTGGTTGGGAACGTGGACAATGTCATCCGTCCGATCGTTTTTCGGCGCTGGGCCCAGATCCACCCGTTCATCACCATCATCGGTGCGTTTGCCGGAATCCGGTATTTCGGCCTGCTCGGCCTGCTCATCGGACCCCTGGCCATCTCGTATTTCTTCGAGCTGATCCGGATGTACCGGGAGGAGTATTTGATCGACGAAGTCGGGGGGTAAGCGGGACAGGGAGACAGTTGGCAGGCGGGGGTCTTGTTTCCTACGCTCACCGTGACATCGTTTTTTTGCTCCTTCACCCACCGACCCGCTGTCCCGCTGACCCGCTGACCCGCTTCCAGAACAGGAACACCGGCACCCCCAGCAGGATGAGAACGCTCCCCTTCACCGCGTTGGCGGGGTTGGACGCGATCGATCCAATCACGACATAGAGTGCCGCGAGCATGAAGGCGAGCGGCACGAGGGGAAATCCCGGCATTCGAAAGCGGAGGGTGGAAGGCTCCCGACCGCTCCGCTCCCGCGCCCGAAAGACGAATACGGTCGACGTCACCGCAGCGAAGAAGATCCAATCTCCAAAGACTACGTAGTCCAGCAGGTCTCCGTAGCGTCCGGTGAGGGTGAGAATAACCGCCCACGCGCCCTGGAACAGAATGGCGGCCGATGGGGTCCGGTAGCGAGGATGCAACCGCGCCAGGCTGGGAAAGAAGAGACCGTCGCGCGCCATGGCCTGATAGACTCGGGGAGACACCAGGATCACGAGATTGAGGAAGCCGAAGGTCGAAATCGCGATGCCGGCGGCGATGAGGCGCCGTCCAGGCGAGCCGAGGAGCGCATCCATGGCATCGGCCGCCGGCGCGCTGCTTCGGGCCAACTCCGTTATGCCCAGAGTGCGAAGGTAGGCCAGGTTTGCCAGCAGGTATACAGCGACTACGATGATCGCTCCCAGCACCAGCGCGCGAGGCAGGTTGCGCTCTGGGTCGATCAGCTCCTCGGCCACGAAGTTGGTCTGTTGCCAGCCACCGAAGGCAAACAGGACCGGGACCAGTGCCGCTCCCACTGCGAGAAGAACCTCGCCCTGTGGCAGCGGCGCGAGCTGGTCCGCCGGAGCCGGTGCCGCAGCCAGCGTGAGCCCGGCGACGATCAGAATGGTCAGCGCGGTCAGCTTGAGAACCGTGAGCACGTTCTGGGTGATCGCCCCCGGTTTCACTCCGACATAGTTGATGGCGGACAGCAGCAGGATCGAGCCCACTGCCAGCGGTAGTCGGGCGGCTGGGCTGAGACCGGCCAGGGACGCGGTGTAGGTCGCGAAGGTTACAGCTACGGCGGCGATGGCTCCGGTAGCGATCACTAGCAGGAGCGTCCAGGCGTAGAGAAACGCCGGCAGCCTTCCATATGCGTCGCGCAGGTAGACGTATCCGCCCCCCGCGACCGGCCGGCGGGCGCCGAGCTCGGCGAACACCAGAGCGCCCAACAGCGCTATCGCCCCTCCCAGGACCCAGACCGTCAAGGTGAGCTCGACAGTCCGGGCCCGCTCGGCCACCAGCGCCGGGTTAAGGAAGATGCCGGAGCCGATGATGCCTCCGACAACCATCATCGTCCCGGAGAACGGCCCGATTCTTCGTGCGTACGTGCCCGTTGACGAGGCCGTGCCCGCGGTGTCCGCCCTCACCGACTTAAGTTGGGACATACTCCAATTGTGGTTGCAGATTGAGGTCCTACTCCACGCGCACCGCGGTCCCCATGGTAGCTACCCTCCCAACCCGGCGGCTGGGGCAGAGCGATCTTCACCTGAGCCCGGTCGGCTTCGGCGCCGGGGCGGCGGGAGGCGCAGGCTGGGCGTACGGCTGGGGTCCCCAGAAGGACGCTGATTCCATCGCCAGCATTCGGCATGCGCTCGAACAAGGCATCAACTGGATCGATACCGCGGCGGTATACGGCCTGGGCCACTCGGAGGAGGTCGTACGACTTGCCCTCGAAGGTATCCCCCTTTCCAGCCGCCCCTACATCTTCACCAAATGCGGACTGGTCTGGGACGAGAATAAGCCGGAGACGCCTCCTCGCCAGGTTCTCGAGCCGGAGTCGATCCGGCGCGAGTGTGAGGCGTCGCTTCGGCGGCTCGGTGTAGAGCGCATCGATCTCTATCAATTCCACTGGCCCGATCAAACCGGAACGGCGGTGGAGGATTCCTGGGAGACGATGGTGCGGCTCATACAGGAGGGCAAGGTCCGCACGATCGGCGTCTCGAACTTCGATGTGGCGCTCCTCGAGCGGTGCGAGGTCGTCCGGCACGTGGGTTCACTGCAGCCGCCTCTCTCACTCATCCGGCGTCAAGCGGCCGAGGCGGAGATTCCCTGGTGTGCGGCCCATGGCACTGGCGTCATTGTGTATAGCCCGATGCAATCGGGCCTTCTCACCGAGCGCTTTTCGGTCAATCGCATCGAGTCCCTCTCGGAGGACGACTGGCGGCGGCGCTCACCGGACTTCAGGCCTCCAAAGTTGAGCCGGAACCTGGCGCTGCGGGATGCCCTGCGGCCGATCGCCCAGCAACATGGTACCACCGTCAGCGCAGTCGCGATCGCCTGGACTCTCGCATGGCCCGGCGTCACCGGAGCGATCGTCGGGGCCCGCTCTCCCGATCAGGTGGATGGCTGGATCGGGGCTGCCACGCTCGAGCTGACCCTGGCCGACCTGGACCAGATCGCAAAGGCAGTGGGACAGACTGCCGCGGGCTCCGGGCCCGCGCTGCCCAAGTAGGCGGGAGCGAGGATGGGAATTGCGATCCCTCCGGCGTCACTGGGGTTCTGGATCGAGCGCCTCCTGAGCCATGGAATTAAGTACGAGGGCCCCGCCCGACGCTTCGACGAGCAGGTGCTTTCCTTCGCCGATCCGGACGGGCTGTTGCTCGAGCTGGTCGCCAGTTCGCGGGCAGCAGGGATTCCAGCCTGGGAGGACGGACCGCTGGCGCCGGAGCATGGCATCCGCGGCCTGCATGGCACTACTCTCTGGGAAGACGGCGACACTGGAACGGCTGATCTCCTGGTCAACACTCTTGGATTCGAGGCCGCAGGCGAACAGGGCGGTCTGGTCCGCTTTCAAGTTGCCGGCCCGGGGCTCGGGCGCGTGGTTTACCTGAGGCAAGCCCGTGGCTTCTGGGGCGGGCCGACGGAGTCGGAACGGTACACCATGTCGCGTTCCGGGCCGCCAGCGAGCAGGCACAACTGGAGAAGCGAGCAGAGATCGAGGCAAGAGGGATCGACATCACTCCGGTGATCGACCGGAAATATTTCCGATCGGTCTACTTCCGGGAGCCCGGTGGTGTGCTGTTCGAGGTCGCCACCGACGCCCCCGGGTTCACCGTGGACGAGCCGGCCACCGCACTAGGGGGACGCCTGATGCTGCCGCCGGGGTACGAAGCCAGACGGCAACAAATCGAGGACGCGCTACCGGCCATCCGCCTTCCCCAGCCTCGCGGTACGTCGGAAAAAATGAGCGAGGTCTAGCCGCTTCGGTCTTTCTTCTCTTACGCCATCCGTCGGATTTTCGCATTGGTTGACGTACCGTCGCAGTGGCGGCTTATGTGGCGTCTGGCGTCGCCCGCTCTTATCACTTGCCGGTTGCGCGCCAGACGCACCGACGATGCGAGTTGAGGATATATGTGATGCTTCCTGCTGCCGCCCTTGAACAGGAGCGCCTCTTTGTGGCCGAGCGGCTCCTCAGCGAGATTGAACGTCGCCACAGCTTACCCCATCCCGCGCAGCGTGAAATCCACCCCGTCATCGTCGAGCGATTCCTGACAGCCTATCTCCCGGAGACCAGAGATGGGGAGCCCGCGCCACTCGCCCTCGAGTACGCGTTCTCCCGGAGCCTGCGTGAGGCACTGGAGCTCATGCGGGAGGTAGTGAGCGAAGCCCCCTCAGGGTACGGGGCTGCCCTGTACGTGCACGACCTGGATACCGGCATATAGGGGTGGTAGCCGGGCCCACCAGGTAAGGACGTGCGCCGAAGCGCTGTCATTTCGAAATGGCAGCGCTTCTGGCCTCCTCGCGGCTTACCTCACTCACCTCCACGCTCGATGCCACCTTGAGCACGCGCGCTTCCTTCGCGTTGGGCGTCCTGCTTCTCCTCCCTGCTGGACCTGCGGCGCTCGCTCAGGACGTGCCCCAGATGGCCTCTCGCCTGAGCTCGATGTCCGCGGTCACGGGCTACGAGCGCGCGCTAGTGGACAGTGTGCTCCGATTACTGCCGGGCTCTACTCGCGATCGTGCAGGCAACGCGGTGCTGACACTGGGGGCAGGGACGGGCCGGCGCCTGGTCGTCTGCCCTCTGGATGAGCCGGGATACGTGGTTGGGGGAATCCGTCAGGACGGCTACCTCACCCTGCGCCGGGTTCCGGGGCGAGTGTCAGCGATGTTCGATCAACAGCTGGAGGGGCATCGGGTCACGATCCAAGGCCGGCGCGGGCCGGTTCCAGGGGTCGTCGCCGTTCGATCCATCCATCTCACCCGCGGTCGCACAATTTCGGATGACCCGTTCACCGTAGATGATGCCTATGTCGACGTCGGGGCAGGCTCCCGCGCCGAGGCAATCGGTCTGGGCATTACCGTCCTGGCCCCTCTCACCATGGCCAAGCACCCCCATAGGTATGGCAACGGACTGCTGGCGGCACCGGTGGCCGGGCGTCGCGCGGCGTGCAGTGCACTTCTGCTGGCTGCGCGCCAGTCGGTAGCGGGGGCGACGAAGGTTCCTTCCGTCACTGTGGCATTTGCGGTTGAGCAGGAGTTGTCCGAACGGGGACTCGGCACCCTGGCAAACGCACAGGGGCCCTTCGCCGAAACGGTTATCGTCGATGGACACGCCGGTGCACGTGGCGCTCTTCGGCAAGGCGCTGACAGCGCTGCCGCCGCCCGGTGGCCGAAGCTGGGGCGGGTCACCCGGTGGTCGCTCCCGACCACCTATGCCGGCACCCCGGTTGAGACGGTCTCGTTGGGGGATGTGGAGACGTTACGCGACGCACTGGTAAAGTGGATCGGATCTGCCGCCACATCGGGTGCCCCGGCTGTGCCCGGGGCAGGCGCCGCCCGGGCCATTGATGAAGGCCGCTCTGGAGTCAACTCGACGCGAGCGGTGAAGGAGGTGGTCGACGTGCTCACGCCCCTGGTGGAGAGTTATGGAGTGTCGGGCATGGAAGAGCCGGTGCGTGCGGTGGTCGAGACACTGCTGCCGCCCTGGGCACGCACCCAGACCGATAGCGCCGGCAATCTCTGGCTCACGCTGGGGCAGGGAGAGCCGACCGTCATCTTTGTGGCGCATCTGGACGAGATCGGATTTCGAATCACCGCTATTAGAGACGATGGAACCCTGGATCTGATTCCGGTCGGCGGACTGTTCCCCTCCCTCTGGGAGGGCAAACCGGCCCTGATCCACACAGGCCGGAGCCCGGTGCCGGGGGTGTTCATGCCACGCGACTCCGGATCCGCGGCCGAGCTGAAGCGCGCACCCCCGTTTCTCCGAGCAGATGTCGGAACCAGTTCCCGCCAGGCAACCGAAGCATTGGGGATCAGCATCGGCCACACGTTGACCATGCCCAAACAGTTCGTACGGTTGGGCGGGAGCCGTGCCACCGCGCGGTCATTCGATGACCGGGTGGGATCGGCGGCCCAGGTCCTGGCCGTGCGGCGGCTCAGGCCAGAGCGTCTGGATCACACGGTAATCTTCCTCTGGAGTACCCGGGAAGAGATCGGCCTGGAAGGCGCGCGCGCTGCGGCCAACGCGCTGGGACTTCGGCCGGCGCGGGTCCATCCCATCGATACCTTCGTGTCGGCGGACTCTCCGCTCGAACCCACGAGCTTCGGCCTCGCACCGCTGGGACACGGCGCCGTGGCGCGGGCGCTGGACAACAGCTCCGTGACCCCGGCGCCCCTGGTGGACTCGCTCGTTGCACTGGCGCGAGCCCGCCGTATCCCGTTGCAGGTGGGCACCACCAACGGCGGCAACGACGGGTCGGTGTTCGGCGCGTACGGGGTCCCGGACGTACCGATCGGCTGGCCCCTGCGGTACTCGCATTCGCCGGCCGAGACGATTGACCTTCGGGACGTGGCCAGCCTGGCCGCGATGATCCAGGCGGTAGCCGAAGATTGGTAGCGCTGGCCACTAGGGCTGCCCTTGTGCTCTGCGCGCCTAAGTGCATATTTATGCAATATGCAATCCGCCACTCTGGCGCTCGCCTTCTCCGGTGGGCTCGACACCTCATACTGCGTCCCCCGCCTTGCCGAGGCCGGGTGGTCGGTCCACACCGTTTATGTGAACACGGGCGGGGCCTCGCCGGCTGACCGCAACGCGATACGGCGGCAGGCGGAACAGGTGGGCGCGGTCGAGCATCATGAGATCGACGCCCGGCAACAGGTGTTCGACCGTTTCGTGCGCTTTCTCATTCAGGGAAACGTCCTTCGCGGCGAGGTCTATCCCCTGAGCGTGGCCGCGGAGCGGACTCAGCAGGCGCTCTCCCTGGTGGAAGCCGCCCGTGGGATCGGTGCGTCTGCCGTCGCTCACGGATCTACCGGCGCCGGCAACGACCAGATCCGCTTCGATGTTGCCCTCCGCGTGCTCGCCCCCGAATTCCAGATCGTGACGCCAATTCGCGATGAGGGAATCCAGCGGGACCAGGCCATGGCGTTCCTGACCGAGCGCGGGCTGCCGGTTCCGGCCAAGGCGGGCGCCTATTCGATCAATCGTGGCCTGTGGGGCACCACCTGGGGCGGCGGCTGGACCCACGACACCTGGGCTGGACCACCGGACGATCTGCTCGAACCTCCCGCTGATGCACCTGCTCCGAGCGAGGTCGTTCTAGGCTGGGAGCACGGTCTACCCGTCGAGCTGGATGGTGAAAAGCTGGGGGGTCCCGACCTCATTCAGCGCCTGGGCGACCTGACCGAGTCCTACGGGATCGGCCGCGGCATTCACGTGGGCGAGACCGCGCTGGGCATCAAAGGGAGGATCGGGTTCGAGGCCGGCGCCGCCTTGTTCCTCATCGGCGCGCACCGGGAGCTGGAAAAGCTGGTGCTCACCAAGTGGCAGGCGTTCTGGAAGGATCAGCTCGGACGCTTCTACGGCGACCGGCTGCACGAAGGCCAGTACTTCGATCCTTCGCTCCGGGACATCGAAGCTTTGATCACCAGCTCGCAGGCGCGGGTCAGCGGTGAGACCCGGGTTCGACTGGCCCCGGGTCGCTTTCATGT
>Ga0136635_10000202_pt1 | contig 15072 bp, 15 predicted proteins | sample AntDrymeUQ852106_2_FD_105495 | JGI IMG/M metagenome (GOLD analysis project Ga0136635, IMG submission 105495) | Polar desert sand microbial communities from Dry Valleys, Antarctica - metaG UQ85 (21.06) | ecosystem: Environmental > Terrestrial > Soil > Desert | place: Antarctica: Dry Valley... | reverse complement strand
TGATCTCGATTTCATGTGGGGACGACTCGACCTCACTAGCCACCGCGGGTGGCACGATCCAAGTGGAGGCCGTCACCGAAGGCAGCGATTTCGACGGCGACGGCTACGTGGCCGGGCTCAATAGCCAGACCGTTGCAGTCGGAAATCTGGACACGGTCTGGTTTACCGACGTCGAGCCCGGGAACTATGAGGTGGCCCTGACCGGCATAGCGGAGAACTGCACCACAGAGGGGAACCCCAGGCCGGTCGAGGTGGTCCCTGTCGATACTGTCGTGGCCCTATTCACGGTCACATGCGACGTGCCGCCTCCTCCGCCGGGCGGCGGCGGAGAAAACCCCCTCTAGCCTCAGCGAGACTTCAGCTCCCGGATCCAGACACTCAGCCATTTACCGGTCCGGGAGATAACGGCCGAGCTGTCATTGGCCAGGAAATCGTACCCACCCCTCGCCAACGAAGAGTCGGCGTAGGTTCCTGACGCCCGCGCCTGCCGCCTGGCATCCTGGAGCGCGGCCAACGACTCCCTTGACCCGATCCAGAGAAGTCCGTCGGAAGCCCGAATGGCGTAGCGCTTGGGAACGCCGAAGCTGTCGGGCTTCACGTACACTCGGGCCAGCAGCGAAATCAGTTTCCGGTCGGTGAAGTAGGAGAGCAGGGTGAGGTAGCGAACCCGGAACTCCTCTGTGGAGGCAACCCGAAAACGGGCGGCCACTGAATCCGCAGCTCCCCCACCAAGGCGTCCCAGGACCCAGGCATCGCCATGGTTGTACTTCTTGCTGGTAATTCGAGCCAGAATGTCGGCCAGTACCACCGAGTCGCCCTCCACCGCCCTGCGGCGCTCCAGCACAATGGCTTGAAGGGAAGGCTCCAGATCTTCCGCCTTGAGACCGGGATCGTTCGGGAACGGCACCGATCCCGCTGACTCCAGGTGCCTCAACAGCCGCGCCGCGCTATCGGCGTAGGCGGGACTTCGGAGCTCGGCCAGCCGGGTCAGCGACACCAGCGCGGTGTTCCAGTCACCCTGCCCCTCCACCGTCCGACGCATGCTACGCCATAGCGGACCGGGCACCCTCGCCCGCAGGATCGTCGTGACTGAGTCGGCTGTGCGGCTTCCCTGGCGGAGGCCCTCATGCAGCTCCGAGTAGGTCGCCCGACCGGGCACCCCAACCCGGACCTGCACCTGAGCGCTCGCCGCCTCGCCGCGCACGATCGCCATCAGGAGCAGCATCGCAACCGTAAGTGCTTTCATAACCTCGAATGTCCCTCGTCTGCCGGGGAAACGATGAGCCACAGGACGACTGCCAGGAGCATGCCGGCTCCGGACGCCCGGAGCGCCGCCCCGCCGCCGCCGGACTGATACAGAGCGCCGAATGCTAGACCGGCGGGAAGCGCTGCCGCACCGACCAGCGCATGATAGGAACCGAACCCGCGCCCGGTGCGTACCGGCGCAAGCCGGGCCACTATTGCCCGCTCTCCCGACTCGGTGAGACCGGCCACCAGACCCAGCACCAGAAAGACGCCGATTGCCTCCGCCGGGCCGAGCTCCACCCCAAGCGCAAACGCGGCGAGGGCGAACAGCAGACCGCCCGACGCAACGACTCGGCGGGGTCCAAGCCTGTCCGACAGCCATCCGCCCGGGTAGGAGCTGACGCTTCTCACCACATGGAGGCCGGCCCAGACCAGCGGAACAGCCGCCACCGACACCCCGCGGTCCTGGAGCCGGAGGATGAGCAGCGTCTCGGGCAACCGGAAGAAGGTGAGGGCAGTCAACGCGAGGACGGGAGGCCAAAAGCGGGTGGACGGATGGACGGGCGGTCGGACGGTCGGTCGCTCCCCCTGTCCATCGGTCCGCCTGTCCGCCTGCCCGCCCGTCCGCCGCAGCACCACTGCCAATACAACGAAGGCTACCACTCCTGGCACCACGCTCCAGCCGATGACACTACGGACGTCGGCCCCGCGAGTCAGGAAAAACCAGGCCGCGAGCGAGCCGAGCACAGCCCCGAAGTGGTCGGCCCCCCGGTGGAACCCGAACGCCCTGCCCCGGAGCGAGGGGGGTGTGATCTCGGCGATCAGCGCGTCCCGGGGCGGAGTTCTGATGCCCTTCCCTACCCGGTCGATGACCCGAAACCCTATGACCTGCCCGGCCGAGGACGCCATCGAAATCAGCGGCCTGACCAGAACCGCGGTGGCGTAGCCCGACAGGATCAGCGGCCGGCGCCAGCCCGGCCGATCGGACAGGCGGCCGCTGATCCACTTGACCACCGACGAGGTCACCTCGGCGGCCCCGTCCAACAGGCCCAACGCCAGGGGTCCGCCCCCCAGGGTCCGGGTGACGAACGCCGGCAGGAGGGGGTAGACCATCTCGCTGGCAAAGTCATTGAACAATGAGACCAGCGACAGCCCCTTTACGGCGCCCGGCACTGGGGAAGCGCGGGAAAGACGGGAAGGGCGGGAAAGGCGGGAAAGCATCTGTCATCCTGAGTGAAGCGAAGTGCCTGCCCCGAGCAATCAAGCGAGGGGAAATCGGCCTACTTCCCGTAACGCTCCAGGGTCAGGTTGACGATCTTCTCGATCAGTCGCGGGTAATCCAACCCAGCCGCCGCGGCCGACATGGCAAACTCGCTGGACCGCTCGAGGTAACAGCTGGCATTTACTTCGAGGACGTAGATATCGCCGGTGTCGGTGAGCCGGAGGTCAACCCGGCCGTAGTCCCGCACCCTGAGCGCCCGGAAGGCGGCCACCGCCACCTTCTGTAACTTGGCCCGGAGCTCGTCGGGCAGGTTGGCGAGCACTGACTTGGTGCCCTTGTACTCCTTACTGTTCTCGTCCCACTTGGCCTTGCTGTCCAGAACCTTGGGAACGCCCTCCGGAAAGCCGGTGAAATCCACCTCGATCGGCGGCAGCGCCTTCGGCTGGCCGTTGCCCAGGACGCCCACATAGAACTCGCGGCCCTCGATGTACTCCTCGGCCAGGGCGGAATCGTTCAGCTCTTTCCGGATCGCCGTGACCCGCTCCATGAGCGCCACTGCATCGTGCACCAGCGACTTGCCCCCGATCCCGAGAGAGGAGTCGGACCGGAGCGGCTTCACGAAGAGCGGCATCCGCAGGTTACCGCCGGTCTCGAACGACCCCTGCTGCTTCGAAAACACGGCGAACCGCGGGTAGAGGATCCCGTCGAAGGCGAGGAGCTTCTTGGTGAGGCCCTTGTCCTGGCTCAGGTACAGCTCTCCCGGCCCGCTCCCGGTGTACCGCAGCCCCAGGAGATCGAGCAGGCCGGTGACCGGAATGTCTCCGAAGACGTTGTCCGCGAACATCTCCATGAGATTGAAGACCAGCTCGGGCCGGCGCCGTGACAGGCCGGCGATGAGACGCTTCACATCGCCGTGGGCGCCGAGGATAGAGACCCGGTGTCCCAGGCTGCGCAGGGTTCTGGCTACCTGGGGGACCACCGTCTCGTAGTCCTTGGAGTTTTCGTCTTCGCTGTCGAGATAAGTCAGAACGGTGATGTTCATGCGGTCGGTCCTCTCAGGTTCCAACCGTTCACTCGGCGAGCCCCATGCCCCAGCTCGCCAGACTCACTGGCAGCCCGCCGTATCCCATCACTTCGTCGTGAAAGCGCCGCGGACGGTAGGCGCCGCCCTCACGTTCACGATACTCATCACGCAGACGCAGAAGCTCGCGCCGCCCGACCGCATAGCACAGCTGGTAGGTCGGCCAGGCGCAATAGCGACGCACCTCGGCCTGGGCGCTGGAACGCTCGATCGGCAGGTGCTCGACCATATAGTCTACCGCTTCGTCCGGACTCATCCCCCGGGTGTGAAGTCCCACATCGAGCACCACCCGGACGGCGCGCCAGAGCAGGTTCACCAGTTGAAACAGCCGAGCCTGATCGCTGCCATAGTATCCGGACTCATCCATGAGCTGCTCGGAGTAGAGCGCCCAGCCCTCGACCATGACCGGACTCCAGATGTGCCGCCGCACCTCGGAGCGCAGATCCTGGGCGGTCACCAGCTGCAGATGGTGACCGGGATACGCCTCGTGTACCACCATGGCCGGTAGGCCGTGGGTGCAGTGGCCCCGCCGTTGCTGGGCAACGAGCTCGGGCGGCAGCGCCGGATCGGGCGCCGTCACGTAAAACCGTCCGGTGCGATCGGGCAGATAGAGCGGCGGCGGCTGATAGGCCGCGAAGGGCACCAGTGAGGCAAGGAACGCAGGGGTGGGCACCACCTCGACCGGTGCCTCAGGGATGGTCACGAGATCATGCTCGAGCACCCAGTTATTCGCCCGGTCGATCTCGTGGTGGTAGGCAGCGAGGAGTTGATCGGGCGGCGGGGCATCATTTCGGAGCTCGTCTACCACCTCGCGCCAGGGGCGCGGGTCGAGTCGTTGTGACAACGCCACGATCTCCGCGGTGACTTCCTCCTGCAGATGCAGGCCATACCGCCACAGCTCCGGCGGGCCGGCCATGAGCGCGTGCTCGTGATGCAGCCGGCGCCCGAACTGTTCCTCTCCGATGGCAAACGCGTGCGGATCGGCGGCCGGCTCGATCTCATCCCGCAGCGCGGCCCCAAACGAGACGAGAGCCTGGAGAGCGGCCTGCCCCGCCGTCTTCAGCTGGCCCGCCAGATCCGGTTTTGCCCCGGCAAACACGGCCACCATCTCCGCTACCAGCTGTCCGCCTCCACCAAGCATGCTCAGCGCTGTATCCACGAACACCGACGGCGGCTCGTCGATGGTGTCGTGGGCTCGGCCGAGAAACGCGGGGGCGGCCTCGAGGCGCGCGAGCACCGCTGGAACCCGGTTGGGAAGATCATCGCCGTGCCTGGCGAGGAGGGCATGGAGGCCCTGCAGCAGGTGGGAAAGCCAGAAGCCCGGGTTGCGAACGTGGGGTCGCTCGTACTGGAGGCGGAAGACGGTGCTGCGCATCTCGCCCAGTAGCGCCGTGCGATCGATCTCCTCGTGCAGGCCCTCGGGCTCGAGCTCCTCTAATGCACCGGTGAGGGACCGTAGAGCGGCCAGGTGCTCCCGAGTGGCGTCGGGATCGAAGTTGCCCAGCCGGGAATCCTGAGCCACGAGCCCGGCGGCGCTGGCCGTCGCAGGATCGAAGTGGTACTTCAGATCCAGGTAGGACCGACAGAGATCGTCGACCGCGGTAGCCGGCACTATAGAGATCCTTTGCGCTCCTTCACTGTGGTGAGGGACTCTTCGCTCCGCTCAGGATGAGCGCGCGGCGCGCAGCTCCGAATGGTCGCCCAGCGTCGTGCTCCCGCGGAATCCCTCCAGTACCACGCCATTCCCGAGGAGGGAGCCTTCGAGCTGCACTTCGTTCAGCGTGGCGTCCCGGCCCACGACCGTGTTGCGAAGCCGGCTCCCGGTTACCCTGGTGCCCGATTCCAGGGAGACGTTGGGTCCTATCTCGCTCCGTTCGATCGTGACGCCGTCCTCAATGTAGACCGGATCGTGCACAGTGACGCCGGGGAAATCCACCCGTCGCGCGGCTCCTTTCCGGAGCAGGATCTCGTTGGTCTCCAGCAGCGTATCCAGCTTGCCGCAGTCGTACCAGCCACCCACTTCGGCGGTCAGTATCCGTTTCTTGTGCTCGATCATCCACTGGAAGGCATCGGTCAGATACCACTCGCCCTTATTGGCCGGGTTGGCGAGAACGTGATCAATTCCCTGCCACAGGCTGTCCACCGACCGGATGTAGTAGAGCCCGATGTTTGCGAGCTTCGAGATGGGAGTGGTGGGTTTCTCCACGATGCGGGTCATGTAGCCCTGTGCATCGGTGACGACCACACCGAACCGCTGATAGTCCTCCACTTCCTTGGCCCAGATGATCCCGTCCGCGTCAGTCCGGTTGATGAGCGTGAGATCGGCCTCGAAGACCGTATCCACGAAGATGATCAGCACCGGCCCCTTCACGAAAGGGCGCGCCAGATTCACCGCGCCCGCGGTGCCGTCCTGGACTTTCTGCTCGATGAAGCGGGACGGGATCTTGTATCGCTTTCGGGCGAAGTCTTCCACCTGCTCCTTCAGGTGACCGGTGATGAAGATGAGCTCGGTGACGTCCAGCCCCTTGAGCCGGTCCATGACCCAGTCCATGACTGGCCGGCCGGCCACTTTCAGCATCGGCTTGGGCACGAGGTGGGTGTGCGGCCGGAGCCGGGTGCCCTTGCCTGCCAGGGGGATGATCACTTGCATGTCAGCCTCTTCCGTAACGGTCCTGGAGGCGGACGAGGTCATCGAGCTCCGGCGTGGAGGCCTCGAGAACATCGCTATCCACTACCGCCTCGATCTGGTGAATGAGCTTCGCCGGGATATGCACCGACTCACCCGCCTTGAACGGCCGGGACACGAGGCGGTCACCCGTCTGAGTCCGGAGGGTGAGCTCGCCCGAGAGCAGGTGCATGGTCTCGTCTTTCCGGTTGTGATACTGGAGACTGAGCACGTGTCCCGCCTTCACGTGCAGGATCTTCCCCACGTAGCGGTCGGTGAGGGCCCAGATCAGCTCGTAACCCCATGGCTTCTCCACCCGGTACGGCACGTCGGGCACTCAGCCCTCCACGTAAGTGAGTTCGTACGATGATGGCGTGGTGACGCAAACCTGGACGCACACACCGCAGCCGACGCAGCCCTCGCGCCGGATGACCGGATGTCCGGCGTCATCGATGGTCAGCGCCGCCGGGCCAATCGGGCAGGCGTCAGCGCACACTCGGCACGGCGTCCCGCGGAAGGTGATACACCGATCCGGATGCAGCTCCAGCGATCCGAGCCGGTAGCCGGCCCACCCGCGCTCGGGCACGGTGAGCGCCGGCGTGGGGCAGGCGGCGGCGCAAGGCATGGTCGGGCACGCGATGCAGGGCTCATTCTCCGGAACGAGATATGGAGTGCCGGCCGCGAGCCCGCCGTCGGCCCGCACCTTGATGATCACATGCGGGGGACACGCCTCGATGCACGCCCCGCAGCGGGTGCAGGCTGCCAGAAATCCTATTTCGGGTAGCGCACCTGGTGGACGGAAGTAACGCCGGGTGATGACGCGGTCTTCGGTGCGGGCCATGACGCGCTCGAGCCAGTCGCCCAGTGCCGAGCGCAAGAGACCACGACGGGTCGAATCGGACGGCGTCAGCATGCGGGAGAAATATGGCGGGGCAGCGGGGCAGATGGGCAGTGGGGCAACATGCGCAAATCACATTAGTATGGCTGCAACGGGAGTTTTTAACTACCCCGCTGCCCCGCTGCCCGCCCGTCACGCCTTCAAAACGCAGGCTCGAAGCTGAAGGTCCAGCGAAACTCCACCTCATCGTCGCCGGGCTCCCGGTCCTGGGCCAGCTCCGGGCGGCTCACGTAGAGCGGCAGGTCGAATCGGGTAGTGAACCTGGTGTCGCCGATACGGTGATCGGCCCGGAGGCCCAGGCCCGCATCGCCGAGGAACCGGATGCGATCGCCGGTGAGCGACTGGGAAGCTCCACCGATCGCGTGGGCCAGGTCGGTGAATGCGGCGACCGATATCCGATTGAAGAGACGCGCCGACGAGCGCGCCACCAGCGTCTGGTCGAGCTCGAGGCTGAGCGCGACGATGGCTCCGGTCGATACTCGTGAGTCGATACCACGCACGGCGGCACCGCCGGGGGAGTGGTAGCGAAAGTCGTCTCCCACGAGCAGCGAGCCCCGGGACCGGAGAAACGGATTGCGCAGCTGCTGAAGCGGATCGGCGCCTTGAAAGTAGATCTGCCGCTGCTTGGCCGCGGTGTGGTCCCCGCTGGCGACGCCGACAAATGCGCGAGCACCGAAATTCCGCTTCGACCCGAGGGGCCGCCGTGCCGTTGCCTCGACCTGTCCCCGAAAGTAGAGCGGATCCAGCTCCGGGCGGCCGGACGCGGCGAGGCCGTCGCGGTTGTACGCTAACCCACCACCCAGCGAGCTCCGGACCGCGAGGTGCCACTTGGCACTCTGGGTGGTCACGCCGCCGAAGCTCTGCAGCTCCACAGTGCCGACGTCATCGTAGAGGCCCCGGTCGAGGTAACGGAAATCATCGGTGGCAACCCATTCCACACGGAGGCCGCGGCTCCAGGTTGGACCGAAGGTCAGGTGCTCACGACGGGTCCACGCGACCTCGGCGGCGACGCCGTAGCGCCCCTCGACGTTGAAGACGTCCAGCGTCTGCGACATGTTCGGAGCCCGCAGCTTCACCGGGTTCCTCAGTCGGGAAAAAAAATCGACGTCCCCGACATCGAGATCCGACCCCAATCCGGTCGCTATGCTCGCCACCGCCACGTTTTGCTCGAAACGGCCCAGGTAATCGCCCCTGCTTCTCACTCCGAGGGTCACGCCGCCAGCGTCGTTGTACCAGACCACCGGCTGCCACCCGACGGTGATACGATCGCGCCGCGACCGGGTCGAGAAGTAAGGATGGAAGTAGTTATCGATCCCGGGTGCTGAGCCGAAAAGCTTCGTCAGGAAGCCGCCCACCTTCTTTCGATTGTTGAGCATGTTCCAGTCATGGGTCCGGACCCGAGGATCGAGCACGACGTGCTTGGGCTTGCTCCGGGTCGAGACCTCTACCCACTCCCGCTCGGCGAGCCCCTCAACCCGTACGACCCCAGTATCGCGTTCGGCGATCACCATGACTTCGACCGGAAGCCGGCCCTCCGCCTTCCGGATCACCTCGACCTTGGTGGTCCAGCCGGTCTTTCCACTGCCCCGCTGCCCCGCTGCCCCGCTGACCCGCACTTTTCCTATCGCGTAGTCATGCAGCTCGACCGCATGTAATCCCTGCCCGAACAGGGTGGACAGATCGCGCTTCGACACTTCCTCGGCGACGGCGCGAAAGGCCGTCTCATCCACATGCTTCAGCTTCCAGCGGTCGTAGTAGGTCCGCAGAATCCGCTGCATCGTTGCGTCGCCCACCGTGTGGCGAAGCTGATGGAGAAACAGCTCACCCCGGCTGTAGATCGAGATGTTGTAGGAGACGAAGTCCCGGTACGCGTCGCTCACCAAGCTGGTGGGTTCGGAATAGCCGTCGAGATCGAGCTCGAGGATACCGGCCTCGTTCCCCTCGTACCCTCCGGTCCGGCCGAGCGTCTCCCAGAACCACGTGGTCTGGAAGCTGGTGAACCCCTCATCCAGCCAGCCCTCGCGCCACTCGTTGTTGGCCAGAATGCCCATGGTGTAGTTGTGGCCGACCTCGTGCACGATCAGCCCCTGGTCCGCCGATCCGTTCATCACCATCATGGGGAACTCAGTGCCGCCGCCCTCGATCCGGTGAACGTTGGTCATCTGGGGCCAGGCGAAGGTTCCGAACAGCCGGTCCAGCCAGGCCAGTGCGGTCACGGTCCGCTCCACGGCAGTACCCTTGCCCCAGGTGCCCTCGTCACCGGGCTGATAGAGGACGTGGACGGCTACGTTCCCAAACGCACCACCCTCGTAGCGGTACTCCGGATTCAACGACAGGGCGAAATGGTGGACGTTCTCCGCATACCATCGGATCTTCTTTCGCCCTGGCGCTGCGCCGTCGCAGCCTCCTGCCGAGGGAGTGCGCTCCCCGTAGTAGTCGCGCTGATACTCGACCGCGCGGGAGGGCGCCCGATTGGCCCGCTCCCACCCCGGATCTCCGCAGACCGGCACGCCGGTGGCGCCAACCACCTGATCGGCGGCGACATCTAGGTCGACCAGGAACGATCCGAACTCGCCGTAGAACTCGCCGGCCGGATAGAGCGGATGCTCGGCCCAGCCGTACCGGTCGTACACCACCACCTTGGGATACCACTGGGCGAAGTCGAACCGCCGGCCCTGGCGGCCCTGGCGGCGCGGCACCGTGGACGGGCGTGCGTCCCAGTCCATCTCGACCGACATGGACTCTCCCGGCAACAACGGCCGCGGAAGATCAAACCGTACCACGGTGCTGTCGGGCGCAAAGGGATACACCGGTTGTACCGGCTCACCCATGATTCGCACGTTGCGCACGTGATTGAAGGCGAAAGCGGGATCGCGCAGATCGTTGAAGCGGCGGCGGCCTTCCGCCGAGTCGGCAGCGGACCAGCGTGAGCCGGGACGAAAGGCGTTGAGATACAGGTGTAGCGAGAAGGTCGTGAGGCTGTCGGGCGAGCGGTTGGTGTAGCGAATTCTTTCGCTGCCGCTCAGCACCCCGGCCGCCTCATCCAGACGGGCCTCGATCTCATACCCGACTTCCTGCTGCCAGTAGGCAGCCGGATATTGTGCGGCCGCCTGCTGCTGAAGGAGGAGGAGCGCCAAGCCGATCACGGATGTCTCGAGGTTTGGGATTCGGCGGAGTCAGCAATCGTCGGCGAGAAACATAGGCGTGGCTTCGGGGATTTGGCACCGTGGCGCGCGCGAGCGGTTCACCCAACCCTGCGCAGCCGCACTATCGTCACCGCAGCACTTGTCCGGGCGGCTCTTGAATGGACACCTATCTCTCGCTTCGAGTACATCTCGTGTGGGCCACCAGGGATCGCCGGCCATGGCTGGACCCAGAGTGGCGGTCTCGGCTGTTCGCCCGCGCGAGCGCCGTAATCGAGAAGAGGGGCGGAAAGCTCCTCTGTGCTGGAGGCACAAGGGACCATGTTCATCTGTACCTCGAGCCCCCTAGTACCGTTGCCCTCTCGGATTTGGTTAATGCAGTAAAGACCACCACGTCAAAGTGGGTTCATGACAGCTTCTCGCATCGGCGTGACTTCAGGTGGCAGCAGGGCTACGGGGCTTTCAGCGTAACATCGTTCGACGATGCCCCGCTGCGCGATTACATCCGGAATCAGGAATCTCACCACCGGGAGCATCCGTTTACCCGCGAGTATCTCGCATTACTGGTCCGACATGGCGTCTATGACCCAACGCACGTGATGGGTTGACCGGATCTGCGCCTCGTGCGGTCCGGAGCCAAATCAAAGGAGGGCCGCCTTATGGGCGGCCCTCATGTCCATCGTGTGCGGAGGCCCGTAACGCCGACCCCCTCTACCGGATCAGCTGACGCCGCAGCTTGGTCATCCGGCGTCGCACCGACCCGTCCAGCACCCGGTCTCCAACCCGGATGATCGCTCCACCCATGATCTCCGGCTCGATCAGGTAGGTGGCAATCACCTCTTTATCGAGCTGCCGGCTCAGGCTCCCTTCGATCAGGGTCTTGAGCTTGTCGTCCGGCGTTCTGGCCAGCGTCACCGAGGCGCGGACCCGATTGAGCTTCACATCGAGCAGCGCCTGATACTCGTGCGCGATCTCCCGCAGAATCTGTTGCCGCCCGCGCTTTACCACGGCCTGGAGCCACAGCACGAATTCCCGCGGAGCCTGCTTCAGCGCCTCACCCAGGAATCGCGCCTTGGCAGCTTTCGGAACCCGGGGAGACATCAGCACGGCCTTGACCTTGGGAATGGTCTCGACCGCGGCAGCCACGGCATCGATCAGATCGGCATAGCGGTCCGCCTGGCCGGCCTGCTGACCCAGATCGAACAGCGCCTCGGCATAGTTGCGGGCGACTGTCTCGGTTCTCAATTCCGAACGTCCAGTCGGGTAAGATACTCCTGCACCAGCTTCCGGTCCGTCTCCGAGGTGAGCCGTTCGCCGATCAACTTTGAGGCAGCGGCCAACGACAGCTCTACCGCTTCGCGGCGGAGCTCGGCAATGGCGCGATCGCGTTCCGCGACGATCTCCTGACGGGCCCGCTCCAGAAGCTGCTGCTGCTCCTGGACCGTCTTCTCCATGGCCAGGGCTCGCTCCTTCTCCGCCGTGCTCCGCGACTCTACCAGCAGGGCATGCGCCTGGGTCCTCGCCTCGGCCAGCAACTTCTTGTGCTCTGCCAGCAGGGCCTCCGATTCCACCCGGTTGCGCTCGGCGGAGTCAAGCTGCTCCTGCAGCGCACGCTCCCTCGCCTCCACCGCGCCGAGGAGCGCAGGATAGGCAAACTTTCTCAGGATCAGCAGCAACAGGATGAAGACGAACACCGTCCAGATCATCAGACCGGGCTCGACCGAAAGCGGGCCGCCCGAGGCGTGCTGTTCCTGCATGGTGGCAAGGGTCGGTAGGATCATGCGTGCATCTCCGTAGAAAGGCGAGCAGCTATTGGCCATTGGCAACTAGCTTCCGCTTCCGGAGCAGCCCATAGCCAATAGCCCACAGCCAATAGCCTTCTAGAACGTGATCTTCGACTGAATCAGGAACCCGATGACCGCAACGAACAGGGCGACGCCTTCGATGAGCGCGGCGGCGATGATCATTGCGGTCTGAATCTTGGCCGTGGCCTCGGGTTGCCGTGCGATGCCTTCGGTAGCGGAACCGCCGATGCGGCCGATGCCGACGCCGGCACCGAGCACCGCAAGGCCGGCGGCCAGGCCGGCACCGATGAGACCCAATCCCTTGCCACTGGCGGCCGCCGCTTCGGCGGTCTCCTGGAGGAGGGCGAGCATGTGCAACATGTCTGACTCCATAGCTTGAGCGGGAGACCGATTGTCAGGTGCGCTCGCCATTCGTAGGCCGCATCTCCCGAAACGGCCTTGCCCTGGCAACCCGCCGGCGTTCCCCGGAAGGAACAGCGGGCTTCGTCCGCCATCCGGCGGAGTACGGCTCGATCGGGTTACGAACGCTCTTCCCGATGAGTGAAAGCGGGGCGGCGGGGCAGCGGGGCAGTTAACAGCTTACCCTCGATGCACCTGTCCCCCGGTCCTATAACTTCGTTTCGAACTTCACCTGCCTGACCCGCTGCCCTCCTGCCCCGCTGCCCCGCTAGTGTTCCGCCCGCATCAGGCCGATGAACACCGCCACCAGCAGGGTAAACACGAAGGCCTGCAGGAAAGCGACGAAGACTTCAAGCACCATCACCCCGGTGGCCAGTAGCGATGCTCCGACGCCGACCAGATAACTCTGGAACAGGAAGGTCAGGCCCAGCAGTGCCAGGACGAGCACGTGTCCCGAGGTCATATTGGCGAAGAGTCGAACCGCCAGCGCGAAGGGCTTGGCCAGCTTGCCGATGAGCTCGATGGGCGTCATGACCACGAGCAGCAGCACCTTCAGCACCGCCCCACCTACTCCGCCCGGCAAGCCCGGGGGAAGGTAGAAGATCGTCTTCATGTAGCCCTTGAACCCCAACGTCAGCATTCCCGTCACCTCGATGACGACGAATGCCATGACGGCGAGCGCCGCGGTCACCGAGATGTTGCTGGTGGCGGTAGCCCCATAGGGCAGGAGCCCAAGCAGGTTCATGGCCAATACGAAGAAGAAGACCGTCAAGAGGTACGGCGCGTACCCCTCACCGTGGTGGCCCACGTTGGGCAGGACCACTTCCTGCCTGACCCACAGCACCATGGCCTCCATGGCCCCGGCGAATCCCCTGGGTGGCTTCCCCTGTCCCTGGGCCCGCGCGTTGGCGCGGGCGCTGAACACGAGCACCAGCGTTACGAGGGTAGCCGCCAGCAGCATGTAGACCAGATGCTTGGTGGGCGATAGATCGAGGTAGCGCGGCTGGCCGTGGGAATCGGTTCCGAGGGGGACCTTCCAGTTGTCCGGGAGATGAATCACCTTCCCGCCCGGCAGCTCCAGCTCGTGGGAGTTCGCGATATGGTGCGCGATATCGATCTCGTTCCGGCTGGCCTCGTGCTGGCTAGACGGAGCCACGGCATCGTGCGCAACCTCGGCCGTCGGCTTCTGCGCGAGCGCCGGAGTACCGAACACCGCGCCGGCTGCTAAAACCAGCCACACCCTGATCGCGATTGAACGCCAGCTACGAATCATCGTGCCTTGATCTCGGAATTTTTTCCCAGCACGGTCACCACTTCCACGACGAGCAGCACCAGCATGGTAGCGACGATCGCCGCCAGAGTAGCAATCAGCTCCCAACGAAGCTCCGGTACCAGGACCAACCCTGCAAGAGCCACCAGCATCAGCCGGATCACCATTCCCATGACCCAGACCAGCTGGAACCGATCAGTGCCGATGCTCCGGACCGTCCACCAGCCCAGCGGCGCCTGCACCGCGAGCGCGAGTCCGATGCCCCAGGCCACCTCGCGCCGGATGTGCGGCGACACGGTCAACACCGCCACCAGCCCGATTATCGCCACCACCAGAAGCCCGCTGGCATATCGGCCCCCAGCGGTCATGGCTTTCCGTCTTCTTTCCGGCCCAGGGATCGAATGAGCCAGTACATCGTGCCACCGAAGCCGAGGAACGCCGCCAACACCGTGAGCAGCCCGCCGGTGTCGAACCTTCGGTCGGCCCACTGCCCGATCCAGACGAAAAGGAGCAGGCTGACTGCCAGTTGGACACCTAGTCCGGCGTAGCGCATGGGCACCTTCCTTCCGCCCCGAAAACCAGGGCTGGACGGCGCTAAGCTACCCGCTTGTGAAATTTTTCGCAATGTTTGTAGAGGCTATGGGCTATGAGCTATGAGCTACTCCTTGTGAATGCAGAGAACTCCTTCATTCAGAGGCAATAGCCAATAGGCCCACAGCCCACAGCCCATAGCCCACAGCCCATAGCCCATAGCCCATAGCCCATAGCCCGTTTAAATCTCAGCATGACCGCTACTCAAACCGCGCCCCAGGACGACGTCCAGCAGCTCGACCGGCTGGTCAGCGCCGTCACCCGTCTCAAGACCCAGGTAGCCCAGCGTATCGTGGGCCAAAGCGACACCGTGGACGGCATTCTCACGGCGGTGCTGGCCGGGGGCCACGCGCTCCTGATCGGCGTGCCCGGCCTGGCCAAGACCCTCATGGTCCAGACTGTGGCGGAGGCGCTGAACCTCACCTTCAATCGGGTTCAGTTTACCCCCGACCTGATGCCGAGCGACATCACCGGCACCGACATCATCGAGGAAGACCTCACCACGGGGCATCGCGCCTTTCGCTTTGTGAAGGGTCCCATCTTCGCCAACGTGGTGCTGGCCGACGAGATCAACCGGACTCCACCGAAGACGCAGGCGGCGCTGCTTCAGGCCATGCAGGAGCATCAGGTGACGGCGGGCGGCACCACTTACCACCTGCCCGACCCCTTCTTTGTGCTGGCCACCCAGAATCCTATCGAGCAGGAAGGCACCTATCCGCTTCCCGAGGCACAGCTCGACCGTTTCATGCTCGA
>Ga0136635_10000201_pt1 | contig 15088 bp, 17 predicted proteins | sample AntDrymeUQ852106_2_FD_105495 | JGI IMG/M metagenome (GOLD analysis project Ga0136635, IMG submission 105495) | Polar desert sand microbial communities from Dry Valleys, Antarctica - metaG UQ85 (21.06) | ecosystem: Environmental > Terrestrial > Soil > Desert | place: Antarctica: Dry Valley... | reverse complement strand
GCGACGATCATGCACTCCGCGAGGTCGAGCAGGAAGCCGAGCTCGAGCGCCTGCGTCAGGTCGTTATTGAAGATGTCGCCCTTGTCGTCGACGACGACGCGCTTGTAGCGCTCTTTGAGAGCCTCGACGATCGCGCCCTGCTTGAGCATCTGCTCCTCGCGGCGGAAGACGCCGAAGTTCTCGTGCATCGTGATCGCGAGCTCGTCGCGGATCGCCCACGGCCGCTCGCCCTCCGTCCGGTCGAGCAGCGTCTTCAGCTCACGCGCGGTGTCGGATTCGATCGCGGGCGGAACGCTGACCGTCGTGTGGGTGAGAGCCCACTCGGCCGCAGCGCGCCCCGCCCGCTTTCCAAAGGTGATCGTCTCCATCAAGGCGTTTCCGCCGAGCCGGTTCGCGCCGTGAACCGAGATGCACGCGCACTCCCCGGCGGCGTAGAGACCGGTCACGGACGTGAGCCCGTCGATGTCCGTGTCGACGCCGCCCATGTGGTAGTGGGCACCCGGCCGGACGGGGATCGGCTCATGGATCGGATCGACTCCGGCGTACGTGAGCGACAGCTCGCGCGTCCCGTGCAGCCGGTCGTTGATCTTGTCCGCGCCGAGATGACGGAGATCGAGGAGGACGTTGCCGTCGATCCCGCGCCCCTCGTCGATCTCGGTCTGCTCTGCCCGGGAGATGACGTCGCGGCTCGCAAGCTCCATCGCGTTCGGCGCGTAGCGATTCAGGAACCGGTCGCCCTCCGAGTTGAGGAGATAGGCGCCCTCGCCGCGGCAGCCCTCGGTGATCAGGATCCCCGTCGGCGCCAGGGTCGTGGGATGGAACTGCATCATCTCCATGTCCTTCAGCGGGACGCCGACGTGGAGCGCCATCGACATCCCGTCTCCGGTGCAGGCGTAGGCGTTTGTCGTCCCGGTATAGAGCCGGCCCGCGCCGCCGGTGGCGAGGATCACCGTCTTCGCGCCGATCGTCTTCAGCCCGCCGTTCAGGAGATCCCACGCGATCACGCCCTGGCAGCGGTCCTCGTGGATGACGAGCTTCCAGGCGAAGTACTCCTCGTAGGTCGGGATGTCCCGCTTCATGACCTGCTCGTAGAGGACATGGACGAGAACGTGGCCCGTGATGTCCGCGGCGTACGCGGTGCGGGGCTCGCCGGCGGCACCGAACGGCCGCTGTGCGATCCGGCCTTCGTCGGTGCGCGAGAAGACCGCGCCCCAGTTCTCCAGCTGGTAGACGTCGTCCGGCGCCTCGTCGCAAAGCACCTGGATCGCATCCTGGTCGCCGAGGTAGTCCGAGCCCTTCACGGTGTCGAACGCGTGCTTCTCGGGATCGTCCTCGGACGCATTCCCGAGCGCGGCGTTGATCCCGCCCTCGGCCGCCCCCGAATGGCTGCGGACCGGGTGGATCTTCGACAGGAGCGCGACGTCGGCTCCCTCGTCGAACGCCTCGATGGCCGCGCGCATCCCTGCGCAGCCGGCACCAACGACGAGCACGTCGTGCGTCGCTTCCACTACCGCGAGACGCTATCGGACGGTCAAGCGGTGCGGCGTCGTAACGAAAGAAGCTAGCCCTGCGGCCCGGCGTGCGTCACGGCGTCGCCGGCGTCCGCCGCGAACTGCTCGAAGTTGTCGCGGAACATGCGGGCCAGCTCGCCCGCCTTTCGGTCGTAGGCTTCGGGGTCGGCCCAGGTCGAGCGCGGGTCGAGCAGCCCGGAGTCGACGCCGGGGACCGACACCGGGACGTCGAAGCCAAACACCTCGTCCTTCCGGTACTCGCCGCCGTCGAGCTCGCCGGCGAGCGCGGCCTTCAGGAGCGCGCGCGTGGCCTTGATCGGCATGCGCTCGCCTTCACCGAACGGCCCTCCTGTCCAGCCGGTGTTCACGAGCCAGACCGAGACATGGGGATGCTGGTCGAGCTTCTCGCCCAGCATGTGCGCGTAGACCGACGGCGGCTGCGGCAGGAACGGAGCGCCGAAGCACGCCGAGAACGTGGGCTGCGGCTCAGTCACGCCGATCTCGGTGCCCGCGAGCTTGGCCGTGAAGCCGGAAAGGAAGTAGAACATCGCCTGCTCGCGTGAAAGGCGCGCGATCGGGGGCAGGATCCCGAAGGCGTCCGCCGTGAGGAAGACAACGGCGCTCGGGTGGCCTGCCTGCTTCGCGGGCAGCGCGTTCGCGATCTGCTCGAGCTTGTAAGCGGCACGCGTGTTCTCCGTGTTCGAGTCGTCGTCGAGGTCGAGGATGCCGCGGTCGTCCATGACGACGTTCTCGAGCACCGTTCCCCAGCTCCGCGTCATCTTGAAGATCTGCGGCTCGGCCTCGGGTGACAGGCGGATCACCTTGGCGTAGCAGCCGCCCTCGATGTTGAAGATCCCCTCGTCGCCCCACCCGTGCTCGTCGTCGCCGATCAGGTGGCGCTCGGGATCTGCCGAAAGCGTCGTCTTGCCGGTGCCCGAGAGACCGAAGAAGACCGCGACGCGACCATCGTCGTCCACGTTCGCCGAGCAGTGCATCGGGAGAACGCCCTCGAGCGGCAGCTTGTCGTTCATGAGCGTGAAGATCGACTTCTTGATCTCGCCCGCGTAGAAAGTCCCGCCGATCACGACTTCCATCCGGCCCGGATGCAGGACGACGAACGTGCCGCTGCGGGTGCCGTCCTCCTCGGGGCTCGCATCGACCGGCGGCGCGTGCAGGACGAGCGCCCGCGGCTCGTGGTCGGCGAGCTCCTCCTCGGTCGGGTCGATGAACAGGGTCTTCGCGAAGAGCGCGTGCCAGGGGCTGTAGGTGATGACGCGCAGCGGAAGCCGGTAGGCGGGATCCGCGCCCGCGAAAGCGTCGACGACATAGAGGTCCTGACCGGAGAGAAACGACGTGACCTTGTCGCGGAGGCCCTCGAACTGCTCCTCCTCGATCTCGGCGTTCTTGTCCCACCAGATGCGGTCTGCGGAGCCGGGCTCGCGGACGACGAACTTGTCCTTCGGCGATCGGCCCGTGTGCTCGCCGGTGTCGACGACGAGCGGGCCGCCTTCCGCGAGACGCCCGTCGCCGCGGGCGATCGCGTGGCTGTAGAGCAGAGCGACGGTCGGGTTGCGGTGGACGGCGCCGCCCGACTCGATGCCGTGGGCGCTCAAGTCAGTTTGTCCGCGTACGTCCTCGACGATCGCCATCGGTCTCCTTGCTACCCGGCCGCATTGGGGTCCGAAACGGCTGCATATCGTATGACAATGGACGTGCGACCGCCCGACCCCCCTCTCTCCGACGGCGTCGTGTCCCTGCGGCCGTGGGGCGAGGAAGGCGATGTCGAGGCGATCGCCGCAGCCTGCAACGACCGCGCGATCACGGAGTTCCTCGACCAGATTCCCTCGCCGTACACGCTCGAGGATGCCCGGGCCTACGTCGAGGGAAGCCGCAGGGCCTGGCGGGAAGGCTCGATGACGAACTTCGCGATCACCGAGGGCGGGTTGGCGGTCGGCTCGATCGGCGTCCGCTGGCTGGACGGCCTGGACGACGGGGTCGCCGAGGTCGGGTACTGGGTCGCGCCCCACGTGCGGGGCCGCGGCCTCTGCACCCGCGCTCTTCGTCTGGTTTCCGGCTGGGTGCTTCGCGACTGCGGCGTCGCGCGGCTGCAGCTTCGGGCCGACGAGGAGAACGTCGCGTCGAAGCGGGTCGCGGAGGCCGCGGGCTTCACCCGCGAGGGCGTCCTCCGATCGAGCCGCTACAACGCGCGTCTCGATCGCCGGGTGGACTTCGTCATGTACTCGCTCTTGCCGGGGGAGCTCTAGTCGTAGGCGGCTTCGACCCAGTCAGGCCCGCCCCAGGAAAGATCGAACGGATAGTCGTTGAGCAGATGCGCCCAGATCAGCCACGCAACCCAGCGGGTCGTCCCGTAGAAGAAGCTCGCGCGATAGAGCGCGAGAAGCGCGGCCTCGGGCAGCCAGCGCCCGATCCACCGCCAGACCGGGTCGGCCGGCACGATCGTCTCGCGGAAATAGTCGCGGGTGAGGATCCTCCAGGACAGCAGCCCGTAGAGGATCCAGACGCCGTCCCAGACGAAACCGAGGCCGCTGAAGTAGGCGCCGGCATCGGTCAGCCGGTCGGTCTGCCCGGCGTAGGCCCACGCACCCAGCCCGAACGTCTCGGTCGAGAACGGGAACGCCAGCATCGTGCCGATCGTGTCGCCCACGTCCGTCAGGGCGTGCGCCCAGTGTCCTAAGAGAAAGCTCAGCGACCACACCCGGCTCCTCGTCAAGAGCAGAATCAGCGCCGCGACAACGAGGCCGAAGGCGAGCGAGTGCGTGAATCCGACGCCCGGCCAGCCGCGGTGGAACTGCACGGGATCGTCAGCCTTGAGCTCGATTCCGAGCACGTCGATGCCATACACGAACCACTTGCTGAACATGTCCGGCGAGTACGAGCCGATCAGGAGCGGCACGATCGCGACCTTGCCGCCGAGGTGGCGCTGAATCGCGTAGGGCTCGAGGTCGTGTGCCGCCCAGCTCATCGAAGCCGCCGAAGGGCCGCCGGCAGGATCCAGACGCAGAGCAGCAGAAACGCCGTGCCCTCGACCCAGGAGAGGAGCAGACTCGGCCAGATCACTCCCAGCACGACGTAGGCCGCGCCCGCGGCGAGGTAGAGCGCGAGGGTTCTCACGGCTTGCCTCGCTCCTGGAGGCGGTAGACGACGCCGCGCCCGTAGTCCGCGACGAGGAGCGCATTGCGTCGGTCGACCGCCACGGCGAGCGGGTGCTCGAACCCGGTGGCGAATGTCGACACCGCAGCCGGACGCCCCGGACGAAGCACGACGCGGCTGACCTTCCGCCCGGCGCGCCGGCTGTCGTACTGCCCCCACTCGGCGACGAAGAGCTCGCCCTTTCGGAATGCGATGCCGTCCGGCGAGGAGTGCGGCTGAAGATAGGCGACCGGTGGCGTGACTTCGCGGCAGCGCCCGACCATCCGTTTGCGCCGGTGGCTCGGCCAGCAGCGCGGCCAGCCGAAGTGGCGACCCTGGCGAACCTCTACGATGGTCTCGGCCGGCTCGCTGCGCCCCAGCTTGTCTCGCTCGTTCACCGACGCGTAGAGGCGGCCCGTCCCGGGGTGGACCGCGAGCCCGAAGGGATTGCGGAGCCCTCGCGCGACGACGCGGAGGCCGCTGCCGTCCGGTCGCACCGAGAGGACCGCCGCGCTCAACCGGCTGCGCTCGGCGCACACGTCGCACGTCGATCCGCTCCCGAAGAAGAGGCGGCCTTTCAGTGCGACGACGTTGTCTTGCTGATGGAGCCCGAAGGGGAGCCGCCGCACGATCGCCCTGCGCTGACCGCCGTTGACTCGCCAGAGCGCGCCCTGTGCGGAGACGAAGAGGACGCCGCGGTACCAAGCGAGCCCGAGCGGCGTCCTGAAGCCGCGCAGGACGATGCGAGGCCGCCGTGTCCGTGGGTTGACGCGGACGACTTCGCCGCCCTCCTGCGTGAGGTAGAGCGCGCCGCCAGGTCCGAAGGCCATCGCGGTCGGACGATCGAGGCCCGCAACATGCCGCTCCACGCGGAAATTGGACGGCACCTTGACCGCCTGGACGGTCCCGGCAGCCGACGAAGCGCCTAGGGCGAGCACGAGGACGAGGCAGGACGCGACCTTCACGGCCGCGAATCCTGCCTGGATGGAGACCCAACCGGCGATCGACCGCTTTCTCGCGAGCCCCGCGCTCTCCGACGCAACCCGCCGGGCCTACGGCTCAGACCTCCGTGAGTTCTCCTCGTGGCTGGCCGCGAAGGGCGAGTCCATCGACGCGATCGACGCCCGGCTGCTCGCCGCCTACACGGCCGAGCTCGGCGTCGCCCGTCCGGGGCGAGCCCCGAGCCGCCTTGCCCCGGCGACCATCGCGCGCAAGCTCGCCGCGGTGCGCGCCTTGCTTCGCTTCACGCTCGGCCGGGCACGCGTTCCGGACGCGAGACTCGCGCCGCGGCGCCCCCGAAGGCTCCCCGATGCTCCGAAGCAGGAAGACGTCGAGGCGGAGCTCGACCGCTTCGACGCCGACGATCCGCTCTCGGTGCGAAACCGTGCGCTCATGGAGCTCGTCTACTCCGCCGGTCTCCGCAGCCAGGAGGCAGTCGACCTCGACCTGGCAGATGTCGAGTTCGACCAGGAAGCGGTGCGAATTCGAGGCAAGGGCGGAAAGGAACGCGTGGTTCCGCTCGGCGAGGAGGCCGCGTACTGGGTGGCCCGCTGGCTCCAGCTGCGCCCTCGCCTTGCCCGCGAGGCCCACAACGCGCTCTTCCTCTCCACGAGGGGCAGGCGGCTCGACACGAGCACTCTCCGCAAGCTGCTCCCCCATCCGCACCGCCTGAGGCACGCGTTCGCGACCCACCTGCTCGAAGGCGGCGCCGACCTGCGGACGATCCAGGAGCTCCTGGGCCATAGCTCGCTGTCGACGACCCAGGTCTACAGCCACGTGGACGGCAAGCGACTGAGGAAGGTCTATGACCGAGCGCATCCGCGATCCTGACCTCGAGGGGTTCCTCGCACTCTCCGCGGCCCGCCTCGCGCCTCGCACGGTCGAGGCCTACCGCCGCGATCTCGACACCCTGGCCGACTGGCTCGGCCGCTCGCCCGGTTCGGTCGAGCGAGAGGAGCTCGAGCGCTACCTCGCCGAGCTCCGTGCCGCCGGCCTGTCCGGCGCGACGATCGCAAGACGGGTTGCTTCGCTGCGCTCGTTCTTCCGCCACCTCGTGCTGATCGGGGCGGCCGACTCCAACCCGGCGGCCGAGCTCGAGCTCCCGCGGCGGATCCGGCGCCTACCGCGGGCTCTGTCCCCGGCCGAGGCCGAGCGACTGATCGACGCCGCCGCCGGGACGACTCCACGTGCCCTTCGCGACTGCGCACTCGTCGAACTCCTCTACGGCGCGGGCCTGCGAATCGGCGAGGCGCTCGGGCTCGAGAAGGGCGGCGTCGACCTCGACCAGCGCCTCGTTCGAACGATCGGCAAGGGCAACAAGGAGCGGGTCGTGCCCGTCGGGCGCCAGGCCGTCGAGGCGCTTCGCCGCTATCTCGGACGCGGCCGGCCTCACCTCGATCGCCGCCACCGCCCCGAGCTGTTCCTCAACGCCCAGGGGGGGCCGCTGACGCGGGCGGGCGCATTTCTGATCCTGCGGAAGCTCGCCGCGAAGGCAGGCCTCGAGCCCGAGCGGATCCATCCCCATCTCCTCCGTCACTCGTTCGCGACGCACCTGCTCGAGGGAGGAGCCGACCTACGAAGCGTTCAGGAAATGCTCGGACATGCCGATCTGGCTACGACCGAGCTGTACACGCACGTAACCGATCGGCGGCGTCGGGAGTTGTACTTCCAGGCCCACCCCCACGCGAGACGAAGGACAAAGCGATGAACGAGCTCTCACCGGAAACCACTCTCGTCCTCCTCTCCAGCACGGGGGTCGGCGTCCTGATGATGAAGGCGGGGATCGAGAAGAAGATGCTCGAGTGGCGCAAGAACGAGCGGATCTGCGCCGGGTGCGGCAAGACGCTGCGACAGCCAGTCTGTCCCTGCGCCGCCTGATCTAGCTAGTTCGCTTTCGCGCGGCCCTTCTTCGTCAGCGCCGCGGCGGCCCGTTTGGCCGTCTCGCGTAGCTCCTTGTCGTGCTCGTCGTCCTCGGCGATCCCCTCGAGCATCGTGATCGTGTCCCGATGCGCCGAGCCGTTCTTGAGGACGAGGATCGCGAGCCGCCGCACGGCCGCGTTCGAGTCGTGAGCCGCAAGGTTGTGCAGGAGCGACCGGTCGGCGTTGACGTCGCCCGGATGGTCGCGCGAGAGAAGCTCCAGCGACAGCAGAGCCGAGCCGCGGCTCGCAGGGCTCTGATCCTCGAGGCCGCGCCGCAGGAGCTCGAGCTTCTGCCGGTAGCGGAACTGCCCGATCGCACGGTAGGCGAGCGCCCGGTCGCGGAAGTCCTCGCTCCTCGCGGCACCCTCGATCTCGTCCTGCCACTTCGTGCGCATCTCGGCGAGCTCGCGCTCGGCACCCCGTTCGGCCAGCGCGGCCGCCTCGCTCGCGGCTGTTCCGAGATCAGACAGTGGAGAGCGACCGCGGCGCCGGCCCGACGTACTGCGCGGACGGGCGGATGAGCCGACCCGTGCGCTTCTCCTCGAGGATGTGCGCAGACCATCCGGCGACCCGGGCGCAGCCGAACATCGCGGGCGTCAGGTCCGGCGGAACCTCCGCGGCGTCGAGCAGCACGGCCGAGTAGAACTCGACGTTCGTCGCAATGACGTAGTCGGGTTTCCGCTCGTGGAGCTCCGCAAGCGCCGCCTCCTCGAGTGCCTCGGCGACCTCGAGGCGGGGAGACCCGATCTCCTGAGCCGTTCGCTTGAGGATCTGCGAGCGCGGATCTTCGGCCCGGTAGATCCGGTGACCGAAGCCCATGATCCTTCCGTGGCTGTCGAGCAGGCTCTTGACGTAGCCCCGGGGATCGCCGGTTCGCGCCACTTCGTCGAGCATCGGCAGCACACGGGCCGGCGCCCCGCCGTGGAGCGGGCCGCTGAGCGCCCCGACGGCGGCGGACATCGCCGCGCCACAGTCGGCTCCGGTGGACGCCGTGATCCGCGCGGTGAAGGTCGAGGCGTTCAGGCCGTGCTCGGCCGTGCAGATCCAGTAGGTGTCGATCGCCTTCGCGTGGTCGGGATTCGCCTCGCCGCGCCAGCGAAGGAGGAACCTCTCCGCGGCCGTTTCCCCCTGCCCGACGACGTCATCTCCGGCCGGCTTTCGGCCGGCACCGACCGCGGCCGACTTGGAGACGATCGACATCATCTGTGCGGAGAGACGGGCGAGATCGTCGCGGGCTTCCTGCTCGTCGATGTCGACGAGCTTCTTGAGCTTCCACTCGCTCGAGAGGTGAGCCGTCTCCGCCTGGAGATCCGCCGGTGCGTTGCCGCTCAGGTGTTTCGGCTCGTACGCCTCGGGCTCCGGCATGCCCGGCTCGGGATTCCCATCGACGAGCAGGCCCCAGACCTTCTCGTACGGGAGGTTCCCGACGAGCTCCTCGATGTTGACCCCGCGATAGCGGAGCGCGCCGCCCTCCCTGTCGGGCTCTGCGATCTCCGTCTGGATGGCGACGACGCCCTCGAGACCTGGCTTGAACTCACTCATCGGCCGCAGAATGTACCCCGAGGAGCCGTTGCCGAATCGGTAGAGTCGCCGCCGCATGGCTCACCGCGTCACGCTCATCCCCGGCGACGGCATCGGCCCGGAGCTCACGGAGGCGACGCGCCGGGTGCTCGAGGCGACCGGTGTCGAGTTCGAATGGGACGTCCAGCACGCCGGAACGGACGTGATGGAGCAGAACGACGGCGATCCGCTGCCGCAACACGTCCTCGACGCGATCAGCGAGACGGGAGTGGCCCTCAAGGGGCCGATCACGACTCCGGTCGGCGGCGGCTTCCGCTCCGTGAACGTCGGCCTCCGCAAGGCGCTCGACCTCTACGGCCAGGTGCGGCCGTGCAAGAGCTACGAGGGGGTCCGGTCGCGGTTCGAGCACGTCGACCTCGTAGTCATCCGCGAGAACACGGAGGACCTCTACGCCGGCATCGAGTACGAACAGGGCACGGAGGACGCCGACGAGCTGATCGCCTGGATCGAGGGCCACGGCGGAAAGCTCCGTCACCCCGACGCCGGAATCTCGATCAAGCCCCTGTCCGTCACCGGCACCCGCCGGATCGTCCAGTTCGCCTTCGACCATGCGCGCCGAAACGGCCGGCGCAAGGTCACCGCCGTCCACAAGGCCAACATCATGAAGTTCACGGACGGGCTCTATCTGCGCGTCGCCCAGGAGGTCGCGGCCGAGAACACCGACATCGAGTTCGACGAGCGAATCGTGGACAACATGTGCATGCAGCTCGTCCAGCGGCCGGAGGAGTACGACGTTCTCGTCTGCCCGAACCTCTACGGCGACATCGTTTCCGACCTTTGCGCCGGAATGATCGGCGGTCTGGGCATGGCACCGGGCGGCAACTTCGGCGAGAAGGCGGCGATCTTCGAGCCCACGCACGGGTCGGCGCCGAAGTACGCGGGCCAGAACAAGGTGAACCCGATGGCCCAGATGCTCTCCGGCGTGATGATGCTCCGCTACCTCGAAGAGGACGATGCCGCCGAACTCGTCGAGAGCGCGATCGCGGACGTGATCCGCGAGGGCAGGAGCGTCACCTACGACATGAAGCTGGCACGCGACGATCCGACCGCCGTCGGAACGAGCCAGGTCGCCGACGCGATCATCGACAAGCTGGGAGTCCGGGTCTGATGGAGACGGGCCGGCACGAGTGGAGCGCCGCGAAAGGCCGCCGGAAGGTCACCGTGGTCGGCGCGGGAAACGTCGGCGCGACCTGCGCGCAGGAGCTCGCGCGCGGGGACTACTGCGACGTCGCGCTCGTGGACATCAAGGAAGGCGTTGCCGAGGGCAAGGCCCTCGACCTCAACCAGGCAGCTGCCGTCCTCGGCTACGAGCCTCGCGTCACCGGCTCGACCGAGTACGACATCACGGCCGGCTCCGACGTCGTCGTCATCACCGCGGGAGTTCCGCGGACGGGCGACATGAGCCGGGACGACCTCGTCGCGACGAACGAGAAGATCGTCGGCTCGGTCACCCAACAGGTGATCGCCGAGTCGCCCGACGCGATCCTGGTCATCGTCTCGAACCCGCTCGACGCGATGTGCCATGTCGCCAAGAACGCCTCCGGGTGGCCGAAGAATCGCGTTTTCGGAATGGCGGGCATCCTCGACACCGCTCGCTTCTCCACCTTCATCGCGCAGGCAGCGGGCGCCTCGGTGAAGGACGTGACGGCCATGGTGCTCGGTGGCCACGGCGACCAGATGGTCTCGGTCGTCTCGCATACGACCGTCGGCGGAGTCCCGCTGCGCAGGCTCGTTCCCGAGGATCAGATCCAGCAGATGGTCGAGCGCACAGCCAAGGGAGGAGGCGAGCTCGTCAAGCTCCTCGGAACCTCGGCGTGGTACGCGCCCGGCGCGGCGGCCGCCCAGATGGTCGACTCGATCATGCTCGACGAGAAGCGCGTCCTCCCCGTCACCGCGTACCTCGAAGGCGAGTACGGGATCGAAGACCTCTACATGGGCGTGCCGGTGAAGCTGGGCGCAGCGGGGATCGAGGAGATCGTCGAGCTCGAGCTCTCCGACGAGGAGCAGGAGCAGCTGAAGGCGTCGGCCGAGGCCGTCCGTGAGGTCGTCGGCGTCCTCTCTGCCTAGCGCGGCGGCCCACCGGCCGCGCCCGAGGCGGCGCAGGGGCCCTCCTCCCGGCTGGACCTCGCCGAGCGGCGTACGGCTCGCGCTCGCTCCGTCGTCGGCGTGCCCGCATTGCGGGCGGATGTCCAAGACCGTTCAAGGCGTGTGCACCGACTGCTGGGGCAGCAAGGGGAGCCGTCAGTTCTGGCCGCACGGGGAACAGCGCGGGCTGTCGGTCTCGCCCTACCTGGTCGGAGGAGGGCTCGCCCTCCTCCTCCCCCTCACGGTGCTGGTGCTGTGGATCTTGGCCTGACCGGCCGCACTGCGATCGTCTGCGGTGCGTCGCAGGGGATCGGGCTCGCCATCGCCGAGGCCTTCGCGGCCGAGGGGATGAACGTCGCGATGTTCGCGCGCCGCCGGAAGGTGCTCGAGACCGAAGCTGAGCGCATCGGCGCTCTCCCGGTGCAGGGAGACGTCACGAACCCACAGGACTGCGAGCGGCTCGTTGCCCGCACCGTGGACGCCTTCGGCGGGGTCGACGTTCTCGTCAACAACAGCGGCGGGCCGCCCCGCGGCTCGGCCCTCGAGATCGACGACGAGTCGCTGGAGGCCGCCGTGGCGCTCCTCCTCACCTCAGCAGTCCGCCTGACGAACCTCTGTCTTCCGCACCTCCGGCAGAGCAAGGCCGGCCGCGTGATCAACATCGAGTCGTCGACGGTCAAGGAGCCGGCAGACAACCTCGCGCTCTCGAATGCCGTGCGCCCAGGAGTCGTCGGCTGGGCCAAGTCACTCGCCCGCGAGGTCGGCCCCGAGGGGATCACGGTGAACACGATCGCGCCCGGCCGGATCGACACTGCTCGGCTCGCCGAGGTCTATCCGGACGGGCCGAGCGAGGAGGATCTGAAGCCGATCCCGCTGCGCCGCCTCGGTCGCCCCGCGGAGATTGCGTCCGCCGTCTGCTTCCTTGCCTCCGACGCCGCCTCCTACGTGACCGGAACGGTGATCGCCGTCGACGGCGGCTTGACCCGCGGCCTGCTGTAGGCGGCGCCCTATCCTGAGCGCGTGAGACGCCTTCCCTGGCCGGCGTGGCTGATCGGCGGCGGCTTCGTCCTCCTGGTCGTCGTAGCCGTGCTCTACGTGGCGCCGTCGGATCGCTACATCTTCCTCCCCGACGAGGCGCGCGCCCTGGCGCAGCGGGTCAAGGTGGAGGGGGAGAAACCGGATGCGAACGGCGGTGGGATCCATTACGTCGCGGTCGACGTCCGGAAGGCCTCTCTCCTCGAGAAGATGTTCCCCGGGCTCTACGAGGGGGCAACGCTCGAGCCGGCGACCAACGTGCTTGCAGAGGGAGAGGACGAGGGGGCGCACCGCCGCTGTGAGCTCGCCGCCATGAAGCGCAGCCAGGAGTACGCCACGGCAGTCGCACTGCGGGCGCTCGACCTCCGCGTGCCGACTCGCCGGATGGGAGTCCAGGTCGAAGGCACGTTCGACGGTTACCCGGCGTCGGGGAAGTTGCGTGGCTGCGACTGGATCCGTTCGGTCGACGGGAAACCTGTTCAGAGCTCGGCCGATGTCACCGAGACCCTCGGCAAGAAGGAACCCAGGCAGAACGTCACGTTCGTCGTCGAGCGTGAGGGTAAGCGCCAGGACGTCGTGCTCAGGACCGCTGCGGATCCGCGCCGGCCAGGACGCGCGTTCGTCGGAATCTCGGTCGCCGATGTGTTCGACATCGTCCGGCTTCCGGTGGACGTGGAGATCGACCTCGGTCAAGTCGGCGGACCATCGGCTGGGCTCGCGTTCGCGCTCGACGTCCTGGAGGAGCTCGGCCGGGACGTGGATCACGGCAATCGCCTTGCAGCCAGCGGTGAGATCTTCCTGGACGGCACGGTCGCCAAGGTCGGCGGCATCAAGCAGAAGACGATTGCCGCGCGGCGTTCCGGCATGGATGCCTTCCTCTTGCCTGGGGATAACGCCGCCGAGGCGCGGCGCCACGCCGAGGGACTCCGCATCATCCCTGTGGACAGTTTTCAACAGGCGTTGCGAGTGCTGGCAACGCTTCCGCGAAAAACTTAAAAGTCCCAGGATTTCGCCAGTTTTCGCACCGGCCGGAAATTGCAGGGTTTCTGTGCTCGCGCCTCTTGCGCAAACCCGGCTCAGGTCCCAAGATCACCGCTTCGGACCGGCTTCTTGAGGAGGATCAAACGCGGCGATGAGCAAACGAGCCGAGGCAAGCTGCGAGGACTGCTACTTCCGTAGGGCGGGACTTTGCGCTCTCCCCCTGGACTCCCCCTGTCCAACGTTCCGGCCAGCAAAGCCACGCACCCTACAGCCCCCGCAGCAGCCTCGGCTCGTGCCGCGCCCGGATCTCGCGCTCCATCCGCTCGGCACTTGAGTCAAACGTAGACTCGCGCCATGCGCTTTCGGCGGCCGTCCGGCGACGGGCTCGACGAGTTCCAACCGCGCCTCTGGCTCGTCCTCTTCGGGCTGCTGGCGGTGTTCGCCTACCTGGTCGCGTTCGTCGTCAAGAACGACGACACGATCCACGTCGACTTCGTGTTCTTCACGGCCACGGTCTCCCTCATCTGGGAGATCGTCCTCATCCTCGGGCTCGGAGTCCTAGGCGGCGTGCTGCTGTCGCAGCTGTACCGCCGGCGGCGAAGCCACGAGGTTGGCCAGACGCCTGACCGCCTCGCCTAGCTGCTCAGGCGACGCATAGCTGTACGCGAGGCGGGCAGAACTACGCCCGCCACCGGCCCACGGGTAGAAGTCGGGCCCCGCGACGAACGAGACGCCGTGCTGCTCGGCTGAATGGAGAAGGGCTCGCGCGTTCCGGCCCTCAGGCAAGTCGAGCCAGAGGAAGTAGCCGCCCTCCGGCCGGTTCCAGCGCGCTCCAGTCCCCGCGAGGTGCTCGTCCAGCGCGACGAGCAGTGCGTCTCTGCGAGCTCCCAACAGTGAGCGGACACGCTCGAGGTTTCCTTCGAGGTGGCCGCGCCGCAGGAACTCGTGCACCGTCGCCTGCGAAAGGAGTGCCGGCGTGATGTACGTGGACGCGGCCGCCGACTCGACGGCTCTCGCAAGCCGGTCTGGCAGGACGAGGTACCCGACCCTCATCCCGGGCGCAACGGTCTTGGAGTAGGAGGACGAGTAGGCGATGCGGCCGCCCGACTCGAGCTCGAAGAGCGTCGGCTGAGCTTTTCCCTCGAACCGCACCGCGCCGTAGGGGTCGTCCTCCAGCACCAGGAGGTCGTGCTCCGCCGCAAGCCCGACCAGCCTTTGTCGGCGCTCGGCCGAGAGCGTGCGGCCGCTGGGGTTCTGGAAGGTTGGGATCGCGTAGAGGAACGCAGGCTTTGCGCCGCGGCGTAGCTCCTCCTCGAGTGCGTCCAGGTCGAGCCCCTCGTCGTCGCAGCGGATGGGGACGACCTGGGCCCCCAGCGAGCCCAGGATCTTCAGCGGCCGGTCGTACGTCGGGGCCTCGACGAGGACGCGCTCTCCGCTGCCGGCCAGCACCTGGGCGAGCAGCGCGAAGCCCTGAAGCGAGCCGTTCGTGAGAATGACCCTCTGCTCGGCGACGCCGTGCTCTTCTGCGAGGGAGCGCCGCAGCGGCCCGTAGCCACCTCCCGCGCCGTAGGAGAGGATCGTCGCACCGTCCCTCGAGAGCGCCGCGTGGGCGCAGTCCGCGAGTTCCTCGACCGGCACGCATTCGGGCGCCGGAACCCCGCGAGCGAGAGAGATCGTCTCCATGCCGCGACTCTAGGAAGGCGATCGGATGACGCTCAGCCCCGAGCGAGAAGGCGCGCGCACTCGACCATTTGCCCCGAGCCATTCCAGGCGAGGGCGTGCGCGATCGCCCAGCCCCGGGCCCGCTCCCGATCGAGATCCAGACG
>Ga0136635_10000199_pt1 | contig 15112 bp, 17 predicted proteins | sample AntDrymeUQ852106_2_FD_105495 | JGI IMG/M metagenome (GOLD analysis project Ga0136635, IMG submission 105495) | Polar desert sand microbial communities from Dry Valleys, Antarctica - metaG UQ85 (21.06) | ecosystem: Environmental > Terrestrial > Soil > Desert | place: Antarctica: Dry Valley... | reverse complement strand
GATGAGCCACCACTCCTGGCCCGCCTTGCGCAGCCAGTCCTCGCGCTCGTGCACCTGCTCCTCGGTGACCTTCCACTCGCCGAAGTCGATGTCGCCCTTCGGCGCGTCGTTCATCCCGTTCGCGGCCTGGAGGTACGCGGCCATGAGCTCGGCCGGCACCGTCCCGTCGATGCGTGCCAGGCGGTAGCCGGGCGACGCGACCGATGTCCACTCGCCCAGCTTCGCGCGGTCGACCTCGGCGATCACGAGCTCGTTCATGCGCATCGGCAGTCCCGGAGTGCCGCCGACCGCGCGCGCGAACGGGTCGCCCGCGGGGACCCGGTCGTTCGATTGTCCGACGATGAGGAGGTCTTCCCCTTGCCCGTCGACCGCCTGCACGAGCCGGCGGAAGAGCGCCCGACCGACGCCGCGCCGGCGGTGGGCCTGCGCGACGCTGAGGTCGCACCAGCGCAGGTGCGCCTGCTCCGGCTCGTTCGTGCTGTAGCCGATGCCCGCCGTCCCGGCGAGCCGGCCGGAGGCGTCGCGTGCCGCGAAGACCGCGCGCCACTGCGACGGCGGCTTGATGCGCATGCGCTGGATGTAGACCTCGAGAGGCGTGAGCGGATCATCCGGTGCACGCTCGTGCTGCATCGCCTGCATGAGGAGGGCGGCCTCGCGCGCCTGCTCGTCGGAGAGCTCGGTCGGCTCGACCTGGATGAACTGGTACCCCTGGGGATCGCTCACCTGCGGGAGACTACCGGACGGCACTGTGCCGACCATCACCTGCGATACGTTCGACAAGGCCGCGGCGTCAGGGGAGTAAAGTCCGCGCGCGGAGGGAGCCATGCCGAAGACGCTCATCACCGGCGGCACGGTCGTGACCGCCGCGGACACGTTCAAGGCCGACGTCCTCGTGATCGACGAGAAGATCGCGGCCGTCGGCGGGGATCTCAAAGCAGGCGGCGCGAAGCGGATCGATGCGAAGGGCAAGTACGTCATCCCCGGTGGCATCGACGTGCATACGCACATGGAGCTGCCGTTCGGCGGCACGTCTTCGTCCGACGACTTCGAGACCGGGACGGTCGCAGCCGCGTTCGGCGGGACGACCTCGATCGTCGACTTCGCCGTGCAGGGGATGGGCGAGCCGCTGGAGAAGGCGCGCGACCTCTGGCTCAGGAAGGCGCGAGGCAAGGCGGTCATCGACTACGGGCTGCACATGATCGTCCGCGATGTGAGCGACAAGGTGCTCCGCGAGATGGACGTGATGGTGAAGGAGGGAGTTTCTTCCTTCAAGCTGTTCATGGCCTATCCCGGTGTCTTCATGGTCGACGATGCCTCGATCTTCAAGGCCCTCGTGCGCACCGGCGAGAACGGCGGCCTCATCTGCATGCACGCCGAGAACGGCGGCGTCATCGATGTCCTTGTGAAGAAGGCGCTCGCGGAGCGGAAGACCGAGCCGAAGTGGCACGCGCTCACCCGGCCGCCCGAGGCGGAGGGCGAGGCGACCGGACGCGCGTACAAGCTCGCTGAGATGGCCGGTGGCGTGCCGCTGTACGTCGTGCATCTGTCCGCGTCGCAGGCGCTGGATCAGGTGCGTCTCTTCCGCGACCGCGGTCTCCCCGCGTACGCCGAGACCTGCCCGCAGTACCTGTTCCTCTCCTACGACAACTACGAAGAGCCGGGGTTCGAGGGCGCGAAATACGTGATGTCACCGCCCCTGCGCCCGAAGTGGCATCAGGAGGAGCTCTGGAAGGGCCTCGCGCGCAACGATCTGCAGGTGGTCTCGACGGACCACTGCCCGTTCTGCATGAAGGAAGGGTTCAAAGGCCTGCCGAAGCAGAAGGAGCTCGGCAAGGGGGACTTCTCGAAGATCCCGAACGGCGCACCGGGCGTCGAGACCCGGATGGTCCTCCTCTACGACGGAGGTGTACTCGGCGGGCGCATCACCTTGAACCGCTGGATCGAGCTCACCTCGACGACGCCCGCGAAGATCATGGGGATGTTCCCGCGCAAGGGCACGATCGCCGCCGGGAGCGACGCGGACATCGTCATCTGGGACCCGAAGAAGCCGCAGACCTTATCCGCGAAGACGCACCACATGCGCGTCGACTACAACCCGTACGAGGGCCGCAAGGTGAAGGGCAAGGCGGAGGTCGTGATGAGCCGCGGCGAGGTGATCGTCGAGGGCGATCGCTTCCTGGGGAAGAAGGGTCGCGGGAAGTTCATCAAGCGCGGCAGCCCGATACTCCAGACGTGACCGACGAGACGCTCCTACGTTTGGTGCGCCACAACACCTGGGCCAACCTCCGGATGCTCGAGCTCTGCGGTGCCCTCCCGCGGGAGCAGCTCGCCTGGACCACGCCCGGCACGTACGGAACGATCAACCGGACCCTGCATCACATCGTCGCCGCGGAACAGGGCTATCTCCACGCGCTCAGCGGCGAGCTCCCGCCGATCGAGGTCGAGGGCCGCGGCAAGCCGCTGGAGGGCGGCTGGTCGATGAGCGAGCTGACCGAGCGCGCGACATCCAACGGCCGGCGGATGGAGCGGCTCGTGAGCGGCGGCTTCGATCCGCTGCGGGTGATCGTTCGCGACGACGGCCGGGTCCTGGCCGCGATCATCGCGGCGCAGTACGTCCACCATGGCAGCGACCACCGCGCCCACATCGGCACGATCCTCGGCGCGCATGGCGTCGAGATCCCTCTCGACGCCAACGAGGACGGTCTCGATCTCTGGGGCTACGGGAACACGACCGGCGAGAACGGCAGCGCGTGATGATTCGCCTGTGAGCGCGGACGACACGCTCCTGCACGCCGTGCGTCACAACACCTGGGCGAACCTCGAGCTGCTCGCGTTCTGCGCGAAGCTCTCCGCTGAGCAGCTTGCGTGGACCTCCGCGGGCACGTACGGGACCCTGCACCGCACGCTCCACCACACCATCGGCGCGGAACACAGCTACCTCTTTGGGCTGACCGGCGAGCTGCCGCCGATCGAGGTCGAGGGACGTGGCAAGTCGATGGCAGGTGACTGGGTGGCGCCGATCGACGAGCTCATCGAGCGCGCCCGCTCGAACGGCGAGCGCCTGGAGCGGGTGCTCGCCGCAGGCTTCGACCCGGCACGACGGATCAAGCGACCGTCCGGCGCGATCGCGGCGGCGGGGATCATCGCCGCCCAATACCTGCACCACGGGAGCGACCACCGCGCCCATGTCGGGACCATCCTCGGCGCGAATGGCGTGGAGGGGCCGGACCTCGACGTGTGGACCTATGGACGCACGATCGGGGAGGTCATCCCGCCGCCATGACCTCGCCGGAGCAGTTCCCCGATCCCGTGGCCGACACCGAAGCGCGCAGTCGTGAGCAGCAGACCGTGCTCGCGGGCGGCTGCTTCTGGTGCGTGGAGGCGGTGTACGCGCAGCTCGACGGCGTGCTTGCGGTCACGAACGGCTATGCCGGCGGCACGGCGGAGACTGCCGACTACGAGACCGTGTGCGGCGGGCGGACCGGCCACGCCGAGGTCGTGCGGGTGCGCTTCGACCCAGCGAAGATCACCTTCGGCCAGATCCTCAAGGTGTTCTTCTCCATCGCGCATGACCCGACCCAAAAAGACGGCCAGGGGAACGACATCGGGCGCCAGTACCGTTCGGCGATCTTCACCACCGACGGTGAGCAGAAGACGGTTGCCGAGGCGTACATCAGCCAGCTTGACGCAGCTCGGGTGTTCGACAGGCGGATCGTCACCGACGTCACGCCGCTCGAGGCCTTCTACGAGGCCGAGCCGTACCACGCTGACTACGCGAGGCGGAATCCGAACAGCGGCTACATCCGCGCGGTCGCCGCACCGAAGGTAGCCAAGGTGCGCAAGTACTACGCGGACCGGCTGAAGGCGTAGCCGGGCGTATCGTTGCTCGCCTCATGACGCTGAAGACGGAGCGGGGCGCCGACCTCGCCCGGATCGCGAAGGACACGAAGGACCACGTCCTCATCTCCTGGTCCGCGCAAGGTGCGATCGCACCGCTCGTCGTCACCGGCGGCGAGGGTTGCTGGATCCACTCCGGTGATCGGCGGATCCTCGATTTCTCCTCGACGCTCGTGAACACGAACCTCGGCCACCAGCATCCACGCGTCGTGCGGGCGATCCAGGAGCAGGCCGAGCGCCTTACGTACTCGGCGCCGGGGTTCACCGACGAGCCGCGCGCGACGCTCGCGCGGATGATCGCGGAGCGCTCGCCCGGTGACCTCACGCGCACGCTTTTCACGACGGGCGGGACCGAGGCGGTCGAAAGCGCGATCAAGATCGCGCGCCTGTACACGGGGCGCCAGAAGATCATGACGCAGTACCGCTCGTTCCACGGCCAGACCCAGGGCGCGATGACCGCTGGCGGCGACAACCGCCGGTGGGCGAACGAGCCCGGCATCCCGGGCGTGGTCCGATTCCTGAACCCCGACCCGTATCGCTCCATTTTCGGTGACGACGTCGGCAAGGCTCTGTCTCACGTCGAAGAGGTCATCTGGTACGAGGGCCCCGAGCACATCGCCGCGATCATGTGCGAGCCGATCGTCGGTGCCTCCGGTCTCATCGTCCCACCGGACGGCTTCTTCCAGGGTCTGCGCGCGATCTGCGACAAGTACGGGATCCTCCTCATCCTTGACGAGGTCATGACCGGCTTCGGCCGCACCGGGAAGTGGTTCGCGGCGGAGCACTGGGACGTCGTTCCCGATCTCATGACCTTCGCGAAGGGCGTGAACTCGGGTTACGTGCCGCTTGGCGGCGTCGTCGTCGACGAGCCGATCGGGAAGTACTTCGAGGATCACGTCCTCTGGCAGGGCCTGACGTACAGCGGGCACGCGCTCGCCTGTGCGGCCGGCGTCGCAACGATGGAGACGTACGCGGACGAGCGCGTCATCGAGAATGCGGCGCGGATGGGCGACATCCTCATGCGCGAGCTGAAGACGCTGCAGGCGCGCCACCCGTCTGTGGGCGACGTGCGCGGCAAGGGGCTCATGTGCGGCATCGAGCTCGTGAAGGACCGCGGGTCGAAGGAGGCGCTCGAGCGTTGGAACGGGCCGTCGCAGGCGCTCGCCGGCGCGCTGCGGACGGCGCTCATGAAGCGCGATGTCTACGTCATGTGCCGCTGGAACCTGATGGTCGTCGCGCCTCCTCTCATCATCGGGGAGGACGAGCTCCGCATCGGCATCCAGGCGATCGACGAGGCGCTCGAGATCGCCGACCGCTACGCCGCGACGGGGACGCTCTCATAGCCGCGGCCCCGCATTTCGGCGTCAACCTTCCGGCGCAGCACACCTCCTGGGAGTCGATTCGGGACATGGCGTGCTTCGTCGACGACCTCGGCTTCGACTCGGTGTGGACGTGGGATCACTTCGTGCCGCTGCAGGGCGACCTCGACGGCCCGATCTTCGAGGCCTGGCAGCTGCTCGCCGCCTGGGGCGCGCTCACGAAGCGCGTGCGCCTCGGCACTCTCGTCACCGGGAATACCTACCGGCACCCGGCGGTGCTCGCGAACATGGTCGCGACGCTCGACCACGTGACGAACGGGCGCGCGATCCTCGGGCTTGGCGCGGCGTGGCACGAAGAGGAGCACCGGATGTATGGCCTGCCGTTCTTCACGACCGGTGGCCGGCTCGCGCGGATGGACGAAGCCGCGACGCTCATCCGCGAGCTGCTCGATCGCCCGTTCTCCGACTTCCAGGGCAAGCACTACCAGATGCGCAACGCGATCTGCGAGCCGAAGCCGATCCAGAAGCGGCTTCCCATGCTCATCGGCGGTGGCGGGGAGCAAAAGACGCTGCGCACGGTCGCGAAGCTCGCCGACATGTGGCACACGAACGCGACGCCAGAGGTCTTCGCGCACAAGATCGGGGTCCTCCAGGGCCACTGTGCCGACGTGAAGCGCGACCCGTCCGAGATCATGCCCATCGCCACCGAGCGGCCGTGGGTGTGCCTCCGCTCGAGCGAGGCCGAGGTCCGGAGCTGGGCGCGCGAAGTAGCGAAGACGAACGAGATGACCGCGCCGCCCGAGCTGCAGCACATCGGGGTCGACCAGCTGGTGGCCCGCCTCGTCGAGTACTGGAACGTCGGCGTGCGCGGGTTCATCTTCTACACGCTCGCACCCTTCGACCGGGAGACGATCGAGCGCATCGCAAGAGAGGTCCGTCCGCGCTTCCTCGAGGCGATCGCGTGACGATCGCGATCCGCGCGGGCACGCTCATCGACGGCCACGGCAAGGATCCGGTGAAGGGCGCGGTCATCGTGGTCGAAGGGGACACGATCACGCGGATCGCGAAGGAGGCGCCGCGCGGCGCCCGGGTCATCGACGCGTCCGGGCTGACGGTGATGCCGGGCATGATCGACTGCCACATCCACCTCTGGTTCGGCCCGTCGAGCATCCAGCAGCGGCTCCTCAAGCCGTACAGCCTCGTCGCCGCCGAGGCGTTCCAGAACGCGAAGCTCACGCTCGACCACGGGTTCACGTCCGTTCGCGACGCCGGAGGGACTCCCCGTGGGATGAAGATGGCCATCGAGCAGGGGATCGTGCCTGGCCCGCGCCTGCGCATCTCCGTCGGCGCGCTGTCGCAGACCGGTGGGCACGGCGACTCGCGCATGCCGATGGGGATCGAGGTCCGCGCGGAGGACCCGGAACACCCGCGCACCGTGGTCGACGGCGTCGAGAACGTGCGCCGCGCGACACGCGAGCTGCTCCGCGCGGGGGCGGACGTCATCAAGGTGCACACCTCCGGCGGCGTGATGTCGCCGAACGACGAGCCGACCGCGACCGGTTTCGCCCCGGAGGAGATCGCAGCGATCGTGTACGAGGCGCACGCGGCGGGAAAGACCGTCATGACGCACTCGCAGGCGCTGCAGGGGATCCGCAACTCCGTGCTCGCGGGGATCGAGTCCATCGAGCACGGGATCTACCTGGACGAGGAGACCGCGCTCGAGATGAAGAAGCGCGGCACGTATCTGGTCGCGACGCTGGTCGCGCCGCTCTGGGTCGTGCGCCGCTCGGAGCGCGAACCTGGCTCAGTGCCGCCGTACGCGGTGCGCAAGGCGAAGGAGGTCATCGAGGTCCACAAGCGGATGTTCAAGATGGCCGTCGAGCTCGGCGTCCCGATCGCGATGGGCACCGATACCGGCGTCGGCCCGCATGGCTCGAATGCCGAGGAGCTCGCCCTCATGGTCGAAGGCGGGATGACCCCGATGCAGGCGATCGTCGCGACGACGAAGGCGGCCGCAGCCTGTACGCGGATCGGAGACCTGACGGGCACGCTGGAGCCCGGCAAGCGGGCGGACCTCATCGGCGTCCGCGGTGATCCGCTGACCGACATCGCGATCCTTCAGAAGCAGGAGTGCATCCCGCTGGTGATGAAGGACGGTGCTGTCGCGAAGGACCAGCTGTCCGCCTGAGACGACGGGAGGGAGGGAGCCGCCGATAGGCTCCCTGACGTGCCTCGAAACGTCGTTTTGGCGCTGACCCAGAGGTCCTGAGGGCCCCAAGATCGGCCAGTCCCTTGGCGCGCCCACGGGCGCGCAGGTAACAGTTGAGGCACGGAGTTGGGGCCGTCGGGTGACTTTCGGCCCCTATGGCAGCAGGGGTGCGTGAGAGCAGTCGATGCCTGCGCCACTTTCGCCCCGCGAAAGCCAGATCCTTGACCTCGTGGCCGCCGGGCTGACGAGCAAGGCCATCGCTGCTCAGCTGTCCATCAGCGAAAGCACCGTGAACTGGCACCTTGCGAACGCACTGCGGAAGCTCGGCGCGTCGAGCCGTGCGGAGGCAGTCGCGATCGTGACCCGCGAGAGCCAGGTTCCCGCGGCCGCTCCCGCGCCGGCTGCGCCGCCCGTTCTGCCGCCCGCCTCGTTCGCGGGGGAGCGGCGGCGGTGGCAGGTCCTCCTCGCGATGGCTTCGGCAGCGATCCTCGCGACGCCGGTGCTCATGACTGCGGCCGCGCTCGCGCCGCCGCTGCTACCCGTTGCCCCGCTGCCCGCCGCGCCCGCCGGAAGCGCACCGCCCTCCGCCGCACCTGCCGGGACCCCGCCGCCATCCGCTGTCGTCCCGGGCGCGCCGGCGACCCCGACCCCGGTCAGCACTGCTCCACCGTCGCCGGCGGGCGCCGCCCCAACGAACTCCGTCGTGCCTCCACTCGCGACGGCCGTGCCGCCGACGATCGCGGTACCGCCGGTCGTGGTGCCGACGCTCGCGGTACCGACCGCGCTACCGACGGCCGCACTCCCGACCGCGCTTCCGACGCTCCCGCTTCCGACGCTCCCGCTTCCGACGCTCCCGCTTCCGACGCCGTCACCTTCGACGCCGGTGCTCCCCGGGGTCTCCGTTCCTCCGCCGCCACTCCCGCGACTCCCCTAGCGCGGCAGCGCCGCCGCAAGGCTGCAAAGCCAGCCATCGGGCCGCGCCGCCTCCTCCCGCAGCCACTCGTGCACTTCAGCGACGAACGCGGGGTCGGTCCAGTCCGTCAGTCGGGCCACTCCGTGACGCGCTCGGCGGTGACCTTCACCACCGGGCAGGCCTCGAGCGGCAGCTCGTGGTACTGCGGGTACTTCGCGAGGAGCGCCGCGGCGGCGAGATCGCGCTCGGCGCCTTCGTCGAGGATCTCCGCGGTGCCGTCGACGCGGACCCACTCGAGGCGCGACCAGTCCTCGTCCCACCGGTCCACGATCACGCTGACGCGGCCGTTCGCGACGATGTCCTTCGCCCGGCGGAGCTCACGCGGATCGGCGCTGCGCTTTCGCTTGCGGTCGAGCGGCGTGTACAGGTGCGGCTCGACCCACACGAACACGACGGGGACCGCGTGCGGACGCGCGTATTGGTCGCTCGTCGCGAGGTGCGCGACGCGCGCTGTGCTCAGGAGATCGCGCGGAGCCGTGGCAGCACCTCCTTCGCGTACAGGCGCAGCGCGCGCTCCTGGTCGGGGCCGGGGAAGTGGAAGACAAGGTGAGCGAAGCCGAGCGACAGGTACTCGCGGATCTTCGCGACCTGCTCGTCCGGATCGGTCGACACGATGAAGCGGGTGTGCGCTTTCGGCTTTGCCGCTTCCGCGCGGCGCTCCATCTCGCGCGGGTCCTCGACGCCCGCCTTGTCCTCGCTCGGCAGCGCGAGCGCAGCCCACTCCTCGGTGTCGGTCATCGCCTGTGCGCGATCGTGGTCGAACGAGACCTTCATCTCGATCATCCGCTCGAGGCTCTGCGGATCTTTGCCGGCCGCGCGGGCGCCCTTCTCGAAGTTCGGGAGCAGGACGTCCCTATAGAGCTCGTCGCCCTTGCCGCTCGTGACGATCAGGCCGTCGCCGTCGCGGCCGGCCTGCTCGGCGGCCTTCGGCCCGCTCGCCGCGATGAGGATCGGGATGTCGCCTTCCGCCTTGTCGAAGATCTTCGCCTCGCGCACGCGGACATGCTTGCCCTCGAACGTCACGTACTCCTCGCGCCAGAGCCGCCGGATGAGCGCGACCGACTCGCCGAGCCGCTGCAGGCGCTCGCCGGGCTTCGGCCACTCCTCCGTCGTGACGGGGGTCTCGTTCATCGACTCACCGCTGCCAAGGCCGAGGAACACGCGGCCGGGGTAGAGCGACCCGAGGGTCGCGAAGGCCTGCGCGATGAGCGCGGGGTGGTAGCGGTACGCCGGCGCCGTGACGCTCGTTCCGATGCGGATCCGCTTCGTCCGCTCGCCGAGCGCGCCGAGCCAGGCGAATGCGAAGGGCGCGTGCCCGCCGGCATCGCGCCAGGGATGGAAGTGGTCGCTCACCGCGACGCTGTCGAAGCCAAGCTCCTCCGCGAGCACCGCGTATTCGAGGAGCTCGCGAGGCGCGAACTGTTCCGCGGATGCCTTGTAGCCGATGGTGAGCATGGAACCGCCATGCTAGTGAAGTGGCACCGCGCATCGAGATCGTGTCCGTCCGCGGCATCCCCGAGGTGCAGAGCGGCGATGACCTCACCGGTCTGCTCCTCGCCGCGGTCCGGGCGGCGGGCGAGGCCCTGCGCACCGGGGACGTCATCGCGGTCGCGCAGAAGGTCGTCTCGAAGGCCGAGGGACGTGTCGTGCAGCTCGGCGACGTCGTGCCGGGAGAGCGCGCGAAGAAGATGGCCGCCGAATCAGGCAAGGACGCGCGCCTGCTCGAGGTCGTTCTCGGGGAGACGAAGAAGGTCGTGCGCTGGACGAAGCGGATCCTCATCTGCGAGACGAAGCACGGGTTCGTGTGCGCGAATGCCGGTGTGGACCGCTCGAACGCCGGGGCGCCCGACGCGGCGGTCCTGCTGCCGATCGATCCCGACGGGTCCGCGGCGCGCATCCGCGCCGAGATCCGAGCTCGGACGGACGCCGATGTTGCGGTGATCATCACGGACACGTTCGGCCGCGCATGGCGCGAGGGTCACGCGAATGTCGCGATCGGCATCGCGGGCCTGCCCGCGCTCCGGCGATACCTCGGCGAACACGACCCGCACGGCTACGAGCTGCGGGTCACCGAGATCGCCCTCGCCGACGAGGTCGCCGCCGCCGCGGAGCTCGTCATGGGCAAGCTCGACCGCTGCCCGGCGGCCATCGTCCGCGGCCTGCGCGCCGCGCCCAGCGACGAGACCGCCCAGGATTACGTTCGCAGCGAGGAGAAGGATCTGTTCCGATGACCACGCCGCTCGAGCTGATCCGCGGGCTGAAGGTCGCAGACCTCGGCGCGCACCTCGCGCCGGATGCGGAATGGTGGGTCATGGGTGATCCGGCGATCCTCCCGTTCGCCGGGAGCTACCGGGGGCCGGAGGGACTCGCCGAGTGGCTCGGCAGGATCCGCGCGGCCGTCACGTACGACCGGTTCGAGGTCGTCGAGTACATCGCCGCCGGCGATCAGGTCGTCGAGCTCATCGAGGCCACCGGGACAGCGAACGCGAACGGACGCCGATACGAGAGCCGGGTCGTGCGCATCTTCACCGTCCGGGCGGGGAAGATCGTGCGCGTGCAGAGCTTCTTCGACACAGCCGAATACGCGAAGGCGCTTTACGAGTGACCGAGCTCACTCAGGAGATGCGCCACTTCCTCGGCGAGCGCCGCTTCGGCGTGCTCGCGACCGTCGGCACGACCGGCGCGCCGCGGCAGACGGTCATGTGGTACCTGCTCCTCTCCTCGGAAGCCGGTGACGAGATCCTCTTCAACACCGCGCTCGGCCGCCGCAAGCCGGAGCACCTCGCGCGGGAGCCGCGGGTGTCGCTCCTGGTCGAGGACGGGTATCGCTACGTGTGCGTGGCCGGGACCGTGCGCACGATCACGGATCGCGACACGACGCAGGCCGATATCCGGCGCCTCGCGGCCCGGTACGAGGGGAACGAACGCGCGGAGCAGCAGATGCGGAGCGCCTTCTCGAAGCAGGATCGTGTGAGCTACCGCTTCCAGATCACCAGCGTCACCCACGATGGGTTCTAGCGGCGAGAGAAAAGAGGCCCGCCTTTCGGCGGGCCTCTTCCAGATCGTGCGAACTACTGGCTAGTAGCGAGCACCACGCGAGGCCGACGGCCGGACCTGCTCGAAGCAGGAGCTGCAGTAGACCGGCTTGTCGCCGCGGGGCTGGAACGGAACGCGTGCCTCACCGCCGCAGTTGCTGCAGGTCGCGGTGAAGAACTCGCGCGGGCCACCCATGCCACGGCCGCCGCCACCGGCACCGCCGTACATGCTGCCGCCGCCGCCGCCCATGCCGCCGCCGGTGGACCGACGTGCCGCACGGCACGACGGGCAACGACCCGGCTCGTTGACGAGGCCGCGAGACTGGTAGAACTCCTGCTCGCCGCCCGTCCAGATGAATTCCTGGCTGCAGTCCTTGCAGGCCAGAGTCTTGTCAGAGAAGCTCATATGTGAAGCTTCCTCCCTTTTGTTGCTGACGCCTTGAGCCTCGCTCGGTCTCGGGAGGGAAAAGCCTCACTCGCCCGCGTTTGGACTCTCGTCGCCGCTCGCCCCCTTGATGGGGGACGACAAAAGCCTACCAGCCGGTGGGAGGGGTGCCTAGACCCATCCGGGCGGCTGCTGGCCCGGGGCGAAGATCTCCCCGAGCCACTCGTCGTGCCACTGGCCTGACCGGAACCAGGACCTTGGGTAACGGCCCATCTGGCGGTAGCCGGCCTTCTCGTTGGCCCTACGGCTGCCCCGATTGCGCACAGCGATCCAGTTGTGGACGCGCCGCAGCCGGAGCTCCTGCCAGGCGAACGCTGTGCGCAGGCGGATCGCCTCGCTGCCGATGCCACGCCCGTAGAGGTCATGCCGGCCGATGAAGATGCCGCTCTCGGCGTCGCGGGTGATCCAGTTGATGTCGAACAGGCCGGTCATGCCGACCTGCTCGCCATCGAGCACGATCGACCAGTTCACGTTGTCGCGCGCCTCCGCGAGCTTCTTGAAGCGCTCCTCCGCGTACTCCGGACGCAGGTCCATCGCGCGGACGCCCCAGAAGCGGGTCGTTTCCCCATGGGTCATCCACTCCCAATTCCGCTTCACGTGATCGAGCGTCGGTGTCACCAGCGCGACGCCGCGCTCACCGTCCAGTCGTGGCCCGAGCATCAGTACGCCACCGTCACGAGGAGCTCACTTTTCGAGCTCCTCACCGAGCGGCACCGGGTACTCGCGCTCCGCGACGCCCCAGCGCTCGTCCCACGTCGCGAGCTCCATCCGCTGCTGGAGCTCGTCCACGTAGCGACCGTCGCCGTAGTAGACAGCGTGGCCGTGGGCGTAGGTCTGGTATCCAAGCCGCTCGCTGATGCGAAGCGCAGCGGCGTTGTGCGCCGCAAGCGTCGTCGCCGCCGAGCGCGCGTGCACGATGTCGAAGATCCAGCGGTGCAGCGTCAGCGCCGCATCCCAGCCGAGGCCCTGGCGCCAACGCTCTGGATCGATCGTGAAGTGCGTGATGCCGATCCCGCCATCGCCGAACGCGCCCGGGTCCATCGAGTAATCGACGCGGCAGCTTCCCGCGAGCGCTCCGTCCGCCTCGATCGCCCAGAGCACGGAGTCCTTCGCCTCGGACTGCTTGGCGAGGCGCTCCTTCCACGTCGCGCGCGCCGCTGGCTCATCCCAATAGGCGTGCGTGAGCGCTGCGCGCACCCGCATGTCGGCGGCCCAGCGCGCCATGCCGTCGAGGTCGGCCTCGGTCGGCACGCGAAGGATCGTCCGCCGCCCGCGGAGGATGCCACCGAGCATCCGCGCATTGTCGTGCGAGCGCGCATCATCCGCACGATGTCATTGCGCTCGGAGCTCGCGGAGCAGCCGAAGGTCGTCCGCCGCCTGCTCGCGGACGGCTGGCCTGACGCGCGCGAGTGCGGCCGCCGCCTCGCGCGGGTCGAGCACCTCACGATCGCCGCACGTGGCTCGTCTGACAACGCAGCGACGTACGGGAAGTACCTCTTCGAGAGTCTCGCCGGCGTCGTGACGGCGCTCGCCGCGCCGTCGCTCGTCACGCGCTACCAGACGCCGCCTGCGTTCGGCCGCGGCGGCGTCATCGGCATCTCGCAGTCGGGCGCGGCCCCCGATGTCGCTGCGGTACTGCGCGAGGCGCGTGCGGCGAAAGCCGCGACGATCGCGATCACGAACCGCGCCGGCTCCCTCCTGGCCCGCTCCGCCGAGCGCACGTTCCTGCTTCGTGCGGGCCCCGAGCGCGCGATCGCCGCAACGAAGACCTACACCGCGACGTGCGTCGCGCTCGCGCTCATCGCCGCGACGCTCGCCGAGGCGCGGGGCCGGAGCGCGCTGTCGCTCGCGGGCCTGGACCAGGCGATGGACGAGGCGGAGGGCGCCGAGCGCCCGGCGAAGCGTTTGGCCCGGGCGATCGGCCGGCCCCGGCAGATCGTCGTGCTCGGCCGCGGCTTTGAGTACGCCAGCGCGCTCGAGTGCGCCCTCAAAGTGAAGGAGCTCGGGCGCATCTGGGCGGAGCCCTACTCGAGCGCGGATTTCCTGCACGGTCCGATCGCGCTGCTCCGCAAGGGGACGCCCGTGCTCGTCTTTGCCGCCCGGGGCGCCACCGCCTCGGATGGGCGCACGACGCTCGCCGGCCTGCGCAAGCGCGGGGCGCGGATCTACGCCGTGACGAACGATCCGAAGATCGCCGAGGCCGCGGACGACGCGATCCTCCTGGAGCGCCCGCTCTCGGAGGCGCTCACGCCGATCACGTTCGTGGTCGTCGCGCAGCACCTCGCGATCGCGCTCGCCCGCCTCCGCGGGCTCGACCCGGAGCGGCCGGCCGGGCTTTCGAAGGTGACCCGGACGCGCTAGGCCGTGGCTTCGGTGCCGGGCGCGGCCGCGGGGTCGCTGGCGCGTCGGGCTTCATGAACTCCACCCGCAGCTTGTAGCCGTACGCCGCCGCGAGTCGCGCGAGGCTCCGCAGGCTGGGTAGGTAGCGCGGATCCTCCATGCGCCGGAGCTGCGTCTGCGAGGTCCGCAGGAGCTTCGCGGCCGCGCGCTCGGACAGACCACGCTCGCGCCGGAGCGCTCCGACCGCCGCGGCTACCTCTTGGGCGAGGGGGTCCGCCGGGACGGCTTCTGCGACCGGAGGTGGTAGCGGCTGCTCGCGCATCCGCGCATCCTATGACGAGCGAGGAGGAGGCGGCGGACCCGCAGGTCGCGCCTTCGGGAGGCGCGTTTCAGGCGTCGGCGAACGCGTCCAGGAGCGCTTCCTGCGCCGGGTCGTACGCGAAGAGGATCGCGCCGTCGCACCCCGCATCGCGCGCCGCGCGCACCTGATCGCGCGCGAGCGCCGCCTCACCCGCGTACCCCATGAGGCCGCCCCACATGCGCGTCGCCGGGGCGGCCGCTCGCGCGGCGGTGAGCAGACGTGCGACCTCCTGCGTGTCCTTGCGGTACGCCATCGGGCACAGGAGATCGACGAGCCCTTCGCTGGCCCACTCCGGCCAGCGCTGCAGCACCTTTTCGCGCGCGACCGCCGGATCGGGGAACACGGCGGCGGAAATGACAAGTCCCGGCCGCGCTCTGCGCAGCTCGGCGGCGGTCTTCCGCACGAACGCGGTCACGTGCTCGTGGTCCTCCGGGCTGTCGGCGTACTGCGCCTGGGGGTAGCGGACGTAGTCGTAGTGGAGTCCCTCGACGGCATATCGCTTCGCGACGTCGACGAACACCGCGCGCGTGTGG
>Ga0136635_10000198_pt1 | contig 15119 bp, 12 predicted proteins | sample AntDrymeUQ852106_2_FD_105495 | JGI IMG/M metagenome (GOLD analysis project Ga0136635, IMG submission 105495) | Polar desert sand microbial communities from Dry Valleys, Antarctica - metaG UQ85 (21.06) | ecosystem: Environmental > Terrestrial > Soil > Desert | place: Antarctica: Dry Valley... | reverse complement strand
ATCCGAGGCCGAAGAACGTGCTCGCCTCGCCGACGATCGGCTGCGGTCCCTCGCTTCCCTCGAGCATCGGGTCGAGGTCGCGGAACGCCGGGCACTCGACGCCGAGCGTCGCCTCGAGGAGATCAGCGAGCGCGTGAACGCCGCGAGCGCGCCGCCCGACGCGCCGACGCCATCGCCCGAGGCGACGAGCGACCCGCCCGACGCGACGGCGGAGCTACGAGCGCGACTCGCTCGCGCAGCCGAACGGAAGCGTCACCGGGAGCCCGAGTAGCTGCGGGCCAGGCTGCCTTCCTTCGCGCTCAGACAGCGAGCCTGTCCACGGCGTAGGTGTTGCGCAGGCGCTGCTCCACCTCGTCTGCGGGCAGCAGCAGCCGCGGATGCACGCCGTTGCGCTCCGCGATCGAGAGGTGGTCGCCGCAGAGCGGCATGAGCTCGTCGCGCGGGAACCATCCGACGTGCTCGGGGGGCGGCCTCCTCACGCCCGAGGACCAGAAGCAGAATTGACAGAGCAGGCGGAGCCGTTGGGGATATGCGTACCGGGCCCGGTAGCCGTGCTCGTGCTCGATCACGCGCCCCCAGAGCGCGACGCGCCCGAGCACCGCTGGGCACTTGGTCTTGCGGAGCACCTCGAGCCCGTGGGTGCCGTGCAGCCCGCACGTGCAATCGCGGTCGGGCGCCTCGTGCCATCTCACCGTGCGGCACGATGCCTCGACGATCTCGCGGGGCCGCCAGGTGCGGGCGCGCTTGGCCACCGGACGCAGCAGCAGGTTCGTGCCGTCATGGTGGCCGGTGAGTGCCCACGCTCGCCAGGCCACGATCGGCTCGGAGGCGACGTCGGTCGCGAGTCCGTCGAGCGTCGAGGCCGAGCGACTCACGGCGTGCGTTGTTGGGGGCCGGCCGGGGCCGGCGCAAGGTCGGGCTGCAGTGACGGCTCGGCGTCGGGCACGACCTCACCGGGCACAGGCAGCGAGGCGGGCTCGATCTCGATGATGCGCTTGGGTTTTCCGATGTCCATCGGTCACCTCTCTTCAGGCAGGGTACTCCCGCCCGGGCGTGCCCGATACCGCCGTTACGCCGCTCGCAGCCGGTAGATCGAGTTGGAGTCGCTGAAGTAGATGCTGCCGTTGGGGGCGACTTCCATGGACAGGATGGATCCGCCGGGAGCCGTGAGCATCGTGAACGGGCCACTCGCGACATCGTCTCGCGCCGCGTCGAGCACGACCCGCCGCAGGAGCCCGCCGTCGCAGCACGCCCCGAAGAGCAGGTCGCCCTGGCGTCCGGGAAGCCCGCACCCGTCGCAGAACGCCGCGCCGGTGATGCCGATCGTGCTCGAGAAGTTGAACTCGGGCAGGCGTCGCGGCGCGGGTCCGTCCTGGTTCGTGTCGGGGCAGCTCTGGCTCGATCCCCACGCGTAGTTGTCGCCGCGGCGCACGAGGTTGATCTCGTCGTTGCACTCGGGGCCGTTCTCGGTCTCCCACAGGTCGCCGGTCTCGGGGTCGAACGTGAAGCCGAACGAGTTGCGGATGCCGTAGGCGAACACGCGACTGCGCCTGCCCCCGATCATCGGGTTCGTGCCGGGCACGGACCCGTCGGGGTTCATGCGCAGGATCTTGCCGCGCAGGTTGCCGGTGAGATCCTGCGCGTTCCCGGCGGAATGCCCGTCGCCGACGATCGCGTAGAGCTTGCCGTCGGGTCCGAACGCGATGCGCCCGCCGTTGTGGTACGGGCTGGAGCTGGCCGGGCTCGACATGATCGTGGTCAGCCCGGCGCCGCGTCCATTCCGCTCGCGGATGCGAACGATCTGGTTGCGAAGGTTCCCGTTCACTGAGCGCGTGACGAAGACGTAGACGAACGGCTTCCGGGGCCAGTTGGGATGCAGCGCCACACCGAGGGCGCCGCGCTCGCCGTCGCCGTTCACGCCCTTGATGTCGAAGAATCGCCGGTCGAAGTCCGTCTTCGGATTCAGGAAGCGCACCTCGCCGGTGCCTCGCTCGAGATAGACGATGGCGCCCTTCGGCGTGAAGGTGAACGCGGCCGATCCGTTCAGGCCGCCGGCCACCCTGGCGGCGCGGACCCCGCCGCCGCCAGCCGACGCGGGAAGGGCCACGAGCCCGGCGATCAGCGATGTGGTGAGCGCGACCGAGAGCAGTCGTGTGACGGTGCGCCCGTGTCCGTGTGCCATGTGGTAGGTCTCCTCGTCGTGGTCATGCGGGCGCGAGCCGATAGATGCCTTGCCCGTCGCTGAAGTAGATGCGGCCGTTGGGTGCGACTTCCATGGAATACACCGGTCCTGTGTAGTTCGTCAGGGGAACCTGCGCAGGCGGCGCGGCCAACGACCACCGTCCGGGGTTCAGAGGCGCGTGCATCACCGGGCCGACGGTCGCCTTGCAGCTCCCGTTCGCGCAGCCCGCGAAGAGATCACCCTCGTAGGCGCCGCCGAGCCCGCACCCGTCGCAGAACGCGACGCCCGTGATGGCCACGGTATCGGCGAACGTGAATCGGGGAAGCCGCGTCGGGTCGGGCCCGTCGCGATTGGTGTCGCCGGGCGCCGCGGGCGTGCCGCATGCCTGGGTCGGACCCCAGGCGAAGTTGCCTCCTTCGACGATGCGGTTCAGCTCGTCGTTACATTCCGGGCCGTTCTCGCTCTGCCACAGGCGTTCGGTGGCGGGATCGAACGCGAACCCGATCGAGTTGCGATGCCCGTACGACCACACGATCGATCCGAAGGGGTTGGACGCCGGCACGGAGCCGTCGGCGTTCAGGCGAAGGATCTTGCCGCGCGGCTCGTCGCCGAGCGTCTGCGCGGTGCCAGGATCCTCACCGCCGTCACCGATCACGACGTAGAGCTTGGCGTCGGGACCGAACGCGATGCGCCCGCCGTTGTGATTGGCGCGCGAGCCGATCGGGGAGCGCAGCAACAGCGTTCGCTCGACCACTCTGCCGTCGCGGATGCGCAGCCTCAGGAGCTGGTTCTCGAGGTCGCCGTTCGGCGGGGTGCGCGAGACGTACACATAGGCGGACGGCATGCGCGGCCATCGTGGATGCAGGGCCACGCCGAGGGCGCCGCGTTCGCCGTCGGAATCGACACCCGTGATGCGGTGCAGCAGGCGGTCATGGCCCGTGCGCGGGTCGAGCTGGCGGAGCTCGCCGGTCGCGCGCTCGAGGTAGACGATGCGTCCGTTCGGTGCGAACGTGAACCCGACGGGCTGGTCCACCGCGGCGACGGTGACCACGCGCACCGATGGCGGGGTGCCCGCCGCGAGCGCGGGTGCGGCGATCGAGACGCTCACCCCGAGCGCGGTTGCGAGCGCGGTCGTACGTGCCCACGCGACGCGAGCGATCCGTCGTCGATCCGCGATGGTGGTCCCTCCCTCTCGCTGTGTGAGTGCCGTGGGAGCATGGCGCCCGTGACGACGCTTCCTCCCTCGATGTTCGGCGTTGCGGCCCTGCGCTCCGAAGATCCGCGGTTCCTCACCGGCCGGGGTCGCTACATCGAGAACCTGCCGATCGAGGGGGCGCTGCGAGCCGTGTTCGCTCGCTCCATCATGCCGCATGCTCGTCTGAACGGCGTCGAGGTCGCGCGAGCCCGGGCGATGCCCGGCGTCGCCGGCGTGCTCACGGCGGCCGATCTCGACCTGGCTCGCATGCCGCCGAGCGGCAACGTGGAAGGCGCGACCGGCACCCTCGAAGGTCCGTTCGAACGAGAGGTGCTCGCTCGCGACGTGGTGCGGTTCGTGGGCGAGCCGATCGCGCTGGTCGTGGCCGACACGCTCGCCCACGCCGAGGACGCCGCCGAGTTGGTGTCCGGCAACTACGAGCAGCTTCCCGCGGTGATCGATGTGGAAGCCGCGCTCGCCGACGATGCCCCGCTGCTCTGGCCCGGGCACGGCTCGAACGTCGCCAGCTCGTCCTCGGTGAGCTGGGATGACGATGTGTTCGCCGAAGCCGATGTCGTGGTGCGGAGCCGGTTCGTGAACCAACGTGTCGCGCCCGTGCCCATGGAAGGCAACGCGATCGCGGTCGGTCCCCACGGTGACGGCACGTACACGGCATGGGTCTCGACCCAGATCCCTTTCGACGTGCGGGACGACCTCGCCGGCGCGCTCGACGTTGATGTGGCGGCCGTTCGCACGATCGCGCCCGATGTCGGCGGTGGCTTCGGTGCGAAGCTCCAGGTCTATCCCGAGTACCTCGTGGTTGCGGCGGCGGCCGCGCGGCTCGGCCGGCCGATCCGCTGGATCGAGTCGCGATCTGAAGGCATGCTCGCGCTCACGCACGGGCGCGCGCAAGTGCAGCACGTCGAGATCGGCGCCCGGCGTGACGGCACGATCGTGGGACTTCGCGCCGACCTGATCGCCGACATGGGCGCGTACCCGATCGGCGCGTTCCTGCCGAACACCACCCAGGAGATGCTCTCGGGTGTCTATGTGATCCCACGCATCGCCTCGCGAAGTCGCAGCGTCGTCACGAACGCGACGCCGGTCGCGCCGTATCGAGGAGCCGGAAGACCCGAGGCCACCGCCCTGATCGAGCGCGCGATCGACCTCATGGCTACCGAGCTCGGCATGGACCCGGTCGACGTCCGGCGGAAGAACCTGATCCCCCCCGAGGTCTTCCCGTACCGGACGGCGACCGGCACCGTCTACGATGTCGGCGACTACGAACGCCCGCTGGGCGAGGCGCTGCGGCTCGCCGGGTACGGCGCCCTTCGCGCCGAGCAAGCCGCCCGCAGGGAACGGAGGGACCATCTGGCGCTGGGTGTCGGTGTCGCGACCTACGTCGAGATCACGTCGTTCAGCTCCAAGGAGTTCGCGTCGGTCGAGGTGCACGCCGACGGCGCCGTGACGGTCGTGACGGGCACGTCGCCGCACGGACAGGGTCACGAGACGGCGTTCGCACAGCTCGCGTCGGGCGTGCTCGGCGTGGAGCTCGAGGCGATCAGGGTGGTGCATTCCGACACGGGCCTCGTGAAGCGCGGCGCCGGCACGTGGGGCTCGAGGTCCCTGCAGGCGGGAGGCTCGTCGGTGTTCGAGCGGGCGGGCGAGGTGCTCGCCAAGGCCCAAGTGCTCGCCGCCCATCTGCTCGAGGCCGACGCCGACGACCTCGAGGCGGCCGGGGGCGGCGGCGGGTTCGCCGTGCGGGGTGCTCCGGAGCGCGCGATCTCCCTTGGCGAGTTGGCCGCGGCGGCCGCCGAGCCGTCGCGGCTTCCGCCCGGCATGCAACCGGGACTCCAGGCAGAAGGCGTCTACCGCGAGCCGACATCCACGTTCCCGTTCGGGGCGCACATGGCCGTGGTGGAGGTCGACACCCAGACCGGCGAGGTTCGACTCGTGCGCCACGTGGCCGTCGACGACTGCGGCCGGGTGCTGAACCCCGCGCTCGTCGAGGGCCAGGTGCACGGTGGGCTCGCCCAGGGGATCGCGCAGGCCTTGTTCGAGGAGGTGCGCTACGACGACGACGCCAACCCGGTCACGTCGAACCTCACCACCTACGCGATGCCGACGGCGGCGGAGCTCCCGCACTTCGAGACGATGCGCACCGAGACGCCGACGCCTGTGAACCCGCTGGGGGCGAAAGGCATCGGTGAGTCCGCAACGATCGGCTCGACACCCGCCGTGCAGAACGCCGTGATCGACGCCCTCGCTCCATGGGGCGTCACCCACCTCGACCTGCCGCTCACGTCCGAGCGGGTGTGGCTTGCGCTCAGGGAGCGAAGCGATAGCGCATGAAGAAGGCGCTCAAGGAGCGGCGAAGCTCGGTAGGCTCGCATCCATGACCGATCACATGCCTGCGTGGGAGCGCCGTTTCCGCGCTCCGAACGTGTCCTTGCCGCGTTGGGCTCGCAACGCCCCCGAGCGGCTCGTCTTCTGGAGCACCGAGAGCGGCGTCTATCAGGTGCACGCCTGGGATCGCGAGACCGGCGAACGCAGGCAAGTGACTGATCACCCCGTCGGCGTGCTCTCTGGCGAGCTCACCCTCGACGGACAGCGTGTGATCTTCTGGCAGGACGAGACGGGAAGCGAGGCCGGGCAGTGGTACGCCGAGTCCTTCTCGGGTGGCGAGGCCGAGCAGTTCCTCGCCGGCGTCTCGCAGGGGTGGAACCAGGGCCTCGCCCAGGCGCCGGGCTTGGTGGCGGCCGGCATCAGCAACGCCGACGGCTTCGCGATCTACGTTTCGGCCGACGGTGAGCCTGCCAAGGAGATCTGGCGAAGCACCGAGTCGATCTCGGTCGGCGGATGGGAGCACGGCCGGGACGACCAGGGCGGACTCTCGGCCGACGGTTCGATGCTCGCGCTCGAGCACGCCGAGCACGGCGACAGCATGCATCCGGCGCTCCGCGTGGTCGATCCGCGCACCGGGTCGGTGATCGCGGAGCAGGTCGACGACGCGATGGCGCTGCACGCTTCCTGCTGGTCGCCGGTGCCGGGCGATCAGCGGCTCGCGGTGACCCACGAGCGTGAGGGTGACGAGGGCCCCGCCATCTGGAACCTCGCCACCGGCGAGTGGACCGATCTCGAACTCAGCTTCGAGGGGCCCGTCGAAATTGTGGCCTGGTGGCCCGACGCGTCCGCGGTGCTCGTGGTGCACAACGACGAGGGACGCGACCGGCTCTACCGGTACGAGCTCGACGCCGCGACGCTCACCCCTATCGAGCACGAGGCCGGTTCGATCGGCGCCGCCTCGGTGCGCCCCGACGGCGACGTCTGGTACCGGATCTCGAGCGGCGAGCGAGCGCCCGTCTCGCTCGACTCCGCCGGCGCCGACGTCATCCGCGCCCAAGGCGATCGCGCGCCGGCCGGCCGGCCCTTCCACTCGTGGCATTTCGACAACGGCGAGGGCGATCGGGTGCACGGGTTCTACGCGACGCCCGAAGGCGACGGCCCGTTCCCGGTGATGATGTTCGTGCACGGCGGCCCGACGGGCCAGGACACCGACTCGTGGGAACCCGAGGTGCTTGCGTACGTCGACATGGGGTTCGCGGTCGGCATGGTGAACTACCGCGGCTCTACCGGATACGGGCGCGAGTGGCGCGACCGGTTGATCGGCGACGTCGGCGGTCCGGAGCTGATCGACGTGAACGCTGGGCTTGCCGACCTCGTGACGCGCGGCATCGCCGATCCATCACGTTCGGTCGTCGGTGGCTGGTCGTGGGGCGGCTACATCACCTTGATGGAGCTCGGCAAGCACCCCGACCTGTGGCTCGCCGGAGTCGCAGGCGTGCCGGTCGGCGACTACGCGATGGGGTACGAGGATCTCTCGCCGGAGCTGCAGGCCTACGACCGGGCGCTGCTCGGCGGACGGCCCGACGAGGTGCCCGAGCTGATGCTCGACCGCAACCCGATCAACTTCGCCGACCAGGTGCGCGCGCCGGTGATCTTCCTCATCGGGGAAAATGACACGCGCTGTCCGTTCCGCCAGGCGATGGCATACGTCGACACGCTGAAGGAGCGCGATCACCCGCACGAGGTCGTGCTCTTCGGCACCGGTCACGGTTCCTACGATATCGACGAGGAAGTCGATCAGATGCGCACGATCCTGACGTTCCTGGCGAAGCACGTGCCCGGCGTTACCGTGCCGTAGCATCGCCCGGCGCCGCCGAGTAGAGGTTCGCACAGGTTCGACGACGCGGCGCATGGGTAACGTCGGAAATATGACGATCGTGGTGACCGGGGCGACGGGTGCAATCGGCAGGCGGCTCGTGGATCGGCTGACCGCCGCAGGTGAGATGCCGCGGATAGCGTCTCGGGAACCCTCGAAGCTCCGGGCACGGTGGCCAGACCTTCATGCGGTCGAGCTCGATGTCCTGCGTCCCGCGACGATCGGGCCCGCGCTCGAGGGAGTGAGCACCGCGTACTACCTGGTGCACTCGATGGAGTCCGCCGCCCAGGGGAACTTCAAGCAGCGCGACGCCGAAGGAGCCTCGCTCTTCGGCGAGGCTGCCCTCGACGCAGGCGTCAAGCGTGTGATCTATCTCGGAGGCCTCGGGGACGACGATGACGACCTCTCGGAGCACCTCGAGAGCCGCCACGAGACCGGGCGTATCCTCGCGGAAACGGGCCCGCCGTTGCTGGAGTTCCGGGCGTCGATGGTCGTGAGCGCCGAGAGCGCATCGTTCACGATGCTCACCGATCTCGTGAAGCGATTGCCGGCGATGGTGGTGCCGCGCTGGGTCGACACGCCGTCTCAACCGATCGCCATCGATGACGTGTTGAGCTATCTCGTGGCGGGACTCGACACGCCGCTCGAGCCGGGTCGCTCGATCGTCGAGATCGGCGGCCCCGACGTGACCTCCTACCGCCACATGATCGAAACCGTCGCGGCCGAGCGCGGTCGCGATCCTCTCATCGTAGGTGTGCCGCTGCTCTCGCTGAGTCTTTCCTCGCAATGGGTCGGACTCGTCACGTCGGTCTCTCCCGCGCTCGCGAGGCCGCTGATCGAGGGCATGACGACCCCCATGGTCGTGCGCGGCGACGAGGCCCGGCGACGCTTCCCCGACATCGTGCCGATGCCATTCGTGGAGGCGCTCCGACGCGCGCTCGCCGAGGCGTGATGCGGTGCGGGGCAGATGCCTCGTCGTGGTTGGGGGTTCCGCTCGGCCGGGCCATCGTGTAAGGATTGCGGCCTCGAACGTTCCGATCGGTCCGACTTGGGGGGCGCAACCTCGTGGGCGAGTACGTACGGCGGCTGATGGCCGACGTCACGGCGAAGAACGCGAACGAACCGGAATTTCTGCAGGCGGTGAGGGAAGCGGCGGGCTCGCTCGAGCTCTGCCTCGATCGTCACGCGGAGTATCGCGAGGCGAAGGTCCTCGAGCGGTTCGTGGAGCCCGAGCGAGTGGTGACGTTCCGCGTCGCGTGGGTCGACGATCACGGCGAGGTACGGGTGAATCGCGGTCACCGGGTGGAGATGTCGAGCGCCATCGGTCCGTACAAGGGTGGTTTGCGGTTCCATCCCACGGTGTACCTCGGCATGCTGAAGTTCCTCGCGTTCGAGCAGGTCTTCAAGAACGCGCTCACGACGCTTCCGCTCGGGGCCGGCAAGGGAGGCGCGGACTTCGACCCGAAGGGCAAGAGCGAGCAGGAAGTCATGCGCTTCTGCCAGGCGTTCATGACCGAGCTGTACCGCCACATCGGCTCGCACACCGACGTGCCGGCGGGCGACATCGGCGTCGGCGGGCGCGAGATCGGCTACCTCTTCGGCCAGTACAAGCGCATCACGAACGAGTTCACCGGGGCCATCACGGGCAAAGGTCTGGAGTGGGGCGGCTCACTGATCCGGCCGGAAGCCACCGGCTACGGCGCCGTCTACTTCGCCCAGGAGATGCTCGCGACTCGCGATGATTCCCTCGAGGGCAAGACGTGCCTCGTGAGCGGTGCCGGCAACGTCGCGCAGTTCACCTTGGAGAAGCTGCTGCATCTCGGCGCGAAGCCGGTCACCCTGTCGGATTCCGGCGGGTTCGTGCACGACCCCGATGGCATCGACGAGGAGAAGCTCGCCTGGGTCATGGATCTGAAGAACGTGAGACGCGGTCGCATCATGGCCTACGCGGAACGTTTCCCCCGCGCGACCTTCACCCCGGCCGCCCCCTCGGACGACAGGAACCCTCTCTGGGAGGTGCGGGCCGAGTGCGCCTTTCCCAGCGCGACGCAGAACGAGATCAACGGCAAGGACGCCGCGAACCTGATCTCCAACGGGGTGTTCGTGGTGAGCGAGGGCGCAAACATGCCGACGGTGCCCGAGGGCATCGACCAGTTCGTCACCGCGGGCGTCCTCTACGGTCCCGGCAAGGCGGCGAACGCCGGTGGCGTCGCGGTGAGCGGGCTCGAGATGTCGCAGAACGCGATGCGTCTGTCATGGACGCGGGAGGGCGTCGACGAACGCCTGCGCGAGATCATGCGGCGCATCCACGAGCAGTGTCGCGACACCGCTGAGGAATTCGGAGAGCCCGGCAACTACGTGCACGGCGCGAACATCGCAGGCTTCCGAAAGGTGGCCGACGCGATGCTCGCGCAAGGCGTGATCTAGCGGCGGCCTGGCTTTCCTGTCGCGGAACCGTGACGAGCGACCCGCCGCTCTCGACAGCTTTCGTGTCGAGGGTGCATGGTCGCGCACATGATCAGTGCGGATGTCGGCGATCGTCCCACGGTGAAGGAGCGTCCGTCGATGCTCATGCCGGCGATCGCGTCGGCCGGCATCGCGACCGCCGTCATCGGCGCGACGATGCCCGGCTGGGACGGAAGCACGTGGTGGGGGGTGATCGGAGACCCGATCGGCACGTCGGCGCCTCACGTGCCCTTCATGGTGTCGTTGGCGCCACTGATCGTGGTCGTCGTGAACGCCGTCGTGCCCCTCCGAGCGCCGTCGATGCGCCCGTGGTTCGGGCCGGCAGTGGCGACCTCGTCTCTGCTCATGTTGGGCCAGATCTTCGCCTGGATGATGCTCTACCGAAGCCTGACAGATGCCCGTCCGCCGTCGGGCGGCTCACTCGTCATGCTCGTCGGACTGGTCCTCGCCCTGGGAGCGTCGCTCGCTGATTGGGGCTCCTGGCAGCGGTATCTCGGTGCACGACGCTCACCCAGCGCACGGCGGTGGCCGGCGGTCGTCGCACTGGGCGGCATCGCGCTGACGGCGCTCGGCGCCGGCCTGTCGCTCTGGAGCCGCAGCAACCCGTGGGGTCCCCCTCGGCCACCGATCCCGTCAGGTGTGAACCCCGGCCGCGAACCGGGGGCCGCGGTGACGTGGTGGGAGGTGCTCGGACCCGATCCCCGCAACCTCGTGATGGAAGCCGAGCTCGCCGTTGCCCTGATTCCAGCAGCTATCGCCGTTCCTCGCCGTGGTGTTGCTCATCATCCGACCCTGGCGCCGGTGGCTCGGCCCGGCCGTCTCAGCGGCCACGACGATGTGGTTCGTCTGGCTCGTCGCGTGGTGGGGCATCTACGAGGATCACGTGGACTCGGTGGCCTGGCTGGAGGGGTTCGATCTCATGTTCCTCGGCCTGGTGGCGGCTACGGGCGCAGCCCTCGCCGACGGGTGGGAACAGCTCTCGGAGGTTGAGTGGCGGAGCGAGCTGACTTGAGCGCCAATGCGGCTGTTAGCGTGGGTTCGTGCCCGACTGGTTGCTCGTGATCACCGCGGTCTTGGTCGGTGCGTTGATCTGGCGTATCGGCATCGCGTCGCTGCGCGTGTTCTCGCCCGACCCCGGCGTGGAACCGGCGCCGGCCGAGCCCGAGAACGTCGAGGCGCTCGACGTCTACTTCGTGTGCTCGGAATGCGGCACCGAGCTCAAGGTGTCGCGCCTCGGTGAGATGCAGGTTCCCCGCCACTGTGGCGAGAAGATGCAGGTCGTTCGACGTCCTGCGGGCATCTGACCTCGCTCGACCGCACCGTTGTCCACCGGCTTTCCACGGTCGGTGCGGTGTTCCTCAGCGGTTCTCCACCGGTTCTCCACCGATCGGTCCACAGATCGATGAACGGAGCGGAAGCATCGGGTGAAGGGCCAGGATGTTGTCCACCATGGTGGGAAACCATGTGGAAGATCACATCGGTGTGATTCGAGGCCGCACGGCGACAGCGGCCGGAGGCCGTGCCAGGTCAATACCAGAAGCTGGTACCCACGAAACCTGCACCGAGGAAGCCGAGCCCGACCCAGAGCCACACAGATGCCGCCTGTCCGTCGGTGCCGGGGATCAGGCCCATGTAGTTCGCGACGATCACGATCACGCCGATCGCCATCAGCGTGATGAGCAGGGGTCCGTACCAGCGCGGGCTCGGCTTGTGCTTCCGCTTCGCCTGCTGCTGCGCAGCTCGGTAGCGCGGGGTGGTCTTCTTCTGTCGACCCTTGGAAACCGGCATCTCAGCCCGAGATGGTACCCGGCACGAGTCGCGCACCGGCAACCGTGGCTCGATCGACGCCAGCAGGGGAGAAGGGCAACGGGTGGGTCTCGCCGGCGAGCCACAGTGGGGCTTGGTCGTTCCAATGCGGGCTGGCCGGGTTGCCGCTGTTGCCGGCAGGAAGCACGCCGACGCTCCGATCGAGGTCGGCCAGGTCGTACACCGCCCGCCACGACGGGATCACCGCCGCCGGGAACCCCTCTCGCGCGTCGACGCCGGTCTGCAGCACCGTCTGGTCGTCGCCGCCCACCCCCGCCTCGAGCGCCACGAACATCGGCTCGAGTCCCGGGATCGAAGCGAGCGGGTGCGCCAGCGTTACCCGGTGCAGGTCGCCCCAGCGCCAGTCGGCCGGGTCGTCCCCGAACCGCTCGAGGAGCTCGCCCGTCGCTGCGTCGAGCGCGGCTTCCAGCAGGACGCGGTCGAGCTCTTCGCCACGCAGCATCTGCGTGAGCGCGCCGCACTGGAACGGCTCGCGCCACGCGTGGTAGCGGCTGAACAGCTCCTCGCCCAGTCGCGGTGCGAGCGCGAGCCGAGCGATGTTCGCGCACCACATCTGATACAGCGCCGTGGCGGCGGAATCCGTGCTCATCTCGCCCTTCCAGTCTCGGAGCAGCGCCAATGCGTCTCTGCGCTCGGGCACCTTGCCGCGGTCGACCCGGTCGAGCAAGAGACCAACGTTCTCGAGTGCGGAAAGCGAGACCACATCGGTCTGCAACGCCGCCATGGCGGACACCTCGTGGTCGTTTCGTGCGGCGAGGACTTCGATGATCCGTCGCGCCCGGAACGACGTGTGGAAGTCGCGACCGATCAGGTGCGGGTAGGTCTCGTCGTGCATGCGATGGTTCGCCGTCACGAGGTATCCGCGCTCGGGGTCGACGCCCCATGGCAGCTCGTGTGGCGGCACCCATCCCGTCCACTCTTGCTCGCCCGTGAACCCGGGCACGGGAACGGTGCCGTCGCCGCGAGCCCGTACCGGGTACCGCCCCGTGCACGCGTAGCCGATCGCGCCGTCGACATCGGCGTAGACCACGTTCTGGCCGGGACACGCGAGCCCGTCGAGAGCGGCTTCCCGGAACGTCTCGAACGATGTGGCCTCAGCGACGTCGAGCACGAGCGACGGCCGGATGCCGTGATCGAGGCCCACCCACGAGAGCGCGTAGACCGGCTCGGCGGGGAGACCCACGTACTCGGGGCGCAGCATGCCCGACACGAACGTGTCGAGCAGGGGGCCGTGCCGTGACTCCCGCACGTCGAGCACGCGCGGGTCGTCCTCGCCTCGCACGACGATCTCCTCATGGCGTATCGTGAGCGGTTGCCACTCGCCGGCGTGCTCGGCCGCGGTGCGGTCGTCGTTGAGACGCTCGATGAACAGATCCTGCACGTCGCCGCTGACGTTCGTGACACCCCACGCGTGGTGCTCCGTGCACCCGAGCAGCACGCCGGGTGAGAACGTCAGGGCCACGCCGCGCGCCCGGTAGCCAGGGGCAGCGAGGTGACACTCGAACCAGACGCCGGGCTGCACCGCGAGCAGATGCGGGTCGTTCGCGAGCAGGGGCGCGCCGGTCGAGGTGCGTGACCCGGCGACCACCCAGGCGTTCGATCCCTGACCCTTCACCCGCGGGCTGGCATCGAACAGCGCTCCGGCAGGTGCGCCCGGCACGACCTCGGGCGGATCTGCAGGAAGCGGCGGCAGCAGCCTTGCGACGAGCTCGTCGTCGCCGGCCTCCCAGATCCAGGCGCGGAGCAGCTCGGTGTCCCAGTTGCCCGAGAGTCCCCAGGCGAGCAGCACGAATGCGGCTGCCCACGCAGCTTCGTCCTCGGGTATCCAGGGAGCGGTGTCGAGCAGCGTGTATTCGACCGGCGCGGCCGGCATCGCGCCGACCCACGCGCGAACCCCCGCCCGGAACCGCTCGTGCATGCGTCGCGAGCGGTCGTCCCAGCCGGCCGCGATGCGCGCTCCCGCCCGATGGAAGCCGACGGTGCGGGCGAGCCGGTCGTCGTCGAGCGTTCGCTCGCCGAACAGTTCCGACAGGCGCCCGTTCGCCGCGCGCAACGTGAGCTCGAGCTGGAACAGCCGTTCCCCGGCGGTGACCACGCCGTGCGCGAACCAGAGATCGTCGAGCGAGGCTGCCTCGATGTACGGCACGCCCCAGGCATCACGTCGCACCCTGACGGGCGCGCGCAAGCCTTCAAGCGTGAGGTCCCCTTCCACGGGGAACAGCGCCGCCGCAGCCATCGCCCGCAACCCGGCGAGCGGGTCATCCTCTCCCGTCACGAGGCGACACTACCCACACTGCCGCGGAGAGCAGGCACTGCCGGCGCCGTGCCGAACTTCTTGGGCCGGGTATGGTCGCCTGTCAGACCCGATGTGGATAGTGATGGCTCACTCCCCGCCTGGTCCTGGTGATGGAGCTATCGACGAGAGTGGGGTTCCGTCGAGAACCGAGTGGGCGTGAAGTTGGATCCATGACCATGGAGGCTCGCATGCCGAGTCGCGCCTCGAGGCGTACCGTTCGATCGAGACCGTCCAAGGAAAGGAGAGGCGGTGTCGCTGATGGCTTCTGAACCCGAGACGAATCATCCCGCAGTTGCACGCGCCTTCGTGTCCCTGGCTGACCCTAGAGTGCGAGAGCGGATCCGGGTTGCCGAAGAGCGGGTGCGTGTAGGTGATGTCGACGAGAGCGAGCTCTCCTCGTCTGAAGAGTTGAGCGATGATTGACGACCTCAGACACCGGGCGCGCCTCCCCCTCCCCGTGGAAGATCCGTAACCTCGGGGAACTCCTGGCCTGGGTCTGGCACGGTTCCACGTCCGACGAACACGGCGTCGCAGTTCTGGAGTTCATCGACCAACGCGTATGCGAGGGGCCTCTGACTTCGGGGAAGTGATCGATGTCCACACTCGCGGTGAGGTCGCTCCCGGGTCGGCGGTAGAAGTCATCTGGACGTTCAACCCGGAGAAGATGTACATCGACATCATCACTCCCGCACCGCCGGAGCAGCACGTCGTTCACACCGGGTCAGCCGTCGAGCTGGGTGTTGCCGAGCCAGCTTTCGAACAGCCCGGCGTACACGCCCCCGATCGCCACGAGCTCGTCATGCGTGCCGCGTTCCACGATCTCGCCGCTGTCGAAGACCAAGACGTCGTCGGCGTGCTCGGCCGTGCTGAGGCGGTGCGCGATCGTCACGGTCGTGCGTCCGGCCGACAGGCGCCGCAGGGCCTCGGTGAT
>Ga0136635_10000196_pt1 | contig 15170 bp, 13 predicted proteins | sample AntDrymeUQ852106_2_FD_105495 | JGI IMG/M metagenome (GOLD analysis project Ga0136635, IMG submission 105495) | Polar desert sand microbial communities from Dry Valleys, Antarctica - metaG UQ85 (21.06) | ecosystem: Environmental > Terrestrial > Soil > Desert | place: Antarctica: Dry Valley... | reverse complement strand
TGCACCACGAACTTCGTGTTCGGCAACGCGTCGAACTACTTCATCGGCACCGCCGGCCACTGCACCTCGGTGGGTGACCAGGTGACGCTCGTCGCCGCGCCCGGCGTCCTGATGAACATCGGCACCACCGTCAAGAGCGTCGACCAGGGCGTCGGCTACGACTTCGCACTCATCGACGTGAAGCCGGCCAGGAGCAGTACGTGAATCCGTCGATGGCCTACTTCGGCGGGCCGACCGCCGCCGGCAACCCGCGATCCGGCGACGTCGTCGAGCACTCCGGACACGGCCTGGTGATCGGCACCGGCGGCACCCCGCGCGCCGGGGTGGTCGTCTACCGCGGCCGCGGCGACGGTGGCGACGCCTTCGCCTGGGTCGGCGCTGCCAGCCCCGGCGACTCCGGCTCCGCCGTGCGTCTCGCCAACGGCCAGGCAGCCGGCGACCTGACCCACCTTGTCGTGGGCGGGCCGTACGTGCCGGGCAACGTGGCCGGGACGTCGATCTCCCGGATGATCTCGCTCGCCGGGCGCCCGCTGGCCACCGCGCCCAACGTGCCCGACCCGACGTAACAGAACGAATCTCAAGACATCTGGGCTGCCACAGGCACCCCAATGTCTCGGGATCGGTGGCGACTGGGCGGCTCGGGGCTCCTAGTCGGGGACGACCGTTCACCATCCCGATAACCACCAACCGCCACACGCCCCGTAACGGGGCGGATGGTTCCTTTCCGAGGCGTTGACGCCACGCAAGGGACCCACTAGCCCCGTTGCGGGGCGTGTGGCATGTGGTGTCGAGCCCCGTACCGTGGCAATACCGAGCGTTGACAGGGACGAACAATGGGCGTGAGCCGGTACGGGCGGGGGACCCGGCTGGCCGCGGCCGGGGCGGGACTGCTGGCCGCCGCAGCCGGCGTGGCGGCATCGACCTTCGTCGCCAGCTTGTTCACCGGCCTGCCGTCGCCCGTCGTCTCGGTGGGCAACGCCGCCATCGACCTCGCGCCGCCCGCGCTGAAGGACTGGGCGGTCGAGCAGTTCGGCACCGCCGACAAGGCGGTCCTGCTCGGCGGCATCGCAGTGGTGATCGCCCTCGTCGCCGCGGGCGCAGGGCTGATCGGTCTGCGCCGCCCGGGAGTCGCCGCCGCGATCACCGCTGCGCTGGGCGTGCTGGCGCTGCTCGCCGCGGCGACCGACCGCACGTCGCTCGCGGCCGCACCGGTCACGATCCTGCCCGCGGTGATGGCCATCGTTGTCGCCCTCGGCTTCCTGTCTTGGCTGCTGTCGACCCTTACCCGTCGAGTCGGGGCCGACGACAAGCCCTCCGGCGAGTCGCACCCGGGCGACGACGTCGGCGCGGACTTCGACCGGCGCAAGTTCCTCGAGGCGGTCCTGGCAGCCGGCGCGGTCATCGTTGCCGGCGACGTGGGCACCCGGCTGCTCGGCGGCTCGGCGGCCATCGCTTCACGCGCCGACGTCATGATCCCGCCGCCGGCCAGTCCGGCTGCCCCTATCCCGGCCGGTTCCCAGCTCGACGTCTCCGGCCTCACCCCGTACGTCACGCCCAACAGGGTCTTCTACCGGATCGACACCGCGCTTGTTCCTCCGGACGTGCCGGCCGAGACCTGGACGCTGCGCATCCACGGCGCGGTCGACAACGAGCTCGAGCTCGACTTCGCTGACCTGCTCGAGCGCCGGTTGATCGAGCGGCGGGTGACGCTCACCTGCGTGTCGAACGAGGTCGGCGGGGACCTGGTCGGCAACGCCACCTGGATCGGCGTGCCGCTGCGCGACCTGCTCGAGGAGGCCGGCGTGCAGGACGGGGCGGACGCCGTGCTGTCGACGAGTGCCGACGGCTTCACCGCCGGCACTCCGCTCGCTGCGCTCACCGACGGCCGGGACGCGATGGTCGCGGTGGCGATGAACGGCGAGCCGCTGCCCATCGAGCATGGCTTCCCGGCCCGGATGGTCGTCCCCGGCTTGTACGGTTACGTGTCGGCGACCAAGTGGGTCACCGACATCGAGGTCACCAGCTTTGCCGACGTCTCCGCGTACTGGACCGAGCGCGGCTGGGCCGAGCAGGCGCCGATCAAGACCGCGTCGCGGATCGACGTGCCGTCGTCGTTCGCCCGTGTGGAGCCCGGGTCGGTGACCGTCGCCGGCGTCGCGTGGGCCCAGACCCGCGGCATCCAGGCGGTCGAGGTGCGCGTCGACGGCGGCGAGTGGCAGCCGGCCCGGCTGGCCGCACCGGACGGCGTCGACAGCTGGCGGCAGTGGGTATGGGAGTGGCAGGCCGACACCGGCAGCCACAACCTCGAGGTGCGCGCCACCGACGGCACCGGGGAGGCGCAGACCTCCGAGCGGGTCTCGCCGCGCCCGGACGGCAGCAGCGGGTACCACGCCGTCGCCGTCACGGTCGCCTGACGCAGTGCCCCCGGGCGTCAGGTCGGCGCGTGGATGCGCGCGGTGTTTCGGCCGTCGGCCTTCGCGCTGTAGAGCGCCGCGTCTGCCTCGGCAAGCGTGCGGGTGCTGTCGGCCTGCCCGTCCATCACCGCGATGCCGGCGCTGAACGTCAGCTCGGACTCCATCGCCCACCTCTCTGCCGCCCGCTCGACCAGTCCCTGCGCCTGCTGCGCGGACACCTGGCTGAGCAGCAGCAGGAACTCCTCGCCGCCGTAGCGGACCGCGAGGTCGGAACCGCGGGTGCTCTCCTCGAGCAGGGTGCCGAAGCGCGCCAGCACCTCGTCGCCGGCCTGGTGGCCGAACCTGTCGTTGAAGTTCTTGAAGTGGTCGAGGTCCACCAGCACGATCGTGTCGCCCGGCTGCAGCGCGTGCAGTGCCTGCGCGAGGTCGTGCCGGTTGGCCAGCCCGGTCAGCGCGTCGGTACGGGCGCGCACCGACAGCTGTGCCTGCGCTTCGTGCAGGCGCTGCAGCAGTCGCGCCGGGACCTCGGCGATCAGCACCCAGACCAGCAGCTGCAGCGTGAGCCGCACGGCCGACTCCGCGGCGGGCAGGTCCATCGCCAGCCACCACGCCGGGATCGCCAGCGGGAGCAGGAAGATCTCCGTGCGGGGCGGTTGCGTGACGCCGATGTAGAGGAAGGTGAGGCCGGCGAAGCTGAGGAACAGCCGGGCCAGCTCGCCTTCGGTGATCCCGGCAATCAACAGCGCCGTGAGCACGATCGTCGGCCAGATCAGGGCCCAGTGCCCCGACAGCCGCTCCCACGGCAGCGTCCAAATGAGCCCGGCGACCAGCACCAGACCGCCGCCACACACGAACCGGGTGGCATCCCACATCTGGTCGTCGACCACGTCGCTGACGGCCAGGAACACCAGCAGGACGGCGGTCCCCGCCGCCCCGATCCGGGCGACCACGGTGCGTGAGAGCGGGCCTCCGTGCAGCAGCGCTCCAGCAACCGCCGACACGGGCATGAAAAGAAAGGATAAACCGGACCGGGTTAGTGTCCCGGTTGTGAGGCCCCGACCCGCGCGGCGCCGGATCCTGATCACCGGCGCCAGCTCGGGCCTGGGAGCCGGGATGGCCCGGCTTTTCGCGCAGCGAGGCAGGGACCTGGCTCTGGTCGCCCGTCGTACGGATCGCCTCGACGCGTTGCGCGACGAGCTCACCTCCGCCCACCCTGACATCGCCGTCGTCACCCGCCGGCTGGACGTCAACGACCACGACGAAGTGTTTGCCGTGTTTGCTGACTGCCGGGACGCGCTCGGCGGGCTGGATCGGGTCGTCGTGAACGCCGGCATGGGCAAGGGGGTGCGGATCGGCGCCGGCCGTTTCGACGCCAACCGGCAGACCGCGATGACCAACTTCGTGTCCGCGCTCGCCCAGTGCGAGGCGGCGGTCGAGATCTTCACAGCGGCCGGCGCCGGCCACCTGGTCGTGATCTCGTCCGTGTCCGCCGCGCGTGGCATGCCCGGGTCGATGACCACGTATGCCGCGACCAAGGCCGCGGTGGCCGCGCTGGCCGAGGGCATCCGGGCCGACCAGATCGGCGGACCGCTGACGGTGACCACCCTGTTCCCCGGGTTCATCCGCTCGGAGATGACCGAGGGCATCGCTGACCGGGTCCGGTTCATGGCCGACACCGACTCCGGGTGTCGGGCGATGGTGCACGCGATGGAGCGTGAGGTCGCGGAGGCGATCGTGCCAGCGTGGCCGTGGCGGGCCGTCGTCCCCGCGCTGCGGCACGCCCCGCTCGCTCAGGTGCGCAGGTTGCTCCGCTGACAGCTAGTGCCGAGTGGGCGGTGACCCGCCGCTGCGAACCGGGCACAGCGGATAGTCGTGGACGGGCACCGGGCCGCTTGGTTCCGGCGCACCGGCTTCTTCCTGCTCCGTGGCCAGCGTCTCGCGGTCCGTACGCTCGAGCCCGACCAGCGCCGCCAGCCCGCCCAGGACGAGCAGCACCGCACACGCGACCATCGCCATCCGGTAGCCGTCCCCGAATGCCTCCGGGTCGTTGTAGTCCTCGCCGCCGAGTCCCACGGCCATCGGCAAGGCGGCAACGGCGAGCAGGCTGCCGGTCCGGGCGATCGCATTGTTGACACCGCTGGCCACGCCCGCCTGGCGGTCCGGCGCCGCGGCGAGCACGGTCGCGGTCAGCGGCGCAACGAGCAGTGTCAGCCCGACTGAGAACACCGTGACGCCGGGCAGCACGCCGACGACGTACGAGCTGTCGCCGTCGACGCCGAGCAGTAGGAGCACTCCCACCGCGCACACGATCGGGCCGAGCGTCATCTGGGGGCGCGGACCGATCCGGGTGGCGAGCGCACCCGACCGGGCCGAGAACAGCAGCAGCAAGATGGTGATCGGGAGCAGAGCCATCCCGGCCTGCAAGGGCGTGTATCCGGCCACGACCTGCAGCTGCAGCACGACGAAGAAGGCAACCGCCCCGAGCGCCGCATAGACCACGAGCGTCAGCACGTTGCTTGCGGTGAAGGTTCGGGACGCGAACAGGCTGGGCGGGACCATCGGCGCCCACGCCATCCGCTGGTGCACCGCAAACGCGCCCAGCGCGAGCGCGCCGGCCGCCCCGGGCACCCACACCGCGACCGGATCACCCGACTCGGCCTCGATCAACGCGTACGTGATCCCGGCCAGCCCGAGGGCGCCGAGCGCGGCCCCGGTCACGTCCAGCCGCTGCCCCCGTACGGACGCGTCGCTGCTCTCCGGCACGTAGCGAAGGGTGATGGCAACGACAGCCAACGCGAGCGGCACGTTGAGGAGGAAGACCCAGCGCCAGGACGCGTCCTGGACCAGCCAGCCGCCGACGAACGGGCCGATCGCGGCGGCGATGCCGCCCAGCCCGGACCAGGCGCCGATCGCCCGGGCGCGTTCACCCGGGGCGAAGCTGGCCTGCAGGATCGCCAGGCTGCCCGGGGTGAGTAGTGCACCGCCGACGCCCTGCAACGCGCGGGCGACGATCAGCAGCAGCGGGTCCTGGGCGAGGCCGCACAGTACGGAGGCGGCGGCGAACCAGACGACGCCGAGCAGGAAGACGCGACGGCGGCCGAACAGGTCGCCGAGAGAGCCGGCCACGAGGATCAGGCTGGACAGCGTGAGCATGTAGGCGTTGACCACCCACTGCAGGTCGGCGAGGTCGGCTCCGAGGTCGGCCCCGATCGCCCGCAGCGCGACGTTGACGACGGTGCCGTCGAGCATTGCCATCCCACTGGCGAGGATGGTCGCCGCGAGCACCCACCGGCCCTGCGCGCTCCCCATCCGTACGACCTGGTCTGCCTGCACGCTGGGCGGAACGCCGGACAGGGGATGATGCATTCCGGTCGTCGGGGCTACCCGAATGCATCATCGCTTGTCGAGCAAGGAGGGCGCGTGTCCGCTGACACCAATGACACCGGCGAGCTGGTGCACCTCGACGTGGCCGACGCGGTCGCCACGGTCACGTTGGACAGCCCGGCCAACCGCAACGCGCTGAGCCGGCGCCTGGTGGCCGACCTGTCCAGGCAGTTCGACGCGGCGGCGGGCGACGAGTCCGTACGGGTCGTGCTGCTCCGGTCGTCGGGCCGGGTGTTCTGCTCCGGGGCCGACATGCGCGAGGCCGTCGAGGGGGGAATGGTAAAAGGTGCCCGCGCGCTCGTGGCATTGCAGCGACAGATCGTCGCGCTTCCCGTCCCTGTGGTCGTCCGGCTCGACGGTCCGGTCCGGGCCGGCGGGCTCGGACTCGTCGGCGCGGCCGACGTGGTGATCGCCGCGGACACCGTCACGTTCGCGCTCACCGAGGTGCGGCTGGGGCTGGCTCCCGCGGTGATCTCGCTGACCGTGCTACCGCGGATGAGCAGCCGCGGCGCAGCGCTGGCCGCGCTGAGTGGGACGGAGTTCGACGCCGCAGAGGCGGTCGCGGCCGGGCTGGTCACCACGGCGGTCCCGGCGGCCGAGCTCGACGCCGCGGTCGAGGCGGACCTGACTGGGTTCAAGCTGGCCACCCGGCAGGGGCTGCGGGAGACCAAGGCGCTGCTCAACGCGTCGCTGCTGGCCAATATCGACCAGCTCGGCGAGGAGATGGCCCGCATCTCCGCGGCGCTGTTCGCCTCCGACGGGGCCCGCGCGGCGATGCGGGACTTCCTCGCCTCACGCTGATCCGCGGCAAGTGGTCACGCGACCGCGGCAAGTGGTCAGCTCAGGTCGATTCCAAGTACGCATCCAGCTCGACCTCGACCAGCCAGCGGGGGTCGAGCAGCGCCGCCACCACCAGCATCGTGCTCGCGGGCTGCACCTCACCGAACCGCTCGGCGTGTGCCTGCGCAGCCGCCTCCTCGGACGAGGCGTCCGTGAGGTACGTCCGGGTGCGGACGACGTCGGCCGTGGTGCCGCCGACCTGCTCCAGCGCGGCCAGCGCAATCTTCCAGCAGCGCCGCGCCTGCACCAGCGGGTCGGGGTCGACCGTGCCGTCCAGCCAGATCGGCGCTGTCCCCGCGACCGCGACATGCGGGCCGACCCGGACCGCACGGCTGAAGCCCACCCGAGCCTCGTACGGCGAGCCGGAACCGATCCGCTGCCGGGCTGCCACGTCGCAGCAGCGTAGACTCGCTGGTTTGGCACATTTCGCTGGCCCATGGGGCGAGGAGACCGGTGAGCGAGCAGATCGACCCCGACCAGATCGATCCAGTGGTTCGGCGCGAGGTGGCCGACGAACAGGTGTACGTCGACCAGGTCTACGAGCGGCTGGAAGAGGCGGGCGTCGCGGCGCGGGACCTAGCCCGGGAGGGGCACGGCCGCGCCCGGCTCGGGCACGAGGGCGGCCTGGTCGAGCGGGACGCGATGGTCTTCCAGGCGGCGCGCCGGATCGCGGCCCTCGACGCGGCGCACGAGGGGCTGGTGTTCGGCCGCCTCGACCTCACGACTGACGAGCCGCGCTACATCGGGCGGATCGGCCTGCGTGACGCCGACCGCGAGGTGATGCTCGTCGACTGGCGAGCGCCGGCCGCGGCGGTGTTCTACCAGGCGACCGCGCAGGACCCCACCGGCGTCGTACGACGGCGGGTGCTGCGCAGCAAGGGCCAGCAGGTCGTGGGGGTGGAGGACGAGCTGCTCGACGCGGACGCCGCACCGGACGACATGGCGGTCGTGGGTGACGGTGCCCTGCTGGCGCAGCTGTCGCGCGCCCGCGACGCGTACATGCACTCCGTCGTCGAGACGATCCAGAAGGAGCAGGACGAGGCGATCCGGGCGCCCGGCCGCGGGGTCACCTCGATCACGGGCGGCCCGGGTACGGGCAAGACCGTGGTGGCGCTGCACCGCGCCGCGTACCTGCTCTACACCGACCGGCGCCGGTTCGAGTCCGGCGGCGTCTTGGTGGTGGGCCCGTCCGACGTCTTCATGAGCTACATCGAGCGGGTGCTGCCGAGCCTCGGCGAGACGACCGTGACGTTGCGTGCCATGGGCGAGGTGGTCGACGGCCTGCGGGCCGCCCGGCACGACGAGCCGCAGGTGGCGGCGCTCAAGGGCTCGCACCGGATGCGCCGGCTGTTGGCGCGCGCCGTCCGCGACCCCGTCCCCGGCGCGCCGACCGAGTTCCGCGCGTTCTGGCGCGACCAGGTGCTGACTCTCGACCCGAAGGAGCTGAGCGGGCTGCGCCGCCAGCTGCTCAGCAGCGGGCAACGCCGCAACCGCGCCCTCGGCAGGGTCGAGCACGCCCTGCTCGCCTGGCTGTGGGCCAAGGTGAGCGCGGAGCGGGCGCTGGACCGCGGGTGGGAGGCGTTCGCCGACGAGTTCGGCGGCGACGGCCCGGTCGGCGACTTCGCCCGCGCCTGGTGGCCGCCGCTCGATGCCGTCGGCGTGTGGACGTGGCTGCACCAGCCGGACCGGCTGTGCCGGTACGCCGCTGGCCTGTTCGACGCGGACGAGGTGGACCGGCTGCTGGGATCCTGGTCGACGGAAGCGGAACCCAGTCTTCAGCAACCCAGTCTTCAGCAACCCAGTCTTCAGCAACCCAGCGTCGAGGACGTCCCGCTGGTCGACGAGCTGCGCTACCTGCTGGGCGACGTCCCAGTCGACGAGGGCCACGACGACGACTCGCCGCGACAGCTGATGAGCTTCGAGCGCGAGGAGGCCGAGCAGCGCGCGTTGCGTACGACGCAGCGCACCGAGGACGACGGGTACGCGCACGTGCTGGTCGACGAGTCGCAGGACCTGTCCCCGATGCAGTGGCGGATGCTCGGCCGGCGCGGCCGCTACGCCAGCTGGACGGTCGTCGGCGACCTGGCCCAGGCGGCCTGGCCGCTGCCCGAGGAGGCGGCGGCAGGTCGGGCCGAAGCGCTCGACGGCAAGCCGGAGCACCACTTCCGGCTGTCGACCAACTACCGGAACTCCGCGGAGGTGTTCGACCTGGCGGCGCGTGTGGTCCAGGTCGCGGTGGCGGACCCGGATCTGCCAGAGGCGGTCCGGCGCACGGGGCTGGTGCCGGAGCACCGCGTCGTCGACCCGGCCGACCGGGCCGCCGCCGTACGGGATGCGGTCGCATCGACACTCGACGCGACAGAGGGCACGGTCGCTGTGGTGGCGACGACGGCCCGCCGCGCCGCGGTCGACGAACTGCTCGCCGACGTCATCGCGGCGGCGCCGCGGCTGCGCGTGCTGGAGCCGCTGGACGCCAAGGGGCTCGAGTTCGACGCTGTGGTCGTGGTCGAGCCGGACGAGTTGGTTGCGGAGTCCGCGGCCGGCTGGCGGACCCTCTACGTCGTGCTGACCCGCGCCACCACCAGGCTGGTGTCGGTCGGCACGACCAGGCGCTGGCTCGACCGGATCGAGGGCTGAGGGCTGTGCCATGCCACGTAACGTCATGGCGAACGAGCGCCCCGACCCTCGTTCGTAATGACGTTACGCGGCTCGGCCGCGCCGGTCGTACGCTGGCGCGATGCCGCCAGACGACGCTGACCTGATGCGCCTGGCCGCGGCCGAGGCGAGCCGTTTCCGTGCCGGGCTGCCGAGTCGGCCGGTCGCGGCGGAAGCCGACACCGACAAGGTGCGCGCGGGGTTCGCGGGCCCGCTGCCGCGCCGACCAACCCCGCCGGAACAGGTGCTCGAGCAGCTGGTCGCGGCGGCTGACCCCGGGCTGATGGCGACGGCCGGGCCACGGTTCTTCGGCTTCGTGATTGGCGGCTCGGTGGCGACCGGCAGCGAGTCGCTCGCCGCCGCGGGCGTGGTGAGCTTCGGCTCCGACGCGCGTACGGACGAGGTGATCGCCGCCGTGCAGCGCGACGGCACCTGCTGGATGGGCGCGACCACCTGGCGCAGGCAGCGGCTGATGCGGATCTCGGTGTCGAACTGGTCAACCACCGAAGACGACGTGGACCAGTCCGTGGCCGCCATCCTGCGTGTCGCCGGGCGTTGACTGGCGCAAGGGGGGCCGGGCGAGCCGCTCGCGACCCTGCTCGCGAGCCCGCTTCGCGCCACTCGACGGAGGTGCGGGCAGCGGTTGGGCCAGGGGTACCCCGTGAAGTCGCACTACCCTCGGCCGGTGGGCGGTGCTGGCAGGAGTCCGTTCGACGAAGTGACCGCCCGGTCCGCGTACGCGCTGATCCGGTTCCGCGACGAGGAAGCCGTCACGTTGCTGGCCGGTGAGCGCACCGATGTCGAACTCCTGGACGACGTGCCGCTGTCGGAGGGTCGGCCGCCCGGTGGCAGACGGTTCGACCGGCTGGTCGCCGTTCCGTATCGGCAGGTGCGCGAGCGCGGCTTCGACGCGGTCGACGACGGCACGCCGCTGTCGGTCGTCACCATCGACGACGAACGCGCCATCGGACTCGACGACGCGTACGCGAAGCTGCCGGACCAGCCGCTCGTGTTCGCCGACCGCGGCGGGTTCGACACCCCGGACACGGAGTACGAGCACCTCGTCGAGGCGGTGATCCGCGACGAGATCGGCAACGGCGAAGGGGCCAACCTCGTCATCGGCCGCACCTGGCGGGCGCGGGCCGAGCAGTTCGGTCATGCCGAGGCGCTGGCGGTCTGGCGACGCCTGCTCGAGACCGAGCACGGCGCGTACTGGACGTACTGCGTGTACACCGGCGACCGGTGGCTGATCGGCGCCAGCCCCGAGCGGCACGTCAGTCTGGACAACGGCCAGGTCCGGATGAACCCCATCTCAGGGACGCTGCGGCTGCGCGGTCTCGACACCACGGCGGCGCGAAAGCAGGCGCTGCTCGAGTTCCTCGACGACGAGAAGGAGATCTACGAGCTGTTCATGGTCGTCGACGAGGAGCTCAAGGTGATGTGCGACATCTGCTCCGAAGGCGGTCTGGTGCTCGGGCCGTACCTCAAACCGATGACACACCTCGTGCACACCGAGTACCTGCTCGCCGGGCGCACCCGCCGCGACCCGCGCCGGGTGCTGCGCGACTCGCTGCTCGCCGCGACCGTCACCGGCAGCCCGGTCGAGAACGCGTGCCGGATGATCGCGACGTACGAACCGAAGGGCCGCGGCTACTACGGCTCTGTGCTCGCGCTGCTCGGTCGCGACGACGCCGGCGGCCCGACGCTGGACGCGCCGATCCTGATCCGCACCGCCGACGTCGCCTTGGACGGGCAGGTGTCGGTGACCGCGGGCGCCACCCTCGTCCGGGACTCCGAGCCGGCGTACGAAACCGCTGAGACGCACGCCAAGGCTGGTGGGGTGCTGACCGCGTTCGGGCTCGTCGACCCACCAACATCCGTGATCGCAGAGGTCCGCGCCCTCGCGGCCGACGAGGACGTCCGGATCGCGCTCGGGACGCGCAACCAACGGCTGGCGCCGTTCTGGCTCACCGACCAGTCCGGGACGCCGCCGCACCCGGAGCTCACCGGCCGGCGCGCGCTCGTCATCGACGGTGAGGACGACTTCGTCACGATGTTCTGCCACCTGCTCGGCGTGCTCGGCATGAGCTCGGACGCGGTACGGCACGACCGGTGGTCGCCCGAGCTCGCCGCCGGGTACGACCTGGTCGTCGTCGGCCCGGGACCCGGTGACCCGCGGGCGCTCGGCGACGCCAAGATGGCCGGCCTCCGACGGACTGTCGACGACCTGCTCGCCGCCGGGCGACCCTTCCTCGCGGTCTGTCTTGGCCACCAGCTGCTCGCCGGCGCGCTGGGGTTCGACCTGGCGTACAAGGACATCGTCTTCCAAGGCACCCAGTCCTGGCTGCCGGTGCTCGGCCGCGACGAGCTGGTGGGGTTCTACAACACCTTCGTCGCCCGGGTGCCCGAGTCCGGGGTCCCGGGTGGCGTACGGGTCGAGACCGACGCGGAGACCGGCGACGTCCATCTGCTGGCTGGTCCGCACTACCGCGGGGTGCAGTTCCACGCCGAGTCGATCCTGTCGCTGCGCGGCTTCGAGATCGTGCGCGACCTGGTGACCGAGCTGCTCACAGGTCGCTGACGGCGATGGAGCCCGCCACCCGCGTGGTGCTCGTCGACCACCACGACTCGTACTCGACCATCTTGGCGCACCTGTTCGCCTCGGTGACCGGCGCGCTGCCGCGCATCGTGCAGCACGACGAGGTGTCGGTCGCCGACGTGCTTGCCGAGGTCGGCGGTCGGGCCACCACACACGTCGTGCTCTCGGCCGGGCCAGGTCATCCGGGAGAGCCGGCTGACTTCTCCGTCGGCCGCGAGCTGGTGGCGGAGCCGATCGTCCCGGTGCTCGGTGTCTGCCTCGGCCTGCAGGGCATCGTCGTCGCGTACGGCGGCACGGTGGAGCAGGTGGAACCGGCGCACGGTCGCGTCGACACCCTCACCCACAGCGGCGACGGCCTGTTCGCCGGGCTACCGCAGGACTTCGCGGTGGTGCGCTATCACTCGCTGGCCGCGACCACTGTGCCGCCGGTGCTCGAGGTCACGGCGCGGGGGTCGGACGGAACCGTGCAGGCGGTCCGCCACCGCAGCCGGCCGCTGTGCGGCGTGCAGTTCCACCCCGAGTCGATCCTGACCCGGCACGGGCGCGACCTGGTGGCGGCGTTCCTGGCCGGCCGGCGGTGACCGACCGGGCGGGGCATTGGGTGGAGGCGTTCGTCGCTGGGCTGCTGCAGCGACACGACCGGGTGTGGTGGCTCGACGGGGCCGCGGGCCGGTCGTGGAGCGGCCGCGCGTCGTTGGTCGGGTGGCTCGAGGACGACGATCCGAGCCTCACGTACGACGCTGCCCGGCGCGAGGTGGTCGAGCACCGTGGGACGACGAGCTCGGTGGTTGGCGACGACCTGTTCGCCGCGCTCCGGTCCCGGATCGGGTCGCCGGGATGGCCGCGGCGCTGGTTCGGCTGGGCTGGCTACGCCAGCAGGCCCGACCTGCCAGCCATCGTCGGCACTGGGGGTGACGGCGCGCCGGACGCGTGCTGGCTGCCCGCCCCCCGCTGGGCGCTGGTAGACCACGTCACCGGCATCGTCCGGCCGCGGCTGTTCGACCTCGACCTCGACGACGTCGTCGTACCGCTCGATCCACCGACTGCCAGTCCCGAGGTCAGGCTCGACGCCGACTGGGCAGCGGCGACGTACGGCGCAGCGTTCGACGAGGTGCAGGACGCGCTGCGGGCAGGGCACACGTACGAGGTGAACCTCACCTACCGGCACCGGCTGCGTGGTCCCGCCGGCGTCGAGTCGGCCTTCCAGGCGTACCGACGGCTGCGCCGGGTCAACCCCGCGCCGTACGCCGGGTTTCTGCACCACCGCGGCGCCAGCCTGCTGGCGTCGTCGCCGGAGCGGTTCGCGTGGGTGCGCGACGGCCTGGTCGACACCCGGCCGGTGAAGGGCACCGTCGCGCGCGCGGCCGACCCGGCCGTCGACGCGGAGCGGGCGCGTTCGCTGGCCACCGAGCCACGCACCCGGGCAGAGAACCTGATCGTCTGCGACCTGTTGCGCAACGACGTCGCCACCGTGAGCCGACCGGGCAGCGTCTCGGTGCCGCGGCTGCTCGCGGTCGAGACGCATCCCTCGCTACACCAGCTTGTGTCGACCGTGCGCGGCCGGCTCGCCGACGGCGTCGGCGCGGTGGATGTGCTGCGCGCGCTGCTCCCGGGCGGCTCGATGACCGGTGCGCCAAAGCTGCGCACCATGCAGGTCATCAGCCGGGTCGAGGACTCGCCGCGCGGCGTCTACTCCGGCGCGTTCGGCTGGCTCGAGCCCGACGCCGCTGACCTCGGCATGGTGATCCGGAGCTGGGTGCACTCCGGAACCTCGTGGACGGCCGGCACCGGCGGCGGGGTCACCGTGCTGAGCGATGCCGGTCAGGAGTACGCCGAGACGCGACTTAAGCTGGACCGCCTCCTCGCCGCCCTGGCCCCGTGATCCCGCCGACTTGTCAGCCGGTGCGTAACCGTTTGTCCAGGTCAGCGGGCTGAACGGCCGTACAGGTGGCTGACAGGTCGCGGCAGGGTCAGCTGGTCGGGCTGCCCTCGTCGCTCTCCAGCGTGACCTCGGCCTCCTCGACCTCGCCGTCGCGGACGACGGTCAGCGTGACCTCGTCACCCGGCCGGTAGCCGCGGATGGTGGCGACGAGGTCGTTGGAGCTGCCGACCAGGTTCTCATCGACCCGCACCACCACGTCGTCTGTCTCGAGCCCAGCCGCCGCGGCGGCGCCGTCGGAGCCGACCTCCTCGATCCGGGCCCCACCAAGCACGCCGTTCTCGTCGAGCGCGTCGCTCACCGTGACACCGATTCGGGCGTGGGTCGGGGTCTCGCCCTGGCTCAGCTGGTCGGCGATCGGCCGCGCCTCGTCGATCGGGATGGCGAAGCCGAGCCCGATCGACCCGCCCTGGGCCGCGGATGAGGAGTCGGTCCGGATCGCGGTGTTGATCCCGACGACCTGCCCCTCGGTGTCCACCAGCGCGCCGCCGGAGTTTCCGGGGTTGATCGCTGCGTCGGTCTGGATCGCCGGGAACACGGTGCTGCCGTCCGGCGTGCTGCCGGCCGTTATCGGCCGGTCGAGAGCGCTCACGATGCCGCTGGTCACCGTCGACTCGAGGCCGAACGGTGACCCCACCGCCACCACCTCCTGGCCGACCGAGAGGTCATCCGAGCTGCCCAGCGTGGCTGTCGGGAGGTCGGACACACCCTCCGCACGGATCACCGCCAGGTCGAGCAGCGGGTCGGTGCCGACCACGGTGGCCGGCGCGGTGGTGCCGTCGTCGAACGCGACGATCAGGCCCTCGTCGGTCGCCGGCTCCACCACGTGGTTGTTGGTGAGGATCTCGCCGTCCGTCGACAAGATGACGCCGGAGCCGCTACCGACGCCCTCCTCCGTGACCACGTCGATCTTGACCACTGAAGGCAGCACCTCGGCCGCGACCTCCTGGACCGAGCGCTCGGGTGCGGCGTCCGAGCTGGTCGTGTCTCGGGCCAGCGTGTCCGACGTCGACGTCGACGCGCCGCTGGGCTCGGAGTCGTCGTCCGCCAAGGTGGCGTAGCCGACGGCACCGACCACACCGCCGAGCAGTCCGGCGAGCAGCACGGCCACCAAGACCAGGCCGACGCCGCGGCGCCTGGGTGGCTCCGGCGGCGCCGCCGGCGGCGGCTGCTGCGGCTGCTGCGGGGTGTCGGCGTGGTGCGGGGGCGGCTCGTACGCGCTCATGGCACCCAAGCATGCGCCGTGTTCCTGAGACCGCACCTAATCCGAGGTGAGAACAGCCGGCCTCCTGACACCGTGACCCGGCAGCGTCAGGGTGAGCACCGCGCCGCCGTCGGG
>Ga0136635_10000195_pt1 | contig 15194 bp, 10 predicted proteins | sample AntDrymeUQ852106_2_FD_105495 | JGI IMG/M metagenome (GOLD analysis project Ga0136635, IMG submission 105495) | Polar desert sand microbial communities from Dry Valleys, Antarctica - metaG UQ85 (21.06) | ecosystem: Environmental > Terrestrial > Soil > Desert | place: Antarctica: Dry Valley... | reverse complement strand
TCCTCCAGCAGCGCGGGGACATCGCCGATGAGGAGATGGTCGCCACGTTCAATGTCGGCATCGGCCTGACCGTCGTCCTTTCGGCTGACGACGCCGATGCGGCCATGGCCGCCATCGAGGACGGGTGCCGCATTGGCCACGTGGTCGAGATCGGAGACGGCGAGCCCCGCGTCCGATTCACGTGAGGCTCGGGATCCTCGTCTCCGGAAGAGGGTCGAATCTCGAGGCAATCCTGAGTCGCCGCCCGCGCGGCATCACACCGGCCCTGGTGGTCAGCAACCGTCCGGGGGTTCGTGCCCTCGAGGTCGCGAAGACGTATGGGGTGCCGGTCATTGTCCTCAGGCGAGCGGAGTTCGGCGGTGACGCCGTCGCGCGGGACGCGGCGATCGGGCGCGCCCTGACGGTCGCGCACGTGGAACTCGCTCTTCTCGCCGGGTACGACCAGGTCCTGGCGCCCAGCTACTTCGGTGCCTTCGCGGGCAGGACGATCAACATTCATCCCAGCCTTCTCCCGGCCCACGGAGGAGCCGGAATGGTTGGCCTGGCGGTCCACCGGGCGGTCCTCGCCGCCGGCGACGCCGAGACCGGCGTCACGATCCACGAGGTGACCGCCGATGTCGACGGAGGGCCGATCGTTGCCCGGGCACGCGTTGCGGTCCACGCGGAGGACGACCCCGGCTCCCTCGCCGCCCGCGTCCTCGCCGAGGAGCATCGGCTGCTCATCGCGACGCTGACTCAGATCGGGGCAGCGGACCTGTAAGCGGCCGGCGGGCCTGGCTGGAATGAACGCGGGAACCCGGCCGTCAAAGGTCCCGATCGGCTCCAAGCAGCGTGCGTGCTAGCATGACCGGCGGCACTTTCGACGCACGCATTTCACCTCAGCGAGGACCCTGAATGGACGCGATTCTCGAGCCGATTGGCGAGTTCTGGGAAGGATTCCTGAACAACCCGATCGTGCAGCTGGCGACGCAGCTCATCGTGATCTACGTCGTGCTGCTCTGGCTCGGGACGGCCTATTGGGCGTTCCGCGACATGCAGGCACGCACCGAGAATCCGATCCTTCCGTACTTCGCGGCGGCACTCATCATCTTCTTCACGCCGCTTCTCTTCCTGTTTGCGGTGGTGCTCTACCTCATCGTTCGGCCCCGCGAGACCCTGGCGGAGGTCTACGAGCGCAGCCTGGCCGAGGAATCGCTCATCGCCGAGGTGGAGAAGAACGAGCTGTGCCCGGTGTGCCGTGACCGCGTCAATTCGGACTGGCTTGTCTGCCCGAACTGCCGGACGCGCCTCCACCGCGTGTGCCCGTCCTGCAACCGGCTCGCGGAGCCGACGTGGCCGCTCTGCGCGTTCTGCGGTCACGAGTTCGAGCGAGCGGCGTCGCGCAACGCGGCCCGGAGACAGCCGACGGCACCCATCGAGGAGCCCGGACTCGAGCCGACGGCAGGGACCGAGCCGACGGCCGAGCGCCGCCTGCGGCGAGCCACCAACAGCTGATCGGGGCGCCGCCGCCACCTCCGAGCGACGACGGGGCCTGGCCGGCGGCCAGCGAAGCGCCGCCCACTCGCGGCGACCTCGCCGCGACGCGGCTCCCCGGCTGGCCCGGACCGGTCTTCACGATCATCGGATTCGCGCTGGCCACCAGCGCGTTCGTGACGGGCAGCCTTGCCGGGCTTGGTCTCCTGCGGCCGGAGGCGGCCCCCACCCTCGTCGGCCTCGGCATCCTCGGCTCGCTTCTCCTCGTCGGCGGTCTCGTCTACACGCTGCTCCGCCAACTCAGGCGCCGTCGTCTCCTCCCGCCGCATCGATACCGCGGGCCCTCGATCGTCCTGCAGGTCGCACTCGTGATCGTTGCCGCGACCGCCGCCACCCTCCCGTTCGTGCCGGATGCCGCGGCGCTCGTTCTCGGAGAGGGAGAAGCGACGCTCGCCGGCGCGATCGTGATCCTCACCTCCACGCAGGCCGCCCTGCTGCTCGTCAGCTGGCTCTTCGTCCTGCGGCCTCGGGCGATCGCCTTCGCCATGCCCCTTCTGGGCAGCCAGCGGGCTCGCCCGCTGCTGGCCGGGGCCGGCTGGGGGGTTCTGGCATGGGTCGTGGCATCGGCGCTCACCTACGCCATTGTCGTGCTCCTCGAGCGGCTGGGGGTGGAGCCCGAGCTCCAGGCGGCTGAGCAGGCCATCGCCTCATTGAATCCGGTCCTTGTGGTGCTCGCGGTGGTGGTGCTGGCGCCCATCGCGGAAGAGATCTTTTTTCGTGGCGTTGCCTTCAACGCCTGGTTGGCCGAGCGAGGCCGCCGCTTCGCGTACATCGGCTCGGCGTCGTTGTTCGCCGTCATCCACGCGTCGCTCGTGTCGCTCCTGCCGATCTTCCTGCTCGGGCTTGCCCTGGCGTGGGTCTACCGCCGAACAGGCAGCCTGCTGGCGCCGATCGCGATGCACGCCATGGTCAACGGCATCAGCGTTACCATTGCCCTCCTTGACCGATACGAGGTCATCCGCCTGCCGAGCTGACACGAGTAAGCGGGCGATAAGGCCGTGGTGATCGACGGCTGCCTACCCTCGCCACCGATGACAACGCAGCCGATACCGCCGATGCCCATCCCTCTGGCGGACCGACGAAAGGGTGCCGATCCCGGCGCACGCCTCGAGGCACACGGCCCGGAGGCGTGCAGCGACGAGGAGCTGGTGGCCCTCGCGGTCGGCGACGGGGCGCACGCTCGCCGGCTGGCGAGGCGGCTGCTCGAGCGCTTCGGCTCCCTCCCCGAGGTGCTGCGAGCGGTGCCCGCCGAGCTGAGGGTTGCCGGGCTGAGCTCGCGTGCCTCCTTGCGGTTGACCGCGGTCGTCGAGCTGGGGCATCGCGCAGCTCGCCAATGGCCCGTGGACCCGTGGCTGATCCGCAGCCCCGTCGATGCCGCCGAGCCGCTCATCGACGACATGGCGGCGCTCGAGCGCGAGGAGCTCCGCGTCCTCATGCTCGACACGAAGAACGTCGTGACCGCGCGACGGACGGTCTACCGCGGGAACCTGGCCGGGTCGTCCGTTCGCGTCGGCGAGGTCTTTCGTGACGCGGTGCGCACCTGCGCCGCGGCCGTGGTGGTCGTCCACAACCACCCATCCGGCGACCCCACCCCGTCCGCGGAAGACCTGCGAATCACCGCGGAGCTCGCCGAGGCGGGGCGCCTGCTGGACATCGAGCTGCTGGACCACGTCATCATCGGACGTGGACGCTGGACCAGCCTCCGTGCGGTTGGCGTGCTCGGTCAGGGCCCTCCGACGATGCGATAGAGGGATCCCCCGGCAAGGTCGACCACGTAAAGCTCACCGTCCGCGCCCTCGCCGAAGGCGCTGACCCCGAGACCGCTCTCGAGGAGTGTGACCGACGGCAGGGCCCCGCCGTCGGCAGGTGGCTGCGCGTCCGAGGCGACGCCGAAGATCCGGCCGGTGCAGTAATCAGCCAACAGGTACCAGCCACCGAGTCCGGGTACGGCCGTCCCGCGGTACACGTAGCCGCCGGTGACCGAGCAGCCGAGGTCCCGGCCGTATTCGGCCAGGGGAAGCGTCAGGCCATCGGTCTCGCACTCCTCATCGGCGAAGCAGTGCGCCGCCTCCATCACGTTCCATCCCAGATTCGCACCGGACTGGGTCACCGGGTCGATTCGGTTGACCTCCTCGTAGGCGTTCTGACCCACGTCCGCGATCCAGAGCAGCCCCGTCTGGCGGTCGAAGCTGAAGCGCCACGGATTGCGGAGGCCGTGGAGGAACACCTCTGGAGCCCCACCCTCGCCGCTGGCGAATGGATTGTCCGCGGGCACCGCATACGAGCCGGCGGAGGCCACGTCGAGGCGAAGGATGGAGCCGAGGAGCGTCGATACATCCTGGCCGTGGTTGAGCGGGTCGTTCGCGCTCCCGCCATCACCCAGCCCCACGTAGAGGAATCCGTCGGGACCGAAGGCGAGCTGCCCGCCGTTGTGGTTCGGGAACGGCTGGTCCACCTCGAGAAGCACACGCTCGCTGGCGGGGTCGAAGGTCGGTGGAGCGCCCGCGGTGCCGGAGGTGCCGGACACCTCGGAGACCACCGTGTCTCCCTCGGTCGCGCGGCCGCTGTAGTGGACGAACGCGCGCGGAACGTCCGGCCAGTCGGGGTGCAGCGCAAAACCGAGCAGTCCCTGCTCGCCGCCACCCTGCACGCGATCCGTGAGATCAAGGACCGCGACGGACTGGCCGTTTGCCGGGTTCACCGCCATCACACGGCCGGCTCGCTCATTGACCAGCAGCCAGCCGTCGGGCGTCCCGGTCGCGCTGATCGGGTCGGCCAGCCCCTCGGCCACGAGTTGGAGCGACAGCGCGGGCGGATCGCCGGAGTTGGGCGTTCCCGACGAGGTCGGCCCTCCGCTGGAGCGCGGCGGCACCCCGCTGGCGGCGGGACTCGGCTCGGTGAGGTCGGCGGTCGATGCCGGCGTGCCGATCGGTGTCGGTGAGCTGCATGCGGCGAGGCCAAGGCATGCGGCGAGCAGGAGGCGATGGCGAGGCATGGGTCCCATTGTGGGCGAGACGATCGGGCAGCGCCCCGGCGGCACTGATCGAGTAGGGTTTGAGGCAGCGATGACGACGACCAAGCAGAGCCTGCGTCGCGTGGCACGCGCGCTCCAGGTGCCCGACGAGCCAGGACCTGACGGCGTCGGGACGCGCCGCACCATCGTGATCGAGCGCATCTCGCCCGAGCTCGACGGTGGGCGGCATCCGATCAAGCGCGTGGTCGGTGATGTGCTGCTCGTCACCGCCGACATCTTTGGCGACGGGTACGATCTGCTCGACGCGGCGCTGTTGATCCGAGCGGATGACGAGCCAACATGGCGCGAGGCACCCATGCGCTATGTCGACAACGACCGGTGGTCGGGCCACGTGGAGCTCATCCGCAACCGACGGCATCGCTACGCGATCGAGGCATGGCGCGACGAGTTCGGCAGCTGGCGGGACGGGCTCGACAAGAAGTTCGCCGCGGGGGTCGGGGTCACCCTCGAGCTCGAAGATGGCCCCCCGATGCTCGAGGCAGCGCTCCTGCGAGCGGAATCGGCGGAGGCCGGACCCGATGCTCGGCTCATCCGCACCGCGCTGGTTGCTGCCACGAAGGCACGAACGGAGACGGCGGCGATGAAGGCCCTGTCCGCCGATGCGCTGCTCGCCGCGATGCGCCGTCACCCGAGCCGATCCACGGCCACCCGCTCACCCGACCTTCCGCTGATGGTCGACCGCGAGCGCGCCCGGTTCGGCGCCTGGTACGAGCTCTTCCCACGCTCCCAGGGCCGCGACCCGCAGCACCCGGCGCCCACGACCTTCGTCGCTGCTGAGTGGCGCCTGAAGGAGATCGCCGCGATGGGCTTCGACGTCGTCTACCTGCCGCCGATCCATCCCATCGGCCGCGTCAACCGCAAGGGCCGCAACAACGCGCTGGAGGCGTCCACGAGCGACGTCGGGTCGCCGTACGCCATCGGCTCGGCGGACGGCGGGCATGACGCGGTGGCGCCCGAGCTCGGCGGGATGGACGAGTTCATTCACTTCCGCAGGTCCGTCGAGCGCCACGGGATGGAGCTCGCGATGGACATCGCCATCCAGGCGGCCCCGGATCACCCGTACGTTCGAAGCCATCCGGAGTGGTTCCGCCACGCCCCTGACGGCACCATCAAGTACGCCGAGAACCCACCGAAAAAGTACCAGGACATCTACCCGATCCACTTCTACGCGGGCGATCCCGAGGCGCGCGAGGCGCTGTGGCGCGAGTGGAAGCGGGTCTTCGAGGTCTGGATAGATCTGGGCGTGAAGGTCTTCCGGGTCGACAACCCGCACACGAAGCCGATCCCGTTCTGGGCATGGCTCATCGCCGAGATTCAGACCGTGCATCCGGAGGTCGTGTTCCTATCGGAGGCGTTCACGCGCCCGAAGATGATGCAGAAGCTGGCGAAGGTGGGCTTCACGCAGAGCTACACGTACTTCACGTGGCGCGAGACCGCCCATGAGCTCCGCGAATACGTGACCGAGCTCACCCAGTCAGAGATGCGGGAGTACTTCCGCGGCAACTTCTTCGCGAACACCCCGGACATCAACCCGCACCACCTCGACTTTGGACGCGCGGCATTCGTGATCCGCAGCGTCCTGGCGGCGACGCTGTCGAGCTCGTACGGCATCTACTCCGGGTGGGAGCTGTGCGAGAACGCCCGTCTCGACGAACGGGAGGAGTATCTCGACAGCGAGAAGTACGAGATTCGGGCCCGGGACTGGGATGCGCCGGGCAACATCAAGCTGCTCATCGGTGAGCTGAACCGACTTCGACACCAGTGCCAGGCCCTGCGCGGCTACGACAATCTGCGCTTCGAGCCGGTCTCCGGGACGCGAACGCTCTTCTATCGGAAGGCCCTGTCCCACGGGGCGGTGGATCCGCTGACGGGTCACCCACGCCGGTGGCGCGACCCGGTCTACGTCGCGGTGAACTGCGACCCGACGACGGCAGAGCGGGCGATCCTCCACCCGGACCTGCCCGCCATCGGCATCGGCTGGGACGAGGCATATCGGGTCACCGACCTTCTGACCGGACAGTGGACTCGCCATCGCGGTGCCGACTTGCCCGTGGACCTGGATCCGGCGGCGGATCCGTTTCGGATCTTCAGCATCGGCCCGGTCGAGCGGTGAGGCCAATGACCCTCGTGGACCGATGACCGAAACCACGCCGGACGGGCCGCGGCCGGAGAGCCTCGCGCCGCAGCTCCTTCGCGACAACCCGGACTGGTACAAGGACGCCATCGTCTACCAGCTCCACGTCAAGGCGTTCTTCGACTCCACGAACGACGGCATGGGCGACTTCGAGGGCTTGACCGAAAAGCTCGATTACATCGCCGATCTCGGTGTCACCGCGATCTGGCTGCTGCCGTTCTACCCGTCGCCCATGCGGGATGACGGCTACGACATCGCCGATTTCACCCGCGTCCATCCCGACTACGGATCACTGCGCGATTTCCGGAGCTTCGTGCGCGAGGCGCATCGGCGTGGCCTCCGCGTCATCACCGAGCTCGTCGTGAACCACACCAGCGACCAGCACCCGTGGTTCGTTGAGGCGCGCTCGAGCCGAGAGAGCCCGAGGCGCGACTGGTACGTGTGGAGCGACACGGACCAGCGGTATACGGATGCCCGGATCATCTTCACCGACACGGAGGCGTCGAACTGGGCGTGGGATCAGGGCACGCAGGAGTATTACTGGCACCGCTTCTTCAGCCACCAGCCGGACCTGAACTTCGACAATCCACGGGTCGTGCGTGCCGTGATGCGCGTGATGCGCTTCTGGCTGGACCTCGGTGTCGATGGTTTGCGGCTGGACGCCGTGCCGTACCTCGTGGAACGTGAGGGGACGAGCTGCGAGAACCTGCCCGAGACGCACGGCGTGCTTCAGCAGCTGCGAGCCGGCATGGACGCGCGGTACACCGGACGCATGCTCCTGGCGGAGGCCAACCAATGGCCGCCGGACGTGCTGCCGTACTTCGGCGATGGCACGAACGAGTGCCACATGGCGTTCCATTTCCCGCTCATGCCGCGGATCTGGATCTCACTTCGGCGCGAGGATCGGTTCCCGATCGTGGAGATCATGGACCAGACGCCCGACATCCCCGACGCCTGTCAGTGGGCGCTCTTTCTGCGCAACCATGACGAGCTGACCCTCGAGATGGTGACCGATGAGGAGCGTGACTTCATGTACGCCGAGTACGCGCAGGACGCGCGGATGCGAATCAACCTGGGCATTCGGCGGCGGCTTGCCCCGCTGGTCGACAACAGCCGCCGTCGACTCGAGCTCCTGAACTCGCTGCTGTTCAGCATGAAGGGAACGCCGGTCGTGTACTACGGCGACGAGATCGGTATGGGCGACAACGTGTACCTCGGCGACCGGAACGGCGTCCGAACGCCGATGCAGTGGACGGGCGACCGAAATGCCGGCTTCTCGAAGGCCGATGTCCACGCCCTCTACGCCCCGGTCGTGGCGGATCCCGTCTACGGCTACCAGGCCGTGAATGTGGAGGCACAGCAGCGAGTGCCTGGATCGCTGCTGAACTGGATGAAGCGGCTCATCCGCGTCCGGCGTGCGCACCGGGTGTTCGGCCGTGGCACGCTGGAGTTCCTGCATCCCGAGAACCGGCGGGTGCTGGCATACCTTCGAGAGCACGAGGGCACCTCCGTGCTGTGCGTCGCGAACCTCTCGCGCTTCGCGCAGTACGTCGAGCTGGACCTCGGCCGCTTCGGCGGCCGCGTGCCGGTCGAGCTCATTGGGCGCGTCCACTTCCCGGCGATCGGCGAGCTGCCATACCTGCTCACCCTGGGCCCGCACGACTTCTTCTGGTTCGAGCTGACGCAGCCCTAGAACGTGGAAGTCACCTCCAGCCGCGAGTGGATCGTCGAGCAGCGCTGGTTCAGGTCGAAGCAGCGGCCGCTGGCCACCGTTTCCGAGGCGGAGCGCGCGCCGATGAGCGCCGGAGCGCTCACCGTCGTCGAGGTCGCCTACGTCGATGGCGGTGCACCCGATCACTACCTCGTCCCGGTGGTGGATGGCCGCGAGCCGCTTGACGGTGAGGGCGCATGGCGCGCCATGGCCGCGGCGATTGCCAACGAGTCCGAGATCCGCGGAAGGCGCGGCCGGTTTCGTGGCACGCGGGCCTCCGGGATGCACGATCTCCTGCCGTCGGCGCGTGATGCCGGAGCCGCGCTCGCTGAGCGTCGCCTGCGGATGGAGCAGTCGAATACCTCGGTTGTGCTCGGCGATCGGCTGATCCTCAAGCTCTATCGGCGACTCGAGCCGGGGCTGAACCCCGATCTGGAGATGAGCGCGTTCCTCGCCGAGGTCGGTTTCGCGCACACGCCGGCCCTGGCCGGCTACCTGACCTACGAGCCCGACCACGGCCAGTCGGCCGTGGCGTCCATGCTCCAGGCCTTCGTGCCATCGAGCGGAGATGCGTGGACGGCGATGGGGGAGTCCCTCGCCGACTCGCCGGAGACGGGGATCGAGATCGCCGCGAGCATCGGCGCACTGACGGCCGGGATGCATGCGGCCCTCGCATCGCGACCCGAGGATCCGGACTTTCCCGCGCGCCGGGCAACGCCGGAGGAGCGGGCACGCTGGCGCGCAGGGGCCGAGCAGCAGCTGGCGCAGGCCGTGAGCGCGCTGAGCGGCACGGCGCATGACCGCTTCGTCGCCCTGGCTCCCACCATCACGGCCCGGTTCGCAGACACCTTCGGCGCGGCAGGCACCGAGGCGGACGTGAGTCGCATTCACGGCGACTACCACCTCGGCCAGCTGCTGCGGACGACCGGGGGCGGATTCAGCGTCATCGATTTCGAGGGTGAGCCCGCGCGTCCGCTCGTGGAGCGACGATCCCCCGGCTCGCCGCTACGGGACGTGGCCGGGATGCTCCGCAGCCTCGATTACGCGGCACGCAGCGCCGAGACTGCCGCGCCCGCGCCCGGGTTCGAGGCTGAACCCTGGCTGGCGCGCGCCCGCGATGCGTTTCTCGGTGCCTACGGGCGCATCGGCCCCGACGAGTGGCGGCTCCTGGCGGCATTCGAGCTGGAGAAGGCGTGCTACGAGGTTCGCTACGAGGCCAGCAACCGACCGGACTGGCTCTGGTTGCCCCTCGCCGCCGTCGAGCGTCTGGCGACCCCGGGCGTGGCCTAGACTGGCCACCCATGCGGACCGACCCACGCCGCTCGAGGCCCCGCCGGTGGCATTGAGGATCTGGCGCGGGGCGTCGAGCCCGCTCGGGGCCACCTGGGACGGGTCCGGGGTCAACTTCGCGCTCTACAGCGAGCACGCCGAGGCCGTCGACCTGTGTCTCTTCGACGACCAGGGCAGCGAGGAGCGGATCCGGCTCACCGAGCAGACGGATCTCGTGTGGAACTGCTATCTCCCCGACGTGCGGCCCGGCCAGCGCTACGGGTACCGCGTGCACGGTCCGTACGACCCGCGGGCGGGGCATCGGTTCAACCCGGCGAAGCTGCTCATCGACCCGTATGCCAGGCGGCTCGACGGGCCCGTTCGCTGGGACGACTCGCTCTTCGGCTACCGGCTGGGTTCGGAAGGTGAGGATCTCGATCGGGACGGTCGGGACTCGGCGGCCTTCGTGCCCAAGGGCGTGGTGGTGGAGCCCGCCTTCGACTGGGGCGGCGACACGCAGCTCGACACGCCGTTCGATAGGACCTTGATCTACGAGGTTCATGTGAAGGGCTTCACGAAGCTCCACCCCGATGTTCCCGAGGAGCTGCGCGGGACGTACGCAGGGCTCGGATCCGAACCCGCCATTCGCTACCTGACCGACCTGGGGATCACGGCAGTGGAGCTCCTGCCGGTGCACCAGCACGTGGACGAGCGTCACCTCGTGGAGCGCGGCCTCACCAACTACTGGGGCTACAACAGCATCGGCTTCTTCGCGCCCGAGATCGGCTACTCGGCCACCGGCGAGCCGGTCGGCGAGTTCCGCGAGATGGTCCGACGGCTGCACGCCGCGGGCATCGAGGTGATCCTCGACGTGGTCTATAACCACAGTGGGGAGGGGAACCACCTGGGCCCCACGCTGAGCTTCCGCGGGATCGACAACCGGTCCTACTACCACCTCGGCGCGGAGGATCCACGCCGCTACGTGGACTACACGGGTACCGGCAACACCCTCGACGCCACCTCGCCGCGCGTCCTGCAGCTGATCATGGACTCGCTGCGCTACTGGGTCACCGAGATGCACGTCGACGGCTTCCGCTTCGACCTGGCCGCGGCGCTCGCCCGCGAGCTTCACGACGTCGACAAGCTCGGCAGCTTCTTCGACATCGTCGGCCAGGACCCGATCATCAGCCGCGTGAAGCTCATCGCCGAGCCGTGGGACGTGGGCCCGGGGGGCTATCACGTGGGCCACTTCCCGGTCGGCTGGGCGGAGTGGAACGGCAAGTATCGCGACAGCGTGCGGCGCTTCTGGAAAGGAGCGGGCAACCAGGCGGCCGAGCTTGCGTCCCGGCTGAGCGGCTCATCCGACCTCTATGCCAAGTCGGGCCGTCAGCCCCATGCCAGCATCAACTTCATCACGGCTCATGACGGCTTCACGCTCCACGACCTCGTGAGCTACGAGAAGAAGCACAACCAGGCCAACGGCGAGCGCAACACCGACGGCGAGACCCACAACGAGAGCATGAACTTCGGCGTCGAAGGCGAGACCGATGACGCCGCGATCCTTGAGGCGCGCGAGCGCCAGAAGAGGAACTTCCTCGCCACGCTGCTGTTGAGCCAGGGCGTCCCGATGCTGCTCGGAGGAGATGAGATCGGCCGCACGCAGCGAGGCAACAACAACGCGTACGCCCAGGACAACGAGACCGGCTGGTTCAAGTGGGACCTCGGCCCCCGCGAGCGCGACCTGCTGGAATTCTGCCGCGCTCTCATCGGTCTGTTCGGGGCCCATCCCGTTCTGCGCAGACGCCGATTCCTCCACGGCCGGCAGGTGGGCGAGTCCCAGGTCAAGGACCTCACCTGGTACGGAGCAGATGGCACCGAGATGACCCACGAGGCCTGGTTTCCGCCCGAGGTCAAGACCCTCGGGCTGCAGTTCGCCGGCGACGCGATCGAGGAGCGAGGGCCGCGAGGGGAGCCGATCGTGGACGACACGCTTCTGATCATCCTCAACGCTGACGAGGGACCCGTGGACTTCAGGCTCCCGAACCATGGCGCCGCACGGCGCTGGGAGCTGGTGCTCGACACCGTCCACGCGACCCCGGTCAAGGACGGCGCGCCCGGCGAGTTCGAGGGCGGAGCCACATGCCGCGTCGCCGAGCGCTCGGTGGTGCTCCTGCGACGGCTGCCGCGCGTGGAGCGCAGCGACGCTGACTGAGGGGTTCCGGCCGGTCGTCGAGGCCGAATACACCGACGCCTACGGTCACCGACAGACGGTCGACCCCGCGGTTGCCGACGCGGTCCGTGCGGCGATGCAGATCGATGCATCCGAGCCCGTGCCCGGCACCGACCCGGTAACGGTCGCGCATCGGGGTGAGGCGCTTCCGGGCGGCGCCGAGCTGACCCTCGACGACGGCACGCAGATCGGCCATGTTGCGAAGGTCCCTCTCGACCTCCCGTACGGGTACCACCGATTGATCCTTGCGACGCGGGAGCAGCTGCTCATCGTTGGGCCGGGCCGTTGTCATCTGCCGCCCGGCCTACGGGAGTGGGGCTGGGGCGTGCAGCTGGCCTCGATGCGATCGAGGAGCAGCTGGGGCATCGGCGACCTCGGGGACCTGCGGGCCCTGGCAGCCTGGACCGCCGCCCAGGGCGGGGGATTTCTGGCGGTCAGTCCGCTCGGTGCGCCCAATCCCGGTCCGCAGCCGGACGCAAGCCCCTACTACCCCAGCACGCGACGCTTCCTCAGCCCGGTCTACCTGTGCATGGCTGACGTCCCGGCTCTCGAAGGCCGCGGTGATCTGTCTCGCGACGGTCGAGCCCTGAATGCCGACGACCGCATCGATCGCGGACGCAGCCTGGCCCTCAAGCTCGTCGCGCTGGAGACCCTGTGGCGTGCGGGCACCGTGGACTCCGAGGCCGTGGCCGAGTACCGCCGCGAGCGCGGGGCTCCGCTCGAGCGGTGGGCGACCTTCGTGGTGCTGACCGAACGCTTCGGCCCGGGCTGGCGGAGCTGGCCGAAGGAGTACCAAGACCCCGACGGCGCGGCCGTCGCCGCCGTTGGCCGCGCGTCCAGCGACCGCATCGGTTTCCATGCCTGGATCCAGTACCTGCTCGATCGGCAGATCGCGGCCGCGTCGGCGCCGGTACGCCGCGTCGCCGACATGCCGGTCGGCGTGGATCCCGGCGGGTTCGACGCCTGGGACTGGCAGCAGCAGCTTGCCCTGGGCGCGTCGATCGGCGTGCCGCCGGACCGATTCAGCCTGGCCGGGCAGAACTGGGGCCTGCCGCCCTTCGTCCCGCACAGGCTCCGGGAGTCCGGCTACCGGCCGTTCATCGAGACGATTCGCGCGCAGCTGCGGCATGCCGGTGGCCTTCGCGTGGACCACGTCCTGGGTCTCTTCCGGCTGTGGTGCATGCCCGCCGCGGCCGATCCATCGGCCGGCGCCTACGTTCGATATCCGACCAATGAGCTTCTGGAGATCCTGGCCATTGAGTCCCATCGAGCCTCTGCGCTGATCATCGGCGAGGATCTCGGCACCGTTCCGTCGGGTGTCCGACGGGAGCTGCGGAGCCGCGGGATGCTCTCGACGCGCCTTGCGCTCTTCGAGGTCGTGCCACCCGAACGCTACGTGCGCCAGGCATTCGCCGCGGTCACGACCCACGACCTGCCGACGATCGCGGGCGCCTGGAGCGGGTCCGATCTCGAGGACCAGGTGCAGGCGGGCCTGGTCGCGGACGCGCGCGGGCTGACCCAGCTGCGCGGCAGGCTGGTGCGGGCCTCAGGGCTCCCCGCCGATGAGCCCGTCGACGAGGTCGTCGACGCCATCCATCGCCGACTTGCGCGTTCGCCCAGCATGCTCGTCTCCGCCACCCTGGAGGACGCCCTGCGCGTCGAGCAGCGTCCGAACCTGCCGGGCACGGTATCGGCTCAGCGCGACAACTGGTCGCTCCCGCTGCCAATGCCGCTCGAGGAGATCACCCGCGATCTGCGTGTCACGCGCCTCGCCGCCGTACTGAGGCGCGGGGGCCCGGAGACTCGCGTCTGAGTGGGATGGGGCGACATGGGCGCCCCGTCAACGCGCGTGCAGGCGCTACCCCGGGCGGAGGATGAGGCCGCCCAGCGCTGGAAGCGTGAGGAGCGCGGAGGCGGGCTGGCCGTGCCATGGCTCGCCAGCGGATGCCACCACGCCGTCGGAGTTACCGCCCCCGGACCCTCCGTATCGCTCAGAGTCGGAGTTCAGCGCCTCGACCCAGCGCCCCGGGCGCGGGAACCCGACCCGGTGGCCGGGACGGGCGGCGGACGCAAGGTTCAGCACCACCACCGCGACGTCATCGCCGCCGGACCGCATCCACGCGTAGACCGAGGACTCCGCGTCGGAGGCATCGATCCAGGCGAAGCCCCCAGGTTCGTGGTCGCCCATCCACAGCGCCGGAGAGGCGGCGTACAGCCGCCCGAGATCCTCCACGAAACGGCCGAAGGCGGCGCGGGGTGGATCGGCGGCAGCAGCTTCCCAGGCAAACGCGCCGTCGTGGTCCCACTCCTCCCACGGCGCCAGCTCGGAGCCCATGAAGAGCAGCTTCTTGCCCGGCTGCCCCCACATGTCCACGAGCAGCGCTCGCAGGTTCGCGAAGCGTTGCGCCGCGTCGCCGGGCATCTTGCGCAGGAGGGAGCCCTTTTCGTGGACCACCTCGTCGTGCGACAGGGGCAGCACGAAATGCTCGGTGTCCTTGTAGAGGGTGCGGAAGGTGAGCCGGTCGTGATGGGCGCGGCGCCCCTTCGGCCCGTCGCCGAAATAGTCGAGCGTGTCGTGCATCCAGCCCAGGTCCCACTTGAAGCCGAAGCCCACACCCCCGAGGTGCGTCGGGCGCGTGACGCCGGGAAAGGCGGTCGACTCCTCGGCGATCGTGACGACGCCGGGAAAACGAGCGTAGACGCGCTCGTTCATCTCACGCAGGAACGCCAGCGCCTCCAGGTTCTCGCGGCCGCCGTGCACGTTCGGCGTCCACTCGCCCGCCTGGCGGGAATAGTCGAGATAGAGCATCGAGGCAACGGCGTCCACCCGCAGCCCATCGACGTGGTAGTGGTCCAGCCAGAACAGGGCGTTGGCCACCAGGAAGTTGCGGACCTGCGGCCGGCCGAAGTCGAAGATGAGCGTCCCCCAATCGGGGTGTGCGCCGCGCTGCGGATCGGCGTGCTCGTAGAGCTCGGTGCCATCGAACTGGCGCAGGGCAAAGTCATCATTCGGGAAGTGGGCGGGGACCCAGTCCACAAAGACGCCGATGCCCCCGCGATGGAGCGTGTCGACCATGGCCGCGAAGTCGTCGGGCGTTCCGAATCGCGCTGTGGGCGCGTAGTAACCGGTGACCTGGTAGCCCCAGGAGCCGTCGAAGGGGTGCTCGGCCACCGCCAGCAGCTCGACGTGCGTGAAACCATATCGCCGGCAGTGCGTCACGAGCCGGTCGGCGGCCTCGCGGTACCCGAGCCACGACCCATCATCGGTACGCATCCACGAGCC
>Ga0136635_10000194_pt1 | contig 15229 bp, 11 predicted proteins | sample AntDrymeUQ852106_2_FD_105495 | JGI IMG/M metagenome (GOLD analysis project Ga0136635, IMG submission 105495) | Polar desert sand microbial communities from Dry Valleys, Antarctica - metaG UQ85 (21.06) | ecosystem: Environmental > Terrestrial > Soil > Desert | place: Antarctica: Dry Valley... | reverse complement strand
TGCAGCATGAGGAGGACATACACTGAAAATGATTTCACTGGTCTGGCAGAGTTCAGGCAGTGTCTCAATCTCTATCAGGTTATATTTCTCTGCGCGCAGGCGGGTCTTGTCACTGCGACCTTCTGGTGTCCAATACACTGGATATCCGCTATTGATTGCCGATGCAGCGACCGAGACTCCCATTTCGCCCGGGTGCAGAACTCCAATTTTGCTCATAGGCTCTCCTTATTGCTTGTTAGTATAGCAGTTACCGCAAGGTAGAATATGGCTTATGAAAATAACCATACTTACTTATGGTTCGCGTGGCGACGTGCAGCCTTTTCTTCCCTTGTCAATGGGGTTGATGGAGAAAGGCCATTCAGTGAAACTCGCCGCGCCGTTTCGGTTCAAGAAGCTGGTCGAAGAACATGGCATCAACTTCGTGCCTTTGGCTGGTGATCCTCAGGATTTGAGCCGGCGCTTAAATGATGCCGGGCATAACTTTATCAAAATGATCCGCGAGCTGATGCGCCATGCGATTGAGATTGGTGCCGATGTTTTGCGTCAAACGGAAGATGCCTGTAGCGATGCCGATCTTATCATTCATTCTCTCACACATTTGGTTGGTGCACATACCTTGGCGCGTGAGAAGAATATTCCAGATATTCATGTTCAACCGTTTCCAATGTTTTCACCAACGGGCGACTACCCCAACGTCACCCTGCCAAATTTGAGATGGCGCTCCTTAAATCGTCTTACACATATCATCTCACAAAAGATAATTTGGTGGACTTCCAAATCCGGGTTTGAGCAGGTCCGCCGCCGCGCCGGATTGCCACAGCGAAAACTCTACTGGCCGTTCGATGATAATCCGCCTCACCTTCGGACCCCGATCCTGTGCGCGTGGAGCCCAAGCGTTCTCCCAGCCTCAAGCGACTGGCCGCTGCGTGTACATGTCACAGGTTATTATTTCCTTCCTTCCAATCATTCTTATCAACCGCCAGTACAGATTGATTCATTTTTAAGAGCCGGAAAACCCCCAGTGTGTATTACCTTTGGAAGCATGGTCAATCGTGATGCTGAAAGAATTGATCGTGTTGTGCGCGAATCATTAAGGCAAACGGATAATCGTGGAATTATTCTTTCCGGCTGGAGTGGAATTGGGAATCGATCCCGCCAGGATTTACTTTATCTCGAAGCGGCGCCCCATGACTGGCTATTTCCACACTGCAAAATGGTAGTGCATCATGGCGGCGCAGGAACGACCTCCGCTGGTTTGCGCGCGGGAATTCCAAATGTCGTTGTGCCATTCACTGCAGATCAACCGTTTTGGGGAAAGAGAGTCCAGGCAATTGGCGCAGGGCCAAAGCCTATCCTTGTAAAGAACCTCTCGGTGGAGAAGCTAACACGGGCCATGGCGGAGGCTGAAAGTGACGCTCTTTGTGAACTGGCGCAGGTGATCGGTCAGGAGATAAAAAGTGAAGATGGGACTGGTAAGGCTGTGAAGTTAATTGAAAAATTTTCTAATGATTTTCATAGAGACTATTTATGATCGGTTAATGGCTTCTGTGGTATTATCTTGCCAGTTCGTGTACAAAATAATGTGAATATGTAAGTTGATGAATAAACGTGTGGGGATAAAATTCAAGATCGTTCAGACAATTGTCTGATAACTCTTGACAAAATCATCAAAACGCATATAATAACCATTCGCAAGTACGTTCACAGATCTCGTCCCCTGACAGATCATTGAAAACTGAGTAAGCAGTCTCAAGTCAGAGACACAAGCCTGTGGGTTTTGCAGTCTGACGAGCCGATGTCGAAAGACGAAAGACATCGGTATTTTCGTCTGCTTAGACCTTGACAGGTCAAAGTGGTGCTAGTAAAATCCAGCCCGCTTTGTTACCCGAACTTTAACAACTGAACAGTGATAGGAAGCAACAACTCTGTCGATCCAGTAAAAAATCCGTAAACAACCACTCGCAAGAGTGAAAAATTTTTTTGCGGAGAGTTTGATCCTGGCTCAGGATGAACGCTGGCGGCGTGCCTAATACATGCAAGTCGAACGAGGTGCTTTTGTAGTAATACGAGAGTATCCTAGTGGCGAACGGGTGAGTAACGCGTTGGTGACCTACCCCAAAGTGTGGGATAACAGTCCGAAAGGATTGCTAATACCGCATGTGGTTATTGGATCTAGAAACCGATAACTAAAGGAGCAATTCGCTTTGGGAGGGACCTGCGTCCCATCAGCTAGTTGGTGAGGTAATGGCTCACCAAGGCTACGACGGGTAGGGGACCTGAGAGGGTGACCCCCCACAATGGAACTGAAACACGGTCCATACACCTACGGGTGGCAGCAGTAGGGAATATTGCACAATGGGCGAAAGCCTGATGCAGCAACGCCGCGTGCACGATGAAGGCCTTCGGGTCGTAAAGTGCTTTTCTGGGAGATGAGAAAGGACAGTATCCCAGGAATAAGTCTCGGCTAACTACGTGCCAGCAGCCGCGGTAAAACGTAGGAGGCGAGCGTTATCCGGATTCACTGGGCGTAAAGCGCGTGCAGGTGGCTTGGTAAGTTAGGCGTGAAATCTCCCGGCTCAACTGGGAGAGGTCGTCTAATACTACCGGGCTAGAGAACAGAAGAGGAAGATGGAATTCCCGGTGTAGTGGTGAAATGCGTAGATATCGGGAGGAACACCAGTGGCGAAGGCGATCTTCTGGTCTGTTTCTGACACTCAGACGCGACAGCTAGGGTAGTAAACGGGATTAGAGACCCCGGTAATCCTAGCCGTAAACGATGTGAACTTGGCGTTGGTGGGTTAAACTCCATCAGTGCCGAAGCAAACGCGATAAGTTCACCGCCTGGGGACTACGGCCGCAAGGTTAAAACTCAAAGGAATTGACGGGGGCCCGCACAAGCAGCGGAGCGTGTGGTTTAATTCGATGCTACACGAAGAACCTTACCCAGGCTTGACATACAGGTGGTAGGGATCCGAAAGGTGACCGACCCGCAAGGGAGCCTGAACAGGTGTTGCATGGCTGTCGTCAGCTCGTGTCGTGAGATGTTCGGTTAAGTCCGCTAACGAGCGCAACCCTCGTCGCGTGTTACATGTGTCACGCGGGACCGCCGGTATTAAGCCGGAGGAAGGTGGGGATGACGTCAAGTCAGCATGGCCTTTATGCCTGGGGCTACACACACGCTACAATGGCCAGTACAACGGGTTGCTAAGCCGCGAGGTGGAGCCAATCCCCCAAAGCTGGCCTCAGTTCAGATTGCAGGCTGCAACTCGCCTGCATGAAGCCGGAGTTGCTAGTAAACGCGCGTCAGCTATAGTGCGTTGAATACGTTCTCGGGCCTTGTACACACCGCCCGTCACGTCATGGGAGCTGGTAACACCTGAAGCCGGTAGCCTAACCGCAAGGAGGGCGCCGTCGAAGGTGGGGCTGGTGACTGGGACGAAGTCGTAACAAGGTAGGTGTACCGGAAGGTGCGCCTGGATCACCTCCTTTCTAGAGTAATTGAGCGATCTCCCTCACGAGAGATTTGCTCCACTCGTTTTATGTGCCTTACGGTGATGAGGCGCTGGACATTGAGGAAGAGCTTCCTGTCACTATTCAGTTGTTAAAGTTAGATCACGGGCTTGTAGCTCAGTTGGTTAGAGCACTGTGCTGATAACGCAGGGGTCACAGGTTCGAATCCTGTCAAGCCCACTAACCCAAGGTGCAAGTCCTGGGGATGTAGCTCAGTGGGAGAGCAGCGCCTTTGCAAGGCGAAGGTCGCGGGTTCAAATCCCGCCATCTCCACTGAGTTCGCAGTTACGTACGTTTTGGAGTAATAGAAAATTTGTTAAACGGCAAACAGACATAAAATCTAAAGTCCACCGCAATTGAATGGGTTGTTGAATTGACCCGGCGGTGTCTGCCGGGTCGTATTGTGTCTATCGCTGGGCAGTATTTGATAAAATAGAATATGTTGAAGGGTGACCGATGCCCTGGATCAGAAGTATCAAGAGCATCGTTCACTGGTCAACCCGGTGAGTTTGTACCTTAATAACTGAATAGTAACTGAAAGATAATATTCTCAAATATCTAAAGAAATATTTGTAGGCTGAAGAGTAATAAATTCTCCGCATCACGTGGAGAAGCTACTAAGGGCTTTCGGTGAATGCCTTGGCGCCAAGTGCCGATGAAGGACGTGGGACACTGCGATAAGCCTCGGGGAGCCGTGTACAGGCTTTGATCCGGGGATGTCCGAATGAGGAAACTCGTTGCGGCGAACCCGCAACATCCTCCTACTGAACACATAAGTTGGAGGAGGGGCACCTAGGGAACTGAAACATCTAAGTACCTAGAGGAAAAAAGATTATTCTCCTAGTAGTGGCGAGCGAACGGGGAACAGCCCAAACCATACCTGCTTGCAGGTGTGGGGTTGTAGGGTCTGGCATATGGAAGTTACAAAACAGTCAGTTAGCGGAAAGGTGTGGGATAGCCTGCCACAGAGGGTAATAGCCCCGTATGCGAAAACTGATTGTCTTCCGCTAGATACCTGAGTACTACCGGGCACGCTAATCCGGTAGGAATCTGGGGAGTCCACTCTCCAAGGCTAAATACATTTGGCGACCGATAGTGAACAAGTACCGTGAGGGAAAGGTGAAAAGTCCCCCTGTTAGGGGAGTGAAATAGAACCTGAAACCGAAAGCCTACAATCAGTTGGAGGGCTAACAGTGGGTTGAGCGCTCTAGAAATAGAGATGTTCCCCGCTATGCCTGACAGCGTGCCTCTTGGAGAATGAGCCTGCGAGTTAATCTCAGTGGCGAGGTTAAGGGAGTAACACCCGAAGCCGTAGCGAAAGCGAGTCTGAATAGGGCGTATAGTCGCTGGGATTAGACCCGAAACCGAGTGAGCTACCCATGGGCAGGGTGAAGCGAGTCTAACCGCTCGTGGAGGCCCGAACTTACTAATGTTGCAAAATTAGAAGATGACCTGTGGGTAGAGGTGATATGCCAAACGAACTCGGAGATAGCTGGTTCTCCCCGAAATAGCTTTAGGGCTAGCGTCATGCGTTTAGTACTGGAGGTACAGCACTGAATGGGCTAAGGGGCTTACCGCTTACTGAACCCAATCAAACTCGGAATGCCAGTACTCCATAGCATGGCAGTCGGACTACGGGAGATGAGTTTCGTGGTCGAAAGGGAAACAGCCCAGATCATCAGCTAAGGTCCTTAAATCTACACTAAGTGGGAAACGAGGTGAGGTTACTTGAACAACCAGGAGGTTGGCTTAGAAGCAGCCACCCTTTAAAAAGTGCGTAACAGCTTACTGGTCTAGTGACCTTGCGCGGAAAATTTAACGGGGCTAAGTGTAGTACCGAAGCTATGAGTCTTGTCCGCCTTCGGGCGCGACAGGGCAGTAGGGGAGCGTTCCATCAGCAGTGAAGGTCGATCGATAAGGGCGACTGGAGCGGATGGAAGTGAGAATGCAGGCATGAGTAGCGTATAAACACGTGAGAACCGTGTTCGCCGTAAATCTAAGGTTTCCGACGCCAGGTCATTCCGCGTCGGGTTAGTCGGGTCCTTAGCCGAGGCCGAGAGGCGTAGGTGATGGACATCCGGTCAACATTCCGGAACCACTCAGAAGGAGTGATGGGGGGACGCAACGAGGTAGGCCAGCCACCGATTGGTTGTGGTGGTGCGATCCGTCTAGGTGTTGAGGCTGGTAGGTAAATCCGCCAGCTGAGCTGAGGCGAGAGCGAGCCGTAAGGCATAAGTGGTTGAGCCTTGTTGCCAAGAAAAGCCTCTAAACGTTGATTTCTGAGTGCCCGTACCGCAATCCGACACTGGTAGATGGGTAGAGTATACCAAGGCGAACGGGAGAACCCTTGTTAAGGAACTAGGCAACATGACCCCGTAACTTCGGGAGAAGGGGTACCTTCTAGCGTTCGGGTAACCAAAGCGCTGGAAGGTCGCAGTGAAATGGCTCTGGCGACTGTTTAACAAAAACACAGGTCTCTGCTAAGCCGTAAGGCGATGTATAGGGGCTGACGCGTGCCCAGTGCCGGAAGGTTAAGGGGAGAGGTTAGCGCAAGCGAAGCTTTGAACTGAAGCCCCGGTGAACGGCGGCCGTAACTATAACGGTCCTAAGGTAGCGAAATTCCTTGTCGGGTAAGTTCCGACCCGCACGAACCGCGTAACGATCAGAGCACTGTCTCAACAAGGGACCCGGTGAAGTTGAATTGGCTGTGAAGATGCGGCCTACCCGCAGCAGGACAAAAAGACCCCGTGGAGCTTTACTGTAACTTGGCATTGTGTTTGAGTATGATCTGTGTAGAATAGGTGGGAGGCTGTGAAGCTGGGGCGTTAGCCTCGGTGGAGCCGCCAGTGAAATACCACCCTGATCATGCTTAGACCCTAACCCTGCACCGTCATCCGGGCAGGGGACCGTGCCAGGTGGGCAGTTTGACTGGGGCGGTCGCCTCCTAAAAGGTAACGGAGGCGCCCAAAGGTTCCCTCAGGCAGAATGGAAACCTGCCAAAGAGTGTAAAGGCATAAGGGAGCTTGACTGCAAGACCAACGCGTCGAGCAGATACGAAAGTAGGGCTTAGTGATCCCACGGTACCGAGTGGAAGGGCCGTGGCTTACCGGATAAAAGCTACCCCGGGGATAACAGGCTGGTGAGATCCAAGAGTTCACATCGACGATCTCGCTCGGCACCTCGATGTCGGCTCATCGCATCCTGGGGCTGGACAAGGTCCCAAGGGTCGGGCTGTTCGCCCGTTAAAGCGGTACGCGAGCTGGGTTCAGACCGTCGTGAGACAGGTCGGTCTCTATCCGCTGTGGGCGTAAGGGATTTGAGAGGAGCTGCTCCTAGTACGAGAGGACCGGAGTGGACTGACCTCTGGTGTGCCAGTTGTCGTGCCAACGGCATTGCTGGGTAGCTACGTCGGGCAGAGATAACCGCTGAAAGCATCTAAGTGGGAAGCTCGCCTCAAGATTAGATCCCTGTAATCCATTTAATGGAGTAAGACCGCAGGTAGACCACCTGCTATATAGGCAACAGGTGTAAGCGCAGTAATGTGTTGAGCTAAGTTGTACTAATGGTCGAGGGCTGAATCCCGTGGTGCGGAGAACTTATTACTCTTCACGTAAGAAATATTATCAGTTACTATTCAGCACTGACTTGTGAATAAGTCCCTTGGTGATTGGAGCGACGGGGGTACACCCGGTCACATCCCGAACCCGGCAGTTAAGTCCGTCAGCGCCGATGGTACTTGGAGGGCGACTTCCTGGGAGAGTAGGTCATTGCCAAGGGGCTTTTCTTTTAACATTACACGCGCGGAATCTTTGCATCCGCGCGTGAATCGTGTATAATGAAATATGCAGTTCGGTTGATGGGCATGAATATGTCCAGATTTTACAAAAGAGGAGTGTGAAGCGTACGGTCTGATCCAGTGATCATTTTGTCGTTTCTTCTTATGAATAATATCCTCGGCCGAGTCTGCGTATCGGCCGATTTTTTTCGGCAATTTCCATGCGGAAAGGAGGTGACTTCATTTGGCATCTGTGAATTTACGTAATGGCGAATCCCAGGATTCGCTGCTCAAGCGCTTTCGCAAGAAAGTTGTTAAAAGTGGTGTTTTAAGTACTGTTCGCCGCAAACGCTGGTTCGTTTCCAAGAGCGAACAGCGCCGCATGGAAAAGAAGAAAGCAATCCGTCGCATTAAGCGACGCACTTTCACCAGAGATGGTGAGTAAGAAGAGGTAATATGGCAAAAGAAGAAGATAAGATTCGTGCCGAGGGTGTGGTCATTGAAGCTTTGCCCGGTACACAATTTCGAGTAAAGCTGGATAATGGTCATGTAGTACTCGCCTACCTTTCTGGCAAAATGCGTAAACACTATATTCGTATTTTATTGGGTGATCGTGTGGCAATGGAAATGTCCCCTTACGATCTAACACGCGCCCGCATCACTTTTCGCCAGCGTAAGACATCTTCTGCCCCGGTTGAGTCATGATTGCCATTGGTATTGTTGATTAAAATAGAAAGGCTCTCGAATTTCGAGAGCCTTTCTATTTTTGTGTGGGGCGAAGACAAGGACTACAGTCTATGTACGCCACTTGTTAAAGCAAAATCTGCATTGATCTTTTCATATAGGATGGAGATCCACCGACGTGCCAGTCGCAAATCAGCAGATTTGCTTAAATCGCGGCTTGTAGAAGCGAGTGAACAACACGGGTCCATTTCCACCTGCTTTGACAAGGCGCTTCGTATTGAAATGTCTCGTTCTCCCTTGGAACAGCTCCCGCGATTTATTCGACTCTCAACCTGCTTCCACATGTGCGGCAGAAGCGGTCGCCTGGATGTGCGCGCGCGCCGCACTCATGACAATAGATCATTCCATCCTTGTCTTCCGGTACCTGGGGAGCGCGACGTCGATGTGGTTTTTGCTCGCTGGACTGTGTGGAGCGCCAGTAGGCCCACAATGCAATGATGATCAATGCCAGCCCCAGCCCGCCGATAAACCAGGGCAATCTATTCACAGACACACGTCCGGGCGTATTTGGCCCAATAGGTTCTGAGGGCTGAACCTGATTAATCTTGTCCGGATCGGCGAGCGCATCGGATGTTCGTACATAAGTAAGATCGAATTCAAACGATTGTCCCATCTTCATTTTGCTCCGGCTGACCGTGCCGGTCAGGTGCAAACTGTTTGCGGAAATTTCCGTATTCGATAGAGGGGGTGTTGTAACCAGATTTGTGCTATCTGCCGGAACAAGCACGTTAAGATTAAATTGTTTCACATAATAATCACCAAACCATTGATACTGGAAAAGGCGCTGGTTCTCCTCACGCGTAAGCGGTTGGTAGTATTCAACACGATGCGGGTCATAAGACTGCACATTTAATGTGATGGTTTGCCAGTTTCCTTGTTCCACGGGGCCTTCAAAATCCGAGTTGAACAGGCCGCCGTTAGTTTCAGCTGCCACGGCGATAAGATTGCCTTCTTTCGGAAACCGCATTGTTACTTTTGCAGGGAGCTGTGTATCTTGCGATACTACAAATTCATTGATTACCAGCATGCTTGGCTGGTCGAATTCCGACCAGAGCTCGATATTGATCGACTCCAGTTTTGTGCCTCCCTGTGCGCCTGCTGTGGAGGGCAATACCAATAATCCAATAAGCAGGGTAAAGATAAGCCACCTGGGCATGAGTGACCTCCAAGATCTACTGTTTACTTGTATCTTACCATGCAATGAATTTGGGATAATACCGCAAAACGCACCAGCTCGCCGAAAGAATGTCGCCCTCTAATTTTTGATGAAGAAGCAGTTCAACTGCTTCTTCATCATTTTAGTTGCCCAAAGCCTTAACCAGATTCCAGCAGGCCCAGTTGGCGGGTGTATGGATGTGGTGCTTTTGTGCGGCTTTTACCACCGCGCCGCAGATCGCGTCGATCTCGGTCGGGGCGCCGCGCAGCACATCCTGGAACATTGAAGAGTGGTTTGCGCCAGTTATACGCGCCACATCTTCAGCCGCGGCGATCGGGTCTGTGAACGGCAAATTGATCTTTTCCGCGCTGGCTACCTGGGCGGTCTCGTGTGCCAGGGAGCTCATCATCCTGCGCGCGGATGGACGTTCCAGCAACTTGCCGTTTGGGACTCGCAATAATGCGGTCAACGGGTTGATCGCGGCGTTGATGACCAGCTTGCCCCAGAGCAGAGACTGCGCATCTTCAACGATCTGCACATTGAAACTTGCAGACTTCAATGCCTCCTCAATTGGGCCTAACACCGGGTGTCGTTCAATAGAGATGATCCCCTCTCCGCCTGCCCTCGCCAAACCAGGACTAAGCAGGGTTGCGCCAGTGGTAGTAATGCCTAAGGCAACGCGATCTGAGCCCAGGCTTTGAGCGAGCATTTCGCGATTGCCAAGTCCATTTTGGAGCGTTACAGCAACCCCGTCTTCCGCGAGACATTCCGCCAACTGGAGTGCCACGCGTTCCGTTTGCCAGGCTTTGACGAGGACAAGTGCTTGTTTTATCCCATCACATTGCTGTGGATTGTTTGTCACTTGAACATTAAACTGGGATTCGTTCCCGTTACCATCCAGCATGCGCGCGCCGTTCTTACCCAAGGCATCCAGTCCCTCTTTCCACGTGCCGAGCATGGTGACGTGACTTCCAGCCTGCGCGAGCCGCGCGGCAAAGAGCGTCGCAAGCGCGCCCGTACCGACGATAAGAATTTCTGCATTCATCTGTATTTACGGTTAAGTGTTAGTTTCTGTGGTCGATTTCCTCTAATAATGAATCCCACTCGGTATCGTCCATCTCAACCGTGTGCTCCTGGGCGGGGAAGCGTTTGGTCTCCACGTCTTCGATGTAATCGGCAAAGGCTCTCTGCATTTCCAAATGGAAATTCGCATATTTCTTGACGAACTTGGGCGTGAAGCGATCGAACAAACCGAGCAAGTCATGGGTGACCAAAACCTGACCGTCGCAGCCTGCTCCCGCGCCGATACCAATGGTTGGAATGGAAATTCTCTTCGAGATCAATTCGGCGACCCGTGCAGGGACCGATTCAAGCACAATGCTAAAGCAGCCTACCTCTTCAAGGATCATTGCATCTTCGACAAGGCGTTTTGCAGCGATTGCCGTCTTGCCCTGTGCGCGGAACCCACCGAGTTGATGGACGGATTGCGGCGTGAGGCCGAGATGCCCCATGACGGGAATCCCTGCGCGCGTGATGGAACGGATGGCATCCGCACGCTCACGCCCACCTTCGAGTTTGACTGCGTCCATACCGCCTTGTTGTAGGAAGCGGCCCGCGTTACGCGTGGCTTTCTCCACGGACACCTGGTACGACATAAAGGGCATGTCACCGACAAGAAGCGCGGTCTTTGCACCGCGCGCAACGGCGCGGCAGTGGTGGAGCATCTCTTCCATGGTGACGGGCAGAGTATTGTCGTAGCCGAGCACGACCATCGCAAGCGAATCGCCGACGAGGATGGAATCAACCCCAGCCTTATCCATCGCCATGGCAGTGGGATAATCATACGCGGTGAGCATGGTGATCGGCTCACGGCGCTCCTTCTTGTGGCGGAAGGTAAGTGTGGTCACTTTTTTGCGCGCGGCAGGCGCGCTGGTGGAAACAGGTGCTGGTGTAGACATGGTATCCTCCAAAATGGTAGGAGCCGTTTGGTGCGGCCGCCCGCTTATTTGCCGCGACGTTTACAGCTTCAAGAGTTTGCCGTCGCGTTCACGCAGGGCGGATACGCGCAACACCTTGATTATTCCACAAAATTCATTTTTCGCCTACTGTACTACGTAAGAGTTTTATCAATGATCTTAGCTTGGAGTTACATTCCGTCAAACAAAAGCAGTATAATTAATTTTAGAATAATTCTGTCCTGCGAGCAGAAGCAATCTCAAACTTGCAGGGGATTGCTTCCCGAAGGCTCGCAATGACATATAACAGGAGAATTGATATGAACCGAATGTTTGGCTTCCTGATAGGGGTTACGGTTGGGGGACTGGTTGGTTCGACAATTGCGTTGTTGATGGCCCCCGATTCGGGCGAACTGTTGCGCAGCCGCCTGCGTGAACGTGGACAGAACTTTTTCCACGAAGTCCATCATGCAGCGGATGAGCGCAAGATCGAACTGCGCGAGAGACTTGAGGACATGCGTTCGCCGCGCGTAGGTTAACCTGCTAGGCATCATCTCCAATTAAATAGTGCGCATCACCGCTTCGTAAAACCCTTCTGCCCTCTGCATATTTTGCTTGTATTCGGCCCGAGCGGCGATGATGTTTTGATTCAAACGTGCGGCTATTTCCCGCAGGTTTTTGTTTTCCAGAGCAGAGATAATTGCATTTGCAATGGAACGTGGGTTGTTAGAATCAAACAACAAACCATTCTTATCCGGCGTGATCCATTCACGGATGGACTCCAAGTCACCTGCAATGGGAAAACACCCACAGGCGATGCCTTCGAGCAGGGTGTTGGGCGTGCCATCGTGAATGCTGGGGGAGGCAACGATCTGTGCATGGCGAAAGAGTTCCGCCATTTTGGCGTGTGGCAGTGGAGGTAACAGTTCAATCCTATCGCTGATGTTTATTTCCTGAATCCATTGCTTTGCCCGGGCTTCACCAGCCATCGAAACAAAGATGAACCTTGCGTTTGGATGTTTCGCAAGGACAAGTGGGATCGCGTTGAAGAAAGAATCATTACGAACGTAAGGGCGAAAGCCGCGCGGGTTGATGACCACAGGCTCTTCGACAGGTTTTGTGGGCGGATAAAAAACATCGCTTCGGACTCCCCCATTGCCTGGGATGACCAGACCAGGTTTCTCCATGCCGAATCCCCATTCCTTTGCCAGCCGAAGATCGCGGTGACAATCGGTGTGAAGAGCATCTGCCACCTGCATCGTCCAGCGTGTGTAATGGCTCATCAGGCGTGTGGATGGCGCATGTAATGTAAAGTCGTTGCCCCAGGTTGAGACGATCAAAGGCCTGCCCCTGGACGAGTCCGCGGCCAGCATGCCTTCGTAGGGAATCCGCATGGCGTGGATGAGATCAGGCTTCACCTGCGCAATGAATCCCCGCAATCGTTGCGCCGCGCGGCGGATCGTTAGGGGGCCGAACCACTGTCTGAAAGCGGTACGCAGGCCGAGGGTCCGGGCGGAAGCGCTGCCCGGGTGTTGGTCCGCCTTTTTTAGCGCGCTGAAAGCGACGGGTATGACCTCAAGCCTCTTAATCGGGAAATCCACAGGCACAGGGAGGGCAAATGTGGAAGCGATGTATACTTCGTCTCCACGCTGAACAAAATGCCGGATCCAGTTTTGTGCAATGGGCGAGCGGGCATCTATGACGTAGAGGATTTTCATTATTATGTAGGGTGGATTATACGTTATTGCCCGAACAGCCGAGGCGAGGTATATTTACATAATGAGCAAGGGACGTATCTTAATTGTTGAAGATAACATGGATAATTATGAACTCGTGCGCTTTATGCTGGAGCGTGCCGGTTATGATGTTTTTCTGGCGGTCAACGGCAGGGACGGTGTCGACGCGGCCCGTTTGCAGAAGCCCGATCTAATTCTGATGGATTTGGGCATGCCTGAGATGGATGGGTGGACCGCATCGCGGAAGTTAAAATCTGATGAATCTACAAAGTCCATACCGTTGTATGCACTAAGCGCGCACACACTGCCGCAGGACCGCAAGCGCGCCATGCAGGCGGGTTGCGATGGGTATTTGACGAAGCCAATCTATGTGCAAAGTTTTTTGGAAATCATCAATGAAAGGTTTGAAAAAATAAACAGGCAGTCGCAATAATTTTTCGCAAAAGCGTAACCTATTTCATTTATTTGGGTCATGGATAGGATAGCCGATCTCCTGAGGCAGGCGGCTGTTACTGAATAATCTGACATAGAAGAGGTAAAGCAACATGAAACAAATTTGTGTCGTCGGCGTCGGGTATGTGGGTCTGGTGACCGCGTCCTGTTTTGCTGATCTGGGCAACCGCGTTGTTGCTCTTGATGTGGATGAGAAACGCGTCGAGAATCTTAAGCAAGGCATCATGCCTATTTATGAGCCAGGACTTGAAGAGCTGGTGAAGCGCAATGTAAAGGCTGGCAGGTTGTCTTTTTCTGCTTCCTATCCGGAGGCGCTGAAGGGTGCGGAGTATGCGTTTATTGCTGTGGGGACTCCCTCTGCCGTGGACGGCAATGCGGATTTGAAATACGTGGCATCTGCCGCGAAGTCCATTGCGGAGAATATGACTGCGCCACTCATTATCATCAACAAATCCACGGTTCCAATCGGGACTGGAGACTGGGTCGCCGATATCATAAAGGATGCCCAACCCGAGCAGATTGAATTTGCCGTCGTATCGTGCCCTGAATTCTTGCGCGAAGGTTCAGCCATTGCAGATTTTATGAGTCCGCATCGTAATGTCATTGGCTCGCTTGATAAAGATGCCGCAAACAAAGTTGCCCATTTGCATTTGCCATTGCGAGCTCCTATTGTGATTACCGACCTGCGGACCGCAGAAATGATCAAGTATGCCAGCAATGCATTCCTGGCCGCGAAGATCTCTTTCATTAACGAATTGGCTGATATTTGCGAGGCTTATGGCGCGGATGTGAAAGAGGTCGCGGCGGGCATGGGTTACGATGCGCGTATCGGTCGTTACTTCCTGGATGCGGGCCTGGGCTGGGGAGGATCGTGCTTTCCCAAGGATGTGCAGGCGCTGGCTTACATGGCGAAAGGGAAGGGACTGAATCCGCGTATGCTCAAGGATACAATGGATATCAATTATGATCGTCGTAAAGCAGTTGCGACGCATGTGGAGAAAATGCTGGGCGGTGATCTGAATGGGAAGACAGTCGGTCTACTCGGGCTGGCATTCAAGGAAAATACCGATGATATGCGCGATGCGCCTTCGGTGGATATTTCCAATGCGCTGGTTGCCGCGGGTGCGAAAGTTCGCGGGTATGACCCTGTGGCGCGCAAAGCCGCCGCCCCGTTGATGCCCGCCGTTGAGATCTTCGATGACGCGTATAAAATGGCGCAGGATTGTGACGCGTTGATCGTTATCACGCCGTGGAATGAATTCAAACAACTCGATCTTGAAAGGGTCAAAGACCTGCTCAAATCACCTGTCATTTACGATGGGCGTAATATATACGATCCTAAATTGATGAAAGAGATGGGATACACCTATAAGGCAGTTGGAAGATAGTCTCATAATCATATAGTCACTTGATCGAATAGTCAGAGAGTCGGGTAAAATAACCCGACTCTTTTCTTATGGATAAGATAACTCCCCCCATATGCAACTACGAAGGCTCTGATTATCAAGCCTCTTTTTGGGATAAGGGTGGACGTGAATATGAAGACCGCACGGAAGCCATTGCCCTCAAGCGACTCCTCCCAAAGAGTGGACGCCTCCTGTTGGAACTTGGGGCGGGTGCCGGACGAAATACACCGCGCTACACCGGATTTGATCGAATCGTACTGCTCGATTATTCGCGCACGCAGTTAGAACAAGCCCAAGCACGACTTGGTAGATCAGATAAATACATTTATGTCGCAGCGGATGCGTACCGCCTGCCGTTTATAGATCGTTTGTTTGATGCGGCGACGATGATCCGCACGTTACATCACATGGCAGACGCCCCAAAAGCGTTGGGGCAGGTCCGAAATGTTTTGGGATCAGGTGGGATCTTTATCCTTGAGTTTGCCAATAAGCTG
>Ga0136635_10000193_pt1 | contig 15360 bp, 16 predicted proteins | sample AntDrymeUQ852106_2_FD_105495 | JGI IMG/M metagenome (GOLD analysis project Ga0136635, IMG submission 105495) | Polar desert sand microbial communities from Dry Valleys, Antarctica - metaG UQ85 (21.06) | ecosystem: Environmental > Terrestrial > Soil > Desert | place: Antarctica: Dry Valley... | reverse complement strand
GTGCCCCCGGCAGGATTCGAACCTGCGACGCACGGTTTAGGAAACCGATGCTCTATCCCCTGAGCTACGAGGGCTGACCTGCGGTCGTGGGTTCCTGGTGCAGCGTGACTGTCGAGGTGGCAGTCACGCCCGACCCCGCAGCGCAGGTCATGGTAGCGAGCGGTCTAGTTGTGGCTCGCCGGGCGGGTGTCGCCCCTCATGCTCGAGCAGCCGCAGAGGGTGCTGGTCGTGCGCACCCGCCGCGACGGAGCTTCTCCCAGCTGACACTCAGGCTGATCCGGTCGACTCGGTGTTCTCATCGCCCTCTCAGATCCAGTTCCTAAGTTGATCAACGACCCCTGCTCGACGAAGGAAGGGCACTGCGATGGCTATCACGACACGAGCTGTGGCAGGAGCGCTGGTCGCGGTCCTCCTCGGCGGGGCCGCGTGCACGGGCGGGGCAGGCAGCAGCGACTCTGCCGAGCCGACGAGCGTCTCCCCGGCTCTAGCGGACGCGCTGGTGAGCACGACGGTCGAATGGCCGGTCACGAGGTGCGGCACCTACGGCGGTGAAGGCTGCGCCCCCACGAGCCAGCGCGTCGACGTCGTGCGTCCGACCTTCACCCGGCCCACGAAAATAACCAACCCGTTGTTCCCGATCAGCGCACTGGTCTCGGTGGTGCTGCTCGGCGAGGTGGACGGGCTGCCGTTCCGGTCCGAGACCACGTTGATCCCGGGCCCGCACTCCGTGACCGTGGACGGGAAGCCGATCGAGGTTGTCGTGTCGCAGTACACCGCCTACCTGGGAGGACGCATCGAAGAGGTCGCCCTCGACCGTTATGCCCAGGCCGACGACGGGTCCGTCTGGTACCTCGGTGAGGACGTCTTCGACTACAGGGAAGGCGCCGTGGCGATCACCGAGGGCACCTGGCTCGCGGGCCGAGACGGACCGCCGGCCATGATCATGCCTGCGGATCCCCAGGTGGGCGACGTGTTCCGCGCCGAGAACATCACCGGAGTCGTGTTCGAAGAGATTGCGGTGAAGGCCGTCGACCAGACCGTCGACGGTGCCAGGGGGCCCGTGAACGGCGCGGTCATCATGCAGGAGCTCCACCTCGACGGTTCCAACTCCGACAAGGTCTTCGCCCCCGGCTACGGGGAGTTCGACACAAGCTCCGGCGGCGAGGTCGAGGCACTCGCACTGGCCGTCCCGATCGACGCTGTCGACGACGTGGTGCCCGTCGAGCTCCGGCTGCTGTCGACCAGTGCATGGGGGATCCTCGAGAACGTTCGCCTCGAGGACTGGGAATCGGCGAGTCCGACCCTGACCCGGATGGAGACGCTCTGGCAGGGGCTGCAGGCGGAGAACTACCCGCCGCGCGTGGTCGACACGTTGAACCGAGCACTAGACGAGCTCAAGCGCACAGTGGTCAAGAAGTCAGGGCCTGCCTCGTCACAGGCAGCGGTCGACGTCGCGCAGGCGGCGCTCGACCTCGAGCTGCTCTACCGAAGGAGCGTCGAGGCCGACCGCTTCCATCTCCACACCCAGCAGCTCCGTGTCCACGCCGCGGCGGGCGACCTGGCCGGAGTAACGGGGGAGGTCGCGGTGCTCGAATGGATTCGTGACCGGCTCGCAGGCTCGCTGACCAAGAACCGACTCACCGCCCTGAACAGCGGGCTGCGCGACCTGCGGGACGCCTCCAGCGCCGGCAACGTGCAGGCCGCCGCCGATCACGCCGCCCGAACCGCGGCCCGGCTCCGCGGCGCCTGATCGCCCAATTGAGCACTGTCGTGGCGGCAGCGCTGCCCTCCGGCCTCAGATAGCGTCTGACTCCTGCTCGACCTTCTCCTCGACGGGCTCGGCCTGCTGGGCGTCCTCGGCTCCCTCGTGCTCCCTGACATCTCCTTCGTCGCCGCCGGTGCGGGACGTGTCGCCACCGGTCACCCAGTCGTCGTCGGCATCGCCCTCGAGCAGGTCCTGACCCGGGCCGCCGTACAGGTAGTCGTCGTCGGCCCCGCCGTCCTGCTTGTCGCGACCCTCATCGCCCTTGAGCTTGTCGGGCCCGGCCTCGCCGAACAGGGTGTCGGGGCCGGCCTTGCCGTACAGGCGGTCGTCACCTCCCCGGCGTACACGGTATCGGCGTCGTTCGAGCCGCAGACGCAGTCGTCGCCGCCGAGCAGAAAGACCACGTGACCCGGGTCCTCGAGGAAGATGACGTCGTCCCCCTTGGTCGCGGTCACCGTCTTCGGTGCTTCTCTGTGACGGTCTTGGTCACCTCCTTGCCCTCACACCACTCGCCCTCCACGTAGGTGGCCGAGGCAGGCAGCGCGGCCGCGCCGAGCAGGACGAGCGGGACGACAGCGGCGAGCCGTCGGGCGGTGGAAACGCTTCTGTTCATGTCGGGCTCCACGACGCTGAACCGCCCGCGGCGCAGCCCGTTCAGTAGCTGTGCGGCACGTCCATGACCTCGCGTACCCGCGCCTCGTCGAACTCCTCGCCCATCCACTCGAACAGCCTGCGCAGCGACCCCGGGTCGGCCACCCAGTCGTCGTAGTGCACCCGGTAGACGTCGTCTCCGAAAGGCGCGAGCGACTCGGCGTACTGCTGCTCCATCGCCTGCAGCTCGGCCAGCGCGTTGGGGTTGCGCGTCCACCACTTGCTCGTCGCCACGTGCGTGAGGTCGCGGGTGTTCAGCACGAACCGCGCCCCCGGAAAAACCGCCCGGACGAACGCCAGCAGATCGGGCAGCCGCGCTGGCATCCAGTCGATCTCCTTGAACCCGACCACCCTCGTGTCCGGTGCGGGCCGGAGCACGGTCTCCAGCAGAAGCGTGCGGATGTTGCGCAGCGCACTGGCGTCCGGGTAGCCGTCGATGCCCCACCACGGGTGGCTCGGAGGCAGGGGCTCGGCACGGTGCAGGCGCTCGCGGTGGCCCCGTGCCGTGTCGTGGAACAAGAACAGCTGCTGGAGCACCCCGCCGTTCTCGCCGCGGATCACCACCCCGGGAGTGCTCGAGAGGATGCCCTGCAAGAGAGTGGAGCCGGAGCGACCGTAGGTGACGACGAAGAGGTACGACAGGTCGGTGCGGTCCCGGCCGCTCGCCACCGCACCCCCGTCGCGGACCCGTTCGAGCTCCGCGGCGAGCGACTCGGCCCGCAGCGACTGGGCGTCGCGTGCAGCGACCGCCTTGGTCAGCTTCGCCCGCGCGGTGTCTCGTTCCTCGCGCGCCTTGGCCAGCCGCGGCCCGAGGTCAGGTCCTCGGCGCAGACCGAGGGCGCGGGCCGCGCGTGCGCCGACCCGGCGTACGAACTCGACGGCAGGACCAGCCACGGGCAGACCTCGCCTCTCCTCGGGTGCGCACGGATCGTAGCCACAGCGCCGGTCCGCGTTGCGGCGGCGCAGCTACGCTGGCGCCGTGAGCGAACGGCAGGGGCATGACGACGAGGTGCTGCTCCCCGAGCAGACCTCGGACGACACCGATCTCGGCTGGGGCGAGCGCCCGGAGGACGAGAACGACGAGGACGAGCGACTACGCCGGGAGAAGCCACCGCACTGGTGACCGCGCCCAGAGCGCGCGTGCGACGTCACGACGGCCGTACGACGACGGAGAGACGCTCGGCCACGGCCGCGCCGGCCAGCCGGGCCGCCGTCGTCGAGGTGGTCGCCAGCAGGACGAGGGACCCCTCACCCAGGGACGAGCCGAAGCGTTCGTCGCGAGGACGCGGCACCGTCAGCACCCGCACCGCGGCGGCCACCAGTCGCGCCTCGCCGAGACTCGTGCCGTCCGCCGCACCGGAGGCAAGCACGTCGACGACGCTGCCCGGGTGCAGCAACGAGACGGCCTCTGCGTCGGCGATGCGCACCGGCGCCGCGACCAGACCGCCCCCGAGCCGGTCCAGCGCGCCGGCACCGATAAGGCGGACGTCGGTGATCAGCTCGCCCCGGCGTACGGCAGCGACCAGGGTCTCGCCCCGCGCGGGAGCGAGCGCCCGCAGTGTGCCGTCCGGCACCGACCGTGGGTCGACGCGGGCCAGGGTGATGTCGCCCGGCCCGAGCCGCGCGCCCGCCGGCAGGTCGCGCGCTGCGGACACCGCGGGCACGGTCGGCGGCGGTGGGGGAGCGAGGGCTTGCAGCCCGAACGCCATCGAGGCCGCGAGCAGCCCCGCGGCGAGCAGCCGCCGGTGCCACTGGGCCGCGCGCAGCAGGTCGCGCAGCCACCGCCCGACCGGGTCGCCGTCTCGGCCGGTGAGGCTCACGGCAGGTCGAAGGGCAGCTTCTGGCCGTCCAATGCGTGGCGGCAGGTGCAGTCGGCCTCGGCCGCCGGCAGCCGGCCGACGGCGTCGACGAGGACCTCGCGCACGGAGCCGATGTTCTCTGCGAAGACCCGCAGCACCTCCTCGTGCGTGACGCCCTCGCCGTGCTCCAGCCCGGCGTCGAGGTCGGTGACCAGCGCCACCGAGGTGAAGCACAGCGCGAGCTCACGGGCCAGCGACGCCTCGGGCAGGGTCGTCATGCCGACGACGGACCAGCCCTGCGCCTGGTGCCACAGCGACTCGGCGCGGGTGGAGAAGCGCGGTCCGTTGACGACGACGAGGGTGCCGCCGTCGACCATCGGAAGGTGTCGGTCTCTAGCCGCGGACAGGGCGACCCGGCGGCCGTTGGGGCAGTAGGGGTCGGCGAACGAGACGTGCACCACCGCGCCCGGCTCGTCGAAGAACGTGTGCGCCCGGCCCCACGTGCGGTCGACGACCTGGTCCGGCACGACGACGGTGCCCGGGCCCTGGTCGGCCCGCAACGACCCGACCGCGCACGGCGCGAGGACCTGGCGGACACCCACGCTGCGCAAGGCCCAGATGTTCGCGCGGTAGTTGACCCGGTGCGGTGGGAAGCGGTGGTCGTGGCCGTGGCGGGGCAGGAACGCGACCCGGCGCCCGGAGAGCTCGGCGATCGTGAGCGGGTCGCTCGGCGGGCCCCACGGGGTGTCGACCTCGACCCGCTCACCCTCGAGGAGGGAGTAGAGCCCGGAACCCCCGATCACACCGATGTCGGCGCTCGGCCCGGCGTACGGCGTCCTCGTCATGGCGATGGACACTATCGACGGTGGGGAGCCCACCGGCGACCGTCCACAGGCGGACGGCCGATCGTCAGGCGGCGCTGCCCGCTGTGGACGACGTGTTGGAGGACGCCGGCTTCTTGGCGGCGCCGGAGTCCGAGGACTTCGGGCTCGAGCCGGAGCGCGAGCCTGGGCGCGAGGGGGAGTCGGACGCAGGCTTCTTGCCGGTGCCCTTGTCGCCCTTGCTCCCGCCGTCGCCCTTCTCTGCGCTGACCTTCTCGGGCTTGTCCGTCTTCTCCGCCTTGTCCTTACCGGCGCCGTTGTCCGAACTCTTGGCCGCCTCTCGGCTGTCGTTGCGGTAGAAGCCGGATCCCTTGAAGACGATCCCGACCGAGGCGAAGACCTTGCGTAGCCGGCCGGCGCAGGCCGGGCACTCGGTCAGGGCGTCGTCGCTGAAGGACTGCACGGCCTCGAAGCCGTGCTCGCACTCGGTGCAGGCGTACTGGTACGTCGGCACGGACGTCCTCCCTGTGGCTGTGCTGGCACTCGGAGCGGTCGAGTGCTAATGATGCGACACACGGGGTGCGTCCGTCCAGTGGTGTGATGTCGCCGTGCCCCCGAGCCCGAGTCACGGGCCCGGCCAGGATCGCCGTGGAGGCTGCGCATGCCTGAGTCGTACGCGAACCCGCAGTTCGCCCGGACGTACGTCAAGGTGGCCACGAGGGCGGAGGGCCGCGGGGCGCGCGAGCACCGCCGTGAGCTGCTGACCGGTCTTTCCGGTGTGGTGTGTGAGGTCGGCGCAGGGCACGGCCTGAACTTCGCGCACTACCCGCTCTCGGTGACCCAGGTGCTGGCGGTGGAGCCGGAGCCGACGCTGCGCGGTCACGCCGCTACGGCGGCCACCCGGGCACCCGTCACGGTCACCGTGCTGGACGGGACCGCAGAAGCCCTTCCCGTCCCGGACCAGTCGTGCGACGCGGTCGTCACATCCCTGGTGCTGTGCACCGTCAGGGACCAGGCCGCCGCGTTGGCCGAGGTACGGCGTGTGCTGCGCCCGGGTGGCGAGCTGCGCTTCTACGAGCACGTCCGCTCCGCGCACCGGCTCGTGGGCGCCGGTGAGGACCTGGTGGCACCGTTGTGGGCACGCTTCGCCGGAGGCTGTCACCCCAACCGCGACTCGGTGCGGGTCATCACCGACGCGGGGTTCGAGATCGGGGCGGTGCGCCGGTTCGGCTTCAGCCCGCAGCGCGGCGTGCCACCGTTCGCGCATGTCCTCGGCCAAGCGACGCGAACCTAGAGCGTCACACCAGGAATCACACGGGCCGTCAGCCGGCCGGAGCGAGGACGGCCCGGAGGGCGTCGAGCTGCTCGGGCACGGCGGCGTACCAGACGTTCGTGCCCCTGCGCATGCCCGTCACCAGCCCCGCGTCGCGCAGCGCCTTGAGGTGGTGGCTGACCGTCGGCTGGCTCCTCCCGACCGGCTCGACCATGTCGCAGGCGCAGATCTCGCCGCAATCGGCGGTCATCAGCAGGCTCAGCAGGCGCAGCCGCACGGGGTCGCCGAGAGCCGAGAACGCCTTGGCCAGGGGGACCGCCGCGTCGGCGGGCAGCGGGGCGGCGCTCAGCGGAGGGCAGCAGGCCACCGTGTCCGAGAGCAGGGGGAGGGTCGTCACGGCAGTCATGCTAGTCCGAACACATTGACAGACATCGATGTTCCGCTACATTGATATCTGTCGATATAACCAGGAGGGAGGTGAGCGCCGTGGACGACTGTTGCGAGGAGATGAGCGGACGCTGCGAGCCCAGCTGCTGCTGAACGCCTGAGGCGCGGACGGCCGGCCACCTGGTCGGCCGTCCGCCCGGTCCGCCCGGCGTCGAGTGAGTTTCCGAGGAGTTCGCTTGCGGCACCCGTCCCGTCCCGCCACGCTTCGCGCTGACATGTCCGCTCACCCCGTCGTACCGCTGGGTCGTCGCCTGCTCGCCGAGCTCGTCGGCACGGGGTTGCTGGTCACCGTCGTCGTCGGGTCGGGCATCGCCGGCCAGCGCCTGTCGCCGGATGACGTCGGGCTGCAGCTCCTCTACAACTCGACCGCCACGGTCTTCGGCCTCGGCGTGCTGATCCTGCTGTTCGGCCCGGTGTCCGGCGCACACCTCAACCCCGTCGTCTCGGGAGCCGACTGGCTGCTGGGCCGCCGGACCGCGGGTGGCCTGTCCGGGCACGACGCGACGGCGTACGCCGGGGCGCAGACGGTCGGTGCCGTCGCGGGCGCCGTCCTCGCCAACGTGATGTTCGACGTCCCGGCCGCGTTCTCGACCACCGACCGGACCGGCTGGCACCTCTGGCTCGGTGAGGTCGTCGCGACGGCCGGGCTCGTCGCGCTCGTCTTCGCCCTCGCCCGCACCCGACGCGGGGCGTTGGCTGCCCCGGCCGTGGCCGCCTACATCGGCGCGGCGTACTGGTTCACCTCCAGCACCAGCTTCGCGAACCCTGCCGTCACCGTGGGCCGCATGTTCTCCGACACGTTCGCCGGCATCGACCCCGCGTCCGTGCCCGGCTTCGTCGGCGCGCAGCTCGTCGGGGGTCTGCTCGGCCTGCTCCTGGTCCGGGCCCTCTACCCCGACGTCGCCGCAACGGCGGATGACGTCGTCGTTCCTCATCGCTAGACACGACGTCGATCCGTCGCACCGCTAGAGAAGGGGCACCGATGTCCGACCAGCCCAGCGTGCTGTTCGTCTGCGTGCACAACGCCGGTCGCTCGCAGATGGCGGCCGGCTTCCTCACCTCCCTCGCGGGCGACCGGGTCATGGTCCGCTCCGCCGGCACCCAGCCCGCCGACCAGGTCAACCCGGTGGTCGTCGCCGCGATGGCGGAGGTCGGGATCGACCTGGCCGCCGAGTCGCCCAAGGTGCTGACCACCGACGCCGTCCGGGCCAGCGACGTCGTCATCACGATGGGGTGCGGTGACGAGTGCCCCTTCTTCCGCGGCAAGACCTACCTCGACTGGACGCTCGACGACCCGGCCGGCGCCGGGATCGAGGCCGTGCGCCCGATCCGCGACGACATCCGCCGCCGGGTGGTAGGCCTCGTCGCCCGGCTCGACGCGGGGGAGACACCGTCCTGACGGTGCCGGCTCGGCGCAGCCGCCGTTAGGATCGACCCCCATGCCCGCCGCCCTCCTCGTCGTCCTCGCCGCGCTCGCCTGGCTGCTCGGCGCCCCGGCGGCGGCGCCGGCGGGCTCGACGGCCACCCGTGCCGTGGTCGGCGACCCGGCCCCGGCCCCGCAGCGGCTGTCCCTGCGCCCGCACCGACCCGCGAAGTGGACCGGCCAGGTGCTGCGGCGCGCCGTGCCCAGCCGGTCCGCTCCGGGGGTCGCCGGGGGCATCCCGACCGCGTGGCACCGTCTCGCCGACCGGGTCGCCGCACCCGCCTCGCCCACCTCTCCGCCCGCCCTGCCCTGGGTGCCCGTCCTGCTCGCCCTCCTGCTGCTCGGACGCGCGCATGCCGACCGGTCCTGGTGGTCACTCTCCGGTCGTACGCCGGGGTCGCACCGCGGACGGTCCCCCCCGGCGTACGCGCTCGTCTGACTGCGCCGCTGCTCCGCCACCGCCCCGCCGCCGGCCTCCGATCCGCCCGGACCCGCCCGGCACCGTCCGTACCGTCCTCGGAGGCCTCGTGTCCCGCGCACCCCTCGTCCGCGCCCTTGTGGCGCTGGCCATCCTCGCCGGCTCGGTCTACTACGCCGTCACGACGCCGGCCCGGCTCGGGCTCGACCTGCGCGGCGGCACCCAGATCGTCCTGGAGACCCAGGACTCGCCGACTGTCAAGGCCGACCAGAACTCCACCGACCGGGCAGTCGAGGTGCTCCGCCGCCGGGTCGACGCGCTCGGTGTCGCCGAGCCGAGCCTGACCCGCTCGGGCGACCGGCGGATCATCGTCGAGCTGCCCGGCCTGCAGGACCCGCGCGAGGCCGCGAAGGTCATCGGCCGCACCGCGCAGCTGACGTTCCACCCGGTGCTCGGCATCGACGTCCCCGAGCCGAGCACCTCGCCGTCGCCCAGCGCCTCGCCGTCCGCATCCGCGGACCCGTCCGGGTCGCCGTCCCCGGCGGCATCCGACGCCGACGAGCTGGTCCTGCCCGACGAGGACGGCCAGCCGGTCCAGCTCGGTGAGATCGCATTGACTGGTGAGGGGGTCGACGGCGCCCAGGCGGCGATCGACACGGTGAGCGGCGGGGGCTGGTACGTCACGATCGACTTCAAGGGTGGCGGCGGGGACACGTGGGCCGAGCTCACGGGGACCGCGGCCTGCTCTCCGCCGGGCGACCCGACTCGTCGGGTGGCGATCGTCCTCGACGACCAGGTCATCTCCTCACCGCAGGTCGGCGAGGACGTGCCGTGCGACGTCGGGATCCGCGGAAGCTCCACGCAGATCACCGGCGGCTTCACCTCTGCGGAGGCCAAGGAGCTCGCCATCCTTATCCGCGGCGGTGCCTTGCCGGTGCCCGTCGAGGTCATCGAGCAGCGGACCGTCGGCCCGACCCTCGGTGCCGAGGCCATCGACGCCAGCGCCAGGGCGGCCGTCATCGGTGTCGCCCTGACCGGGCTGTTCCTGATGATCGTCTACCGGCTGCTCGGTGGCCTCGCCGTCGTCGCGCTGGCGGGCTACACGCTGATCTCGTACGCCGCGCTGGTCGCACTCGGGGCGACGCTGACCCTTCCTGGCCTGGCCGGTTTCGTCCTGGCGATCGGCATCGCCATCGACGCCAACGTCCTGGTGTTCGAACGGGCTCGGGAGGAGTACCTCGCCGCGCCGAAGAAGGGACTGCGGACCGCCCTGTCGACGGGCTTCGCCAAGGCGTGGAGCGCCATCATCGACTCCAACGTCACCACGCTGCTCGCGGCCGGGCTGCTCTTCTTCCTCGCCTCAGGGCCGGTGCGCGGGTTCGGCGTCACGCTCTCGATCGGCGTGCTGGCCTCGATGGTGTCCTCGCTGGTCGTCACCCGCGTCCTCGCGGAGTGGTCGGTCAGCCGTCGTCAGGTCATGTCCCGCCCCGCCGTGACCGGCATCGCCGAGCCGGGTCGGGTGCGCACCTGGCTGGGCGAGCGCGGCCCCGACCTGATGCGCAACGGCCGGCGTTGGCTCGCCGGCTCGGCCATCGTCCTGGTCCTCGCGGTGACCGGCATCGGTGTCCGTCAGCTCGACCTCGGCGTAGAGTTCACCGGCGGGCGGCTGGTGGAGTACTCCACGACGAGCCCGCTGGACGTGGACACGGCGCGGGAGACCGTCGCCGGCGCCGGCTTCCCCCGCGCCGTGGTGCAGGAGAGCGGCGAGGACAACATCTCGGTGCGCACCGGTGAGCTGACCAACGACCAGGAGTTCGAGATCCGCACGGCTCTCGAGGAGGCCTCCGGCGCTGCGGTCACCAAGGAACGAGACGAGCTGATCGGGCCGAGCCTCGGCAACGAGCTGCGGACCAAGGCCCTCATCGCGCTGGTCGTTGCACTGCTCGCCCAGCTGCTCTACCTCGCGATCAGGTTCCGCTGGACCATCGGTGCGGCGGTCGTCGCCGCCATGGCCCACGACGTCCTGATCCTGGTGGGCGTCTTCGCCTGGCTCGGCAAGCCGATCGACGGGGTCTTCCTCGCGGCGTTGCTGACGGTCATCGGATACTCGGTCAACGACTCCGTCGTGGTGTTCGACCGGGTCCGAGAGCTCTGGGCGGGTGACCGCAAGCCCGGGTTCCGCACCGTCGTCAACCGGGCCATCCTGCAGACCCTGCCGCGCACCGTGAACACCGGTCTCGGTGCGGTCTTCATCCTGTCCGCGCTCGCGTTCCTCGGTGGGGACTCCCTGACCGACTTCGCCATCGCCCTGCTCATCGGCATCCTGGTCGGCACGTACTCCTCGATGTTCACCGCCGGTCCGCTCTCCATCGAGCTCGAGGCCCGGAACCCCTCAGCCCCGCCGGCGCCGAAGAAGTCGCCGGTGCGCTCGAGGGTCGAGCGCGAAGGCAGCGGTGCCGTCGTCTGACCGAGCCCGCCGCACGTAGGTTGCTGGGGTGACCGGACGGGGCGACGTGGTGTCGCTGCGTGCCGCGACCAAGGTCTGGGCGATGATCGCGCTGCAGTCCTTCGGTGGCCCGGCGGGGCAGATCGCGGTGATGCAGCGCACCCTGGTCGACGAGCACCGGTGGATCGGACGCGGTCGCTTCCAGCACGCCCTGAACTTCTGCACTCTGCTGCCCGGCCCGGAGGCGCAACAGCTCGCGGTCTACATCGGCTGGTTGCTGGGCGGTGTGCGTGGCGGGCTCGTCGCCGGCTGGCTGTTCGTCCTTCCGGGCGCGGTGGCCATCTACGCGCTCAGCGCGGTCTACGTCGCGTTCGGCACCACGACCGTCGTGGCTGCGGTGTTCGCGGGCATCGCGCCCGCCGTCCTGGCGATCGTCGCGCAGGCGCTCGTCCGGGTCGCCGGTCGCGCCCTCGCGCGACCGGCCCTCGTCGTGCTCGCGGTGGCGGCGTTCGTCGCCCTCGTCGTCTTCGCCGTTCCGTTCCCCCTGGTCGTCCTCGGGGCCGGGCAGGTGGGCTGGCTGATGGGCCGGCACCGTCCGGGTGCGCTGACAGTGCCGCACACGACGGACGAGGGTCCCGAGCCGCTCATCTCCGACGCCGCTCTGCACGAGGAGCCCCCGGGCCGCCTGCGCAGCACGAAGGTGCTCACGGTCGGGGTCGTCGCCTGGGGTGTGCCGCTCGCCCTGGTCGCCCTGTTCACCGGCACAAGCAGCACGCCGACCACCGAGGGCCTCTTCTTCTCCGGCACCGCCCTGGTCACCTTCGGCGGCGCTTACGCCGTCCTCTCCTACGTCGCCCAGCGCGCGGTGGAGGACTACGGCTGGCTCAGCCCGCGGGAGATGGTGCGGGGACTCGCCCTCGCGGAGACCACGCCCGGTCCGCTGATCATGGTCGTGCAATTCGTCGCGTTCCTCGGCGCCTACCGCGACCCCGGCTCGCTGCACCCGTGGGTGGCGGCGACGATCGGGGCCCTTCTCACCACGTGGGTGACGTTCGTGCCCTCGTTCACCCTGGTGTTCCTCGGCGCGCCGTACGTCGAGCGCCTGCGGCGCAACCGCACGGTCGCCGACGTGCTCGGCGGCGTCACGGCGGCCGTGGTCGGGGTCATCGCCAACCTCGCCCTGTACTTCGCGCTGCACACGCTCTTCGGCGAGGTCGACCGGCTCGACTGGGGGCCGGTGCGTCCGGAGGTCCCGGGCCTCACGTCGGTGCGGCCGGTGGCCGTCGTCATCGCCGTACTGGCCGCCGTCATGGTCTTCCGGCTGCGCTGGTCGGTGCTGCAGACCCTCGGCGCCTGTGCCCTCCTCGGCCTCGCAGCCGCAGCCCTCTCCCTCCCCATCGGCTAGACCCCCCATCCAACCTGTCGGTGATCATGCAGCTGTGGTTGTGGCGAACAACCACGATTGCATGATCACTGACGAAAGGGTCGAGGATGTCAGCGGCGGGGGCGGCGGGGGCGGCGGGGGCGGGGCCGGGGGGTGTGCCAGTCGGCCAGCCGGCCGCCGGTCGACACCGCACGCAGCCGGCGCTCCACGTCCCGGCGCACCGCGTCGGTGGCGACGAGGATCAGGTCGTCACCCACCCGCAGCGGCGTGCTCGGGGCCGGGACGAAGGCGTCGCCCCCGCGCACGACGAGGGTCACCGCGGCACCCTCGGGCAGGCTCAGCTCGAAAACCTCGACGCCCGCGAGCCGTGAGCCCGGCGCCACGTGCACCTGCAGCAGGTCGGCGTCGAGGCGGGTCAGCGGCGAGGACTCGATATCCAGCGTCTGCGCCGCTCCGCCCTCGGTCAGCCGCAACCGCCGCACCACCGCGGGCAGGGTCGGGGCCTGGACGACCGTGAACACCACCACGAGCACGAACACCAGGTTGAACACGTCCTTGTCGGCTGGCACGGTGGCCAGCACGACGGGAACCGCCCCACGCAGGCCGGCCCACGAGAGCAGCCCGCGCTCCCGCCACGTCGTCGGGAACCGCCACCCCCGCCCGGCTCCCTGCTCTTCGAGGGCGCTCGCACCATGCGCAGCCCCGCGCCGGGTGCCGAACGGGGCGAGCGACACGACGACCGAGAGCGGCCGGGCGACGACCAGCAGGACCAGCCCGATCCCCAGGGCCGGCACGATCGAGGGGCCGAGCTCGGACGGCGTCGCCAGCAGGCCGAGCATGACGAACAACCCGATCTGGGCCAGCCACGCCACCCCTTCGACGAAGCCGCGGGTCGCTGGCCGGTGCGGGAGCCGCACGTTGCCGAGCACGAGTGCCGAGAGATAGACCGCGAGGAAGCCGCTGGCATGGACGACGGCAGCCGCGCCGTACGCCGTGACGCACAGCGCGAGCACCGCCAGGGGGTAGAGACCCGAGGACGGCAACGCGATGCGCCGCACCCCCCAGCCCCCCGCGAAGCCGACCGCCAGACCGACGACCGCACCGACCGCGAGCTCGTAGCCGATGAGCGCCAGCAGCTCGTACCAGGACGGGGCCGACGAGACCCCCGCCAGCGCGACCACCACGATGACGACCGGCGCGTCGTTGAAGCCGGACTCTGCCTCGAGGAGCCCCGCGATCCTCGGGGGCAGCGGCACCCGGCGCAGCACCGAGAACACGGCGGCCGAGTCGGTCGGTGAGAGCACGGCACCGATCAGCAGCGCGTCACGCCACCCCACGTCGAGGAGTACATGAGCCGCTCCGCCCACGACGAGCACCGACACCGCCGTGCCCAGCGTCGCGAGCACCGCCGCAGCGGGCACCACCGGCCGGATGCTGCGCCACGAGGTCGTGAGCCCGCCCTCTGCGAGGATCAGCACCAGCGCGGCGTAGCCCAGGGCCCGCGCCAGCTCCGCGTCGTCGAAGTCGAAGCCCAGGGCATCCTCGCCGAGCAGCAGACCGAGGCCCAGGTAGAGGAGCAGCGTCGGGAGCCCGCTGCCGACCGCGAGGCGCACTGCGGCGATGGCGACCAGCAGCACCACCGACCCGACGAGCAGCGCGAGGTCGAGGTCGTCGCCGGTCACGCGCGGCTGCCGACGGCCTGCCCGAACCGGTGCACCCCTGCTGGTGCCACGACGACGTCCACCCGCCGGTCGTGCCTTTCGGTGGGTACGGCGGGCAGGAGCTCCCGGTCGTACAGCAAGGTCACCACGGGCCGGCCGGTAGGGACCCTGGCGAGCGCCCGGTCGTAGGACCCGCCGCCCCGACCGAGGCGGGTCCCGTCGGCGCCGACCGCGAGGGCGGGCACCACAACGACATCGGCCTCGGCGAGCGCATCGACGCCGAGCAGAGGCCCGGTCGGGCGCGGCGGGCCAGGCTCGTCTCGTGCCACCCCGTGCGGGCCGACGTAGATTGCCCAGTCCAGGTCGAGATCCTCCCGCAGGACGGGGACGAGGACCCGAATCCCCTCGGATCTGAGCCGGTCCAGAAACTCAGCGGTGGACGGCTCCGTGCCGAAGGAAAGGTATGCGGCCACGCATCGGGCGGTGCCGAGGTCCTCGAGGTCGAGCAGAAGGCGGGTCATGCGCAAGCCGGCGCGTTGATGCTCGGCCGGACCGAGCGCACGGCGCGCGGCGAGGACCTGTGCGCGCACCTGCGCCTTGGTCGCGTGGGCCGTTGCTGACACGGTAAGAGCATCCCAGCCACCCCCGGCGGCAGAGAGGACGGGAAAGAGATGAGCCTGCGCACGCGCCTGTGGCTCGTCCTCGGCGCGCTGTTCCTCGTCCCGCTGGTCGTGGGCGCGCTGGTGATCGTGGCCCTCGTGCCGGACGCGCGGTCAGGCCGGGTCGAGGAGTCGGTGCGGGCCGCCGCGACCGCCGTGAGCGCGCAGCTCGCCGGCGAGTGCCGCTCGCTGGGCCTGGCCGCCCGCACGCCGGCGGTCGAGGCTCTCGTCTCCAGCCCGGACGAGGCCGTTGCGGTCGTGGTCGAGGGCGGGTACGCCGACTACGCCGCGCTCCTCGCGGCCGACGGCACCGTGGTCGCGCAGGCCGGCCGGACGCCCCGTGGGGCCGGACCGAGCGCCGACCTGCCCAGCTGCAGCCGCGACCGGACCGCCTCACCGGCGGGCCTGGTCGCCGAGCGGGTCGAGGTCAGCGGCTCCCAGGACGCGACGACGACCGGGACGACGGCCGTGACGACCCGGACCGTGGACACCCGGTTCGTGCGCGACCTCCAGGCGCGCGCGAGCTCCGCCGGTGAGGTCCTGCTCCTCGACGGTGACGTGGTCGTGGCAGCGACCACCAGCCGCTCGACGGCGCGAGCCGTCTCCGACGCCG
>Ga0136635_10000192_pt1 | contig 15404 bp, 10 predicted proteins | sample AntDrymeUQ852106_2_FD_105495 | JGI IMG/M metagenome (GOLD analysis project Ga0136635, IMG submission 105495) | Polar desert sand microbial communities from Dry Valleys, Antarctica - metaG UQ85 (21.06) | ecosystem: Environmental > Terrestrial > Soil > Desert | place: Antarctica: Dry Valley... | reverse complement strand
GTCGAGGATGTCGTCGAGCAGCGCGTAGTCGGGCAGCGAGTCGGTGTCCAGCTGTCCGGGTCGCAGTTCCGCTGACGGAGGCTTGGAGATGATCTCCACGGGAATCGGAGGCGCCTCGCCGGCGCGCTCGGCGGTGTCGTTGCGCCACCTTGCGAGCTGCCACACCAGCGTCTTCGGCACGTCCTTGATTGGCGCGAAGCCGCCCACCGCGTCGCCGTACAGCGTCGAGTAGCCGACCGACAGCTCGCTCTTGTTGCCGGTCGCCAGCACCAGGTGCCCGTGCTGGTTGGACAGCGCCATCAAGACCACCCCGCGGCACCTCGCCTGCAGGTTCTCCTCGGCCAGTCCGGTCAGCGCCAGCCGGTCGGTGAACGCCGTCACCATGTCGTGGATCGGCACGACGTCGTACGAGATGCCGGTGCGCTCGGCGAGCTCGGCGGCGTCGGAGGCTGAGTGCTCGGTGGAGTACCTGCTGGGCATTGACACGGCATGCACCCGGCCCGCGCCGAGGGCGTCGGCCGCAAGCACGGCGGTCACCGCCGAGTCGATGCCGCCGGACAGCCCGAGGCACACGCTGTCGAAGCCGTTCTTGCGCACGTAGTCGCGCAGGCCGACGACGACCGCCTGCCACACCTCGGCCAGCTCGTCCAGTCGTGGCCCAACCGGCGACGGAGCGTCGGTCGTCGCGGGCTCGTACGCCGGCACCGGCTCCTCGGACAGCACGGTGCGGTTCAGGCGCAGGCCATTTGCCGCGGATGGGTGGTCAAGTTGCCGCGGATCGTCGGTGGCTGTGGCGAGGTCGAGGTCGACGACGAGCAGCTGCTCCACGAATTGCGCGGCCCGCGCGACGACGGCGCCGTCGGCGTCGACGACCAGCGAGTCGCCGTCGAAGACGAGCTCGTCCTGGCCGCCGACCAGGTTGACGTAGGCGAGCGGGCAGCCGGCCTCCTTCGCCCGGCGGGCGCAGAGCTCGAGGCGCACGTCGTCCTTCGCCCGCTCGTACGGGGAGCCGTTGATCACGAGCAGGAGACCGGCGTTGGCGGCCGCGGCCATCGCGGCCGGGCCGTCCTGCCACAGGTCCTCGCAGATCGCGAGCGCGACGTCGACGCCGTGCACGCGCAGCACCTCGATGGTGTCGCCGGGCACGAAGTAGCGCGCCTCGTCGAAGACGCCGTAGTTGGGCAGGTGGTGCTTCGCCTGCCGTGCTACCACCCGACCACGGTGCAGCACAGCCGCGGTGTTATGGGGCGAGCCCTTCGGCACCCCGAGCCGCTCGGTGGCAAGCTCCGCCCGGTCGAGGGTGCCGACAACGACCACCAGCTCGCCCAGGCCGTCCGTGTCGAGCCGGGCGGCCAGCTCGGCGGCCGTACGGCGGGCGGCCTCGACGTACGAGGAGCGCAGCGCGAGGTCCTCGACGGGATAGCCGGTCAGGACCAGCTCGGGAAAGGCGACCAGGTGGGCACCGGCTCGGGCGGCCAGCGCCGTGGTGTCGGCGACCAGCGCGGCGTTGCCGTCCAGGTCGCCGACTGTGGCGTTGACCTGGGCCAGGGCGACCCGCAGCTGGGGCACGGGTCAAGCGTAGGCGTCCTGCGCCCGTACCGGCACTGCCTGGGCACTGCCCCGTACCGGCACTGCCCGAGGGTTAGGCACGCTGCCCCAGGGTTACAACTCTCGGGCAGCGTGACTTTCACGGGGTACCGCGTGAAAAGGACACGGCGTCGCACGCTTGGCCTGCGGGATGGGTAGGTCAGCCGTTCGGCTACATATCGTGACTGATGCCTCACAATGAGCAACAAGGGGTCGTACCGTTGCAGCGCCGCCAGCCGCGCCCCAGCCGCAGGGACCCCTATGACCGCGCTCGACACTCCCGTCCAGGGTCGAACCATGCGCGCGGCCCGGCGCGAGGCGGAACGGGCGTCGGCCTTCGTGCTGCGCAGCGTCCGCCGTGCGCAGGCGGTCGCCGCGGCCAGCGCCGTCCTGGCCCTCGCGATCGGCGTCGCCGGCGTCGGGCTCGGGTTTGTCCCGCTGCTGCTCGGCTGGCCCGCCCTGGTCCTCGCCGCCGCGTACGGCTGGGCCTTCATGCACGCCCGTCGGGGCCCATCCACGCTGGAGCAGGGCGTGCAGATGCACGTCCTCGTCGAGCGCGACCTGCACGAGCACCTGGCAAAGGTGGCCGCCGAGATCGGCGTGCGGTGCCCGACCGAGGTGCGGCTGGTCCCCGAGTCGGAGATCTGGCTCGAGCTCGACCCGGACCGACCCGTCCTGTTCCTCGGCGCGCCTTTGATGTGGCACCTGGACCGGGACGAGTTCGACCGGCTGGTCGCCGGACCCCTGTCGCGGATGCGGGCGCTGCTGGACCCCGACGTACGTCCCGGGCTCCGGCTGGCGGCACGGCTGGACACCCGCCGGCTCATGGACGACACCACGCCGCTCGTCGGTTCGCTGATCCGGCGGTCCGGCCGGGCGCTGGAGACCCGCCGCCGCTCGCTGATGGACGCGATCAACCAGTGGGGCGACGGGTCGCTGCCGCGGGCGCTGCGGCCAACCCCGACCGACCGGGCACAGCTGCTCGCGCTGCGTGAGGTCGACGACCTCGAAAACGCGCGCCGGCGCGCGGCGACCCATGCCGGCGTCGGCATCCAGGCTCCGGCGGCAGCGGCGATGGCGACCCTCGCCGGCTGCATCCAGGCGGGGGTGCTGGGGACCGGTGCCAACCGGCCCATGCCCCGCCCGGCCTCGTCGTTGCTGGTCGACGCGACCGCCACCGACCGGCGCCTCGGCGACCGGACGGCCATGATCGACGGTCAGCCGGTGCCGCTGCTGGAACCCGCTGACACGCCGCGCCGGGTGGCGCTGCCGCACTGGCGCGAGGAGCGGGACGCCGGGCTGCCGGTGCTCGTCCACCTGACCGGGCGCTGGCCGCGGACGCTGTCCGAGCTGTTCGACGTACTGGCACCAGGCGCGGTGCAGCACTCCCTCGGCGTCGCATCATTCGACCGCGTACCGATGATGGGCGCCCTGCTGACCCGGCTGCCGATCCCGCCGGTCGATGCAGAAGAGCTGTCCACGAACCGCGACGACGAGGCGGAGAACGGCCAGCGGCTCGACGCGGTCGTGCAGCTCATGACCGCCGCCGTCCAGGTTGCCGCCGTCGAGCAGCGTCGGCTGACCCTGTGGTGGGACGACGCCTGGGGCGCTCAGCTGCGGGACAAGAGCGGCGAGGTCGTGCCGGTCGAGGCGTTCGTGGGCGACGCCGTCGCCCGGCGCAACCCTCGCGCGCTGCTGGCCTGGCTGGACGAGGTGGGCATCGACGCCAAGGTCGCGTGGGAGGAGTCGGGGCCACCTCCTGACGGCCTGGACGAGCTGCCGATCGCCGCCTTCGCGGCGGCGGAAGCCGGCCCGCGGCTGAGTGGGATAGACGTGGTGATCCTCGACGGCTGGCTGCTCGGCTACCCGCACCCGACCCGCAAGTGGCTGCAGGACCTGACCGCGCGATACCGCCCCGGCGAGTCCAGGGCGGACGAGCTGGTCGCGCTTGCCCGCACCCACCGCAACCAGCTCGTGGACGTTGCCGACCCCGCCGCTTCGGTTCGGCTGGCCGACGTGACGGCCGCACACCTGGACGGCAGCACGTACGGGCCGGGGTGGAGCCTGCGGCTGGACCTGCCCGACCGGCGGCTCGAGTTCACCGGCCGGGAACGCGCGGCGGTGATGGGAGCAGCCCTCGAGCCGATCCTGGGCGACCGGCTGACCCGCACCGGGACCGCCCGCGCCGACGCACCGGCGCGGTCCTGGTCGGCGTGGCTGTGGCGGCTGGCCACCCAGTCGTGCCTGGTCGCGGCCCTCGTCTTCGCCGCCGCTGTGCTCGTCGGCGTTGCCGACACGCCCTGGCTGCCGGGCGCCGGAGTCATGCAGCACGCGCTGTCGGTGCTGGTGCTCGGCACCGTGCCTGCGCTGCTCTGCCGGCTAGCCCAGGACCGGGCGGACCGAAACCTGCGCCGAGGCGGGGCGCTGCCGCCGGTGGAGATTTCCACGGAGGTCGACGACACCGCCGATCTCGTGCCGGCGCGACCGGTCCCGCAGCCGTCGTAACCCGAGGTCCGTCCCAGTCACCGCACGGGCGTCCGCCCGGGTAGCTCGCCGATCGGCCAGACTGTCCGCATGGGCAAGCAGGAGGACTTCGTGCTGCGGGCGCTCGAGGAGCGCGACGTGCGGTTCGTACGGCTGTGGTTCACCGACGTGCAGGGCTTCCTCAAGTCGGTCGCGGTCGCGCCGGCCGAGCTCGAGAACGCGTTCGACGAGGGCATCGGCTTCGACGGGTCGGCGATCGAGGGCTTCGCCCGGGTCTACGAGGCGGACATGCTGGCAAAGCCGGACCCGACCACGTTCCAGATCCTGCCCTGGCGTGGCGATGACGGCCCGGCAACCGCGCGGATGTTCTGCGACATCCTGCTGCCGGACGGCGGGGTGTCGTACGCCGACCCGAGGCACGTGCTGAAGCGGGCGCTGTCGCGCGCCGGCGACCTCGGCTTCACCTTCTACACCCACCCGGAGATCGAATTCTTCCTGTTCAAGGGAGCCCCGGAGCCAGGCAGCGTGCCGGTGCCGGTCGACAACTCCGGGTTCTTCGACCACACGGCACACGGTGGCGGGCAAGACTTCCGCCGCGAGGTGATCACGATGCTGGAGTCGATGGGGATCTCGGTCGAGTTCAGCCATCACGAGGTCGCCCCGGGTCAGCAGGAGATCGACCTGCGCTACGCCGACGCGCTGTCCACCGCGGACAACATCATGACGTTCCGGGTCGTCGTCCGCGAGGTCGCGCTGAGCCAGGGCATCTATGCCTCGTTCATGCCGAAGCCGTTCACCGACCACCCCGGGTCCGGCATGCACACTCACCTGTCCTTGTTCGAGGGTGAGCGGAACGCGTTCTTCGAGGCCGGCGCGGAGTACCAGCTGTCCAAGACCGGCCGGTCGTTCATCGCCGGGCTGCTGCAGCACTCGGCCGAGCTCACCGCGGTCACCAACCAGTGGGTCAACTCGTACAAGCGGATCCTCGGCGGCGGCGAGGCGCCGTCGTACGTCTGCTGGGGGCACAACAACCGGTCGGCTCTCGTACGGGTGCCGCGTTACAAACCGCAGAAGGGCCAGTCGACGCGGGCGGAGGTGCGCTCGATCGACTCGGCGTGCAACCCCTACCTCGCGTACGCGCTCTTGCTCGCGGCGGGGCTGAAGGGGATCGAGGAGGGCTACGAGCTGCCGGCGGAGGCGGAGGACGACGTCTGGTCGCTGACCGACGGCGAGCGGCACGCGCTCGGCATCGAGCCGCTGCCACACACCCTGGACGAGGCGATCCGGGTGATGGAGGAGAGCGAGCTGGTGGCCGAGACGCTGGGCGAGCACGTCTTCGACTTCTTCCTGCGGAACAAGCGGGCCGAGTGGCGCACGTACCGGCGCCAGGTCAGCCAGTTCGAGCGGGACCAGCTGCTACCGCTCCTCTGACCGGCGCGATCAGTTAGCCGGTCCACACGCCCGTAACGGGGCGCAGCGTTCCTTCCCGAGGCGTCGACGCCCCGCAAGGGAACCACCAGCCCCGTTACGGGGCTTGTGGCCGCGGGCTCCCCGACGTGGTGTGGGCGGCCCACGTGCCGCGGGCGGATAGCCTCGTACCGTGCGGGAGGCGGAGCAGGGCGCGGGTCGAGACACCGGATCGGTGCTGGTCGTGCAGCATGAGGACGAGGCCCCGCCGGCGTGGTTCGGCGAGTGGCTGACCGAGGCCGGCCTGCGGCTGGACGTGCGGCACCCGTACGCCGGCGACGAGCTCCCTCGCACGCTCGACGGCAGCGCTGGCCTGCTCGTGCTCGGCGGCGAGATGGGCGCGTACGACGACCCGGCCCACCCGTGGCTGCGGGCAACCAAACGGCTGCTCCGCGACGCCGTCGACACCCGCGTGCCGACACTCGGCATCTGCCTGGGCCACCAGCTGCTCGCCGTCGCAACCGGCGGCCGGGTCGAGCCGCACCCGACCGGTCGCCAGCGCGGTCTCTATCCGATGGACTGGACCGACGCGGCGGCCGACGACGCACTGTTTGGCCCGCTGGTGCGCGCCGGCGGGTACGAGGAGCCGGTGGCCGTGCAGTGGAACGTTGACGTCGTCGCCGAGCTCCCGGCCGGCGCGCAGGCACTCGCCCGTTCGACCGACGGCGTCCTGCAGGCGATGCGGGTCGGCGACTCCGCATGGGGGATCCAGGCGCACCCGGAGGCGGGGGTCAGCGTGGTCGGTACCTGGTCGCTCGACGCGAGCGACCAGCCGTTGGTCGCCGCCCTCGGGCCGGCCGAGCCTCGGCTGCGCGCCTGCTGGCGACCGCTCGCCGAGGGCTTCGCGGACCGCTGCGGCGCTCGTGCTCCGGTGCCGACCGCCGACCGCACATGACGACCACCCGGTCCGGCGGCGGACCGGGCCGGCTGGTCCGGATCGGCCTGGACGACCAGGCCACCACGCGGCACCTCGACACCCTGGCGCTCGCCGATGTCGTACGGGACAAGGTGCTCGAGCAGGTGGCGGCCGCCGCCGACCCGGACGCCGCGCTGGCCGGTGTCGCCGGCCTGGTCGAAAAGGCGATAGACGCCGACGCCCTGCGGTCCGAGCTCGGTCGCGACGAGCTGCTGCGGACGCGGCTGACCGCCGTCTGCGGGGCCAGCCTGGCGCTGGCCGAGCACCTGCGCCGGCGACCCGAGCACTGGCACGACCTGCGCGCCGCCGCCGCCCCCCTCCCGTCGCTGCATGACGACGACGCCGCAGCCGCCGGCCCGGACGAGCTCCGGGTGGCCTACCGGCGCCGGTTGCTGCGGATCGCCGCTGACGACCTCACCGCTGCAACCGGCTTCGACGAGGTCGTCGGAGCCCTGTCGGCGCTCGCCGACGCAACGCTCGAGGTGGCACTGCGCCAGGCCAGGACTCAGCTGCCTGAGCAGGCGGCGCGATGCCGGCTGGCGGTGATCGCGCTGGGCAAGTGCGGCGGCCGGGAGCTCAACTACATCAGCGACGTCGACGTCGTCTTCGTGCACGAGGCCACCGACGGCACCGCCGTCGACGACGCCGTACGGGCGGCCAACCAGCTCGCCGCGGCGCTGATCCGGGTCTGCTCGGACCACACCACTGAGGGGACGATCTGGCCGGTGGACGCCGCGCTGCGTCCCGAGGGCAGGTCCGGCCCGCTGAGCCGTACGCTCGAGAGCCACCTCGGTTACTACGAGAGCTGGGCGAGCAGCTGGGAGTTCCAAGCGCTGCTCAAGGCCCGCCCCGCAGCCGGTGACTCCGATCTCGGCCGCCGGTACGCCGCGGCCGTCGAGGAGCTGGTCTGGCGCGCGGGGGAGCGGGAGGGCTTCGTCGCCGAGGTGCGGCAGATGCGGCGCCGGGTGGTGGCCCAGATCCCGGTCGGCGACGTTGACCGCGCGATCAAGCTCGGCCCGGGCGGGCTGCGCGACGTGGAGTTCGCGGTCCAGCTGCTGCAGCTCGTCCACGGGCGCGGCGACCCCGCGCTCCGCGAGCGGAGCACGATCGCAGCGTTGGCCGCGCTCACCGATGGCGGCTACGTGGGTCGTGCCGACGGTCGCGGCCTCGCGGAGTCGTACCGGTTCCTGCGGACCATGGAGCACCGGTTGCAGCTGTGGCGGCTGCGCCGCACACAGCTGGTCCCGGACGACGACGAGGTGCTGCGGCGGCTCGGCCGCAGCATCGGGCACCAGACCGAGCCGGTCGAGCAGGTCCGCGCCCAGTGGCAGGATTGCGGCCGGGAAGTGCGACGCCTGCACGAGAAGCTGTTCTTCCGGCCGCTGCTCGAAGCCGTGGCCGCGCTGCCGGCGAGCGACCTGCGGCTGAGCGAGGACTCCGCGCGGGACCGGTTGACAGCGCTCGGCTACCAGGACCCGCGCGGGGCACTAACCCATCTCGAGGCGCTGACCAGCGGTCTGTCGCGGCGAGCCGCGATCCAGCGCCAGCTGCTGCCGGCCATGCTCGGCTGGTTCGCCGACGGGCCGGACCCGGACGCGGCGCTGCTGGCCTTCCGCCGGGTGTCGGACCGGCTGGGCACCACGCACTGGTACCTGGCGCGGTTGCGGGACGAGGGTGCGACGGCCGAGCGGCTGGCCCGGCTGCTGTGCGGCAGCCGCTTTGCCACCGACCTGCTGCTGGGTGCGCCGGAGTCGGTTGCCCTGCTCGGCACCGATGACGATCTGCAGCCGCGGTCCCAGCAGCTGCTGCTCGACGAGATGACAGCGGCCGCACACCGACACTCCGACCCCGATGCCCACGCCGACGCGGTACGGGCGATGCGGCATCGCGAGCTCTGTCGGCTCGCGGTTGGCGACGCACTCGGCCTCCTCGACGTGGACCGGGTCGGCGCTGCTCTCACCGACGTGGCGATCGCCACCCTGACCGGAGCCCTGGACGTGGCGTCGCAGACGGTCGCAGCCGACCGCGGTGAGCCGCTGCCGGTGCGGATGGCGATCGTGTCGATGGGCCGGCTGGGCGGGCACGAGATGGGCTTCGCCAGTGACGCCGACGTGCTGTTCGTGCATGTCCCGGTGGCCGGCACCGAGGAGCGCCAGGCAACTGAGGCCGCGCACGCCGTCGCCGCCGAGCTGCGCCGGATCCTCGCGCAGCCGGGAGCGGCGCCGGCGCTCGACATTGACGCCGGGCTGCGCCCCGAGGGCCGTCAGGGGCCGCTGGTGCGGAGCCTGTCCTCGTATGCCGCCTACTACGCCCGCTGGTCGCAGCCGTGGGAGGCGCAGGCGCTGCTGCGCGCCGAGGCGGTGATCGGCGACCTGGAGATCTGCGAGCGGTTCCGGGCGCTGGTCGACCCGCTGCGCTGGCCGGCGCGGGGGCTCGACCAGTTGGCGGAGACCGAGATCCGCCGGATCAAGGCGCGGGTCGACGCCGAGCGGCTGCCCCGTGGGGCCGACCCGGCAGCACACCTCAAGCTCGGTCCCGGCGGGCTGGCCGACGTGGAGTGGACGGTCCAGCTGCTGCAGCTGCGGCACGCCGCTCGGGTCGAGGGGTTGCGCACCACGCGGACCGTGGAGGCACTGGAGGCGGCGGTTGCCGCGGAGATCTTGGAGCGCGGCGACGCCGACGACCTGCTCGCGGCCTGGCGGCTGGCGCAGCGACTGCGCAACGCAGTGCTTCAGGTGCGGGCGCGGCCGTCGGACTCGTTGCCGCGCGACCTGCGCGACCGGGCCGGTGTCGCGTACCTGCTCGGTCTCGACGTGCACGACAGCGGGCGGGTGAGCGAGGACTGGCGCCGCGCGGCGCGGCGCTCGCGGTTGGTCGTGGAGCGGCTGTTCTGGCGCTGACCGCGAGCGCGAGGCTCAGGCCGGGGTCAGACCGCGATCGCGGCGGGCTCGGCGAGAGCGGCCCGCTCCGAGGTGGTCAGCCCACCCCAGACCCCGTACGGCTCCTTGACCTTGAGCGCGTGCCGTAGGCACTGCTCGATGACGGGGCAGCGGGCGCAGAGCTGCTTGGCCGCGCTCTCGCGCGCGTACCGGCGCGGGCCGCGTTCGGCCTCCGGCGAGAAGAACAGCGTCGGGTCGGCGCTGCGACATGCCCCGTCGTACTGCCACTCGTACACGTCCATCAGCGGCATCGGAAGTCGCGAGATGTTGGCCATTGAGCGGAGATCCCTCCCACGGTGCAAACCGGGCAAAGTTACGCATAATTGCCTGCGCGCACGGCGGGGGGCTGGGCCGTGCGGTAACCATACCTGTTCCCCGCAGGCGGGACGGTCAAACATTCAGCGGGCGGGCGGCCTGGCCGAGCGCGGTCGGTGCGCGCCCGATCGCCACCTGGCTGACCCCCAGGTAGTCGGTCCGGAAGCCCGCCTCGCAGTACGCGAGGTAGAACTCCCACATCCGCCGGAACGTCTGGTCGAAGCCGTGCGCGGAGATCTCGTGCCAGGCCGCGTCGAAGCGGACCCGCCACTGCCGCAGGGTCTCCGCGTAGTGCCGACCGAGGTCGCGACGCTCGAGCAGCCGCAGCCCGGTGTGGTTTACGAGCGTCTTCTCGATCGCGTGCATCGACGGGATCAGCCCGCCGGGGAAGATGTACTTGTGCACCCACCCGTACGAGCGGCGGGTGGCCAGCATCCGGTCGTGGGCCATCGTGATCGACTGCAGCCCGATCCGGCCGCCGGGCGCGAGCAGCCGGTCCAGGGTGGAGAAGTACGTCGGCCAGAAGCGCTCGCCGACGGCCTCGACCATCTCGACGCTCACGATCGCGTCGTAGCAGCCGTCGACGTGCCGGTAGTCCTGCAGCCGCACGTCGACCCGGTCGGACAGGCCGGCCGCGGCGATCCGCGCCTGGGCGAGCTGGCGCTGCTCGGCCGAGATCGTCACGCTGGTCACGTTGGCGCCGCGCACAGCAGCACGGACCGCGAGCGCGCCCCAGCCGGTGCCGATCTCGAGCAGCCGGCTGCCGGTGCGCACCCGGGCGTAGTCGAGGATCCCGTCGATCTTGCGCACCTGCGCCCGGGTGAGGTCCCGGTCCGGTGCGGCGCCGTTGCCGGTCTCGTCGCCGAACCACGCCGACGAGTACGTCATCGTGTCGTCGAGGAAGTGCCGGAACAGGTCGTTGGACAGGTCGTAGTGCCGGGCGATGTTGCTTGCCGCGCCAGGGACGGTGTTCTCCTCGTGGGCAGGCAGCCGCGCATCGACGATGCCGCGCAGCCGCTGGAGCGGCTTGGGCACGAGCTCGGTCAGCCGGGCGGCGAACGGGGTGAGCAGGTCGGCCAGGTCGGTGCCCGGCGCGGTGTCCCAGTCGCCGGCCATGTAGCCCTCGCCGAACCCGATTCGCAGGTCCGCGCCTAACCGGGCGAACACGGTATCGGGGCGGAGCAGGTCCATCGTGGGCGCGCCCGGGCCACCCGCGCCCCAGTGGCTGCCGTCGGGAAACCGCATCCGCACCGGCAGCCGGCGCACCGCGCGCGCGGCGATCCGGCGCGCGACCAGCGCGGCCACGCCCGGCCGCGGCGGACTCGCCACCGCGGGCCATTGGGTCGCGACGGTCATCGGACGCCCTCCTGGTGTCGGTGTGGCACACGCTGCACCACCGGCAGCCGGCGCAGCCAGAGCCATACGCCATGCAGCCGGATCAGCAGGCTGACCCGCTGGGTCATGAACGGGCGGCGCACCAGCAGCGACAGCAGCCGGGCAGAGGTGGCCGGCCGGGGCAGCCCGGAGAAGCCGGCGCTGAACACCGGCCGGGTATCCCCGGTCGCGCCCTGCCGCAGCCGTATGGTCGTGGCGACCATCTCGTCGCTGAGCATGAACCGCAGGTCGTAGCGGCCGTCGACGGCGAAGAACGGTGACACGTAGAACGCCTTGTCGGTGCTGGCCCGGCCGCTGGCGTCGACGTCGACCAGGTACGCGTGCCGCTCGCCGTACGTGTTGTGCACCTCGGCCACCACGCAGCGCACGCCGCCGTTGTCGCCGAGGCACCAGAAGACGCTGAGCGGGTCGAAGACGTGCCCGAGCACGCGCGCGTTGGCCAGCATGAGGATCCGCCCGCCGGAGACGTCGACGCCGCGCAGCGCGCAGAACCGCTCGACGTTGGCGCGGATCGTTCGGTCGGGTTCGCCAAGATGGTCAGCGGCGCGGAACGTTGCGAACGGGCGCAGCCACGGTGGCAGCCGCGGCGGGTCGTCGACGTCGATCAGCCACTGGTACACGCGGTAGCGGAACCGGTGTCGCACCGGGTGCCGGCGGTCGTGCACGACCGTTCCGTCAACCAGGGCGGGGAGCGCAGGCAGCGAGCCGATCACCAGCGTGCTCCCAACCTGCGGGCCGCGGCGACGCCGGCCCGGCAGCCGTCCTCGTGGAAGCCCCACCCGTGGTGCGCCCCGGCGAAGGCAGTCCGGTCGGTGGCCAGGTCGTCGAGCTGGCCCTGGGCGGCCACCGCGGCAGTGTCGTAGACGGGGTGCGTGTACTCCATCCGTGCCAGCACGCGAGTCGGGTCGACTCGGTCGTCGTTGACGCTGACGACGAAGGTGTCCGCCGCGCTATCCAGCCCCTGCAGCCGGTTCATCCAGTACGCCACCCGCGCGCGCCCCGGCCGCTCGCCACAGTCGGTGCGCCGGAAGTTCCACGACGCCCGTGCCCGCGCTGTCCTCGGCAGCACGGCTGGGTCGGTGTGCAGCACCACCTGGTTGCGCGAGTAGGTGAACGCGCCGAGGACTCGGCGCTCGTTCTCGGTCGGGTCGGTGAGCAACTCCAGCGCCTCGTCTGCGTGGGTGGCTACCACGACGTGGTCGACGACGTGCAGGTTGTCCGCGGCGTCGCGCACCTCGACCCCGTCCGGCTTGCGGGTGACGTCGCGGACCGGTGTCCCCGGCCGAACGTCGCCGATCGCGTCGGCTACGGCGCGCACGTACGTCTGCGAACCGCCGACCACCGTGTACCACTGCGGAGCGTCCCGCAGGGTTAGGAAACCGTGCTGGTCGAGGAAACGGAACAGGTAGCGGGCCGGGTAGCCGAGCGCGTCAGTGTGGCCGCTAGACCACACGCACGAGACCACCGGGACGGCGTAGTGCTGGACGAAGTAGGCGTCGAACCCGTGTCGCGCGAGGAAGTCTCCGTACGTTGGTTCCTCGTCATCGGCGGCGAGCAGGTCGCTGGCCAGCCGTTGGAACCGGCGCACCTGGTTGAGCAGGCGCAGGAAGCGGCGGTCGGCGAGTCGGCGCGGCTGCGCCAGCACCCCGCCGACACCACGCCCGCCGGCATACTCCAGGCCGCAGCCGTCGCAGCCGATGCTCATGCTCATCTCGGTCGGGCGCACCGGTACGCCGAGCTCGCCGAACAGCCTGCGCAGCAGCGGGTAGGTCCGGTCGTTGTGCACGATGAAGCCGGTGTCGACGCCGAACCGGCGACCGGTCCGGTCGGCGACGTCGTGGGTGTGCGCATGGCCGCCGAGCCGGTCGGCGCGCTCGAACATCGTGACGTCGTGGCTGCGGCGGAGCAGGTAGGCGGCGGTGAGTCCGGCCACGCCAGAGCCCACCACGGCCACCCGGGGCCTCGGGACGTCGCTCACACCTGACTCCTCGCCGATCGGGCTCGGGTGTCCCAGGGGTTCGGCGCCACCATTCTGAGGGATGGCTCGCTAAGCCGTTGAGTGGCGCGTTGGCGGGCCGGAACCCGCGGTTTCAGGCCCTCATCGCGCCACTCGACGGGGCTGACGCCCGGCGGTGTGCTGCCTGCCGGTACCGGTTCAATCGAGCGGTGAGACGTGACCGGCCGCTCGCCGTGACCGTGGCCACCCTGGCCTCGCGCGACCAACGATCCGTCCGCCGCGGATCGTGGGGCAGGCCCAGGGCGGTCTCGGCGTCCCGGACGATCTGCCCGGGATGGTGCTCGATCTCGGGGCTGGTGTAGCCCCAGCGGTCCAGCCCCATGCGCCGCATCTCCTTCTCCCGGCGGAGGTCGTCCCGGTGCCGGGCGCGGCGCCGGTGGTCCTCGCCGTCGTACTCGGGGACGCGGTTGGTGCCAAGGACCCGCAAGTCGACCCGCGCCACCAGGAACCCGAGCGCGGTCCTGATCTCTTGTTGCGGCTCCACGCGAATCCCGGCGAGCTCGTGGACGAGACGGAGCATCGTCTCCCACCAGGACTCGCTGCGGACGTCTGCAAGTGCAGCCGCTCGGCACAGCGTGCGCAGCCCACGCATCCGCGGCGGCGCGGCGGCGACAACTTCGGCAGGCTCCACGCCACCCCGCTGCCACGCCGACTCCAAGATCGGCACCAGGTCCAACAACGAGAGATCGCCGGCCAGCTCGTGCACCGTGTCGACCTCGGCGACCAGGCGGACGCCGTTGACGCACTCCGTACGGGTGCGCGGGCTTCGGCGGACGTAAACACCTAGACGCTGGACATGAGTACTGCCCACCGTCGTGGCGAACAGTGGCGGTGGTTCGAGCAGCTGGGGCAGCCACCAGCCGCGGAGTGCAGCACCGGTGAGGTGGCCCGCGGCGCTGTCCGCGGGAAGCACGCGGGACATCGCCGCCCAATGCTTCCGCCCGGACGGCGTCCAGCCCTTCGGGCGGTGGAGACCACGAGTGAGCAACGACCAGCTCGGGCCGCGCAGGACGTCGCGGCTCAGTCCGAGTGCGCGGGCCTCCCGGACGAGTACCGGGTCGACTGGTTCGCCCATGCTGCCAACCTGGTTGTGCAGCGCCGGATGTGGCCGGGGAGGACGGGACTTCTGTGGACAGCCAGCCCCGCCCCCGTTGAGTGGCGCGATGAGGGGCTGAAACTGCGGCCTCGAGCCCCTGAACGCGCCACTCGACGAGGGCGGGGCTCGGCGGGAGTCAGCGGAGAATCAGGTGGGGACGCGGGGGCCGGCGGGTGCGTCGGCCGCGACGTCGGAAACCAGGTCGCCGAGGTCGGCCAGGCGCTCGGGCAGCTCGGCGGCCAGCACGTGCTCCAGCGCACTGGCGTCCTCGACCTCGTCCCACGTACGCGGGGTCGCCACCCACGGTCGGGCCCGGCCGCGCAGCGAGTACGGCGCGATCGTCGTCTTGGCGGAGTCGTTCTGGCTCCAGTCGAGGAACACCTTTCCGCTGCGCAGTCTCTTCTCCATCCGCGACACGATCAGCCGGCGGTGGTCGGCCTCGAGCTCGCGGGCGACCTCTCGTACGTAGCGGCGGACCGTGTCCGCGGCTTGGTCGCCCGCCACCGTCGCGTACAGCTGCATGCCCTTGCTGCCGCTGGTGACCGGGACTGTGGTGAAGCCGTCCTCGGCGAGCCGGTCGCGGACGAGCACCGCTGCCTCGCCGCACTCGGCCAGCCCGGCCGGCGGCCCCGGGTCGAGGTCGATGACCAGCCGGTCCGGCTGCCGTACGCCGCCACGGGGGCCGACCTGCCACTGCGGCACATGCAGCTCGAGCGCGGCCAGGTTGGCCAGCCAGACCAGCACGGCCAGCGAGTCCACGACCGGGTACGTCACCTGCTCTCGGGCCCGGGTGCTGCCGGGGGAGTCGAGCTCGACGCTGCGCACCCACGACGGGGTGCCCTGCGGGACGTTCTTCTCGAAGAACGCGCCCCGATCGGCCGCAACGCCGTCCGGCCAGCGCTTGCGGGTCGCGGGCCGGCCAGCCAGCTGGGGGAGGAGCGACTCGGAGACCGCGACGTAATGGGTGATGACGTCGTGCTTGGTGAACCGGTCGTCCGGGTAGAGCACCTTGGTCAGGTTGGACAGCTTGAGCCGTCTACCCTCGACCTCGACAGTGTCGGAGCCAGACACGCGTGTGCCTCCTGGGGCTGAAGTGATGGCGGACGGGTCCTCAACCCGTCATGCTGCCCTCTTGGGGTCCGGCGTGCGCGCCCGACCAACGCCGGATGTGGAGGGAACTGTGCGGTC
>Ga0136635_10000191_pt1 | contig 15419 bp, 14 predicted proteins | sample AntDrymeUQ852106_2_FD_105495 | JGI IMG/M metagenome (GOLD analysis project Ga0136635, IMG submission 105495) | Polar desert sand microbial communities from Dry Valleys, Antarctica - metaG UQ85 (21.06) | ecosystem: Environmental > Terrestrial > Soil > Desert | place: Antarctica: Dry Valley... | reverse complement strand
GGCCATCGACCTGGACCTCGTTATTAGCGACCATCACCACCCTGATGGCGAAAACCTGCCCCCCGCCTTTTCAGTCATCAATCCCAAGCAACACGGCGATCCATATCCAGATAAAGACCTAGCGGGAGTTGGCCTTGCCTACAAGATCGCGGAGGCGCTGTTTACTATCCAGCCTTCATCCAACGGTTTTCAACTTAGCGATCTTCTTGATCTGGTTGCGCTGGGGACAGTTGCTGACCTTGCACCTCTTGTGGGCGAAAACAGAGTGCTCGTTCGCAGGGGTCTCAGGCAAATTCGCGCAACCAAGCGGCAGGGACTTTTCTCATTAGCGGGCGTCGCGGAGATGAAAATAGAGAAGGTCACTGCGGGCAATATTGGCTTTATTCTCGGCCCGCGCTTGAATGCTTCCGGCAGACTTGAATCAGCACTGGCCTCATTTGAATTGCTCACAACAACCGACTTTATGCGCGCAGGTCAGCTCGCACAACAACTCGATACGCAAAATCGTCAGAGGCAGGGAATAACACGTACCATACAGGCACAAGCCGAAGCGATCGCCATGAGCGAAGACCCTGAAGCGTTTCTCCTCTTCGCCGCGCACGAAGAGTTCAATCCAGGCGTGGTGGGGCTGGCGGCATCACGATTAACGGAACTGTATTATCGTCCGGCGATTGTCGCGGCGAAAAATACAGAAGAGACGCGCGGCTCATGCCGTTCCATCCCTGAATTCCACATTACCGACGCGCTCGATCAATGCAAGGACCTGCTTGTCCGTCACGGCGGACATGCAGCCGCGGCAGGGTTTACTGTTAAGAATGAAAACCTGCCAGAGCTGGTAACGCGCTTGAAAGCCATCGCAAAGGATCAACTTGGTGAGAAGGACCTGCGACACACTCTTTCGGCAGATATGGAAGTGTCGCTTTCGGATTTGAACCAAGATGTGTTGAAACATCTCAACTATCTGGAGCCAACCGGTTATGGCAATCCTGATGCGGTCTTCGTGTCTCGGAATGTAAAAGTGAAGACTTCGCGTACGGTCGGTGCGGAAGGCAGGCACTTGAAGTTGACGCTTGAAGATGATCACGGCTCGGTGTTTGATTGCATAGGCTTCCGTATGGGAAATCTCAAGACCACATTGCCTGCGCGTGTGGATGTTTTGTATCGCTTCGAAGCAAATGAATACAATGGAAGGTCTTCTTTACAATTGAACTTGAAGGATGTAAAAGCGACAGGAATACCGGATTGATCCTGCTCCGATTGCTTAGGGTATAACGTAAACAACAGGGCTGTCCAAAAGGACAGCCCTGTTGTTATCTGGCATTCAACTCTTCTTCACGTTCGGGAATTGTAAACCTGTTGATGGTTGTGTAATCAACAAGCCAGTTCAGATTTCTATTCATCCACACCGTGAATGACCAGGCCCAGGGCAGGATCCACATCGCTCGGGGACTGCGCACCAATTGCACGACAGCACGTCCGACGTCATCAGCGCTAAGAAGCAGGGATTTGGGAGTGGTCGCTTGAGTCTTGCGCTTAATAGCCGCGTGCTGACCAAATTCCGTCGTGACGCCACCGGGGTAGATCATGGAAACATCGATCCCCCAGGGTTTGACTTCGCGCCGCAAAGCCTCGGAGAATCCATGCACTGCGTGTTTGCAGGCCGCGTAGATGGTGTACGTGGGCGTGGCGACCAGCCCAGCCATGGAGCACATGTTGATAATATGACCTGAGCGTTGCTTCATCATCACAGGCAAAGCCTGGCGTGTGGTTTGTATGACCCCCAGCACATTCACATCAAATTGTGCTTGAATATCTTTCACTGGATCAAGTTTTTCCAGCCAGTCCAATCGTCCAAAGCCAGCATTATTGACCAGCACATCAATTCGTCCATATTTATCCAGGGTTTGGGTAATCAGGGATTGGATATCTTCAAGTTTGGAGAGATCGGCTTGTACAACCAGTGTTTCTGCCCCCGTGCCCATTGAATTGATTTCCTTTGCAAGTGCTTCGAGTCTATCCACGCGGCGGGCAGCCAACACCACTTTTGCTTCCTCACGCCCAAACTGGCGGGCAGTTGCTTCACCAATCCCGGACGAAGCGCCAGTGACAATAATAACTTTCCTTTTAATGTCCATGTGATCCTCCTGCCAATGATAATATGGAACGATAAGTTAATCTTACCGCAAAGTACTAGAGTTCATCCGGCTATCTTTAACAGAAGTGGGCTAAAAGTTTATCGCTTTCGGAGTCCGAAGCGCCCTTAAGGTCCCCAGCGTGGTTGGTAATCACAATAATCGTTATCCGTCAATCGGCGCAGGTCAGTCCCGTCCACGCGAATGATATAAATTTCGCATCCATGGTCATCGCCATATTTATCAAAATAAGCAGTGAAAACCACCCACTTGCCATCCGGTGAAAAGGATGGCCCCTGACTATTCCCCCCAGTTGGTGTCAATTGACGCGCGTTTGACCCATCTGCATTCATGATATAGATTTCACGATTCCAGGATGGCCCTGAATAGGTCACAATAGATTGTCCATCAGGTGACCAGTCACTGCGCCCGCGGATGGCAGGCAGGTTTGTCACCCTGTCCAGGCCTCTTCCATTTAGATTGACTGTAAATAACTGGACAAGCCCATCCTGATTGGATGCAAATAAAATCTGTTTTCCATCAGGAGACCAGGTGGGGTCCCATCCAAGTAGTTGCGGAATGTTTTCCGGGTTATCGCCGTTTCGATTCATAACCCAGATTTGGACTTGGTTCGTGCTTGGCATGCCGCCTGTGAATGTGATCCGCGTCCCATCCGGAGATACCTCCGCTGCGGTCAGTACGCCCAGCCTGTTTGTTAATTGAGTGACATCACCATCCACCAAAGTCATCTCATATAGCTCATGGACATTCGCTTCACGAAAGGCCGAGTAAATGACACTCTGTCCATCAGGTGATAAAGAGGCGTACCAGTGTTGGCGGTTGTTATCTGTAGTTAAGCGTCTCCGGCCTGAACCATCCGCATTCATAATGCAGACTTGATTAATCGCCTGCACTTTAAAGACCTGGCAGGTGAAGACGATATGGCCTGTTAGCTGGTCCGATGAAGATGGAAAGGGAATGGAAGTTTGCCCGGATGAAGTGGGTGAAGCCGGGGAAACGGGTGTGGAAAAATTGAAATCCGGAGTTGTTATCAGTTGGGTGGTCGCGGGAGATGAGAGTGAGGAGGGAGTGGATGCTTGCAGCGTGGCGAACAGGTCCGGGGTCGGAGCGGAGGCGGAACTGAGGAAGTTGCATCCAAGGATGAGAGTCACTGTGATGATCGTCCATAGCAGTTTGGCTTTATTCATGTTCCAGATCGATCGATTCAAGATAGAACTCCTCGCCTGACAGTACTTTTGCGCCTACACTCCCACAATTGGAACAAAGGATTTTGCCATTCTCCGGATGGTATTTTCGGAAACAGGACATACATTGCACTTCAGCAGCGATTATAAGGAAGTGAAGCTGTGCGCCTTCGGCAGGAGTACCTTTGCTGAGGTCGTTCCAGTGGCGCTGAATGGCATTTTGATCATATTCAGCAATTTCGCCAATGGCGAGACGAAGGTTTATTATGCGTGCTGCGTCATCTTCACGTGCATTGAGGATTGCCTTATTGAGAATGGCTTTCATTGCATGAAGTTCGCGCATTAATAGGGGGTTTAGCTGCTAAAGTCAATGAAAAGGATTGTGGGTATAAAAACATCCCTCAGGCCGGTCTATAAGCCGCATTCTGTCCATGACGCTATTGCGCCACTGGGCGATCATCTCTCTGGGCGGCGCGTCGCCGCGCCGCTCGATGCGACCTACCCGGGACTGGCTCTCTCATCACATGAGAGAGCACGTATGAAGACGAGCAGTCTCCCGCCATCCGCGGATGGCTTCGTCCCTACTTGGTCTTGCTCCCGGCGGGGGTTACCTGGCCATCCACATTACTGCAGATGCCGGTGGTCTTTTACACCACCTTTTCACCATCACCTCCTCACCCTTGAGAGATGAGGACGGCTGTCTGTTTCTGTGGCCCTTGTCCGGCAGGTTAGCTCCTCACGGAGGGTTCCCCGCCCCGGGTGCTATCCGACGCCGTGCTCTATGGAGTGCGGACTTTCCTCGGCCCCGACAACGCAGGACCGCGATCGCCCAACCGACCTGAGGCGACATTATGATACACGCAAGGGAGCAGAGCGTCAACAGTATTCGGGAATATTAAAACAATTTTCTTAAACTCCACTAATACTCTGAATACAACGTTGCAGATAGGTTATCAGCGATCGTACGGTTTTCTTATTGTGCATACGCCCCCGTCCAGGATACTTTTTGCCAAAGTGCTTTCAATTACTTACTCCCAAATGGGTAAAATACATTAAAATATAAGAAGAGAATATTAAAACCAGATATGATGGAGCTTCAGTGAGCAACTGGCCCGGAAAGTATGCAATTGGTCTGACTGGCAATATCGCGACCGGTAAAAGCGTTGTGCGCCGCATGTTGGAACACCTTGGCGCTTATACCATTGATGCCGACGCGCTTTCTCATCGTGTGATCGCGAAAGGTGCACCGGGTTACCAGCCCGTTATTAATACGTTTGGCACATGGGTTCTCAATCGAGATGGTCAGATCGACCGGGAAAAACTTGGCCGGCTTGTCTTTGCCGACGCTCAAGCTCTTAAGCAACTCGAAGACATCATTCATCCCTCTGTTCGCCAGGCCATAGATATTCTGGTCAGGCGTGCCAGCCAACCGATTGTTGTTATCGAGGCGATCAAACTCCTTGAATCCGGACTGCAGGACCTGTGTGATTCTATCTGGGTAACGGATGCGCCGCAGCATGTACAGATTGAGCGCCTCATACGCAAACGCGAGATGAGCCCGGAGACGGCTTTACAACGTGTCCATGCCCAATCTGCGCAGAAACAAAAGCTGGCAGCAGCAGACGTGATTATTACCAATACTGGATCATACGAAAACCTGTGGAAGCAGGTCAGCGAGGCGTGGAAGAGAGCATCGCCCTCACAGGAAACGGGTACCTTTCCAAAAGTTGCATCCAAAGCCGGCGAGTTTTCCGTCCAGCGCGGCCGCCCGCGCGATTCACACAAGATTGCGCAATTGATGACCCATTTGAGCAGAGGCAGGCGCACCATGGATGAAGAAAGGGTCATGGAGGCCTTTGGCGATAAAGCTTTCCTGCTGCTGCAAATGGACAACGAACTCGTTGGCATTGCCGGCTGGCAGGTAGAGAATCTGGTGGCGCGTACTACAGACTTATTTCTCGACCCAAAAGCTGCGGCAAATCAGGCCCTTCCGCTCATGATCGCGGAAATGGAACGCGCTTCCCGTGACTTGCAGTGTGAGGCATCGCTCATATTTCCTCCCATTGATCTGGTCGGATTCGATGCAGTATGGAAACAACTCGGCTATGAACGTCGATCTCCGGAGATGCTCGGCGTGCAGGCATGGACAGACGCCGCGAACGAATCCATGCCTGAGGGCTCGGCTCTCTTCTTCAAACAACTTCGTACGGACCGCGTGCTTCGCCCGATTTAGGTGTGCAATATAGTTGTAACAAGCTGAGTTCGTATATTGGCATATCATAAGGGCGGGAAGCGAGTTCAAACATCAACCATGAATGGTTATGAATGTACTCTAAGCACAGATTTAGTAAACCATACTATACTGATTAACGCGTTCACAAATGGCGAACTTCCTTAATAATATCCTCTTCCTATTTCAACGCCTTAACTGGATAAGCGTTCTCGACATTTTGCTTGTCACGCTTATTTTCTTCATATTGTTATATTCACTACGCGATACACAGGCAATGGTTTTGTTAAGAGGTGTGATTTTTCTTGTGGTCGCACTCGTGCTGCTTACAACTCTTGTAGAACTTCCCGCGTTCTCATGGCTGATCCAAAGTATATTACCCGCATTGCTTCTCGCCATACCTGTCATCTTCGCACCCGAGATCCGGCGTGCCCTTGAACGGCTTGGCCGCGCCGGAACGTTTCTGCCAGCCACAAATCACGCACCCATTTCAGGCCTGCAGAGGATGATCAGCGTGGTGGTCGAAGCCGCGGCGCGGCTTTCCGCCCGACAGCACGGGGCGTTGATCGTCATCCAAAGAATGGATAATCTCGAACAATATGTTGAGACTGGCGTGCAAATGAGAGCACAGGTCTCCCCTGAACTGCTTTTGCAGATCTTCTATCCAGATACCCCTCTGCACAACGGCGCAGTCATCATCGCAGATGAACATATTGTTGCTGCAGCCTGCGTCATGCCCCTCTCCGCAAGCGGTATACTTAACCGCACGCCCGAGCGGCAATTGGGACTCCGTCATCGCGCCGCCCTGGGTATTTCCGAAGTCAGTGACGCGGTATCCGTCGTCGTTTCCGAACAGAGCGGTTCCATATCCATCTCGCACGCAGGGCGTATGATCCGCCACATTGACCCGGAACGGCTTGAAAACATCCTGGCTGCGTTCTTCCGCCCTGACACAACCACACCACAACGCATATGGCTTCAACGCTTCTTCCCCTATCTCTTCCGCAAAGAGGATTAGCATGCGCTGGCTCGCTATAAACCTACGCTCATTCCTGCTCGCGCTTGTTCTTGGCTTCGCGGTCTGGATATCTGCTGTGACCGCCGCGAATCCCGACGAAACTCGCCCTCCTCTCACAGTTCCGCTTGAAATCATCGGGCAGGAATCCTCCCTGGTGATTACAAACGACATTCCCTCGAGCATTGAAGTATCTTTGCGCGCACCGCGTTCGGTCTGGGAGCAATTAACTAGTCAGGAAAATGCAGTACGCGCTATTCTCGATCTAACAACACTCAGCGCGGGTGATCATGAATTGCCAATCCAGATTCTAATATCTGTTCGGCCTGTGCAAATCGTTTTCGTGAATCCCACGATGGTTGACGTCAAACTGGAACCTCTTGCCATTCAAACGCTGCCTGTTAGGCTGTCACTCAGCGGCCAACCTGCAATCGGCTATCAGGCTGGCCAAGTGACCATCGAACCGACAGAGGTGATTATCTCTGGCCCGCAATCTATCGTGGATCGCGTGGCGCGGGCACGCGTGCTCATTAGTCTGGATGGTGTGGGGGAAAGCATAGAGCAGGCCATGGAGATCCAGATCGTCGATGAGCAGAATGTCTCAGTCGAGGGGATTACCATCAATCCCGAATCCGTGCGTGTAAGTATTCCTCTCAGCCAGCGAGGCGGATTCCGGGATGTGGCTGTCAAAGTTGTCGTGAGCGGACAAGTGGCAGCCGGCTATCGTCTTGAGAATATTTCAGTTTTTCCGCCTGTCATCACAATTTTCGCAGAAGAACCTGAGTTGGTCAGTGAGCTGCCGGGGGTTGTAGATACACAACCTCTTGAATTGCAGGACGCGAAGCAGGATATCACCACGCGGCTGGCTTTGAATCTGCCAGAAAATGTAACAATTGTTGGCACAGAAGGAGCGAAAACCGTCCAGGTTCAGGTGGCCATCTCACCGATTCAAACCAGTGTTACGCTTTTGAATCAACCGATCAATCTGATCGGACTTCCTGATGCCTTGGTCGCTCAGATCTCGCCACAGACTGTGGATGTCATCATCTCGGGCCCATTGCCTGTGCTCGAGGTATTGACTCCGCAGGATATAACTGTAACTGTTGATGTAACCGGGCTTGACGTAGGTACCCACAAACTGACTCCAAAATTGGAAACGGAAATGGAAAACGTGTTTGAAGAATCAATTTTGCCTGGCACTGTGGAAGTGATTTTATCCCTGCCTCCCACACCTACTCCTACTGTAACACCATTCCCATAATTCACCCACTGAAAGATTACTATGATCAAACCCATTGTTGCCTTGGTTGGCAGACCCAACGTAGGAAAAAGCACTCTGTTTAATCGTCTGGTCGGCGAACGTCTGGCAATTGTGGACGATACGCCCGGCACCACACGCGACCGCCTCTTCGCGGAAACCGAATGGAATGGGCGTGCATTTCATGTTGTAGATACCGGCGGAATTGATCCCACGCACGGTGGCAAGGCTCCCTTATCCATTGGCTCGGCCGATTTCATTGACGAGATCCGCACACAGGCAAAGGTCGCAATTGAGGAAGCGGATGCAGTTTTATTTGTCACAGATGGACAAACAGGGGTTACCTCCTCCGATCTCGAAGTGGCAGACATCCTGCGCCGCTCACAAAAAAAATTGGAGGCTGGGATATTCTGGCCTCCGATATTTGTCGTTGTGAACAAGGCCGAAGCAAAGGACAAGCGGGACGCGGCGCCTCAATTCTACGAGTTGGGGCTGGGTGAACCATATGCGGTTTCCGCCGTACACGGGACAGGGACAGGCGATCTGCTCGATGCGCTGGTAGCCGCTTTTCCCGAACAGGCCGCGCAGGAGGAAGACGATAGCATTAAGATCGCCATAGTCGGCAAACCCAACGCCGGCAAGTCCAGCCTGCTGAATAAGCTGGTCGGCGAAGAACGCGCCATTGTCAGTCCCATCCCCGGTACAACGCGCGACGCGACCGACACAAAAATTGACATGAACGGCTTGGAGGTCACGTTGATCGACACCGCGGGAATCCGCAAGCGCGGCAAGATCGAGCATGGCGTGGAGCAATATAGCGTCCTGCGTTCATTTAAAGCCATCGAACGGGCGGATGTTGCGTTGCTCATGATCGACGCAACCACAGGTATCACTGCGCAGGACGCTCACATCGCAGGCTTTATTCTCGATGAATGGAAATCGTGCGTGGTGATCGTCAACAAGTGGGATGCAGTGGAAAAAGACTCGTTCACTATGGAAGAATATACGCGCAAGATCCGTGCTGATCTTAATTTTATGGATTACGTCCCATTGTTATTTATCTCGGCAAAGACAGGCCAGCGCGTGGATCAGGTCATGCCCATGGCATTGCGTGTGCAGGAAGAACGATTGGCGCGCTTGAGCACATCCAAGCTCAACGAAGTTATCCACAAGGCACAGGACGCACACCCGCATCCTTCGCACGCAGGACGACAGTTGAAGATGTACTACGGCACCCAGGTCCGCTCCGACCCGCCGACGTTTATGATCTATGTCAATGAACCAAAATTGATGCACTTTACATATTTGCGCTATCTTGAAAATCAAATCCGCGCGGAGTATGGATTTTTGGGAACGCCGATCCGAATTGTGACAAAGGGAAGAAAAGAGAAATAGACCTAGACCTTTCAGCTAGCAGCGTACAGGCGTCAACATTTGCTGGTGGCAATATGACATCAACATGTCATGTTGAGCGCAGCGAAGCATCTCTACCACTGTAAACCACACCCTTTGCCAGCGCCCAGGGTGACATATCTCAAATAGATGTTTGGATGCAGCAAATCTACGATTACATCATCGGCTCTGGCTTCGGGGGAAGTGTCTCCGCGCTGAGTCTCACGGAAAAGGACTAATCCATCCTCGTTCTTGGAAAAGGCAAACGTTTCAATAATAAAGACTTTGCTAAAACCAACTGGAAGAGTAGGCGATGTCAAAAGTCCCTGCAAAAAGATTGAGAATTATAGTCAAACATGAATAATTTTGAACTACGTCCATACACTCCATCAGATGCGCAAGCTGTTGTGGATGTGATCAACGCTTCATCCATGCAAATCATAGGATTCCCTCGTGCTGTCGTAGATGCTGTTGGAAACGTTTGGTCTCATTACTTTATACCTTTCGCAAGCGAGAGAATTGTTGCAATCAATAGGAATAATGAAATCGCTGGTTATGCTTATTTCACCAGCGAAGATAACCATATCGCGGCGGTAACGAGAGGATCTGTTCATCCCGATCATTGGGGAAAAGGAATTGGCACAGCTTTAGTTGAATGGGCCGAAGAACAAGCGAAAGCTTCATCTTTGAAAGCGCCGAAAGGCATTAGGACAGTTTTGCAGACCAGTCTGTTCGAAGTAGAACATGATGCAATCAAACTTTTCAACGACCATGGTTTCTCGCCAGTCCGCGAGTGGCTGCATTTGGTTCTTGAGATGGATCAACAGCCAGTTGTCCCGGCTCTTCCCACCAATCTAAATCTTCGCCAAATGGATTTGGACAATGACTGGGATATTGTCGGCTCGGCAATGGATGAAGCTTATGCAGATCACTGGGGAGCCATACCCCCAAATTCTTTTAAGGGTGTACAACAAGAAACATCAGAAATGAACGAAACAGGTGACGAAGGAAATACTCCCGAAGATTCATCTTATTCGAACGCGCCAGGTTATTGCTTCATCGTTCTGGATGGAGATATTGTTGCAGGTGGAATTTTGTGCAATGCAAAACTTGTCGAACGAACGGACACGGGACGTGTCGGTAGTATGTTTGTCAGACCGCGCTATCGCAGGCAGGGCATTGCACGCACGTTGATGCTGGCATCCTTTGAGGCGTTCTGGAGGAATGGCTTCCGCCGTGTGATCACGGACACAGATGCAAAAAGTTTCACCGATGCGCCCAAGCTATATAAAGGCCTGGGAATGAAACCGTATCGCAGTGAGTTTACTTTTGAAAAGGAAATTCGTCCCGGCAGAGAAGTGCGAAGATTGGATGCAAAGCAAGAAAAATTCGGCCACGGATTTCACTGATTTGCACGGATAGATTTTTATTTTGGAGGCTCTATGGTCGAGTTGCTTTACAAAGAATTGACATTCGCAGTCATCGGTGCGGCGATGGAGGTACACAAGATTCTTGGCCCTGGATTTCTGGAAGCCGTCTATCAATCTGCATTTGGACGCGAATTATCCTTACGCGGAATTCCCTTTAAGCAACAAGTCCGTTTGTCTGTGAGTTATAAAGATACACTGGTTGGCGAATACATAGCAGATTTTGTGATTGATGGAAAACTAATCGTTGAAATTAAAGCTGTATCAAATTTCAACTCTCAACACCAAGCGCAAGCCCTGCACTATCTGGCGGCAACAGGATATCGTCTTGCTCTGCTGTTGAACTTTGGTATAGGTTCTTTGGAACACCGCCGCGTCATCAAATAAACCCCAAGAAAAATCAGTGATAATTCGTGAAATCCGTGGCCAAAAGGTAAATCATGAACTTTTCCCTCTCGCGCGAATATGCCCAAGAACTCGACAAGCAAGACTTGCTCTCCTCTTACCGTGAGCAATTTGTTGTCAACGACCCCGACCTTATCTATCTCGATGGCAACTCATTGGGACGCTTGCCCAAAGCAGTAATCAAACGCATGCAAAAAGCTATGGAGGAAGAATGGGGCACAGACCTCATCCGCGGCTGGAACAAAGGCTGGTGGGAATCGCCCACTCGTATTGGGGAGAAAATTGCATTACTACTTGGCGCGGCAAACGGTCAAGTTGTCGTCGGAGATCAAACTTCCATCAACTTGTTCAAACTTGCCACTGCCGCGTTGACTCTTAATTCGGAAAAGAAACGCATCGTCACAGACACGTTCAACTTTCCCTCTGATTTATACATCCTGCAGGGCATTGTCAAATTGCTTGGGAATCGTCACGAAATAATTCGAGTTGGTGCACAAGATAATGACATCACACCCGATCTCGCCGCGCTCGATGCCGCCATCAATGAAGACACCGCCCTTGTCACATTATCGCATGTCACATTCAAAAGTGGCTATCTTTACGACATGGCGTACGTCACGGAACTCGCACATCGCAAAGGCGCGCTTGTGTTGTGGGACTTGAGTCATTCCGCGGGCGCGGTTCCGATTGAACTCGACAAATGCAGCGTGGATTTCGCCATCGGCTGCACCTACAAATATCTCAACGGCGGCCCCGGCGCGCCCGCGTTCCTCTACGTCAATAAGGCATTGCAAAATGATGCGATATCCCCCATCTGGGGCTGGTGGGGTCAGAGCAATCCATTCGAATTTGACCTCAATTATCAACCCGCTCCAGGCGTCCAACGATTTTTGGCTGGCACCGCGCCAATGCTCTCGATGCTTGCGATGGAAGAAGCATTGACTCCTCTCCTCAACGCGGGGATGGATGCACTTCGTGCAAAATCTATTTTGATGACGAATTATGCTTCCTTCCTGACCGATCACCTGCTTGCGCCATTGGGCTTTTCGCTTGGCTCCCCGCGTGACTCCGCCAGGCGCGGCTCGCATATCAGCATCCGCCACGCGGAAGGCTATCGCATCAGCCGCGCCATGATCGAAGAGATGAATGTCATCCCCGATTTCCGCGAACCAGATAATATTCGTCTCGGGTTCGCGCCGTTATATATTTCATTTGCAGTTATTTGGGAAGGGTTTGATAGAATTCGTAAGGTTGTAGAAGAAAAACGTTATGAGAAGTATCCAAAGCAAAGATTAGTGGTAACATAATCTCACATGTCAGTGTCTCCTCCTTATGTGAGGGATTGCTTCCCGAAGGCTCGCAATGACGTACGAAAGGTAAAATATGGATACAAAACCAGATACGCTCAAAGTTTCGGCACTTCATCGCGAGGAAATCTTTGCATCCCATGCCAACCTGTTCGTGACGGTGCGCGGCTCGTCGGTCGTTAGCGGCAACCAAGCGATGAAAAAGGCCAGAGAGGTGAGCCAGCTCGTCGAAGCGCTGACCAGTTTTGGGCTGAGTCCTGAAGCGGTGCAGTTGCTAGGCGTCCACATTGAAACATCAAGCGGCACATTGCTCAAATCATCCAGCGCGATCTATCGTCTGCGAATCAAATCTGAGAACACCGATCAAATTGCCGACCTGCTGGATATTATTGCATCACAAAAAAATGCGATCCTGGAACGGATTGAATGGAAATATCCCGAAGAGTCCGCGCAGGAGCATGGGCTGGAAGCCGCAATTACCAAAGGGAAGGCCAAAGCGGAGAAAGTTGCAGCGGCACTGGGCGTCAAGCTTTTGGGCGTGTATGAGTTTATGGAAGGCACCTTTGATGAAGAAAGGCCTCGCATGCCCTTTCAGGCAATGGAGATGGGAATGAAATCACGCGCCGCTGTAACTGACGAACCCAGCCTGGGTATGGATATTCAACACAGTAAGACAGTCCAGGTTAATGTTGATATTTGGTATCGGGTCTCTTCATTCTAAAGTAATTTTTCCTGTAAAGGATCTCGCCACGGATTTCACAAATTGACACGGATTGTTTAAATTTTGGGAGGCGAGATGGTTGAACTACTTTACAAAGAATTGACATTCGCTGTGATCGGTGCGGCGATGGAAGTGCACAAAATTCTTGGCCCAGGTTTTCTGGAGTCTGTGTATCAATCTGCCTTGACACGTGAATTGACTCTGCGCGGGATTTCATTCGAGCAACAAGTCATCAAGCACAAGCTATGCACTATCTAGCCGCGACAGGTCTTCGCCTTGCTCTCCTACTCAACTTCGGCACTGGCTCTCTCGAACACCATCGTGTCATTAAATAAACCAACAAGAAAAAATCAGTGAAAATCCGCGAAATCCGTGGCAAAAGAGATAGGGCTTGCTTAAAGTCAGCAAAATCATTTCAGAAACCAAAGACATGTCATGCTGAGCCCTTCGACAAGCTCAGGATAAACTCCGCGAAGCATCTCCAATACGGTGTGGGAGACCCTTTGGTCGCACCGAGCGCTTCCTCAGGGTGACATATCCGGGGACTTTAAGCAAGCCCTGCAAAAGAGAGACCATCTCTAGCACTTTTGTTCTAACAATGATAGAATCGTCTCTTACGCAGGAGCGAATTTTATGCCCCCAGAAACCATTTCAGTCGAAAATCTAAGTAAGACCTATCAGGTGCCGGAGCGCGAAGGTGGGTTTGGCGCGGCGGTGCGCAGTTTCTTCAAACGCAAGTACAAAGATGTGAAGGCTGTACAACAGGTGAATTTCAAGATCAGGCGGGGGGAAATCGTCGGTTTTCTCGGCCCGAACGGAGCAGGCAAAACGACCACCCTCAAAATGCTTTCCGGCTTGCTTCATCCAACCGGCGGCAATGCAAAAGTTCTTGGCTTCACTCCATGGGAACTAAAGACTGACTATTTGCGTTCGATGACCCTTGTCATGGGACAACGCAACCGCCTGTCGTGGGACATCCCCGCCGCGGATTCCTTCCTGCTCAACCAGGCCATCTATCGCCTTCCCGATGAAGAATACAAAGAAACCTACAAGGAACTGGATCTGTTGCTTGAGCTTGAACCGCTGATGAAAAAGCCTGTGCGTAATCTTTCACTTGGCGAACGTATGAAATGCGAGATCGCGGCGGGGCTGCTCCATCGCCCGAAAGTATTATTTCTGGACGAACCTACTATCGGACTCGATATCACAGGCCAGGTGCGCATCCGTGAGTTTTTGCGTGAATATAATAAACGCACAGGCGCGACGATTTTGCTTACCAGCCATTACATGGCAGATGTCACCGCATTGTGTGAGCGTATTATCATCATCCATCATGGCCAGCTAAAATACGATGGCGGCATTGGTGATCTCTCGCGTAAGATCGCTCCCTTCAAATTGATCGGCGTGAGGCTGGCAGAGGTCAATTCGCATGACCTGACCAAGTATGGCACTCCGGTTCAAAATGAGGAAGACTCGGAGAAACAGTACATCCAGGTAAAGGCGGAGGACGTCACCCGCGTCACTTCCAGACTTTTAGCTGACCTGCCCATCCATGACATCACCATCACCGATCCACCCATCGAAGACGTCATTGAGCAGGCGTTTAATCAATAAAGTGCATGTCATTGCGAGGAGCGAAGCAACGAAGCAATCTCCGTTTAAGTGGTGAACACTTATTGATCAGATTTCTCCGTCTAATGGGAGATTGCTTCGCCAAAGAACGGCTCGCAATGACCTAAGGAATTCCTATGTTCAAAATCTTCCAAAGATTCTGGCAGGTCAATTGGGCTGAGCAATGGCAATATCGCGCCAACCTGATCATGTACCTGCTCTATTGGCTGGTCTCGCCCATCATTTATCTGGCCGTATGGACCAGCATCGCCAACACCAAAGGGGACGTGAACGGGTTCACCGCCAATGACTTCATAACCTATTACATGACACTCCTGATCGTAGACCAAGTCACAAGCAACATCGTCATTCACACCTTTGCATACAAAATACAGGATGGAACGCTTTCAGGCGAATTGATACGCCCTGTCCATCCCATGCTGACCAATGCGCTGGTAAATAATATCGCGTTCAAAGGGCTGACGATTATGGGACTCATCCCCATTTGGATTATTCTGTTTTTTCTGTTCAAGCCAGATTTTAGTAACATAGCACTAAGCGGCATTTTACTTGCCATCCCTGCCATGATTATGGGGTTCTTTATTGGCTTCCTGCTTTCGGCAGCGATCACCGCCCTCGCATTCTGGACGACGCGCGTTTACTCCATCCACGAGTTCTATTACGCGTTGATCCTGCTGTTCTCGGGCCAATTCGTG
>Ga0136635_10000190_pt1 | contig 15422 bp, 16 predicted proteins | sample AntDrymeUQ852106_2_FD_105495 | JGI IMG/M metagenome (GOLD analysis project Ga0136635, IMG submission 105495) | Polar desert sand microbial communities from Dry Valleys, Antarctica - metaG UQ85 (21.06) | ecosystem: Environmental > Terrestrial > Soil > Desert | place: Antarctica: Dry Valley... | reverse complement strand
CTTGCCGTTGTTTAATCTCTTCTTTGGTGGGGGTGACGAGTGGAACTGCTGCATTCTGACCCGGATTGGCTGTGAGTTTTGGAGAGGGTGTCGGAGCGGGCGTTGTGGTTGCCTGATCAGCCACCACAGAAGGCGCGGACGGCTTCGGTGAATGAGGTCTCAAAATAATCGTTAACGCCGCTGTGATAGCTAGCAAAACAATCATTACTAGAAAGACGCTACGATTTTTCATTATTCGTTTCGTTGCAGGTGTCGGGGTTTCTGGCCGCGTAAGTTAGCGCACCGGCTAATGCTCGATTTAACTTTTCTGCCAATGCAATTTCCTTTTTCTCATATCACGCGTAAGCCGCACGGTGACCGCGAATCATGTCTTTGTCGGTCTCCCGAAGGGATGCCTGAGTCGGGCTTGTGGGCTTTTTATGCCGTCTGAAGTGCGTGGATAAGGAGGGTTTCTGAAAGGTGGTCCGTTAGAGGGGAGATCTAAGCTGCGGGAACGGTCTGTGGTTCGGGGCGTGGGGCTTGTCCTTTTAGGCCCAAGGAATGGAGGAGTTCCAGATCCGCATTACGATCGGGATTTGCAGCGGTCAATAATTTGTCGCCGAAGAAAATCGCGTTGGCGCCGGCCAGGAAACAAAGGGCCTGGCCTTCGCGCGTGAGGTGGGTGCGCCCGGCGGAAAGGCGGACCTTGGCGTTCGGAAAGGCGAGGCGCGCGGTGGCGATAAGGCGGACGAGTTCAAAAATTTCGATCGGAGTCTGTTCCTGCATGGGCGTACCCGGCATGGCCATGAGGCAGTTGATGGGGATACTTTCCGGGGGAGGATTCAAGGTGCCTAAAACTTCGAGCATGCGCAGACGATCATCGATACTTTCGCCCATCCCAATAATCCCGCCACTGCAAACGGAAATGCCGGCGCGTTGGACATGGGCGATGGTGTCCAGGCGATCCTGAAAGCTGTGGGTGGAAACGATCTTTGAATAATACTCGGGACTGGTGTCGATATTGTGATTATAAGCGGAAAGTCCGGCCGCTTTTAACTGGTGGGCGGAGTTCTGCGAGAGTTGTCCCAGGGTAACGCAAACTTCAAGGCCGAGATCATTGACCTGCCGCACGGTTTCGAGAATGGAGTCGAACCGGGGATCGTTGTCGCGCACTCCTTTCCAAGCCGCGCCCATGCAAAAACGGGTGGCCCCTTCGGCTTTTGCTTCGCGGGCCAACGGAAGAATCTGCGAGGGCGTCAGCAGCTTTTCGGACTCAATCCCCGTTTTATAACGGGAACTCTGTGCGCAATATCCGCAGTCTTCGCTACACCCTCCGGTTTTGATGCTTAGCAATTTGCACAATTGTACTTCGTGGGCAGGCCAATGTTTTTTGTAAGTGGCTCGGGCTTGTTCAATCAGATCAAAAAGAGGCTGATGATAAAGCGACTGTAGCGATTCCAATGGAAGGGAAACCATACGCAATCATTTCCTTACAGCAGGCAAATGTCAACGCTGTGGAGTTGGCTGGTTGACGGTGCAGTTCTCAAGACGAGTCTCATTCGAGCGCGGCACTAACTGTTCTTGGGGGAAAGTTCATGGGAAGGCCAAAATCACGGGCGCCGCTGGAGATGGGCACAAAAAACGGCGACCCCTTTCGGGACCGCCGTTGAACTTGTATTTTGGAAGATTAATTAATTCGTGGGTACTTCCGAAATCGTCTTAAGGATACGGCTTGCGATCTGATAGGGATCCCCTTGGGAATTGGGGCGGCGGTCTTCGAGGTAGCCTTTGTAGCCGTTGTTAACGAAGCTGTGCGGAACACGGATAGACGATCCACGGTCGGCAATGCCGTACGTAAATTTGTCGATCGATTGGGTTTCGTGCAGGCCGGTCAGCCGCAGGTGGTTGTCTGGGCCGTAGACCGCAACGTGTTCGTCCATATTCTTGGCGAACTGGGCCATGAGTTTTTCGAAATACTCTTTGCCTCCCTTTTCACGAAGATATTTGGTGGAGAAGTTTGCGTGCATGCCGGAACCGTTCCAGTCGAGATCTTTGCCGAGGGGTTTACAATGGTACTCGATGTCGATGCAGTATTTCTCGCAAAGACGGTTCAAGAGGTAACGGGCGATCCACATTTCGTCCGCGGCTTTTCTGGAGCCTTTACCAAAGATTTGGAATTCCCATTGGCCTTTGGCCACTTCGGCGTTGATGCCTTCGTGATTGATGCCGGCGTCGAGACAGAGGTCGAGATGTTCTTCGACGATCTGGCGGGCGATATCGCCAACATTGCTATAGCCAACCCCGGTGTAGTAGGGGCCCTGGGGAGCGGGGTAACCGGCATCTGGGAAGCCGAGGGGGCGTCCGTCCTGATAGAAGAAATATTCCTGCTCAAAGCCGAACCAGGTGTCGGGATCGTCGAGGATCGTGGCGCGACCGTTGGAGGCGTGAGGAGTCTTGCCGTCGGGCATCATGACTTCGCACATAACCAACACGCCGTTTTTGCGTGTGGAGTCGGGAAAAATGGCCACAGGCTTCAGGACGCAATCGGAACTGCGGCCTTCGGCTTGGCGGGTAGAGCTTCCGTCGAAACCCCAGTTTGGAAGCTCGTCGAGTTTGGGGAACGCACTGTAATCTTTGATTTGGGTTTTGCTACGCAGGTTGGGGACCGGGGTGTAACCGTCCAGCCAGACGTATTCTAGTTTATATTTGGCCATATATCGCTTTATCCGATTGTTAGATGTTTACTTTGAAATCACAGAAGTCCGTAACCACTGTCACTAATGACATCCTGACCCTGTTAAAACGCCGCAGACATTCTGAGCGTTAACGGGGCGAGGAAGGATAAGCACCTTCAATGCCAAAAGCCAAATGATTTGCTTTGTGAAGAAAGATAAAAGGTGGGAAGATTGTTATCATGCAGGACGTTAAGGATACCCGTCGAGCTTTGGTTCGAATCGGCTACGACGGCCGCGTTCATAAAACCTTTCGCGGCCACCAGGCTCGGGAAAGGTTTGAGAACGAGGTCAGGGTTTTGCAGTATCTGAATATGAAAGCATGCCCTTTTGTTCCCAAAATTTTGGAGATGGAGCGGGAGCAGCTTTTGTTGATCACTTCGAACTGTGGCAAGATCGTGGAACATCTCAGTGATCAAAAAAAGACCAGTTTGTTCGAAGAACTACAGCAGTTCGGTGTGAGGCACGAGGATGCAGAAACGCGCAACGTGACCTACCGACAGTCAGACGGGCGCTTTTGCCTGATCGATTTTGAGTTTGCCACTATTTTGGACGATCCGAACCATCGCTCCCCCGTGGCTATGCCCAAGGAGACCCTTTGAGGGGAGGCAATTTGGAGGCTGGAACTTCTCTTTTGCGCTGGTCCGCCATGAGTCATGTGGGCCATGTCCGGGCCAACAATGAAGACACCTTTTTGGGGCTGGTTTTTGACGCCCAGACCTTTCAATACCTTGGAAAGCAGGGCGAGTTTTGCTTGGCTCAAGGAGACGCGGTCTTTGCGGTCAGCGACGGGATGGGCGGCGCCCATGCCGGAGAGTTTGCCAGCCGGATTGCCATTGAAAAAATCGCTAAGTGGTTGCCCAAAGGCTTTCGAAGCATGGTTGCGGGGATGGATTCTGGATTTGCAGATCTCTTCTCCGAGCTCTTTCAGGAAATCCACCGCGCGCTTAGTTATCTGGGCTCCCAGTATCCGGAATGTGCCGGCATGGGATCCACGCTCAGTCTTTGCTGGTTCACGCCAGGTTGGATGTTTTACGGCCATATCGGGGACAGCCGGATTTATTACCTTCCGGCAACTGGAGGAATGAAGCAGTTAAGCCATGATGATACGCACGTGGGTTGGTTATGGCGTAATCAGAAGCTGAATGAGAGGGAAGCCCGGGCCCACCCCATGAAGAACTCCCTGCAGAAAGCTCTGGGTGCGGGGCATCAGTTTGTGGAACCGCAGGTGGGAGCGGTGGGATGCGAGAAGGGAGACCGTTTCCTGATTTGTAGCGATGGAGTGGTGGATGGACTATGGGATAAACATTTGCTTCAACTTCTGCGCGATCCCGATGAATCGGAGAAGGAAGTGCCTTGGGCGCAGAGACTCGTGACGGCGGCCTTGGCGCGGTCTGGGCGCGATAATACGACGGCGGTGGTAATCGAGACTGAGTAGTCGAGAAATTTTTGAGTGGCTACGATGAGGCCCTTTAGCAACATGAAAATTGGATTTGTGAATAACTCCGCCTCAAAAACCGTTTTCCGAGTTGACTTCAATCGCGGAATTGATAACTTTTCACGCTCTTTAGGATAAAAGTATTATGAAACCGACCTATCAACCCTCGAAACGTCGTCGGAAACGCCAGTTTGGCTTTTTGGCCCGCACCCGCACTAAGAACGGCCGTGCCATTCTTGCCCGTCGCCGCGCCAAAGGCCGGATCCGGCTTACTCCGAAAAAGACGACCCGCCGGTTTGCACGCCACACCGAAGGTTAATCTTCCCAGGGCCTCCATTTTGCGCAAACGAACGGAGTTTGCGCACCTGAAGGCCCAGGGAAAGCGTGTGCGGGGTAAGGCTCTCAGCTGTAACTGGGATCTCAAAGCTGAGCCCTTTCGAAAAGCCGCCTTCATTGTCCCTAAGAGTTGCGGCGAAGCGGTGGCCAGGAACAAAATCAAACGCAGGCTTCGCGAAATATACCGACTGGCCCAGAATGATTTCCCTCCCACCCTGCGCTCCGTTTGGATTGCTCACCCGGCCAGCGCGAAATGCACTTATGACCAGATGTGCATGGAATTTGTTCAGCTTTGCCATCGTGCCGGACTGCTTCCGGCGGCCTGATCTTTTGTGAATTATCTTCTCATCGGACTGATCCGAATTTATCAAATCGCCTTTTCCCCGTTGAAAATACTGGTCGGCGGACCTTGTTGCCGCTTTAGTCCATCGTGCTCGCAATATGCCATTGAGGCTTTGCGTGAGCATGGGACGTGGTCAGGCAGCTTTTTGGCTGCACGCCGCCTTTGCCGCTGCCACCCCTGGGGAGGCTTTGGCTTGGATCCGGTTCCGCCGAAAAAAAAACCTCAATTGATTTGCCGTAGGAGTTAAGATGGATCGAACAGGCTGGATTGTAGTCGTCACGTGCTTTGTATTGTTGCTGGGTTACCCAGTGATCATGCAGAAGTTTTATCCGCCGGTGATCCAACCCACGGGCACGGCCCCAGGCCAGACTTCCGCCACGCCCCTGCAACCGTCAAAGATTGTCCCGACCTCTCCCGGAACTCCTGCTCCGGCTTCAACCCGCAAGCCGCCAGTTCTAACCGCTACCCTTACGCAGGAAGCCACGCTCGCTCCAGAAGAAAATCCGGTCCTTGAGAATTCCTTCGTCAAAATCGAATTCTCTTCCCATGGCGGCGGAGTCAAAAAAATCTATCTCAAAAACCATCTGGCCGATGCCACTCACCCTGTTGCGTTGAATCGCGGTTCCAAGGAAGTAATCTTCAATTTGCAGGGCTGGTTTGCGGAAGACGTGGTGGGTTACAAAGTGCTGTCCGCCACTCCGACTGAAGTGGTTTTTGTCCGCGATCTGAAGGCTGGCGCCAAACTGCTCCGGACCTTCACCTTGGGCAACGAGTATGAGATGGCCGTGCAACAAACCTTGGACGGTTCCAAGCTGACCGAAACCCTAGCCTTGCCGGACTATCATCTGCATCTTGGTTTAGCCGCTTCGGTGCATTTGCTTCCCGCGGACCGCACCTATGTCAAAGTGGCTTGGCTCGACCTGAAAGGAAATTACACCTCGAATATTCTGAGCAGTTTTGACGGCTTTTCATTGATGGGAATTCATTTTTCCAGTCCCAAAGATCTGATCTTCAGCCCACCGGAAGATCCAATCCGTTGGGCAGCGGTGAAGGATCAATTTTTTGCCATTTTGCTGACCAGCGACACCCAGCCTATTTTGAGGGTCGACGCACGTAAAACGTTGTTGCCGGAGTTCAAGCGGGAGTTTGAAGCGGATCCGGACGGAATCAGCGCGGGCCTCCTCATGGGAGGATTCGCTTTGGAGCCTGGCGCGACAGTCCAACAGCAGTTCCATCTCTATACCGGGCCTAAGGAAGACAGCGTCCTGGCCAAACTGGATTTCCAGAAAGATAAGGTGATGGAGTTTGGCTACATGGCTTGGGTCAGCAAGCCCCTGCTCTGGTCGATGAATTTCATCCATTCTTTCGTGGGTAATTATGGCTGGTCCATCGTCATTCTAACCATCCTGCTTAAGGCTATTATGTGGTATCCGCAAAGCATGGCCAACCTGAGCATGAAACGGATGCAGGTGGTCGCGCCGCTGATGAAAGCCGCGCAGGAAAAATACAAAGATAACCCCACGAAGATGAATGAGGAAACCCTCAAAATCTATCGCGAATACGGAGTCAATCCGGTTGGAGGTTGTCTGCCCCTGTTAATACAAATGCCCGTCTTCCTGGGATTTTATTTTATGCTGCAAAGTTCGATCGAACTGCGGCACGCCACCCTGGCCGGAACTTGGATTCACGATCTTTCTGTGCCGGACACCGTTTATTCCCTGCAGCTCCCTTTTGCCCTGCCTTTGATCGGATCCATTTTACATTTGAATCCGATGCCCTTGCTGATGGCCGTCACGATGTACATCAGCATGCACATGACGCCGCAACCGCAGGGGGTCGAAAATCCGGCGGCCAAGATCATCAAGTTCATGCCATTGATGTTCCTGCTGTTCTGCTACGGGTTTGCCTCGGCCCTTTCTCTTTACTGGACCGTTCAGAATTTGCTCTCTATTTTCCAGATGTACATCAACCTGAAAACTCCTTTGCCCACTTTAGAAAAAATGAAATCGCAAGTGGCTAAAAAGAGAAAGAAAACCAAGTAGCGATCCGGCGCTAGACAAGGCCGCAGAGAGTGGCTAATTTTAGCCATGCCTTCCGAGTACGGCCCCAAAGAAACTCTTGAGCTGATGCTTGGCCATCTGGGCTTCATCTTTGAAGTCCGGGAGGAGAAGGGCGCCCACGGGCTGACTCTGCAAATCGAAACGCGGGATCCCAGCCGGATGATCGGACGCAACGGAAAGACGATCGAAGATCTTCAATATCTGCTCAACCGCGTTTTGGCATCGGCCGAGGAAGAGCACAGCACGGTCATCGTGGACGTGGAACATTATCGCAGTCAGCAACAGCGTGAGTTTCAGGCCCGGTTCTGGGCCGCGATTGAAAAGGTCCGCCAAAGCGGAGAGGCCGTCACCTTGCCGCCTTTAAACTCTTTTGATCGGCGACTCGTGCACACCGCTTGTCAGGGTGAGGCGGATTTGGTTACCGAGAGCGAAAGCGGGGATGGACGCTTGAAGAGAGTGATTATTCGTTTGAAGAAGGCGGCAGGATGATTTGCCGGATGGGGCCCGACCCGGTTTCATGAGAGGAGGGGCCCATGCAGGAGACGCGCTGGCGATTTTTTTTTCGCGGCTTCTTCCATTTCTAACGCTGCTTTGTCTTTGGCTCCTTTTTGCGGGGACCGGGCTGTATTGGGGGGGTGCAAAAATTTACGAAAGCATCTGGCTCTTTTACCTTGCGGCCGTGCTTTGGCTCCTTTTCGGCATTCACGCCGTCCGCGTCTGGTCGCAGGGGAAACGAGTGGGGGGCTGGGTAGATCTGCCGGTGCTGGCTTTTCTCTTTTACCTGGCGGTTTGGTATCACTTCACCCCGATTGAATTTCTCACCCGTATCGAGGGACTTTGGGCCCTAACTTACGGCGCGGTATTTCTTTCGGTACGGTATATGTTTCCCCAGCGAGGGTGGCTAATTGTTTTGTTAGCTGGATTTTTGGTGGTGGCCCTGATTTGTTGCGGCTTTGCCCTGAGCAAACTCGGACAATCGATCTACCCTATTTGGGGAGAGAACCGCCCCGATTATGGGGGGCGAATTTCAGGATTTTTTGGCTGCCCGAATCACTTCGGGAATTTCATGGTCATGGGGGCCCTCATTGCGGTCGTCATGGCCGGGATCAGTTCGTTTCCCTGGGTGGTGCGCATTTGCTTTTTCTATATTTTCGGCATGTTGTCGGCCGGCGTGTTTCTTTCACTTTCAAGGGGAAGTTACGGGGCCTGGCTCGCGGGAATGCTGGTGGTGGCCGGGGTCTTTTTTTATCGCTCCACGCTGGGTTGGATGTGGAAAGCCGCCGTGGCGCTGGGCGCGATGGCGGCCGTGGGGGGCAGTTTCTTGATCAACGAAGCGGCGGTCAACCGTGGCTCGCAGATGTTGCACGATGATTTTCGTTTCAAACTATTTTCGGAGTCTTGGAATCTCTGGCAGACCAAGCCGATATTTGGACATGGACCGGCAACCTTTGATTTCGTGCACCAAAGGTTTCACGGGCCGGAATTTATTTCGCGGGCTTATTTCACGCATAACGATTATCTGAACACCCTGTGCGATTACGGCGCGATAGGGCTGGGGATTGTTTTGGTCTTTGTCGTCCTCGTGGCGCTGGCCTTTCGCGCTCCGAAAGAGTCCACCCTGACCGAGCGGCAACAGGATCTTGCCGTGTTGGGCTGGGCCACCCTGACCGCGCTGCTGGTGCATGAAATGGTCGATTTCAACTTTCACATCCCTGCCTGCGCCCTGGGCTTTTGCGCTATCATGGGAGTAGCTTCCAGTCGGACAGAGCGGCAACAGCGGGCACCGTTATGTTTGCCTTTTAATTTTCTTCTCGCCGGCACGGCTTTGGTTGCGGCATTTTTTTTGATCACCGCGACCTGGAAAACCCGGGCGGCGCGGGCGATTCTTCCTTACACCGACGACGGTTTGCTCGAGCTTCAGCCGGACCGGCTGATGGGGTTGGTGACTTCCGCACGGGCATGGGATCCTTACTCCCCGTTCATTTCCGTGCGTGGCGCCGACGCCATGCGTGTGCATGTGGCGGGATTGGCGGACAAAATCGTCAAGTTGCGGCAATCCACGACTCCGAAGGAGAAGGAAGCCGCGGAGATGGAAGAGCTGTTGACGAAGCGGCAGGAGCGGGGTGAAGACGCGCTCAGGCTCTATAGATTGGCAGAAAAGGCCAATACGTTAGACGACACGTTGCGAATCAAACAGGGGATGGTGCTGGACCTGCTGGATAGGCCTCAGGAAGCGTATCTCTATTATCAGCAGGCCATACAAAAGCAGCCAAATAATCTCTTCTTCGTGCACGTGCTGGGTTATCATTTTCTCCGCACCGGCAATTTCGCCAAGGCGAGGGAGTGTTTTAAACGGGTCATGTCTGTCGGGTCTGGTCGAGGACAGCGAAATCGTGAAACGTTGGACCAAGCGTCGGAAGCATTAAAAATGATCGATGGCTTCGAAAAACAGCGGACACCGCCACCGCAGAGTTTGCCTCCTGCCGGCCCGGCCGTTCCGCTACCTGCACCCGTTGCGCCCCCGGTTGTCCTTCCGTCTCTGCCCGCACGGACCGAGACCTCCCCTCCGGAATCTCCCGCCAGTGTGGTTCCGGATTGGAAGAAGGGTCCGGACAGGCCCATACTTGGGCCTTCGCGCGAGGGGCCGTAACTGGGTCGGTGAATTTGCGTCGGAAAGAACTTATCTTTTTCCGTTTAGAACCTTGTACAACGTTTCGGAACCGGCCGGCCCTTTGACTTTTCCGCCTAAGATATCCCGCACTGTGACCATGGAACCGTAGGCTTTTTTATTCGCATCAGCATCCGCACCGATGGAGGTTCCCCCGAAAGTGGCTCCGCCGAAAACACCCGAAGAGCTTTGGTAAACGATAATGGGAAGCTTGGCCAGCTGACTTTCGGACTGGCGCAGAGTGTCTCCCCCCAGGGTTCCCGCCGCCGTCGCGTCCCACTTGGTTTTTCCGTCAGAAGCAAATAGTTTTAGGGCCTCATCCGTGTTGATGAGAATGATGAAGGACTTGGTTTCAAAACCAATCTGTGCGCCGAAAGAACCGCCGGAAACATTAAAGGCGGAAGGAGCGGACCAGGTAAAACCTAAAAATCCGGGAATTCGCCTAACGACAATTCCCTGTCCTCCGGAACCCCCGAAAACCAAACCGCCCTTGCTGACTTTTACGATCGCGACCCCTTTGGCGTTGTTGATCAGGGCTTGAGGAATAGGCTCGAAAGAACCTTGCTTGTCATTAGCGATTGAAATGGCCGTGGAAAGACGCTCGGCCACGCTGGCCGCGGGAAGCAGGTCGGTGAGTGCGAAAAATGCGGCGGCGAAAGCGACAGTTCGAATGAGGTTCATAGGGGTGAAGCGTAACGCAGCGGCGGTCAAAATCAAGTGCCTCAGGGATCAGGCAAGATACTCTTCCTGGATCACTTTTGGGACTGAAGGGAACCAGGGATTGCTCAATAGACGGGGGCGAGCCTCTGCCACTGGGGATTTGAATGGTTCGCCTCCGGTGCTTGCTTAAACCACTCACACCAAGTTTTCATTGAGCAGGAGGATCGTGACGGTCGCAGTGGCCCTTTTCGTGCAGGTCCTGGCAGGCGGCCTCGATGCGGAGACTCAGCTTGGTCGGGGTAAAACCCATGCTGTTGGCGACAAAATTTTCTCGGAGGGTAAGGCAGGCGTCTTTGACTTCGATGACCTGCTGGCAGTCTTGGCAGACGATGTGGCCGGTGGTCGGGGCGCGATTGACTTCGTAATGCTGGTGGGAGCTGCGCTTGAGATCGATTTCTCGCAGAATGCCGCTTTTGACCAAGAGAGGGAGGAGACGATAGACCGTGGCCAGGGAAATCAGACGGTCCTGTTGCCGGGCCGTGGCCAGGAGTTGCTCCGCTTGAAAGGGGCAAGAAAAGGACAGCGCCGTGCGGATGATGGCTTCGCGGGGAGGCGTGAGCTTCGATTTTTCCTGGCGGAGGAAGTCGATAGCAATCCGGTAAAGGTCTTCGTCGGATCGCTCGGCGTTCATACTCAAGTTTCAGGCAGCTTTGGCCAGTTCTTTAAATTCGAAGGAGAGAATAATTTCCGGGTGTTGGTAACTGCGATTGGACCGGATTTCGTCGATGATACGATGGCAGTAGGATTCGAGGTCTTGGCTATCGAGGCGGAGGGGCAGGCGTTCGAGGGGATCCTGGTGGGCATCAATCGCCACCACTTCGATATTGCCTTCGAGCCATTCTCGCAGGGGACACAGTTCGGCCGCGATAGCTGAAGGGTCCGATTGGAAAAGGCGGAAATAGCAGTCCACACATTTGCCGGGACGTTGCCGGGCTTCGGCCAGGGTGCGTAGATCCAGTAAATCGTCCGCCTGCCGGTAAAAGAGAGGGCAAAGCGACCGAAGAACCGCATCGAGCGGAGAGAGAGCGGGGGGACGGGTCCGGGCAATCACGCCCAGATCCTATGCTATTGCGACTCAGGCGCAACAACTTTACGCGAAAAACAGGGCACTTGGCCCTGTTTTCTTGAAGCTGACTACTTAGCGAAGAAATCGCCGCACCAGTCGCTGCCGGCAGTGACTGGGAATTTTGAACGATACTCGGCATCTCCGTCTACTTTGAAAACAACGGTCTGGGGAGCGTGACGACGGCATTCTCCCTCGGATGAGCTGTTGGACTTCCAGTGAACGCAGGCAGAACAGGCTTTGATGGATACTTGAGTGGACATAATCTTTTTTCCTTTGAGTTCAACCTAGTGCCAAGGAGTATTAAATGCAATGTAAGAACTTGATTTCTAGATAGTTGTGAATGCGAATCAGTCGCAACCCTCCCAATGCTTGAACCGAGGAGCGAAACTTCAGCCGCGTGTGGAACGGGTTCCCATGAATAACCCGTTGTTGGTTTTAGTTTGAGAATGAGTCGCAATGTGGTTGGATGGAAGCCCTCCGGGATTCTTTTAAGTGAAATACGATCGCGATCTACCAACAAATTTGCCCGACGACGCAAAGCTCGTGGAGTATGCAGCTTGGGAAAAGATTAAAGGGTCCTGGAAACCACTATACGGAGATTTTTATCGAAGAGGGGTTAGCTTGGAGTGGCATGACTTTCATGTGGCCGAAGAGATGGATTGGGCGGAAAGTTTTCATGAGGGCAGCCTGGAAATTTGCCTGAACTTTTCCGGAGAGGCATATTTCAAGCAAGGCAAGAGCAAACTGGATCTTAAGGCGGATCATCTTGCCACCTATACGACCCGGCGTCGTTTTCCTGAGGCCAAGCGGCTCTCCGGGTCCATTCACCGGTTTGTGACCTTGGAGGTGACCGCGGAGTTTTTGCGGGGGCAGTTTGCCAAGGTCATGGGCGGTCTTCGGTCTGACGTCAGGAAATTTGTTGAAAACCCGGAGAAAGCACAGGACCTTTTAACGATACACGCTCTTCCCACGGCGCTGCTGGGAATGAGGCTCCAATTACTGGAGCCGCCGGTCCACTCCACCGCCCTGGAACTTTGGTATCAGGGTAAAGTGTTGGAGGTTCTTGCCCAAACGCTCTTTCGTGAGAATGAGCCGGGGGAGTTGTTTTGCGATCGCCACAAACGCGTGCACCGGGAACGGGCCGAGCGGACCCGATTCCTGTTGGAACGGGATCTGGAGAATCCGCCCTCGTTGGAAATGCTGGCCCAGGAAATAGGGTGCAGTCCGTTTTATCTGAGCCGACTTTTTACGCAGGACATGGGCATGAGCATTCCGAAATACATTCGCATTAAAAGAATTGAGCGGGCGGGCGAACTTCTGAAAGCGGGCAAGAGCGTTACGGACGCGGCCATGACGGTGGGATACTCCAGCCTGAGCGCTTTTAATAAAGCATTCGTCCAGCAGATGGGTTGTTGCCCCGGCCTGTATTCCGTGGTGAAGAAATAAAAAGGGGAGCCGGCCTGGCGGTCTTGGACCGAAAGCAATTCCAAGCAAATCTGGAACAAGCAGGGGAATGCGCGAAAGTGAAACCTGCGGCAGGGTGCTAGCTTATGCAACAAGCTCTTTTGGCCTTCCTCGCCAGTGTCAGCGTCGGCCACGCAACCCTCATCGGACTTTCTCCTACAAGTGCTGTTTATGCAACGTGGGATAACTTTCCTGCTTTCCAGTTTTCAGGAGATGCCCCGGATTTCTCAGCGGGAATGACCAGTCCCATATTGGGACAGTCGGGCGCCCTTGTTTCGTCGGCCCAGGGAGCGGGTCTTTATCAAACGTTACAAGGTGTTCTCAGCTCTGGACCCTCGACCAACGACGTGCTCTTTACCGGTGGAAATGCGGTTAATTTTTCCGTAACCGGTTCTTTTGATTTCACGGGTCTGGATTCATTTACCCTGCAAATGAAGCGGCCGGGAAGCGCCTCAACTTTGGCTGACCGCTTTACTCCCACCCTGTCCATCAACGGAGGAACAGCGTTCTCGGCCTCGAGCACGGGGTTGGTTAGTGGGACTGGAGATACCAGTGCTGATTCGCCGGGAACGTGGGCGATCACGACCTGGACCTTTGACCTTCCAATGCTGGCCGGTATGAACACCTTTGGTCTTGCCATTCCGAGCACGGTCAATGGGAATCTGGCAGCCATCACGCGAGGGGTTGATTTCGTGTCCGTGCAGGCGATCCCTGAACCGTCAACCAACGTCATGCTGTTCGGCGGATTTGCGATGATGGGAATAGTGGGGGGAAAGACTCTCCGCCGTTTGAAAAAGAAGCGGACGAACGCGAACGCGATCGAAAGCTAGGTAAAGCATTTTTTGTTTTGCGGTGTTGATTTGAATCCTCGGGCACAAGGCCCGGGTGTTCCAAAGAAAGAATTTATGAAAACACAAATTTTAATTTTGGCCTTGGGGTATTTGATTTCTGGAAGCACGGCTTCTGCGGAGACACTTCTGGTTTCCAATAAAGCCGCAAGCGTGTATCAGTTTCTTCCCGGAGCCCGAGCGGATCTTTACGTAATCAATCAACTTCCGCCTACGGCGGGCCATCAATTTGAGAGTTACATTCAGTTTGATTTCAGCAGCCTGGGATTTACCTCCGGCAGTCAGGTGGAATCGGCCACTCTCCAGCTTTACACCAACCAGAACCTTGCGGTTCAGTTCCTGACAGGCTTTGGCGCGCCGGTGGCGGGGGGATATTTTGACTTGGCGAACGCCGCCAGTGCCTGGGTCAATAATGCGTCTCTGACCTGGGCCAACCGTCCAGCCAGTGGAACCCAATTTAATGAGTCGGTCGAATTTGCTTTTGTCAGCGATGGAGCTGGTGGCTACACCGATTATTGGATCAATGTGGATGTGACGGAATCGGTTCAATATTGGCTCGACAATCCGGTCAGCAACTTTGGTTTTCATTTGAATATGTCGGGAAGTTTTGCCGCTGCCGCATTCAGAGGAGCCCAAGATGCTACCTTGGGACCGAGGCTTTTAGTGGAGCCTATTCCCGAGCCTTCCACGTACGTCTTGATGGGATTGGGTCTAGGAATACTGATTTATTTGCAGGTTCGGAAAACTCATGTGCAGGGCACGGCTAAAGAATTCTCCGGTAGAATTTAGAACGGAAACCACGGCTTAGGCCGCCGGCTCTTCCGTGCTGACTGTTTTTGGGCCGGAAGAACGAGTGTCTAACGTCTGCTCCAGGGCTCTCCAGCCCAACATCGCGCATTTGACTCGTTGCGGAAACTGGCGAACGCCGGCCAAAGCTCGGAGATTTCCCAGTGACGCAGGGGCCGGGGTTTCTTCCAGATGACAGATCAACTTCTCAAAATCCTTAAGCAGCAGCTCCGCTTCCTCCCTTTTTTTGCCTTTGACTAGAGTGGTCATAAGCGAAGAAGAAGCCGTGCAGATGGCGCAAGCTTGGCCCGTGAATTTGATGTCTTCCACCACGCCTTCCGGAGACAGGATGATGCCCAGGTGAACTTCGTCGCCGCAGCTGGGATTGTCACCGTGCGCCGTGGCCGTAGCTCCCGGCAAGGAACCAAAATTCCGGGGCCGTTTGCAATGGTCCAGGATGACTTCGCGGTAAAGTTCATCAAAGTCCATGGAATCGGCTGTGCTCATTGAAAGAACTTAGCGATTTTTTGAATAATTTCCATCATACGATCTACTTCGTCGCGGGTGTTGTAGAAATAAAAACTGGACCGGCTGCTGGATGGATGACCGAGTTTGCGCATGAGGGGCTGGGTGCAATGATGGCCGCCCCTGAGGGCCAAGCCGTATTGATCCGCCATGCTCACCACGTCGTGCGCATGGGCGTCTTTCAAGACAAAGCTCACCAGTCCGCCGCGCTTCCCTGTAGGTCCGAGCAAAATCATGCCCGGGACCTGCTTGAACTGCTCGTAGGCATACATTGCCAATTCCTGATCATGCTGAAAAATAGCGTCACGGCCGATTTCATCCAGGTAATCCGCGGCTACCTTAAGTCCGATCGCTTCGGCAATGGCCGGAGTGCCCGCTTCAAAACGATAAGGAGAGGGCTTCCAGGTGCTGCCTTCATACTCCACGCGAAGAATCATTTCCCCCCCGCCGCTCCAGG
>Ga0136635_10000189_pt1 | contig 15448 bp, 14 predicted proteins | sample AntDrymeUQ852106_2_FD_105495 | JGI IMG/M metagenome (GOLD analysis project Ga0136635, IMG submission 105495) | Polar desert sand microbial communities from Dry Valleys, Antarctica - metaG UQ85 (21.06) | ecosystem: Environmental > Terrestrial > Soil > Desert | place: Antarctica: Dry Valley... | reverse complement strand
GGACCCAGTCACGGCCACTCGCCGGCGACCTGAGCTCTGTCGACCTCGTCCGCTCGGAGGAGGCGTTCCTCGGATCGCACGTTCGTGCGCTCACGGTCTCGCTCGCCCAGAAGGACGCCTACACCGAGGAGCACACGCGACGCGTGGCGCTCCGTGCCGTCCAGGTCGGCGAAGAGCTCGGTCTCTCACCTGCTCGCCTACGCGAGCTCGCGACCGGCGCACTCGTGCACGACATCGGAAAGCTCTCGGTGCCCGACTCGATTCTCAAGAAGCCCGGATCGCTGACCGACGAGGAGTTCGCAGTCGTCAAGCGACATCCCGAGTGGGGCTTCCGGATGCTGCGCGACCTCGGTTTCTCCGACTCCGTGCGCAGGCTCGTACTCGACCATCACGAGCGGCTAGAGGGCTCCGGCTACCCCCGGGGCATCGCCGGGCCGGCGCTCTCGCTCGATGCGAGGATCCTCGCCGTGTGCGACGTCTATGACGCCCTCGTCTCCAACCGCGTCTACCGCGAGGCCTTCACGCACGAGCGCGCGATGGACATCCTGCGCGAGGAGGCGGGCACGAAGCTCGACCGCCGCTGCATCGCCGCGCTCGCTCGGATCCTCGGCGCCGAGCGGGCGCCAGAGTCCGTCGCCGTCTAGCCCTTCCGAACCGACTTGAGTGCCGCGGTCAGCGATTGCCGGCCGTGGAGCACCGACTCGAAGAGGTCGCCCTGCTCTTCCACCCGCCCGAGCACGACGTCCGTCGTGAAATCAGTCGGGTCGAGCCCTTCATTGACCTCGTCCCACCGAAGCGGCGTCGAGACGGCCGCCCCCTCCCGCGGCCGCACCGAGTAGACCGACGCGATCGTCTTCCCCTCGCCGTTCTGGTTCGAGTCGATCAGGACGCCGCGGCGCTTCCGCTTGGTCCACTCGGTGGTCACGAGCCCGCGGTGTGTCCGGGCGAGCGCACCCGCGACGATCTCCGAGAACTCACGCGTCTCCTCGTACGTATGCCGCCTCGCGATCGGGACGAGCACGTGGATCCCGTCGGAGCCGCTCGTCTTCACCACGCTCTCGAGCTCGAGCGCCTCGAGCGTCTGCTTGACGAGCAACGCCACCTCGACGGTCTCCTTGAACCCGACATCGTCTGACGGATCGAGGTCGAAGAGAACGAAATCGGGGCGGCTCGGCTTGTCCACGCGCGAGTACCAGGTGTTCAGGTCGATGCAGCCCATGTTCACCATCCAGAGCAGCGCCAGCTCGTCGTTCACGAGCGGCGCCTGGATCGTGCGGCGCTCCCGCGGCTTCTCCCGGGTCGAGACCATAATTTCGGCCCTCTTGATCCAGGCCGGGATGTGCTTCGGCGCGTCTTTCTGGAAGAAGAACTTCCCGTAGGCCCCGTCGGGGTAGCGCTTCATCGTGAACGGCCGGTCCTTCAAGTGCGGCACGACCGCCGGCGCGACCGCGCGGTAGTACGAGAGCAGATCGCCTTTCGTGATCCCCTCGTCCGGCCAGAAGGGCTTATCGAGGTTGGACAGCTTGAGGACGCGCTTGCCCTTCTTGATCTCGCTCGTGAGCGGTTCCTCCCGACGCACCTCGGATGCAGGTTTGTCCTCTCGGAGCCCTTTGTATGCAGGCGCGCGGAGGTGCCCGTCGTGCGTCCACTCGACGAACTCGACGTCGCAGACGAGTTTCGGCTCGACCCAGATCACGTCGTTCTTGCGCACCCGCGGCATTCTTGGCACTGCCGAGAAGGGTGATGTCCGCCGTTCGAGCGCCCGCAACTTCCCGAGCAGGCGGTCGATCTCCTCATCAGTGAAGCCGGTGCCGCAATTGCCGACATACGCGAGCTCCGAACCTCGGAAGGCGCCCAGGACGAGCGCGCCGAACCTGCCGGACCGCCGTCCCTGGCCCTTCGTGTACCCGGCGATCACGAACTCCTGGCGGCCGTGGGTCTTGATCTTCAGCCAGTCACGCGTCCGTTTCCCGGGCTGGTACTTCGAATCGGCCCGCTTGGCCATGATCCCCTCGAACTCTTGCTCCACGGCGGCCCGGTAGAAGGCCTCGCCGTCGTCGAAGGTCTCGGAGAGCTGGACGACCTGGTTGCCACGGTCGAGCAGCTTCGCCAGCCGCTCGTGCCGCTCGGTGAACGGAAGGCCGACCAGGGGCTTCCCTTCGACCTCGAGGACGTCGAAGACGACGTAGACGTAGCGCGTGCCGCTCTTGCCCTGCTGCATCGCGGAGAACGTCACCCGCCCGTCCTCGCCGATCGCGCACACCTCCCCGTCGAGCACGCAGTCCGGCGTCTTCGCCGCCTTCGCGATCTCCTTGGCGACAGACTCGAAGCGGCCCGTCAGGTCGTTGTCGTTTCGGCTCGTGAGCGTCGCGTCGCCACCTCGGACGGCGGCCACGGCTCGGTACCCGTCCCACTTGACCTCGAAGAGCCAGCCGCCACCTTGCGGAACCGTCGACTCGAGGGTCGCCAGCATCGGCTTGTACTTCCGCCGCTCTTCCGGCTCCGCGGCGCCCTCCTCGCGCTTCTTCAGCAACAGCCAGTTCTTGGGGTTGCCGTCGAGCTTGGCCGGGACGAGCGTCCAGACTCCCTCGAGCCGCTCGCCGTGGAGCCGCACCGTCAGGCCGCCGTCCTTCTTCTCCTCGACGAGCTCGTACGTCCCGTTGTCCCAGATCTCCACCGGGCCGGCGCCGTACTGCCCCTTGGGGATCACGCCCTCGAAGTTGGCGTACTCGAGGGGGTGATCCTCGACGTGCACGGCGAGCGCCCGCTGGCCCGGCTCCAGTGGAACTCCCTTCGGCACCGCCCAGCTCGCGAGCGCCCCGTTCCGCTCGAGCCGGAAGTCGTAGTGGAGCCGCCGGGCGTCGTGCCTCTGAACGACGAAGATCGGCTGCTTGCCGCGCTTCTTGCCGCCGAAGGGCTCCGGCGTCTGCTTCGGATCTCGCTTCCGACGGTACTCGGAGAGCTGTTTCGCCAAGCCCCTAGCTTGCCTTGCGCGCGATCTTTCTCGCCGGCTTCTTCGCAGACTGCTTGCGCTTCTTCTGGGTCTGAGCGACCGACTCGCGGAGCGCCGCCAACAAGTCGACGGCCTCGTCCTCTTCCGCCTCCTTCGGCTCTGGCAGTTCCTTGCCCTTCGCCTTGGCCCGGATCAGCGCCAGGAGCTCCGTGCGGTAGTTGTCGTCGTATTTCGACGGGTCAAACGGCTCGCTCAGGTTCTCGACCAGCGACTTCGCCATCTCGACCTCCGGCTTCCGAAGCTGCCCACCGCTGTCGACGGCCTCGGGCTTACGCACTTCGTCCGTGTAGTACATGGTCTCGAGCACGAGCCTCCCGTCGTACGGCCGCAGCGCCGCGAGGTGCTGCTTGTTGCGGATCACGACCTTGGCGACACCGACCTTGCCGGTCTCGTCCAGGGCGCGCACCAGCAGCCGATAGGGCTTCTCGGCACCGTCCTGCGGGAGGAGGTAATACGCCTTCCGGAAGTAGATCGGGTCGATCTCGTCGAGCGAGACGAAGTCGCAGATGTCGATCGAGTGCGTGAGCTCCACGTCGAGGCGGTCGAGGTCGTCGTCCTCCAGTGGGACGTACTGGCCCTTCTCGATCTCGAAGGCACGGATGATCTCGTCGCGCGGGACCGCCTCGCCCGACTCCTTGCTGACCTTCTCATAGCCGATCGGGCTCATGTCGCGCCGGTCGAGGAAATGGAACCGCAGTTCCTTGGATTCGGTGGCGGTGAACATCCGCACCGGAACGCTGACGAGCCCGAATGAGATCGTGCCACTCCAGATCGCTCTCATCGGTCCGGTCTACCCAGGACGTTTGCGAAGAAACGTGGAGGTTTTCCTACTTACGAGCAGATGCTGCCTCGGTGGACAACTCTGTGGAGGCTGTGGACGACGCATAGACACCCAGTGACCGGAACCGGGCACGCCTTCGCCGGCGCAGCTCGTCACCCGGGATCGCGGAAAGGTCCTCGAGCGAGCTCTGCAGCGCCTCCCCGAGCAACCGGGCTGCTTCGTCGGCGTTGGTCTGCGCGCCGCCTTCCGGCTCGGGCACGACGGCGTCGACCACGCCGAGCTCGAGGCAGTGGACGGCGTCCGGCTTCAGGGCCGCGGCCGCCTTGACCTTCTCGCCACCGTCGCGCCAGAGAATCGCGGCGCAGCCCTCGGGCGAGATCACCGAATACATCGCGTTCTCCTGCATCAGCACCCGGTCCGCGAGCGCGATCGCGATCGCCCCGCCCGAGCCCCCCTCGCCGATCACGCAGGCCACGATCGGAATGGTCAGCCGGCTCATCAGGGCTTGCGACCGCGCGATCGCCCCGCCCTGGCCGTGCTGCTCGGCGGCGACGCCGGGATACGCACCGGGCGTGTCCACCAGGGAGATGATCGGGAAGCGGTGCCGCTCGGCAAGATCCATGACGCGCATGGCCTTTCGGTAGCCCTCCGGGTAGGTCATCCCGTAGTTGCGCCGGATTCGCTCGTGCGTGTCCCGTCCCTTCTGCTGGCCCAGGAGCGCCACCGTGCGGCCGCCGAACCGCCCGAGCCCGGCGACCATCGCCGGATCCTCGGCGCGTGTCCGGTCGCCATGGAGCTCGACGAAGTCCTCGAACATCCGCTCCACGTAGTCGAGCGTGTACGGACGATCGACGTGCCGCGCGAGCTCAACGTGCTTCCAGATCTCCTCGTCCGTCGGCGCCGATGTCCGCTCGAGCTGTCGCTGAAGGCGCGCAAGCTCACCGGAGATGCTCGCGCCCCGGAGCAGCCCGAGGCTCTTGAGGCGGCTCAGCCGGTCGCGCAGGTGGAGCTCGGTGTCACGCGCCATTGTTCGAGAACAGTCTGAGGACACGGCCCACGTACGGACGCAGGTCGCGGCGGCCGACGATCGCGTCGAGGTGGCCGAAACGGACATTGGACTCGGCGAGCCCGAAGTCCTCGGGAAGCTTCTCCCGTGTCGTCTGCTGGACGACCCGAGGGCCTGTAAACGCCAGGAGCGAGCCGGGCTCCGCGATCATGACGTCGCCCAGCGAAGCGAAGCTCGCCAGGACGCCGGCGGTCGTCGGGTGCGCCATGACGCTGATCATCGCGCCGCCGGAGTCCTTCAGGTCCTCGACCGCGCAGACCGTCTTCGGCAGCTGCATCAGGGAGAGGATGCCCTCCTGCATGCGGGCGCCGCCCGACGCGGTCACGCTGACGAGCGGAACGCCGCGCTCGGCCGCCCGCTCGCAGGCGCGGGCGAACTTCTCGCCAACGACGCTGCCCATCGACCCGCCCATGAAGGCGAAGTCCATGACGGACACCTCGCACGGGATGCGCTCGATCGCAGCGCTGCCGATCATCATCGCGTCTCCCTGCTCGGTCTTCTGCTCGGCCTCCACGAGCCGCTCCGTGTAGGCCCGCACGTCGAAGAACTCGAGGGGGTCCTCGGAGCGGAGATCGGCCGAGTCCTCCACGAAAGTGCCCTCGTCGGCCAGCTGCTTGATCCGTTCCATTGCCCGCACCGGGAAGTGGTGGTTGCAGTGAGGACAGACGCGCAGGTTCGCCACGAGCTCCTCGTCCCCGTAGTGCGAGCCGCACTTCGGGCAGGTGTTCGGGTGGGGCTTGTCGTTGTTCGACGACTCGGGGAGGTTCTTGTGCTCGATCGAGATGTCGATGTGCTCCGCCACGAGAGCCCGAGTCTAGAGGCCGAGAGCCGCGGTCAGGCGCGCGGCGGGGGCGAGATTGCGCTCGTCAGGGAGCATGGCGGTGAGGCCCACGCCGAGCACAGGGGTCGCGTTTCGGACCGAGCCGAGAACGTCCTCGGCCTCTGCGACGGAAAGGCCGCCGGGCTCGGGCATGAAGGGCGCGACCTCGTCCGCGGAGAGCGAATCGAAGTCGATGGCGACGTACGCGCCTACGGCGCCGGCAAGCGCCTCCTCCACGGCGGCCGTGCCCAGGCCGATGCCTCGGGCAGCGATCAACTCCTCTTCCGGCGGGTCGAGGTTGCGGGCTCCGACGAGCGCGACGTCCTGGGCGTCGACTGCTCCCGAGTCGATCAGCAGGCGGAGCGGAGTCGCCCACTCGTTCCCCGACGGCGAGCTCTCGATCGTGTTGAGGTCGCCGTGCGCGTCCAGCCAGATGACCGCGATTCGATCGTGGCGCGCCGCAAGCGCCTCGACGGCTCCGATGTGGGCGCAGCAGCACCCTCCGAGAACGAGCGCTCGCTCGGGAAGCTCGAGTGCGAGAGCGAGGCTCTGCTCCGCGAGCGAGCTCTCGGCCACGACGGCGGCCTCCGGATAGGGAAGCGGGAGATGCGCAGCCTCGGCCATCGCCTCGCCGCCGGTCCCCCACGCACGCGGAACCCGCACGAGGCCCGCGCCGAAGGTCTTACCGCACGCATGACACTCGTACTCCGGCCCGAGTGCGACCGCCGTGTACGCCCGGCACTCGGGGCACTTGGCGCGTAGCCGCGACAAGGATCTAGACGCTACCTACGCGAGGCTCTTCTCGTAGATGTCCGAGCGGCGGTCGATCCGCATGCCGGCGTTCTCATAAAGGCGGTTCGCGCCGGTGAGGCTCTCCGCGTCGACTCCGAGGCCGACACCGTGGAAGCCGCGGCGCCGGAACTCGTGAAAGACGTGGAGGAGCAGCGCGCGGCCGAGCCCCTTGCGTCGCGCCTGCCTGCGGACGCCTAGCACCCGCACCCAGCCGACACCCTGCTCCGTGTCGTGCGGTTTGCAGAGAGCGACAGCGGCGTGCTCGCCCGCCTCCTCGGCGACGAACCAGAGGGAGAGGTCAAGGCCCTCTTCGACCATCCAGTGGCTCCATTCATTGTACGGCTCGCGCGCGTGCTCCCAGGAGTCCTCGAAGGTCTCCATGTGCGTCTCGAACACGGCCTCGTGCTCGGTCGCCTCTGCCGACCTGACCGTGACTCCCGCGGGCCACTCGGGCGCCGGCGGATCGGCGTCAAAATCAATCCGCATGCGGTAGGAGTGGCGGATCAGCTCGTAGCCGTGCCGCTCGAGGGCCTGCTTCTCGGGCTCGTCCTGCTCGTAGGCGAACGCGCGAATGAGCTCGGCTCCTCGCGCGCGGCCCCGAGCCTCCCCCCAGCCGATCAGTGCGTCACGAACCTCGGAACCCGCCGACATCGGGATCCGGAGATCGAGCCAGTACTTCGGTTCCGGGTGCGGGGCGATGTCCGCGTAGCCCACGAGCGCGCCTTCGCTGACCGCCACTCGAATGTCGTGCTCACGATCCAGCTCGGGAGCCGTCAGCCACAGGCCGACCGTCGTCTCGGTCTCGTCGCGTTGACCAAAGAGCTCTCCGGACACGCGATTCGCGAGCTCGGAGATCTCCGCGAGCTCGTCGACGCGGGGTGGACGAAGTTCCACGGTCACGCGGGGGCCAACTCGTCGAGGGTGTCGGCAAGGCGGCGGAGGTCGGGGAGCTCACGATCCGGCTTTGCGGCACCACTCGCCCGATGCTCGGCAAGGCGATTGATCCACACGCTTCGCAACCCGAGGTCGTTCGCCGGAGCGATGTCGTGGAAGAGGCTGGCGGCGACATGGACGTGCCCGGCTCGATCCGCGCCGGTCCTTCGGAAGAATTCCTCCCAGTGCGCGTGGCCAGGCTTGAAAGACCCGATCTCGGACGCGACGATCGTCTCGTCGATCGGAGCGCCCAGACGTTCCTTGGACGCTTCGATGAGATCGCGGTCGGTGTTCGAGAGGATCGCGAGCCGCCACCCACGGGTGCGCGCCTCCTCCAGTGCCTCCCGCACGTCGCTGAACGCCTCCCAGCTCGGAAGCGATCGGGCGAGCGCTTCGCGCTGGTCATCCGCCAGCTCGACGTCCTCTTCCTCGGCGAGCCGTGCGAGGGCCTCCGTCAGTACCTCGCGATACGTCATCGAACCGTTGCGCTGAAGCTCGGGCTCGATGCGGTGGTAGCGCTCGAGCAGCCAGTCAGCCTCGTCCTCACCGAACACGTCGACGAGCTCGCGACGGATCCCGCCGTTCCAGTCGATCAGCGTCCCGTAGCAGTCGAACGTGGCCCAGCGATCCACGCGCGGAGCCTCAGCGAAGCTCGCGGATCACGATGCAGGCGTTATGCCCGCCGAAGCCGAACGAGTTCGAGACGGCCGTCCGGACTTCCGCCTCGCGCGGCTCGTTGGGGATGTAGTCGAGGTCGCATCCGGGGTCCGGCTCGTCGTAGTTGATCGTCGGCGGAAGGGTGTTCCGGCTCACGGCGAGCGTGCTGAAGATCGCCTCGACCGCGCCGGCGGCTCCGAGGCAATGCCCGGTCGCACCCTTCGTCGAGGAGATCGGTGTCTTGCGCGCGTTCTCCTCGCCGAGCGCGAGCTTGATGACCCGCGTCTCGCTGGCATCGCCGAGCGGCGTCGAGGTTCCGTGGGCGTTGATGTAGTCGATCTCGTCCGTGTTGACGCCTGCGTCGGCGAGCGCCATGCGCATCGCGCGGGCGGGGTTGTCGCCCGTGGGATCCGGCTCCGTGACGTGCCGCGCGTCGGACGAGAGCCCGTAGCCGAGCAGCTCGGCGTAGATCCGCGCACCGCGCGACTGGGCGTGCTCGAGCTCCTCGAGGACGACGACGCCGCCGGCTTCGCCCATGACGAATCCGTCCCGGCCCGCGTCGAACGGCCGGCTCGCCTCCTCCGGCGCGTCATTCCGGCGCGAGAGCGCGCGCATGGCGCTGAACCCGGCGATCCCGACCCGCGTGATGCCGGCCTCGGTCCCGCCGGCGAGCATCGTGTCGGCGCGGCCGAGCCGAATCGCGTCGGCCGCCTCTCCGATCGCCATGTTCGACGCCGCGCAGGCCGTGCACTGCGACGAGAGCGGGCCCCGGGTGCCCAGGTACATCGAGACCCAGCCGGCGCCCATATTGGGGATGATCTGGGGGATCGAGAACGGGTTCACGCGGTCGGGGCCGCGGGCGATCAGCGTGTCGTAGCAGTCCTGAAACGCCTTCAGCCCGCCGATTCCCGTTGCGATCGACGCGCCGATCCGGTCCGCCTCAGGCTCGATCTCGAGACCCGCGTCATCGCGCGCCTGGAGCGCCGCCGCCACGATCATCTGCGCGAACCGGTCCATGCGCCGCGCCTGCTTCTTCTCGATGTAGTCCGCCGGATCGAAGCCCTTCAGCTCGCAGGCGAAGCGAACGGTGTACTCGCTTGCGTCGAATTGCTCGATCTTGGCGGCGCCCGACTTTCCCGCGAGCAGGTTCTTCCACGTCGTCTCGACGTCGTTCCCGAGCGGGCTGACCATTCCCATGCCGGTGATGACCACCCGCCTGCGCCCGTTCATGCTCATCGGCTCGCTCATCACATGCCCAATCCACCGTCGACGAGCAACACCTCGCCGGTCACGAACGAGGCCTCGTCGGAGCAGAGGAAGCGAACTGCGCCGGCGATGTCCTCCGGCTCACCGAGCCGTCCCAGCGGCGTGTTCGCGAGCATTGCCGTCTGCAGCTCCTCGGGCAACTCGGTCGTGAGCCGCGTCGTGACATAGCCCGGGGCGACCACATTGGCTCGCACGCCGCGGCTCCCGAGCTCCCGTGCAAGCGCTTTGGTGAAGCCGATGATCCCGGCCTTGGAGGCCGAGTAGTTCGTCTGGCCGGGGTTTCCATGGATTCCGACGATGCTCGAAATGTTGACGATCGAGCCGCCTCTCCGCTTCATCATCCCGCGCGCCGCGGCGCGGCAGGTGTTGAACGTGCCACCAAGATTGGTCCCGAGGACGACGTCCCAGTCCTCATCGGACATGCGGGCGAGCAGTCCGTCCCGCGTGACGCCGGCGTTGTTCACGAGGATGTCGATATCCCCGGCCTCCTCGACGAGACGGCGGGCGTCATCCGGTTTCGAGACATCGGCCTGCACCGCTCGACCCCCGATGTCGGAGGCGACGGCCTTCGCCTCCTCCGCCCCTGATCGGTAGCCCAGCACCACGGACGCGCCGGCACCGGCGAGCTCGGCGGCGATCGCCTTGCCGATCCCGCGGGAGCCGCCCGTGACCAGGGCCGTTCGGCCTTCGAGCGAGCAGAAACCGGCCAAGCTAGATCGACTCTTCGACCTTCTTCAGGCCGGCGAGGTTGTTGACGGAGACGGCCTTCACGGTCTGGTCGATTCGCTTCAGCAAGCCGGAGAGGACATTCCCCGGGCCGACCTCGACGAAGATCCTCGCGCCGTCCTTGATCAGGCCTCGCGCGGCCTGGGTGAACTTGACCGGAGCCGTGATCTGCTCCACCAGCAGCCCTGCCATCCGCTGAGCCGGCTCGATGTGCGCCGAGACGGTGGACATGAACGGAGCAACGGGATCGCGGAAGCGCACGCGCTCCACCGCCGGCCTCAGGATCTCCGCTGCCTTCGCCACGAGCGGGCTGTGGAAGGCGCCCGAGACCTTGAGCTTCACCGCCCGCCTGGCGCCGAGCTCGTTCGCCTTGCCGATCAGCTCGTCGACCGCGTCCTCCTCTCCGGAGACGACGATCTGGCCGGGGCAGTTGTAGTTCGCCGGCCACACGCCCTCGATCTGAGCGCAGAGCTCCTCCACGACGGCGTCGTCGAGCCCGAGGATCGCGGCCATCGCCCCGTCGGTCTCACGGGCGGCCTCGGCCATCGCGAGACCGCGCTCGCGCACCAGGCCGATTGCCTCACCGGTGTCGAGGGACTTCGCGGCTGCGATCGCGGCGAATTCGCCGACGGAGTGGCCGACGACGTAATCGGGCGCAAAGCCACGAACCCGCAGGGCAGCGAGCACGGCGAGGCTGGTGGCGACGAGCGCGGGCTGCTGGACCTCGGTCTTGACGAGATCCTCGAGCGGTGCTTCGAAGCACAGCTGCTTCAGGTCGAGGCCGGAAGCCTCGCTTCCGACCCGGTAGACCTCCATCGCCTCGGGAACAGCTTCGGCGATCTCGCGGCCCATTCCCTGCTCGAGCGACCCCTGACCGGGAAAGCAGAACGCGATCTTGCTCATGCGGCTTTCCCGTTCGCCGTCCACTCCATCAGTGCTGAGCCCCAGGTCAGTCCGGCTCCCATCCCGGTCATGAGCACGAGCGAGCCGTCCTTCAGCCGTCCATCCGTTTGGGCGTCAGCGAGCGCGAGGGGAATGGAGCCGGACGAGGTGTTCCCGTACCTGTCGACGTTCACGACGACGCGATCCTCCGCGATTCCGAGCTTCTTCGCAGCGTGCTCGATGATCCGCACGTTCGCCTGGTGCGGGACGTAGACGTCGATGTCGGCGATCCCGACCCCGCAGCGATCCATCAGCTTCTCCGCCGACGAGACGAGGACACGCGTGGCGAACTTGAACACCTCTGGCCCGTTCATCGTTGCGAAGTGGAGCTCCTGGGCGACCGTCTCGGCCGTTGCCGGATTCCGAGATCCGCCGGCCGGCATGCTGAGGTGCACCCCGCCCGCGCCATCCGCTCCTAGCTCGAACCCGAGGAAACCGCGGCCGCCGTTCCGATCGAGGACGACGGCGCCGGCTCCGTCTCCGAAGAGCACGCAGGTGCTGCGGTCGTGCCAGTTCACGATCTTGGACAGGACATCTCCCCCGACCACGAGCGCGCGCTCCGAGAGGCCCGCGCTCATCATCCCGTAGGCCTGCGCGAGCGCGTACATGAACCCCGTGCAGCCTGCGGACAGGTCATACGCGGCCGCGTCAGTCGCGCCGAGCCTGTCGGCGACGAGAGCGCCGGTGGAGGGAAAGGCCATGTCCGCCGTGACGGTGGCGACGATGATCAGGTCGATCTGCGAGGCCTCGAGACCGGCCTGCTCGATCGCCAGCAGCGCCGCGGGGTAAGCCAGGTCCGACATCGCCTCCTCCGGGGCGGCGACGCGCCGCTCGCGGATCCCGGTGCGCTCAACGATCCATTCGTCCGAGGTCTCGACCATCTTGGCGAGCTCGTCGTTGGACATCACGCGCTTCGGGACGTAGCACCCGAGCCCCGTGATCGTGATCGGACTGCCGTTCGTCGTCCCGATCATTGCTCGACCGCGAACGTGAGGGTTCCGCGAGCGGCAAGCTCGCCGTCCACGGTGGCCGTTGCCTTGCCGCGCCCGATCGGGCCGCGCGCGCGCTCGATCTCACAGGTCAGCTCCAGCTCGTCGCCCGGCTCGACGATGCGCTTGAAGCGGACCCCGTCGATGCCTGCAAAGAGCGCGAGTTTGCCCTGGTTCTCCTCCTCCGAGAGCACGGCGACCGCGCCGGCCTGAGCCATGGCCTCGACGATCAGCACCCCGGGCATGATCGGTCGCCCGGGGAAGTGGCCGGACAGGTACCACTCGTCCGCTCGCACGCGCTTCCGAGCGACGACCCGCTCGCCCGGCCGCAGGTCGATCACCTCGTCGAGGAGCAGGAAGGGGTCGCGGTGAGGCAGGATCGCCTCGATCTGTTCGCGCGTCAGGGAGGCCACGTGCGGGATGAGTCTAGTGGTGGAGAGGTTGCCCGCGATTCGCTGCGCCCGGAGCGCGTGGAGCCGCTTCTGGAGGGCCGTTTCGGGCGTCCGTACACGTTCCTGGAGCAGGTCGAGTCCACGCAGCGGGAGCTCTCCTCAGATGCCCCCGAGGGCGCGGTCGTCGCGGCGGACGAGCAGACAGCGGGGCGGGGTCGCCTCGGCCGACCTTGGTTCGCCGAGCCCGGCACCAGCCTTCTCTTCTCACTCAACCTGCGGCCAACTGTCGAGACCCCGCGGCTGCCCGAGCTCCCGATTCTCGCGGGTCGCGCAACAGCAGAAGGAATCCTGCGGGTCACCGGCCTCCGACCGGAGATCAAGCTTCCGAACGACCTGCTCGTCGAAGGCCGCAAGCTTGCGGGGATCCTGGCCGAGGCCCGCGACGGCCGCGTCGTCCTCGGAATCGGGATCAACGTGAACGTGGCCGCGGCCAGCCTTCCGCGAGGAGTCGATCGAGAGCCGACGTCGCTCCTCGCCGAGCTCGGCGCGCCCGTCGACCGAGCGTCGCTCCTCGTCGCGATCCTGCTCGAACTCGAGCGCCGCTACGACCGTTGGGTCGCCGGCTAGCGGAGTCGTGTGCGAGGGCCGACGTTCGCCGCCGAATCCTCCGCGAAGGCCTCGAGCCGGGTGAACGGACGGTCGAGGATCACGGTGAAGATGCCGGCCCGCGGCCGCGAGATCGTCGTTGCGACCCCGTCGGCGACGAAGGTCACTCGTGCGGGCTCCGACAGCGAGACGCGCAGAGGCCGCTTGTTCACGATCTTCAGGGCGGGCGCCACCCGGTCGACGCGGACGGGGGTCAGCTGCGTGACCGGTCCCGTCGAATCGGTGACCGTCAGCACGACGGAGTACGTCCCGTCGCGCACGCCGCCGAGCCAGCTCAGAGCCTGCGGCCCGGCGGGCACGAGCGCGTCGAAGACGGACGCAACGTCGGTCGTCCCGCGCCGCACGGTCAACCGCGCGAGAGCCGAGACCGAGAGGCTGAAGGAGGCCGTGAGCGAGTCGGAGCGGCCGTCGCCGTTTGGGGAGATCGCCGCCGGGACGACACCGAAGCCGGATAGCGTCCGGCTCAGGACGACCTGGGTCGTCGCCGTCACCTCTTTCCCGCGAGCGCCGCGGGCGAAGACCGCGATCCTGTAGCGGCCGTCAGGGTATCCAGTCCCGTTCCAGGCGAACGTGTTGCGGCCGGCGGGCTTTGCGCCGGCGTGGAGCGTCGCAAGGGGCCCTCCCTGCTCCGTTTGGAGGTCGACCCGGACCGTCGCTGGAGCGTTCAGCTCGTATGCGATCACCGTCGAGTCGGTGCGGCCGTCGCCGTTCGGCGTGAACCCAGCGGGCTCCGCGGCCAACCCTTCTATGACCGCCGGTGCGGCCGCGGTGCCGAGCGTCCCGGACGCGGGCCTGACGGCCGGGCCGGCGGCGATGCGCCAGCGATAGCCGGCCAGAGAGGCGAAGCGTGCATCCCAGGTCCACTGGACAGCCGTACCGAAGCCGGAGCCGGTCGCGACGGCCTTGCCGCTCGAGTCCGACACGGTGACGGTCCAGGGAAGCGGTGCCGAGAGCCGCGCCGAGAAGCTGACGAACTGGCCCAGCCCGCCCTCGACCTCGGGCGTGTAGAGCTTCGGAAGCCCAAGGCCCGCCGCTGCCCTGGCAAGCCCGCCGAGGTCGCCGTAGAGCCGACCGCCGGGGCAGCTCGTGTAGCCGGTGTCGCGATGCCCGGAGACGCCACGCAGCCAGAGCGGCGTGCCCTTCCGGTACTTCGGATTCCCGCGCGAGACGAGCAACGCCGGCGACGCCAGATCGACGTGCGCGACGTCCATCCGCCACGAAATGAGGCGGGTCAGCGCGTCGCGGGCGGCAGCCGTCGGCGGGGCTCCGCTGTAGCTCCCCAGCAGGGCGATCCCGACCGAGCCGGTGTTGAACCCCTCCGCGTGGGCGCCGACGACGTTCCGCTCGATTCCGCCGTAGCGGCCCTCGAAGACCTGGCCGAAGCGGTCGACGAGGAAGTTGTAGCCCACGTCGTCCCAGCCGTTTCCCTTCACGTGGTACGTGTAGACGCCTCGGACAATCGCAGCGGACTGCGCGGGCGTTGTGGGGCCTGCGCCGGCCGTGTGGTGCACGATCGCAGCGGCCAGGGTCTTCGCGTACTCGGGGTTGTCCCGTCTGATCTTCTCGTTCGCGCCCCACGCTTTTCGGGTGATGACCGTCGGTCCGGAGGCCATCTGGAGCGTGCGTTCGAGCGATGTCTCCTCCGGGCTCCAGACGTAGTGCGCCCGCAGTCGAACCACACGGCCGCGCACTCTCACGTCGAGGCGGTTCGCGGATCCCGTCCACCACGGGCTGCCAATGCGCCATCCGCCCGCCCGGAGCCTCTCGCCGGTGCCACGGTCCGGCAAGTCCTCGGGCTCGGCCTCGGCCGCGCGCCAGCGACTCCAACCCCCGTCGCCCCGAACACGAAACTGCACACGGCCCGGTCCCTTCCAGTGCAGACCCAGGAGGTTGAAGCGTTGCGGCGCTGGAGCGGCAGCAAGGGTGCGCTGTCCGCCCACCGGGAGCTCCCGTGTCACCAGCGTGACATCCGCCCAGGCGGCGGCCGGGCAGGCAAGCGCAACGAGTGTGGCGGCAAGAAGCTTCATCGACCCCGGACTAGGGTCGCAGCGTCGTCGGGTAGTCGCAAGGGTCTTGATAGCATCCTTACACCGTGAAAAGCCGCGTTCTGCGGGCAGTTTTGACCGCATTGGCCGTCGCGGTGTTCGTTCCTGCGGTCGCCATGGCAGCTCCTTTCCAGTCCCGCGTCCTCGCGGTCGAGTTCGACAACGACGTCAATCCGGTCACGGCCGACTACGTCATCGACCAGATCGAGCGGGCCAATGAAGAGCGGTACCAGGCCGTCGTCATCCTGCTGGACACGCCGGGCGGCCTCGCCAGCTCTATGAAGGACATCTACGAGGCCGAGCTGGCATCCCGCGTTCCTGTGATCGTCTACGTCTCGCCCGAGGGAGCGCGAGCCGCAT
>Ga0136635_10000188_pt1 | contig 15456 bp, 11 predicted proteins | sample AntDrymeUQ852106_2_FD_105495 | JGI IMG/M metagenome (GOLD analysis project Ga0136635, IMG submission 105495) | Polar desert sand microbial communities from Dry Valleys, Antarctica - metaG UQ85 (21.06) | ecosystem: Environmental > Terrestrial > Soil > Desert | place: Antarctica: Dry Valley... | reverse complement strand
TCGCTGCTGTAATTCGCCTTTGCTTGAGCTGCATCAACCAAAGCTTGAGCTTGAGCAATTTCTTGGGGACGACTTCCCGCTTGTGATTCGGCTAATTGCGCTTGAGCCTGTGACAAACGCGCTTTCGATTGAGCAATTTCTTGGGGACGACTTCCGGCTTGTGCTTCGGCTAACTGAGCTTGAGATTGAGCTAAATTAGCGCGAAATTGCCGGATTCTCGCTTCAATGCCTGCACTATCCATCCGGGCAAGAATTTGCCTGGGTTGTACGCGATCGCCTTGTTCAACATACAATTTGGCTAAGGTTCCAGGATTTTTCGGGCTAATATTCACCGTTTGAACTGGCACTACCTTACCACTAGCGGTAATTCGCAAAGTGACGTTTTTTGCTTCTACCGGCACAGTTAATTGAGTAATATCTTCTTTGCGTGTACCTTGATTTACAAAGGTGTATGTCGTCGTTGCACCAACAACCACCACACCAACTGCCATCAGCCCAATCAGCCAGCGGAATGGATTTTTTACTTTACCAAATACGGGAACTTCTATATGTGTAGTCATAAATAGCCTATGAAAAATGATGCGGGTTGGTGGTTGTGTAAGCGCTTGGTAAAAACGAATCTTTAAGTTTAACAACTTAAGGAAGTTATAAATTTAAAGTTGTGGTAGGTGATTTTCTGGATTTGTCTTGGGGAAAATTAATTGTCTGTGGTGCGGTCAATTGAGAATTCGGGAATGAAGGAAGATAAGAGATAATTTATATTTACTTAAGTTTTTTATCATATTAACCTTATGTACTTAGAAATCACTTCACCTGAACGGGTGACTTTAGTGATGAGTTATCAGCCTGGAGACTCTTGACTGGTGACTGGGGACTCTTTACTGGAAAAGAAATGGCAAACAGACTTTTCCTAATCCCTAATCCAAAATTTAGGTGTCGCTCGGAGCTTAGATCGTTTAAGCTAGCTGAAAGAATCTTTAGATTTGTGGTTAAGAGGCGTTAGTGTGCCCAAATTAGTTAAATTAATTTCGCTTTTAGTTGCCTGTAGTTTATGGAGTGTGCCAAGAGCGGCTTTTGCACAGGCATTGATACCTCATACACTGCAACTTGATACAGCTAAATTAGAGCAGCAAGGGTTGAGTCTGGCACAAGAAGCGGCTCAACTAGCGCAGTTTCAACAGACGGAAATGGCTTTACCACGAGCAAAGTTGGCATCTCAACTCGCTCCTAAGAACGATAAAGTATGGTTTCTGTTGGGTGGCTTGTATTTGCAAAACAAGCAGTTCGATACAGCCATCGCTGCCTTAAATAAGGCACAATCTCTCAACCCCAAAAATGCTGACGTTCAGTTTGCTTTGGGTTCAGCTAATTTTCAGCAGGAAAAGTACCAAGCCGCACTAGAGTATTATCAAGCGGGTTTGAAGTTAAAACCCAATGACTCAGAGGGATTGTTTGATTTAGGCAATGCTTACTATAAGCTGAGTAGATTGCCAGAAGCGATCGCCCAATACAATAAAGCAGTAGCCGCTGATAAAAAATTCTGGCCCGCAATTAACAACGTCGGCTTAATTAACTACGAACAGGGCAATATCCCCGGTGCAATTAAGCAATGGCAAACGGCTGTAGCCCTTGACAAAAAAGCCGCAGAACCTTTATTAGCATTGGCAGTCGCACTGTATACTAAAGGCGATCGCGCGAACGGTTTGGCAATGGGAGAAGCTGCACTGCGGATTGACGATCGCTATGGTGATTTGACTTTCCTTAAGGAGAATCTCTGGGGCAATCGCCTTTTAGCTGATACGAAAAAATTCCTCGAATTACCTCGCATTCAAGCTGCCCTCCAGCCAAAGCAAACCCCATCAGTCAATAAACAGCCGCCTCGGCAATGAGAAAAGGGGGAGAAGGGGGGAGTGGGAGACAAGGGGGACAAGGGGGACAGCGAGGACAAGGAGGAAGGGGAAAATATTTCTTCTTTCTCACCCTTTACCCTTTAACCTTTTCCCTTTTCCCTTCTTCAAATCCCCCCTTGCTTAAAAGCACCATTTAACAGTACATATATACTAAAGAGCGAAAAGTAAACAGTCGCCCGTCAATATGTTGGGCGACGGTTACTAAATAAATTGTTAATTGTCTTATTTGGGTAGCAGTGCGATGATTTGGTCAACAAACTGTTGATGGTCAACAACTGGTTTAGAGATGTAACCATCAGCACCGCTTTGCTTGAGAAAGTTCTCGCGATCGCCTTCCATCGCGTGTGCAGTTACCAAAATTACAGGTAAATTTGCTGTTTGTGGATCTGATTTCAACATTTGTGTAATCTTGATACCATCAACAGATTTACCTTGGTAAACACTTCGTGAGAGAGAAACATCCATCAAAATAATGTCTGCTTCACCAGAAGAGGCAATTTTCATTACCTCTTCCACATTTTCAGTATGTTTCACCTCCAAGCCACCGCGCTTGGTCAAAATTTTGGAAAAAACACGAGCATTAATCAGATCGTCTTCGACAATCAAAACGGTTTTCATGAGAATTTAAGTTATAGGGGTGAAAGATATTACCACGTCTTGTCAAAACAGTTATCAGCCTACTTTAAAAAAATCAATGTGTATCCCCATCATATGACGGATAATACTATTGATTTTTGCCTTATGACTGTCAAGATTGTGTGTTTGATTTCATTTCATCCGTTATGCTGTGGTTGCTGCTGTGTTCATTTATAGAGATTTTTGTGTAGTGAAAATTCAGGGAAAAAACTCATGGCAAAACAGTTAAACCTTCTCTCAACGGGACAGGTAATCACCACAGCGCTGCACACGGAGATGCAACGGTCTTACCTTGAATATGCCATGAGTGTGATTGTTGGGCGGGCGTTACCAGACGTGCGTGATGGCTTAAAACCAGTGCATCGGCGCATTTTGTATGCCATGCACGAACTCGGTTTGACCCCCGACAGACCCTATCGTAAGTGCGCTCGTGTAGTCGGAGACGTACTGGGTAAATATCATCCCCACGGCGACCAATCGGTTTATGACGCTTTGGTTCGGTTGGTGCAGGAGTTTTCCAGTCGGTATCCCTTATTGGCAGGACATGGCAACTTTGGCAGTGTGGATAACGACCCACCCGCAGCGATGCGCTATACCGAAACGCGCCTTGCAGCCATCAGCCATGAGGGAATGCTGACAGAAATTGGTGAAGAAACGGTGGAATTTATCGGTAACTTCGATAATTCCCAGCAAGAACCGACAGTGTTACCAGCGCAGTTACCGTTCTTGTTGCTAAATGGCTGTGCGGGTATTGCGGTAGGGATGGCAACGAATATTCCACCGCACAACTTAGGGGAAGTTGTTGATGGGTTAATTGCCTTAATCGACAATCCTGATTTAAGTGATGAAAAATTATTTCAGCTAATTCCGGGTCCTGATTTTCCTACGGGCGGGGAAATCATTGGTGATACTGGTATTCGCGAGGCATACACCACAGGTAAGGGTAGTATTGTGCTGCGAGGAGTTGCCCAAATAGAGGAAATGGCACCAGTTAGGGGTAGCAAACGGCGAACAGCAATTATCATCACAGAATTGCCTTATCAAGTGAATAAGGCAGCCTGGATTGAGAAAGTAGCGGAATTAGTCAATCAAGGTCGCTTGCAGGGAATTTCCGATCTTCGGGATGAAAGCGATCGCGAAGGTATGCGCGTAGTGATTGAACTCAAACGCGATACTAAAGAACAAGATGTTCTTGGGCATTTGTATCACCAAACCGCTCTGCAAACTAATTTTGGGGCAATTCTTTTAGCGATCGTTGATGGACAACCGCGCCAGCTAAGTTTACGTCAATTGTTGCAGGAATTTTTAAGTTTCCGCGAACAGACTCTTAATCGGCGTTACACCCACGAGTTAGAAAAAGCACAAAATCGCCTACATTTGCTTGAAGGCTTGCTCAAAGCACTATCTAACTTAGATGATGTGATTTGGATTTTGCGGCAAGCCGCTGATGGCACTAGCGCAAAAATCGATCTGTGTAGCCTGCTGGATTTGACTGAAGTCCAAGCAGATGCGATTTTAGCAATGCCGCTGCGACGTCTGACCAGTTTAGAACAGCAAAATTTACAGCGGGAATTTGAGCAATTAACTGAGGAAGTTGAATTATTACAACGGTTGCTCAACGACAGAAAAGAGTTACTCAAAGCCCTGAAAAAAGACTTGCGTACTCTCAAGCGCAAGTACAGCGATGCTCGTCGTACCAAACTTTTGGGTCTTGATACCCAGACAAAGGGGCAAGAAGACTCCTTGGAAACAAAAAGACTCCTTGGAGACAAACAACAGAATCCCAAATCTCAAATCCAAAATCCCAAATCCGAAGAGCCTGTAGAAGAAGTTGTTTTAGAGTTTAGTCAGCGGGGCTATGTGCGTCGTACTCAGCCATCAGCTAAAAAGCCGAAAGCAGAAAACGGTTTGCCGGATAATGACTTCATTATCCAAACAGCTGTGACTGATACAGACAAAGAGTTAATGGTGTTAACTAGTGGTGGCAAAGTCTACCCTGTGAACGTGGGAGACATTCCCCCAACTACGGGACGTTCTCCACGGGGAAAACCGCTGATAACTATGCTGAGTAATACTGCTCAAAGTTCTCAAGAAGCTGTTATCAACCGTTTTGTGCTACCAGAAAACGCCGAAACCTCGCAAATGATTCTTTTGACAAAGCAGGCACGAATTAAGCGTTTTTCCCTTGGGGAATTTACTAATCTGACTCGTCGCGGAATTACAATTTTAAAGCTGAAAGACGATGATGAATTGTTATTTAGCCAATTTGCTACTCCCGGAGAACATCTCATTGTTGCGAGTTCTGGTGGGCGCCTGTTGCGGTTTCCGGTAAATGATGAACAACTACCGATTATGGGTCGTACTGCTGTCGGGTTGCAAGCATTACGGCTGCTGAAACAGCAAATGGTCGGTTGTGTCACATTTGCCAAGGATAGTAATTTGTTGTTGGTTACTCAAGATGGATATGCCAAACGAATACCAGTGAAAGATTTTAAACTAGCTAATCGCGGTGATTTGGGTACGCAAGCGCTGAAGTTTAAGAATAAAACTGACAACCTTGCTGGTATGGTAATGGCGATCGCCTCTTCTGAGGTAGCGCTAGTCACAAATCGAGAGCGGGTAGTGCGCCTTTCCGTAGAAACCGTACCTTTGTTAGGCAGAGATGCTACAGGTGAAAGCGTTCTCCAGCTTAACCGCGATGAAAAAATCATCACCGTGGCTGAAGTGCGTTCTTAAGCAGGGCGATGTTCATTTTGCGACCAGCTAACTTGCAGTAAATCGAGGCGTGGTTCAACCAGCGCCTCGATTTACTGCATGAAGTTGGTGATATTAAAGCTGAAACCAACTATAAATTTTTGCAAAGTTAATTTTTCTCAGAAAATTTAATCTTTAAATCCACAAAACTCACCTGAGTAGTAGAGACGTTCCGCGCCCTACGTCTCTACTATTTAAATGCAAATAATTACTACTAATTTAAAGGACTGTGTAGAGCGGCATCCACACAGAACATGAAAGCTAAAGTAAAAAAACTTGATATCTGACACTAAAATATATAATTTAGCTGCAAGTATATCTCAATAAACGTAATTATTTGTGACAAAGCAAAATTGATCAGCTTTGTCACCTCAGCCTTAATGATTCATCTCGTGAATTCCTTAGTCTGTTCTTAATATCAGTAATTGCTATCAAAGTCAACAAAACATCATAAGATTTTAAATATTGTGTTGCATTTGGGAAAAATATTGTTATATTAGTTTACATAGAGTAACAAAGTTTCGTAAATCCACTTTGGAGTCCCAACCATGACGACAAATACTACAAAAGCTACCGCCCCCGTCGTAATCGAAGATCGTAATGCTTGGCGTTGGGGCTTCACCCCACAAGCAGAAATTTGGAACGGTCGCTTGGCAATGATTGGCTTTTTAGCCGCTGCTTTAATTGAGATATTTTCTGGTCAAGGCTTTCTACACTTCTGGGGCATCCTGTAATATTTAAAACGATAAATATCTTAATAAATAAAAAACCTGGGAGTGTTAATTCACTTCCAGGTTTTTTAGAATTTTTAGTCAATAGTCCAGAGTCAAGAGTAAATAGTCGAAGTATTGTTGACTTTTGACTTTTGACTCTTAACTCTAAATCTTAACTACCGAATATACTCTTTGAGAACGCTGTTGCGATTTGGGTGGCGTAACTTGCGTAATGCCTTCGCCTCAATTTGACGAATCCGTTCGCGGGTGACGTTGAAAATCTGCCCAATTTCCTCTAGAGTCTTCATGCGACCGTCATCTAAGCCGTAGCGCAGTCTGAGAACATCGCGTTCGCGGGGACTAAGACTGTCGAGGACTTTTTCTAGGTCTTCGCGCAGGAGATTTTTGGAAACTTGGTCTTCTGGGGTTTCGCCATCTGACTCAATAAAATCGCCGAGTCGGGAATCTTCTTCTTTCCCAATAGGCGTTTCTAAAGAAATCGGCAGTTGTGCAGATTTAGCAATAAACCGCAGCTTCTCGATGGTCATTTCCATACGAGTAGCGATTTCTTCTTCAGTGGGTTTGCGACCCATTTCTTGAGAAAGCAGCTTAGTGGTTTTCTTAATCCGAGAGATGGTTTCATAAAGATGAACCGGAAGTCGGATAGTGCGCGATTGGTCAGCGATCGCACGAGTAATTGCTTGACGAATCCACCACGTAGCGTATGTAGAAAACTTATAACCTTTTTCGTGGTCAAACTTTTCCGCAGCGCGAATCAAACCTAGGCTACCTTCCTGAATTAAGTCTTGGAAGGACAAGCCACGATTCATATACTTCTTGGCAATTGAAACTACTAGGCGTAGGTTAGATTGCACCATCTTATCTTTCGCCCTGCGACCAACGTGCAGGCGATAACGAAACGCAGGTAGCGGCAGTTGCACTGCTTCTGCCCATTCGCTATCCTTCGGATCGCGATCCAACTGTTCTAAAAGTTTTTCGCGTGCTCTTTCTAACTCCAGCAAGTCGGCAATCTTTCGTGCCAGTTCAATTTCTTCATCTGCCCGAAGAAGGCGAATACGACCAATTTCTTGCAAGTAAAGCCGAATCGAATCTTCGGTGTAGTGCTTTTTCTTGCTTTGGGTCCGGCGACGCGATTTAGCGGCTTTCCCAGACTTTGCGTCGTCCTCATCAGACTGAGGCTCTAAAAATTCATCGTCGCCTTCATCGTTAATAAGCAAGTCCTCTTCATCCTCGATTAAGAGTTCTTCTAACTCGAGCTCAGGCTGATTCATTATTAGGTCAGGCTGATAAATGCTTTCGAGTACGTTGTTAGCCTGGTTCATGCCGCGTTCCTCATGCTCCTTGCAGAATCAATTACTCAAGATGTTTTTACTGCTCTTATAAATGAGCTTTCCGACAACCGAAAATACAGGGCTAGGCTGAAGCCACTAATATTTTCGGAATCTTTACCCCTCCGAAGGCAGGTGTTTTTAGCTTAAGTCCGAAGCCGCCGTTTAAACCGACTTCTTTTATCAAAGTAAACGCCATAAGTGTTGCTGTTGCACATCACTTTTGACTAACTGCTCTAAAAAAGACTCATCCTGCTAAAAAAACTCACCACTCCATATAAAACTAATATGACTGTTGGGAGATGTTTCTGTAAAGACTGTTCCGATTGTAGCCTGTTTCACAGAAATTGCACTCTTTTTGTGTAATTACAATGAAGTCTTTAAGTAAAGTTGAGCCTGTTCTACCTAAAAGATATTGTTCAAGGTAGTTATACCCTGAAATTTTGCCAAATCTTTTTCGGATTTACAGTGGCATTATCATTACATTCAAACTGAGGTATACTTGCCTTTCTCTCATCTTGTAGTATTATCTAAAACATCAACTACTTAGGAAGAGTGCATTTAATGTTAGCTCAGTTTAGATGTTTTAGTGCAGCCCTTTTTACATTAACTTCATATCTTACTGAGTGATAATTTGCCTAGACTAGATATCGCCTTAACGCCCTTCAGTTGAGACGCTATGAATGCTTGATCGTAGCTTCTCGCTTTCTGCGATTAACGTTACCCGCTTGCACGACGGGTGCGAACTGAACAGTTGTGTTGCTCATATTCAAGCACTCAACTGGCTGTTTTCCAATCACCTAAACTGAGGAGTTAAGGAATTGGGCAGAATCAGCGCTCCCTCAATTCGGTCTTAATCACACCTTAGCGCAAGAAGTTAGATTTCAACCTTATGAAAGTTGACAAACTGTTCTTATTGTATACAACGATATTTTAATCAATTCACAAAAGATTTGACACGTCAGATTATAGATATTAGCCTACAAAGCGTCAAAACTGCATGGCATTTATGCAAAATTGTCACCTGTGTTACAGCAGCACATGAAGATATTAGCAAGTTTTTGACAAGCTGCTGGAGAGCGCTTAAAAGCCAGAAATTTGAGCTAAGAGCAAGGACTAGGGTCAGAAGACGGCTTCATCGCATTACTTGGAGAATCCCAACTACTAAACTTTAGACTACTTCCATCGCTCTTATTAGAGCCTCAGTAGTAGGGCTACCTAACTTGCACTAAACTTAACCAAGCTACGGAAAATCAGGAATTATTTAGGAAAATAACTTGACAAAAAATCCTTTTTATGAATAATTGTTGATTTATGCTTGCTTTATTTTTCAGCTTCAAAAGTTCAACTGGCAGGGTTTTTGACATTTAAATGGTTAAATATGATAATTAAGTAAAGTGCGTTAGTCAAACTATTTAATAAGAATTTTTCTCAAACAAAATTTTTGTCTACTTCCTTTAAAACCAAGGCACAAAAAAGCCCCCAGTTATTGCTGCGAAGCGTAAACTAGGGGTTATTTAGTTTGCTGAACTATATTTGCGCTTCCGGTGGTTAAGACTTACTTAAAATTGGGTGGCAAAATTACTTTGTCAACTACATGCACAATGCCGTTGCTAGCGGGAATGTCAGCCTGAACGACTTTAGCACCGTTGACTGTGACTGTGTTGCTGGCACTATCAACTTTTACTGTCACAGGAGTACCCTCAACTGTTTTGACTTGTCCAGATGTTAGCTGGCTAGAGGTTACTTGCCCAGGTACAACATGGTATCCCAAAAGCTTGACTAATTTTGATTTGTTTTCTGCCTTGAGGAGTGTGTCTACGGTACCTGGTGGTAATGCGGCAAAAGCAGCATCAGTAGGTGCAAATACTGTGTAAGGTCCTTTCCCAGCCAGTTGTTCAGTTAAGCCTGCGGCTTGTACTGCCTTTGTTAAAGTTGTAAATGAACCCTGACTGGCTGCTGTCTGTGCCAATTCTCCCAAATTTTGGTTTGCAGTTGTGCCTGCGGGTGTTGGTGAGGCAGAAGGAACGGTAGTTGCTGGAGTTTCCGCTGTTGTGGGGGGAAGGGTTGTTTGAGTTTCGCTAGCGGGAGGAACTGTTGGATCGTCGGCAACCGGCTGGCTGTTGCAGGCAGACAGAGCAACAAGGCTACCTATACTAATTGCACTGAACAATACTTTTGCTAAAATGCTGTTACTCTTTTTCATGGTCTTCCAAAAAATTAAGATATTTTCATAACTCTTTACAATTGTTAATAACTTTCATAAATAATCCCTCAGCCTAGGGAGGTAGCTTTTCAAAACATCTAAACAATTTGAAAAAAATGGCTTCAAGAAAAATCTATTCAAGGTTAATGTCAAATCTCTGCTTTACCTCTGCATTCCTCATCTGCGAAAAGAAGCATAATTTGACTTAAGTAAGTAAGGAAGAATATTTCCAACTATGTTAAGAAATTTAAATTGTAGGGTGCCGTACTCTCGCAGCTAAGGCACCATCGTTAATTTTACACTTGTTTACATACATTTAATTTTTCTCGCCGACTTACTTAGATGCCGTTTTAAGAATAGTAAATTGAACATTCTCTAGCTGAAAGATGATTCAGAATAGAAAGCCTGTTACTTGGACAGGATTTATGGGAACTATGTATTTGTAGTTTGATTATTTTTCAGTAACCAGAATGTTCTCTTTATCTCGTAAAAGTGTAAATACATTTTTTCTTTTATTTTTGTGTATCTTCGGAGTTGGATTAATCCAATTTTCGCGATTGCAAAAACTGAACAATCGCAATCAATCTGCATTTTTCCAGAAACAAAAAGAAATTAATTCCGAAAAAATGCGCCTTCGTTTACTGAAACAAATGCCCACTTTTGGTTATAAAAACTTAATTGCCAATTGGGTATATCTTGATTTTTTGCAATATTTTGGTGATGATGAAATTCGCGAAAAAACAGGTTACAGCCTTAGTCCAGAATATTTTGAAGTTATCCTGGGAAACGATCCGCGATTTTTAACAGCTTATATCGGTCTTTCTACTAGTACTTCCATGTATGCTGCTATGCCAAAAAGGTCTGTTGCATTAATGGAGAAAAGTTTAAAGTCACTATCTCCTTGGGTTCCTGAAAGGTCTTATTATGTGTGGCGTTATAAAGCAATTGATGAGTTATTATTTTTAGGTAATTCTTCAGCTGCTAGACAATCTTTTGAAACTGCGGCAAACTGGGCGAAGAACTATTCAGATGAAGAAAGTAAACAGGTTGTAAGTATTTCTCAAAAAACTGCTGATTTTCTCAGTCATAACCCTGATAGTAAACAGGCTCAAATTGCTGCATGGGCAATGGTTTTAAATAATCATGTTGATGAGAAAACGCGGAAAATAGCGATTGGAGAAATCGAAGCTTTGGGAGGAAAGGTAATCAGCACTCCTCAAGGAAATAAAATTAAATTTCCGAAGAAAGATTGAAGATTTGTTGGTGGGAGCGTTGCAGCGTTGGAGCGTTGGAGCGTTGGAGCGTTGTTATACCAATTATCTGTGATGTTGCGTTTTATTTGCCCTCACCCTGGAAGGGTGGGGCTAAACTAACAAAGCCCGCCTATGCGGGCTTGTTAAGAGTATATTTATAGAGAATTGGTATTGGTTGCTAATATGAACTACTAACTACTAACTTCTAACTACTAACACTTGCTTTGTTTTGGTATAACGGCAAATTAATTGAGTCTCAAACTCTGGAATTAGCAATTGACGATCCGGGGTTACTTTATGGGACGACGGTTTTTACTACGTTGCGGGTTTATCAGAATTCGCTGGATAGTAGTTTAACTAATTGGTTGTCACACTGCGATCGCCTGCAATTTAGTTTACAAACTTTTGGTTGGCAGCAACCAGACTGGAAGCGTCTGCGTCAAGGTGCACAAGTTATCATGGCACACTTTCCTATTCTCAGGATTACTGTCTTTCCTGATGGACGAGAGTGGATAACTGGCAGATTATTAATCCCGGATTTGACTTATAAGCAAAAAAATGGTATTATGTGCGCCCTTTCAATACCGGAATTTTATCGCAGTCTCCCGATTCACAAAACTGGAAATTATTTGAGTGCTTGGTTAGCAAAAAATAGCGCTCAAAAGTTGAATGCTCAAGAAGCGATTTTAGTTTCGTCAGCGGGAAATTGGCTAGAAACGAGTACCGGCAATCTTTGGGGATGGTTTGATGGGAGTTGGTGGACACCAAAAGAAGGAATTTTGCCAGGAATTATGCGTAAGCAATTAATAAATTATCTTCACACTCAGCAGCAGGTGGTGAGAGAGGAACCTTGGACGCCAGAGTTAGTCAAAAAATTTGAAGCGATCGCCTACAGTAATTGTGTAGTCGAAATTATCCCCATCCACACCGTCATTCAGCCGACAGGAAAGCTAGAATATGATCCCAGGCATCCGATTTTTCAGCAATTGCGGCAACTTTTTCTAGCATGAGGGTGCGGAAATCTGATATACCTTAAGATAAGTTAACATAATTCTTATAATGCCCTCTCTTAACCGAGATGCACTTGCCTTCGCACAAAAAGTATTGGAGGATTGACCAAGCGTGAATAAAAGATGGAGAAATGCGGGGCTGTACGCGCTGCTTTTTATTGTTGTCATAGCTTTAGGAACAGCATTCTTTGACAAACAACCGCAAAACAGAGAAACATGGCGTTACAGCCAATTTATTCAAGAAGTTGAAAATAACAACGTTGCAAAAGTTAGTTTAAGTGCAGATCGGTCTACGGCTGTTGTCAAGTCTAATCAAGGAACCCAGTTTATAGTAACCTTGGTCAACGATCCAGACCTGATCAACACTCTCAGCGCTAAAGGCATCGATATTTCTGTTTTGCCACAAACCGATGAAGGATTTTGGTTTAAGGCACTCAGCAGCTTATTTTTCCCAGTATTGCTTTTAGTTGGCTTATTCTTTTTGCTGCGTCGTGCCCAAAATGGTCCCGGCAGCCAAGCAATGAACTTTGGTAAGTCTAAAGCCAGAGTGCAAATGGAGCCACAAACCCAAGTAACCTTTGGTGATGTTGCTGGTATCGACCAAGCGAAGTTGGAACTAAACGAAGTTGTAGACTTTCTGAAAAACGCCGATCGCTTTACCGCAGTTGGTGCAAAAATTCCTAAAGGTGTGCTGCTAGTTGGTCCTCCTGGTACTGGTAAAACTTTACTAGCTCGTGCTGTAGCGGGTGAAGCGGGTGTTCCCTTCTTCTCCATCTCTGGTTCCGAGTTTGTGGAAATGTTCGTGGGTGTAGGTGCATCCCGCGTGCGTGACTTGTTCGAGCAAGCTAAATCTAACGCTCCCTGTATCGTCTTCATCGATGAAATTGACGCTGTAGGTCGTCAACGGGGTGCAGGTTTAGGCGGTGGTAATGATGAGCGGGAACAAACCCTCAAACAGTTGCTGACCGAAATGGACGGCTTTGAGGGCAACACCGGCATTATCATTATTGCTGCTACCAACCGTCCTGATGTATTGGATGCAGCATTGTTGCGTCCCGGTCGTTTTGACCGTCAAGTTGTGGTGGATCGTCCTGATTATGCTGGACGCAGTGAAATTCTCAAAGTTCATGCTCGTGGCAAGACTTTGGCAAAGGATGTGGACTTGGATAAAATCGCTCGTCGTACTCCTGGTTTCACCGGTGCGGATTTATCCAACTTGTTGAATGAAGCGGCAATTTTGGCAGCACGACGCAATTTGACGGAAATTTCAATGGACGAAATCAACGACGCGATTGATCGCGTTTTGGCAGGTCCTGAGAAGAAAGACCGAGTAATGAGCGAAAAGCGCAAAACTTTGGTAGCGTATCACGAAGCTGGTCACGCTTTAGTTGGTGCTTTGATGCCAGATTATGACCCAGTGCAAAAAATCAGCATTATTCCTCGCGGTCGTGCAGGTGGTTTAACTTGGTTTACCCCCAGCGAAGACCGGATGGACACTGGTTTATACAGCCGCGCTTATCTGGAAAATCAGATGGCTGTAGCTTTGGGTGGTCGGATTGCTGAAGAAATTATCTTTGGTGAAGAAGAAGTGACTACAGGTGCTTCTAACGACTTACAACAAGTTGCGCGTGTTGCTCGGCAGATGATAACACGATTTGGGATGAGCGATCGCTTGGGTCCAGTTGCTCTTGGTCGTCAACAAGGTAATATGTTCCTCGGTCGGGATATCATGTCAGAGCGTGATTTTTCGGAAGAAACCGCTGCTGCCGTTGATGAAGAAGTCCGCAAACTCGTGGATGTAGCTTATCTACGTGCTAAAGATGTCTTGGTTAGCAATCGTCACATTCTCGATCTCATCGCGCAAATGCTCGTTGAGAAGGAAACTGTCGATGCTGATGAGTTGCAAGAAATTCTCGTAAACAACGATGTGAAAACCGCTGCGTTTGCGTAATTCAGTAGAGACGTTCCACTGGAACGTCTCTACAGGAGAATTCCTATCTGGTATTTTCCATTACCCTAATTTTTTACTGTATTTGACTTAACAAAACTTAACCCCTGCAAAAGCGCGATCGCGCATTGCAGGGGTTTTATTAATGCTGTTCTATGCTGCGTCTTGGTCGTAATCCCTATTAAATAATGTCAAGGAAATAAATAATCTTTTCATGAAATGAAAAAGTAAATAAAATTTATATTTTTCAACTAAAATAAAATTTTCAAGTATATTTATCAACATAGCAATATACATAAAGACGAGTTACAAAAATGGTCTGGTTAAAAATTACCAATATTTTTTGAGTATTTTATTTTTGATCAACAACAATACTTTATTTCTGGAGATAAATAATTTAAAAAAGTAGTTAAACTAAAACCGAGATAACAAACAATTTTAGAACATTTTAGCAATATCGATGACACTAGAATAGAGCGCTCAATGTTACATAAATTACCTGATATTATGACGATAGCCATTTGCGCTGTAATCTGTGGAGTTGTACATGACCTTTTACCCTTTACCCCTCTTCATGAATACAGTTCAATCTTTTCAGATAATTTGGTATTCAATATTACTAAGAAACTTCATATTGACTATATTCCTTGATTGTAGGCAAATATCTCTCTTGATAGAAGATTAAATAAATAATTAGCCCTATTATTACATAAAAGCGATGTAAATGCTATTAAGGTAAATAACCTTACCATTTTCTAAGCAGGCAAAAAAATAACAAAAGCTTCGTTGTTCAGAGAAATATTAATCCCCTTTTGCTTGAAATAAATTAAGCTTAAAGGTAATTTTTGGCATTTATATTATCTGATAAAAGAGCATTTGTGGACAATTCAATTTCCTACAAACACAAAATTGAGATAACCTATGTCGGGCGAAGATACTCAAATAAAGAATAACGGTATCAGTAATGGGAAGTCGCTAACTAAGCTATCGACACTAACTGAACCGCAATCATCAGGTGCATCGAAATTGCAGAAGTTATCTTTATCCAACAAAAGCTTTAAAGAATCTACAGATACGCCTGATATAGTTTGTTTTTCTCATTTGCGTTGGAATTTCGTTTATCAAAGACCGCAGCATCTTCTAGTTCGTTGCGCTCAAGGACGGCGGGTTTTCTTTATTGAGGAGCCGATTTTTAGCACCGAACCGTTGGGACGGTTGGAAGTCAGTGAAGATAACAATGGGGTAGTGGTTGTTGTTCCTCACCTACCATCCGGTTTGAGTGAAAACGGTATCAACGCGGATTTAAAAGTGTTGATTGATAATTTGTTTGCTCTTCAGAACATCGGTAAGTACATGTTTTGGTACTACACGCCGATGGCGATCGCTTTTACAAGCCACTTGGAGCCAGAAGCGGTAATCTACGATTGCATGGATGAATTATCTGCATTCAAAGGCGCCTCACCCGCTTTAAAGAACTACGAAACCGAACTTTTCCGCCGTGCAGATTTGGTGTTTACAGGTGGACAAAGCCTTTATGAAAGCAAGGTGAACCAGCACCCCAACATCTACGCATTTCCCAGCAGTGTAGATGTAGCACACTTCGCCCAAGCGAGAAACCTTAAAGAAGAACCAGCAGATCAAGCTAATATTCCTCACCCGCGTCTTGGGTTCTTTGGG
>Ga0136635_10000187_pt1 | contig 15475 bp, 15 predicted proteins | sample AntDrymeUQ852106_2_FD_105495 | JGI IMG/M metagenome (GOLD analysis project Ga0136635, IMG submission 105495) | Polar desert sand microbial communities from Dry Valleys, Antarctica - metaG UQ85 (21.06) | ecosystem: Environmental > Terrestrial > Soil > Desert | place: Antarctica: Dry Valley... | reverse complement strand
TAGCGCTCCTGTGACGGGAACCACGCCTCGATGTCGATCCGCTTCGCCGCCGCGGCGCTCAGCTCGGTCGCCGCGATGTTGAGCACGCGGTAGGGGAGACCGAGCTCCTGCACGAGCGACTCCTCGATCCCGACGAGGCGGTCGAATTCGGTCCACGACTCCTCTGGAACCGTGTAAGCGAACATCTCGACCTTGTTGAACTGGTGGACGCGGAACATTCCGCGCGTATCGCGGCCCGCAGCGCCCGCCTCGCGCCGGAAGTTGGCCGAGAAGGCCGTGTACTCGAGGGGCAGCTGCTCGCGCTCGAGGATCTCGCTCATGTGCAGCCCGGCCAGGGCGACTTCGGACGTACCGGTCAGGTAGAGGCCCTCCTCGGCCACCTCGTAGATCTCGAAGCGCTCGGCCGGGAAGAACCCGGTGCCGTACATCGCCTCCTCGCGCACGAGCACGGGCGGGATCACCGGCGTAAATCCCTCGGCGACCAGGCGGTCGAGCGCCCAGCGGTAGAGCGCAAGGGAAAGTCGCGCGGCGTCTCCGACGATGTAGCCGAAACGGGAACCGGAGAGACGCGCGCCGCGCTCCATGTCGTACCGGCCGAGCTCGAGATGCCCCTTCGGCTCGGCGATCGACGGAGGCTCACCGACTCGCCTGACCTCCTCGCCCTCTTCGTCATCCTCGCGCTTATCGGGAACCGACTCGTGTGCCGGGTTCGGCACCTTCTGGAGGAGCGCATCGCGTCGTTCCTCCGCGGCCGAGAGCTGCTCCTCGAGCCGCCTGAGGTCTTCCTTGACCTGCTTCAGCTCCTCGACCTGGTCCGGCGTCGGCTTGCCCTTCAGCTTCTGGCGCCCCCGGAGCTCGTCCACCTTTGGGACGAGGTCGCGCCACTCCGCGTCCGCCGCGAGCAGCTCGTCGAAGGCATCGCCTCCGCCTTTGCGCTCGATCCCGGTCCGCAGGCGATCCGGGTCGCTGCGCGCAGCCCGGAGGTCGATCACGCTGCTAGCTCTGCGTCAGGAATGCGACGAGGTCGTCCAGCTGCTTGTCCTCGAGCTGGTCGTATGCGGGCATGACCCCTTCCGGGAAGCCCTTCTCGACGTATTCGTTCGGTTTCTCGATCGACTCCCTGGTGAACTCGACGAGATCTTGTCCGGCGGTCTTCGAGAAGTCCGGCAGCTTGTCCAGATCCGGGCCGGTCGAGCCGTCCGAGCCGGCCGGTCCGAACACGTGGCAGCCACCGCAGCCGTTCTGGTCGTAGACGGCCTTGCCGGCCGCTGGATCGCCTTCTGCCGCGGTCCCTCCGGTGCCGGTGGTCCCCGTTCCCGTCTCGCCGGTCTCGGTTTCGCCCGTCTCGGTGGTCTCGCTGGTCTCGGTCTGCGTCATCGCCGGGCCCTCGACGGTCTCCGGGGTTGCAGCCGTCTCCTCGCCGCCGCCGCAGCCGGCGAGTAAGGCTCCCAGGGCGGCGATCAGGGCCAGGCGGCGCACGGCGCGAGTGTACCCCGGCGAGCAGTCAGACTAACGGGGTCATGACGGCTGCCGTCTCACGCCTGATCGCGCCTCGCCGGGAGATGCTGATCGCCGGGTTGCTCGCCTGTATCGGGGCCGCGCTCCTCGTCGCGCTGGCGCCTCCGACCGGCGACGCGCCGGCCCATCTCTACCGGACCCTGCTCGTCCGCGAAGGCGTGTTCGTCTGGGACAACCTCTGGTACGGCGGCCACTACCCGCTCGCCTCGTACAGCCTCCTCTACTATCTCCCCGCGGCCCTCGTTGGGAACCTCCCTCTGGTTTTCGCGGGCGTTGTCCTCTCGGCCGTTCTCTTCGCCTCGATCGTCGAGCGGGAGTGGGGCGCTGCCGGCGTCTGGCCCGCCCGTGCCTTCGCCGTTCTGGCCGCCGGCCCAATCTTCGTCGGCACCTACAGCTACGCCCTCGGCCTGGCAGCGGGACTTGGTGCACTGCGTCTGCTGCAGGGAGACCGCCGCCGGCTCGCAGTCCTCGCGGCCGCACTCACCCTCGGGTTCAGCCCGCTCGCTTTCGTGTTCCTCTGCATCGTCCTCCTCGCGGTGGCCGTCGACCGGCGGGTCGGGCGCCACATGCTCGCCTTCATCGCTGCCCTCGGAGGGATCGCAGCGGTCCAGTTCGGCGCGCTCGTGTTCTTCCCGAGCAGCGGCCCGTACCCGTTTCGCGCATTCGAGCTCGCGGCGGTGCTGACGGTCAGCGTCCTCGGCGCCGAGCTAGGCCGCCGCGCCCGGCACGGCGCGCTTCTCGGCGCCTTCTTCCTCGTCTGGGGTGCGGCGAGCATCCTCATGTTCGTGGTCTCCACACCGGTCGGGGAGAACCTGACGCGGCTGCGGTCGGTGGTCTTCCCCGTGATGCTGATGACCGCGTTCCTCGCGCGCTTCCGCCCACGCTGGCTCACGGCGATGGCGCTCTCCGCGGCGCTGATCTACAACGTCGCCCCGTACGCCGGCGCCGCGCTCGACCGGACAGACGTGCGGGCCGCGGACCGCTCCTTCTGGGCTCCCGCAATCGACTTCCTCGAGGAGCGCTCGACGCCGAGCTACCGCGTCGAGGTCGTCCCGACCTTCGACCATTGGGAGGCGTACTGGCTGCCCAGGGCCGGAGTCCCGCTCGCGCGCGGCTGGTACCGGCAGATCGACATCGCACGCAACGAGCTCTTCTACGAGAAGCCCCTGGCGGCGGCGGCCTACCGGGAGTGGCTGCGAGGTATGGGCGTGCGCTTCGTCGTGCTCCCGTCGACCCGTCTGGGCCAGAAGGGCGAGGAACGTGAGGCGGCGCTCCTCCGCTCCGGCGCTTCCGGCCTTCGCGCTGCCTTCCGCAGCCCACAGCTCGCGATCTACGAGGTTCCCAGGCCGGAGCCGATCATCACGGGGCCCGGCGCCCCTGTTGTGACCCGGTTGGACCACGCCGGCATCGAAGGCCGCGTGCCGGTCGCCGGGTCGTACCGGCTGAAGGTTCGCTACACGCGCTACCTGCGGGTGAAGTCGGGCTCGGTGTGCGTCAGGCGGGCGGCCGGCGGGATGACGGTGCTCACGGCGACGCGGGCTGGGCGGTTTGCTCTCTCGGTTCCGGAGGGGCCTGCGTCGCTCGTCCGGTCGCTCGTTCGCCGAGCCCCGGAGCGCTGCTGAGCGCCAGGTAGCACGCGAACCCCGCGACGACGACGTCGTTCGGCGAGTCGTTCACGAGCAGCGAGACGCCGATCGCCAGAAGCAGCGCGCGGAGCAGTGGGCGGCGTTCCAGCAGCGCCATCACCGCGAACACGGCGATCCCGCCGAAGACGAGCAGAGCCACGCCGATCCCGCCGGTCGCACGCTCGAAGGAGAGCTGGAGCCGCCGGGCGAGATCCTCCGCGAGCCCGACCGGCCCGTCCGACAGCGCATCCGTCACATGGCTCGAGTCGCCGACGACCAGAGCGAGGGCGAGGATGCCGAGGATCGCTCCCGCGCCGATCGCAAGGTTCCGGCTGAAACCGTGCTCGAGGATGGCGAGCACCACGAACGCAGCGAGCAGGACGATTGCGCCGCCTCCGTCCGCGCCGAACGAACTTCCTCCCACTACTACGAGCGAAAGCGCCGCAACGCCGACGAACGCCCAGATGCCGAGCCGCCGTCCGAGGAGAACCGCCCCCGCGAGTGCAGGCACGAGCAGCAGCGTTGCGAGCAGGTTGGACGACCCGTAGAAGCGCGCGTTCTGCGTCGGGCCGAGCGGCGAGAGGGCGACCCAGCGCTCATCCGCCACCATTGCAACGAGGTACGCGCAGAGGACGCCGGCCATCAGGAGACCGTGGACGAGGGGGCCGGCGCGGGCGATCGCGAGGGAGGCGGCAACGGCGAGAGCGACGATGAGGGCGTCCACCCAGACCTCCGTCGAGCCGACGGCGCCGGCGAGGAGGTTCGCCAGGAGGACGGCGGCGAAGGCTGGAAGGATCGCGGCGGGAAGGAACACGGCCACGGCGACGAGCAAGGCCAGCGAGAGGAGCAGCACCGTCGCCTTTGCGCCGCGATTCGACCTGATCTGCTCGTCCAGGTCGCGCAAGGCCCCCGTTGCGTCGGCGTCAGGCGTCGAGCCGAGTGCGCCCTCCTCGCCGAGCGCGGTCGGAGCGACGTCCACGATCGACACGAGGCCCGGGATCCGCGTCGACTCCGACGTGAGTACCCCGCGGAAGCCGCGGCCCAGGACGGCGATCGGGTACCGGCGGTCGTTCGGTTGCTCGCCCCCGCGGGGGAGTCCCACGACGATCGCCGGACCGACCGGGACCGTCGTCGCTGTTTCGACCTCGAGCAGCGTTCGGCCCCCGGGCAGGCCGCCCAGGATCGAGTTACGCACGGCGCCCCGTTCCAGGGCGGCCCGGGCGCGGACGGCGCTCGTTTTCGGCCCTGCGTCCGGAACGAGCAGGCCGATCGCGCCACGATCCTCAAGGGCCGCGAGGTCGCCCGTCGTCAGCTCGGGGACGACGACGACGCGGAGCTGCTGCGCCGCCGCCGTCTCCGGCAGGGCCGCGGTAGCCCAAAGGGCCAGCACTACACTGAGGACGATGAAACGCAGAGCGTACGGACGGGATTTCGGGCTGTCGGCCCGCATGGTCCTGACGATGTTCCTCCTCGGGGCCCTCTACGTGGGCTTCTTCGTGGTGCTCATCAACGTCATCGAAGCGCCGTTCTTCCTGATCATCCTGTTCATGGGCGGCCTCGCGCTCCTGCAGTACTACACGTCGGACAAGATCGCGCTGAAAGCCTCCCGCGCGAAGGTGGTCAATCGTGACGAGGCGCCGGAGCTCCACGACATGGTGGAGCGGCTCTGTGCGATGGCCGACCTGCCGAAGCCGCGGATCGCGGTCGTTCCGACCGACGTGCCGAACGCGTTTGCGACCGGGCGGAATCCGAAGAACTCCGTCGTCGCCGTCACCGAGGGGCTCTGGTATCGGCTGAGCAAGCCCGAGGTCGAGGGAGTCCTCGCGCACGAGCTGGCCCACATCGGGAACAGAGACGTCGCGATCATGACGATCTCGAGCTTCTTCGCGATGGTCGCGGCGATGCTGATGCGAATGGGGCTTTGGGGCGGGATGATGGGCGGCGGCCGTGACCGCTCCGGGGGCCCGCCGATCTGGCTGATCATGTTCGTCGTCTCGATGGTCACCTACGTGATCAGCTACGTGCTGATCCTGATGATCTCCCGGTACCGCGAGTACGCGGCCGACCGCGGTGCCGTCTTGATCACAGGTGCGCCGGAGAACCTGATGTCGGCGCTCCAGAAGATCGCGGGGCAGATCGCCCAGATCCCGCAGCGCGACCTTCGCGAGGTTCAGGGCATGAACGCGTTCTTCATCGTGCCCACGACTGTGAAGTCCTCGTTCGCCGAGATGTTCATGACCCACCCGCCGCTCGAGAAGCGGCTCGCCCGGCTCGCGACGATCTCCCGCGAGATGGGCCGGCCCGTTGACCTGTAACCCGGGGCCGTAGCCCTGGGGATCAGGGACGTCCTGTTTGGGCGGAAGGGCCTGAAGGAGGCGAAGCGCGAGGCGCTTTTCGCGCTGCCCGGTGCGGCTGTCACGCTCGAGATCGAGCTCGGCCTCAAGCCTGCAGGCGCCGCGGCGATCGTCTTCAAGCCGCTCTCGGCGGCCGAGTTCGTTCGGGCCGAGAACGAGATGCAGGAGCTGCTCGAGCTTGCTGCTCGCGAGTCGGACTCGCGCATCGAGCGCACGACCGACGACTTCGGCTTCGAGTGGCTCGTCGTCCGCGACGAGCAGTTCGAGGATCTCGTCACCACCGTCCACCTCGTCGGCTCCGAGCTCGCCGAGCGCGGCTTCGGGCCGCAGCTGCTCGCCGCAGTCTTCAAGTTCCAGGGTGCGAAGCCGCTCTACTGGATCTACGGCTACAAGCGCGGTGCGTTCTGGCCGTTCGTCCCGGTCGGCGAGCGTGACCGTGACAACGCGGAGGAGCTGGAGCTGAAGGCGAAGATGGAGAAGGAGCTTCCGATCGAGCCCGACATCTCCGTCTGGTTCGGCCTCTTCGGCGCGCCTATTTGAGCCACGTCCTGGGGTCTGACCCCTAGGGCTGGCCAAAACGGCCGCTTGCCCGGATGGGTCGAGGGATCGCCGTCGTGCAGCCACGGTCTGGCCGACCGAGCCACGTCCGGGGGTCTGACCCCGGGACGCGGCCGGATCAGCCGGGCTCTTCCTCGCCGTCCCAGTAGTCGAGCGGCTCGAGGCGGGTCATCAGGCCGACCCCGCGGAAGCCGATCTTGTTCGAGCGCGGGTAGTAGGTGATGTCGTTCGTGTCGCGCCAGCCGTACATGAGCAGCTTCATCCCGTTCTCGCCGCCGCGGAACGCATGGGAGATCTGTGTCCCGGGGGGCCTCGCGACGACATGCCCCGCCCGCACCGGAACCTGTTGCTCCTCGTTCCCCCGGTCGCGAGACCTCGGGCTGGGGACGAGTTCGAGTGTCCCGTCGCCCTCGAGGATCACGAAGATCTCCTCCTCGGCCGAGTGGCAGTGCGCCGGCGCTGGAAGCTTTCCCGCGCCGACCGTCACGACGTTCAGGCCCGAGTCGACGGAGCCTGCGGCGTCGGCCAGGTCGATCCAGCGCCCCTGCTCCAGGTCGGCGACGTTGACGATGTTCTTCGGCCGCTCGGCCGGCTCGCCGACCTCAGGCTCGCCTGCGGCCACCTCGCGCTCCCAGGGCTTTCCGCCGGTGCCCGTCTCGACCCACGACGGGAAGAGCCACGAGACGCCCGCCCGTGGCAGGTGCGGGGTGATGACGTCGTTCTTGCGGCCGAACGCGAGGACGTCGAGCCCGCCGTCTCCCGCCCGGAGCGTGTGCTCCTCCTCGCCGGCGCGGTGGACGATGCAGTCGCCTTCGCGGATCTCGTACACCGCATCGTCCTGCCAGGAAACCCCGGAGCCGCCGAGCACGTAGAAGATCTCCTCGCCCTCGACGTGAGCCGGCGTCGACCAGCGGCTCGGGTCGATCTCGATCCGGTTGACGGTCACGCCGACCGACCCGGCGACGCGGCCCAGCGTTCGCCACGAGGCGGCCAGGTGGCCTTGCTCTTGCCGTCTCGGCTCGACCTCGTCCCAGTGGACGAGGCCTCCCTCACCGGTCATCGAGAGGGCAGGTCCGGGACCAGTCCTTCGTCCGAGAAGAGCTTCTTCGTCTCCTCGAGCGTCAGGTCGCTCGGCGGGATGACGAGGTCGGAGGACGAGAGGTCGTCGTCGGCCAGTTTCTCGCCCCGTTCTTGGACGAGGGCCCACATCTCGTCGAGAACCTTGTCGAGTGCCGGCTCGTCGTCTGCCTCCATCGCCGCCAGGGCGCGCTCGTCGATCTCGTTCAGCTGCTCCCGCAACCCGTCGTCGATGCGGTACTGGCCCTCTGCCATCAGGCGGACGATCATTGCTCGAGCTCCTTCTTCTCGCCGCCGGCTCCGACCTCCGCCTTCAAGGCCTCGAGCTCGGCGTCGACCTGCCGGCCAGCGGAGATCTGCTCGAGCTCGCGGTCGAGCTGGGACTGGTTGCCGGCGGTGAAGTCCTCCAGCGTTCCGGCCGCGATCAGCTCCTCGACAGCGCCTGCCCTCGCCTGCATCTGCTCCGTCTTGTCCTGCGCCCGCTCGATCGCGAGACCGGTGTCGGCCATTTGCTCGCCGATGCCCGTCGCTGCCTCGCCGATCCGCACCTGCGCCTCGGCGGCCGAGTACTGCGCCTTGATGACCTCCTTCTGCGACTTGAAGGCCTCGATCTTGGCCGCCAGCTGCTTCTCGGAGGTGGCGAGCTTGTCCTGCTGGGCGGCGAGCTGCTCGATCTGGCCGTCGAGCCCCTGGAGCTGCTGCTGCGCGAGCGCCTTGCGCTCGAGCGCCTGCCGCGCGAGATCCTCCCGTCCGGCTGCCACGGCGTCCCGCGCCTGCGTGTCCAGCTTGACGAGGCTCTGCTCGAGCTTGTCCGTCTGCAGTTGGAGGCGCTTCTTCGAGGTCGCGACGTCCGCGATCCCCCGCTTGACGTTCTGGAGCAGCTGGCGCTGCTGCTCGTACGAGTAGTCCAGCGTCTCGGCCGGGTCCTCCGCCCGGTCCAGCAGCTTGCTCAATTTCGACTTGATCACCAGGGACATGCGCTCGATCAGACCAGCCAACGGAATCCTCCTCCTCGATTTCGACGTAGCCTAGCGTCGTGCTCGTCGAGCGCAGCATGCATCCCGGGTGGGTCTCGAACGCCTACCTCCTCGCTGAGGAGGAGGGAGGCGCGGCCGTCTTCGTCGACAGCGGAGCTCCGATAGGGCCGCTCCATGAGGCGGCCGAGCGCTGGCGCGTTCAGCCGAGCCACATCCTTCGAACGCACGCCGATCCCGATCACATCGAGCACGAAGCGGAGCTGGGCCTGCCGGTAGTCACCGGCCCGCTCGAGGTCGGGGGTCTTCGCATCGAGGCGGTGCCGACACCGGGCCACAAGGACGACCATCTCGCGTTCGTCGTGGGTGACCTTTGCTTCTCCGGCGACGTGCTCTTCAAGGACGCCGTGGGCGGCGGCGATCCCGATCAGGTGCGCGACTCCGTCATGCGCCTGATGGAGCTCCCGCACGAGACGCGCGTCCTTCCGGGACACACGGACGAGACGACGATCGGGCGCGAATGGGAGGAGAATCCGTTCGTCCGCGTCTACCGCGGCGTGGACCCGGAGGGCACCGAGCGCTGCCGGGTGGGCGATCGGGAAGGCGCGATCGTCGTGTGGTCGCCCGACTATGACGGCAAGGGCAAGGCCTGGGTTCGGTTCGACGACGGCAACGGTCGGATCCTCGGGGGCTCGCGCATCGAACGCCTGTGAAGGTCGGCCTCCTGTTCCCGGGCGAGATGGGCGCTGCCGTCGGGAACGCGGTTCGCGGGGAGGTTCTCTGGGCGAGCGAGGGGAGGAGCGACGCGACCGCGGAGCGCGCTTCCGGCTTCACGGACGTCGGTTCCGTCGCGGAGCTCGTCGCATCCAGCGAACTCATCCTCTCGATCTGCCCGCCCGCGATCGCCGAGGAGGTCGCGCAGGACGTCTTCGGGCTGGGCTTCGAGGGGCTCTTCGTCGAGGCGAATGCGATCACGCCCGCGCGGACGGAGCGGATCGCCGAGCTCGGGCGCGTGGTCGACGGATCGATCATCGCCTCGAGCGGGACCAACCTCTACCTGTCAGGCGAGGGTGCGGAGCAGGTCGCGGAGCTCTTCCGCGACAGCGAGGTGTCGGCGATTCCGCTCGGAGCAGAGATCGGCGCGGCCTCGGCACTGAAGATGGCCTACGGCGGGTGGAACAAGATCGGCGTCGCGCTGGCGGCGCAGGCCCATGCGATCGCGCGCGCTTACGGGGTCACGGAATGGCTCGAGTCCGAGGGCGTGTCGGCGGAGGCGGTTCCGCGCATGGGCGGTCGCGCCTGGCGCTGGGCGCCGGAGATGGAGGAGGTCGCCGACACCTGCGAGGAGCTCGGGCTGCCGGACGGGATCCCTCGCGGCGCCGCCGAGCTTTGTCGCCGCTGGGAGCAGCACCGGGACGCGCGAGTCGAGCTCGACCGGCTCCTCGACGACCTCAGCTCGCGAGAGGGTTGATGTGAAATTGGGCCGCAGTCGGGGGCGCTCCAGACCAAGCCGGGCAGTGCGGTCGTTCGCGGCACGTAGCGGCGCTACGTGTCGCGGGCGAACGTGCTGATCCGGCGCTGTGTCTGGGGCGTCATCCGGCCCGGCGGAATTTTGCATCAGGCCTCTAACACCAGGCGAAGCTGCTCGAGGCTGATATTCCCACCGCTGCAGACGAGCGCCACCCGCTGACCCTCTAGGCGCTCACGCAGGCGGATTGCCGCCGCCAGCGGAGCCGCGCCGGCCGGCTCGACGAGATTCCGCGTCCCTTCGATCATCAGGCGCGTAGCCGTCAGGATCTCGTCCTCGCTCACCAGGACGAAGTCGTCGAGCGACTCCCAGAGGATCTGCTGCGGAAGCTCGAACGAGGTTCGGGTCGCGAGCCCCTCGGCGACCGTGCCCATCCGGTCCCCTGTCAGCTCCCGGGTCTCCCACGCGCGGTGGGCGGCCGGCGCCGCCTCGGACTGAACCCCGATCACCTCGACGCCCTCCCGGACTCCTTTCGCGGCGATGCAGGCGCCCGCCGCGCCGCTGCCTCCACCGATCGGGACGATGACGACGTCGATCCCGGGCTGCGCTTCGAGGATCTCCAACGTCTCGGTTGCGACGCCCGCGATCAGGTGAGGCTCGTTGCCCGAGTGGACGTAGCGGTAGCCGTGCTCGGCGGCGAGCCCCTCGCAGTGCTCACGTGCGTCGTCGAAGTCGCTGCCGCTGACCACGATCTCGGCGCCGAGCGCACGGATCGCGCCAACCTTCAGCGGATTCGCCCCTTCGGGCACGCAGACGATGGCGCGCACCCCGAAGAGGCGCGCGGCGAATGCGATCGACTGGCCGTGGTTTCCCGTCGACGCCGTGACCAGTCCACGCTTCCGCTCGTCCTCGGAGAGCTGCGCCACGAGGTTGACGCCGCCGCGCACCTTGAAGGCGCCGACCGGCTGGTGATTCTCGTGCTTGACCCAGACCTCGGCGCCCACGAGCTCGCCGAGCGCCGGCCAGAGAAAGAGCGGCGTCGGCCGCAGGTGCGGAGCGATGCGCTCTCGCGCCTGAAGGACGTCGTCGTACGTGGGCGGCTTCATCGGAGAAAAACTGCCAGCCGGGACGCCTCGTCGTCCAGTTCCCGGCGGGCGGCGCGGGGGAGAGGAGCGAACGGCTCGACCTCGACCTTGTCGCCTTCGACGCGCCAGAGACCGGCGACCACCCCGTCCACGAGGAACGTGGGCAGCACGTCGCCGTTCTTTCGAATCACCGTCGAGTGGTACTCGCGCGGCAGAATCCGGGTCCGGTCGTCGTAGCCGAGAATCACGTGGTCCCACATGGGGAGGAACCGGACCGGGGCCGGCGTGTCGGCAGTCGGGCGAGGCGCGCGTTTCAGGTCGTACAGCCTGCGACCGTCCTCCGACGCGAGGCGCACGAGGCTGGATTCGAGCCGATCGAAGCCGGCCTGGACATCCTTGACTCGAAGCGCGGAGAAGCGGAGCAGGTCCTCGCGGCTCGCCGGGCCGTAGGCGGCGAGGTAGCGGCGGACGAAGAGCTCGGCCGCCGCTCCTGGTTCGGGCGCCGAATGCGCGAGCCACCGTTCGGCGGTCGTGACTCGGACGCGCACGTTGCCCCAGGTGCCGGCGGGCGGAACGTGGACGAGCGGGGTGAGACAGCGAACGCGCCAGCGGTATTTCTCGGGGAGCTCCGGGATCGCACGGTTCGCATCGGCGTACGTGAACGGGCCTTCATCGGCGAGTCGGCGGAGCCGGCCCGCGAGCTCCTCACCGGGGAGACCCCAACGCTCGAAATCCTCTGCCCAGCGGCCGTGCGTGACCACTGCGAACGCGGCGTGGTCGCGTGCAGAGACGAGCTGGATGGTGATCCGGAAGAGCGTTCCGCGAACGACTCTCCGCTGCTCGATCGCGCGTGTGAGCTGCTCGCGGCGGAAGCCCTTGAGCCGGCTCCAGAGGCCGATGTATGGAGCGCGCGGATCCTGGTGCTGCATCGCGCACAGGCGTTCGACCGCCCGCGGTACGGGGAGCTTGGCGCGCGTGAGGAGCATCTGGCGGGCGAGCGTCGCCCGGTTCAGCTCCCGCTGTGTGATTGGCCTAGGAGTGGAAGGCGGCAAGCCGCTTCGCCTCGTCGTCGAGGTCGCGCCTCGCCTTGCGGAGGACGCCGTCGAAGGCGTCGAGCTTGACCTTCCCGTTCTCGAAGCGCCAGGTGCCGGCAACCTGACCGTCGATCAGGAACGTGTTGACGGAGTGCGGCGTCTTCGTGTTGAAGACGCGGGGCCGGTACTCCTCCGGAAGGATCTGCGTCCGCCGCGCGTGGACGAGGAGCGTGGCGTCCCAGACGGGCAAGAAGCGCGGCGGTGTTGGAGTTTCGGCACCCGGCAGCGGCGCCCGAGGCAGGTCGAGGAGCTCCTTGCCCTGCTCGTCGCGGAACCGTCGGAGCGTCATGCGCTCGAGCACCGGGCGGACCTGGCCGATCGGAACGCCTGCGAAGTCCGCGACATCCGTCCGGTACGCGGGACCGAAGCCGGCTAGGTAGCGGCGGATCAGGAGCTCGAGCCCGGTGTCGGGCACGGCGTCGTCGGACCCGACCCAGTCCTCCGCCAGTCCGTAGAGATCAGCGCGGCGCTGCTCCCAGGTCCCCGACGGGGGCACGCGCACGAGATCGACGTATGCGTAGACGCCGAGCGCCCGCTCCCGGCCGAGGTGGGCCTCAATCTCTTTGCTACGACGCGGTCCTGCGGCCAGGAAGCGCCGGAGCTCTTCCGCGGCGGCCCGCATCTCTTTGGGGTCGGCGGTCTTGTGCACGCGCTCCCACCAGGCAGTGCGCGAAGCTCGCACCGCCGCGGTCAACGGCCAGTAGTCCGCGCGGGAAACGAGGTGGATCGTGGAGCGCATCAAGGTGGCCTGGATCACCGACCGCCGCTCGAGCGCCCGGGTGAGGGCATCGCGCTGAAAGCCTGCGAGCCGAGACCAGAGGCCGATGTACATCGACGGCGCGTACTGCGCCTGGATTCCTCCGATCCGCTCGAGCGCCTTCGGAATCGTCAGTCGGGCACGCTCGAGGAGCAGTTGGCGTGCAAGGAGGGCGCGGTTGAGCTCCCGCGTCGTCAGCACGCGCTCGGCCATCAGAGCTCGGCGAGCAACGCCATCATCGTCTCGCCGACGGCGTCGAGGCTGCGAGGCGAGACGGCCGAAAGATTGTCGCAGAGCCGGTGCCAGCAAGGGAACGTGAAGTCGATCAAGTCGATCGCCGGCACCCCTGCCCGGATGAACGGGACATGGTCGTCGAGGACGTATCCCTGTTCTCGGACGGGAAAGTGGCGCTCGTTTCCGGTGCGGGCGGCCGCAGCGCGGAGCTTTCGCCACAGCGGGCGGTTCGAGTAGCCGTCCCGGGGGATCGCGAGCTGCTTGTCGCCGACGAAGTCGAGCACGATCGCGGCCTCGGCGGAGCGGAAGGCTCGGGCGGCGACTTTGCTGCCGCGCAGGCCGTAGCGCTCGAACTGCGAGTCGGGAGCGCTGCGTGGCGCCTCCTCGCCGTCGAAGAAGACGATCACGAGCGTCGGCCGGAGCTGGCGAGGGCGAATCGTCCGGGCCAGCTGGCGAACGACGGCCGTCCCGGAGGCCCCGTCGTTCGCGCCGACGAACCCGCGGATGTCCTTCGTGTCGTAGTGGGCGCCGAGGACGACCCGTCTGTGCGGATTCCGGCCAGGGATCGTGCCCACGACGTTCCGCAGTCCACCGGGAACGGCCTGAAGGCGGCCGCCGGGGATCGAGCGCCGCAGAATGGCGGCGAGCTCGCGCGACTTCCGCGAGCCGGCGGGCCGAGGTCCGAGCGCGACCTGGCGCTTGAGGAAGCTCCAGGCCGCCGGCCCGTCGAAGCGGCTGGCGGGCGCGGTCGGCTCAGCTGCTGCGGCCCCGGCGAGCATCAGCGCGGCAAGCGTCGTGGCGGGGAGCAGTCGGCGCACGGGAACATGGTGCCTAGTGCGGCTAAACTGGGCGCCGCGCGGGGCTATAGCTCAGTTGGGAGAGCGCCAGGATCGCACCCTGGAGGTCGCCGGTTCGAGCCCGGCTAGCTCCATTCGCTCGTAGTCGAAAGAACAACGGAAGTCCCCTGCAACCGGAGACATGCCGTTATTCCGATCGCTTCTGAAGGAAAGTGCCCTTACTCAAACCTTCGCGGCCGTCGTAGCCTCCGGCTGCAACGCGCGCTTTGATCGGTGTTTCGTCACGAGTCGCGACACCAGCCCGTCGCCTCGCGCCGGTGGAGCGTGCGCGTAATGCAGGAGTCACCTAACAGAGCGGGTCCGCGCGCGTCTCACCAGAGAGGCTGGCGAGCGTTGGCATAGATTTGCTGTTGTGCGGGCGCAACGGCCGGCTCCGGAGGCGCGCGTCGAGGCTGTGAGCGCAGCATCGACTGAAGCGCAGGCTTTTCGGTTCTGGCTGAAGCTGGGGATGATCAGCTTCGGCGGGCCTGCCGGACAGATCGCAATCATGCACGACGAGTTGGTCGAGAGGCGGCGCTGGATCTCGGAGCGCCGTTTCCTGCATGCGCTCAACTTCTGCATGGCGCTGCCGGGGCCGGAGGCACAACAGCTCGCCTCCTACATCGGCTACCGAATGTACGGCGTCCGCGGAGCGATCACAGCCGGCGGCCTGTTCGTGTTGCCGTCGTTCGTGCTCCTCTGCGGCTTGAGCGTCGTTTATGTCGAGTACGGCGAGGTCGCGGCAATCGCCGGTGTCGTTCGCGGGTTGGGTGCTGCCGTGATCGCGTTGGTCGCAGCGGCTGTACTTCGGGTCGGGGGACGGGTGATCAAGACGCCGGCGGCGGTGGTGCTGGCGGTGGTCGCCTTCGGCCTGCTGCTCGCGGGCCTGCCGTTCCCCGCCATCATCGCAATCGCGGCAATCGCCGGCTATGGGGCGGGACGTATGAGGCCGGCCCTCCTCGGCAAGGCGTCGGGCCACGGAGACGAAGACGAGGGCCCGGAGGAGGTGCGAGCCGAGAGCAGACTATGGCGGCGGTTCCTGAAGACGATCCTGATCTGGCTCGTCCCAGTCTCCGGGCTGCTCCTCGTCGGAGGTCTCGTCGCCGAACTCGCCGGATTCTTCACGCTCGCGGCGCTGGTGACGTTCGGCGGTGCGTACGCGGTGCTTCCGTTCGTCGCGGAGGCCGCGGTCGAGCGCTTCGGCTGGCTCTCTGCCGACGACATGGTCGCGGGTTTGGCGCTGGGTGAATCGACGCCGGGGCCGCTGATCATGGTGAACACGTTCGTCGGTTTCCTCGCCGGCTACAACGTGAAGGGGGGTCTCCTCTGGGGACTGGCGGGCGCGTCGATCGCGACCTTGTGTACGTTCGTTCCGTCGTTCGTCTTCATCGTCAGCGGAGCGCCGCTCATCGACCGCGTCCGCACCACAGGCGCGTTCGCCGCAGCGCTGAACGGCATCACGATCGCAGTGGTCGGGGTGATCGGTGCGCTCGCAGTCTTCGTCGCGCGCCATGCCGCGTTCAGCGGGGGCGATCCGGATTGGCTCGTCATCGCGGTCACCGCCGCGGCGTTCTTCGCAATCGTGCGTTACAAAGTCGGCGTGGTCAGCGTCATCGCCTCGTGCGCGGCGGTGGGACTCGTTGCGAGCACGTTGAGCTAGAGAATTGGCGGTGGTCGCATCGACTGATCTCGCCCGCTCGTGAGACGCTAGAGAAGGATCTACGCGACGGCGAGCAGCTCCCTGAGTCTCTGCGAGAGGTTTGAAAGCTGTCCGGTTAGCTCCCATCTCTTACACTCGCCTCATCCAGCGAGCCCGCATGAGTGCCACCCCGTCAATGGCATCCGCAGTGCTCACCATCGTGCTGCTGGCGGCGTCGCCTGCGGCCGAGCCTGCG
>Ga0136635_10000186_pt1 | contig 15498 bp, 12 predicted proteins | sample AntDrymeUQ852106_2_FD_105495 | JGI IMG/M metagenome (GOLD analysis project Ga0136635, IMG submission 105495) | Polar desert sand microbial communities from Dry Valleys, Antarctica - metaG UQ85 (21.06) | ecosystem: Environmental > Terrestrial > Soil > Desert | place: Antarctica: Dry Valley... | reverse complement strand
CGCTAGCGTCGGTCGCCCGTCCGCCAGCCCGTTCGAAGGGGAACCCGTTGAGCGCCACTCCCGTCAAGATCGCCATCACCGGCGCCGCCGGCCAGATCGGCTACAGCCTGCTGTTCCGCATCGCCAGCGGCGAGTTGCTCGGCGCCGACACCCAGGTCGAGCTGCGGCTGCTCGAGGTCGAGCCGGCGCTGCCGGCGCTCGAGGGCGTGGTGATGGAGCTCGACGACTGCGCCTTCACCACCGTTGCCGACATCGAGGTCGGGCACCAGGCGGACAAGCTGTTCGACGGCGTCTCGCTGGCGCTGCTCGTCGGTGCCAAGCCGCGCACCAAGGGCATGGAGCGCGGCGACCTGCTCGAAGCGAACGGCGCGATCTTCACCGCGCAGGGCCGAGCGCTGAACGACCACGCTGCAGACGATGTCCGCATCACGGTGACCGGCAACCCGGCGAACACCAACGCGCTGATCGCCATGAGCAACGCCCCCGATATCCCAACTGAGCGGTTCACCGCGCTCACCCGGCTCGACCACAACCGCGCGATCGCCCAGCTCGCCGCCCGTACGGGCAGCGCGGTCGCGGACATCCGGCGGATGACGATCTGGGGCAACCACTCGGCAACCCAGTACCCGGACCTGTTCCACTGCGAGGTGGGCGGCCGCACCGCGTACGACTTCATCGACGACCACGCCTGGGTGGAGAACGACTTCATCCCGAAGGTCCAGAAGCGCGGCGCGGAGATCATCGAGGCGCGCGGCGCGTCGTCGGCAGCGTCGGCCGCGAACGCGACCATCGCGCACGTCCGCGACTGGTTGGATGGCACCCCCGAAGGCGACTGGACCTCGATGGCCGTGCGGAGCGACGGCGAGTACGACGTCCCGGCCGGTCTTGTGTCGTCGTACCCGGTCACGACCAGCGGTGGCGAGTGGCGCATCGTGCCCAACCTCGACATCGACGACTTCTCCCGCGACCGGATCGACGCAAGCGCGGCTGAGCTCGGCGCGGAGCGGGACGCCGTCCGCGAGCTCGGCCTGCTCGGCTGAGCCCGGTCAGAGCCCCGGTTGGTCGGGGACGAGGAACGCGAGCGTCACCATCGTGATCCCCAGAGCGGTGAGGGCGAACACGTCGGCGGTCGCGCGCCGTACGCGCAGCAGCCCTGAGTGCCGCTCGGGGAGCAGCGTGCGGGCGAACGAGCTAAGGATCATCGCACCTCCGATCACCGCCACGCCGACCCGCCACGGACCCAGCGCCACCACCACGAGGCCCGCAACCGTCGCCAGCAGGGCGCCGGCAAGGACGAACGTGCCCAGCGGCCGGAACCGGCGCTGTGGCTGGTTCACGCAGCCGCCTGGCGCTCGGCCGCCTCGACCACGTTGGTGAGCAGGAGCGCCCGGGTCATCGGGCCTACCCCGCCCGGGTTGGGCGACACCCAGCCAGCGACCTCGCGTACGTCAGGGGCCACGTCACCAAGGATCCCGTCGGGGCCCCGGCTGACGCCGACGTCGATGACGGCGGCGCCAGGTTGGGTCATGTCGGCAGTGATGATGCCCGGCACGCCTGCCGCTGCCACGACGATGTCGGCGCGTCGGACCTCCGCATCAAGGTCCTTGGTCCCGGTGTGGCAGAGCGTGACGGTGGCGTTCTCCGTACGTCGGGTGAGCAGCAGCCCGAGCGACCGACCGACGGTGATGCCTCGGCCGACGACCGTGACCCGGGCACCCGCGATCGGCACGTCGTGTCGGCGGAGCAGCTCGAGGATCCCGCGCGGCGTGCACGGCAGCGGTGCCTGTTTGCCCAGGACCAGCCAGCCCAGGTTGGTGGGGTGCAACCCGTCGGCGTCCTTGACGGGGTCGACTCGGGCGAGCACCGCGAGCTCGTCGCGACCCTTCGGCAGCGGGAGCTGTACGAGGTAGCCGGTGCACGTCGGGTCGGCGTTGAGCTCGTCCACGGCGTTTTCGATCTGCTGCTGCGTCGCATCGACGGGCAGGTCGATCCGCATCGACTCGATCCCGACCTCGGCGCAGTCCTTGTGCTTGCCGTTGACGTACCAGCGGCTGCCCGGGTCGTCCCCGACGAGGACAGTGCCCAGCCCCGGCGTCACCCCGCGCTCGCGCAGGGCCGCGACCCGCTGGCGGAGGTCGGCCTTGATGGCCGCCGCCGCCGCGGTGCCGTCGAGGAGCTGCGCCGTCACGACCGCGGAGTCTGCCACGCCCCAAGCCCCACGAGTTGTCACCGCCCCGCGGTGCTCTAACCCGGGGTGACGGTGACAGGTCGCGGAAGGACGCCGGTCAGTGGGCGAAGTGGCGGACGCCGGTGAGGTACATCGTCACCCCGGCCGTACGAGCGGCATCGACCACCTCGTGGTCACGGACCGAGCCGCCGGGCTGGACGACAGCGCGTACGCCCGCATCGAGCAGCACCCGCAACCCGTCGGGGAACGGGAAGAACGCGTCGGAGGCGGCCACCGACCCGCGCGCCCGGTCGCCCGCGCGCGCCACCGCCAGCCGGGCCGAGTCCAGCCGGTTCACCTGACCCATGCCGATCCCTACCGTTGCTCCTCCGGCGGCCAGCACGATCGCGTTGGACTTGACCGCCCGGCACGCGCGCCAGCAGAACTCCAGGTCAGCAAGGTCCGCCTCGCCCAGCCGATCACCCGCGACCAGGCTCCAGCCGGCCGCGAAGTCGCCGGTCTCTCGGACCCGGTCGGCCGACTGCATCAGCAGCCCGCCGCTGAGGCCGCGGGTCTCCAGGCCGAGCTCGTACGACGGCACCGTCAACAGCCGGACGCTCTTCCGCCGCGTCAGCATGTCCAGGGCGTCGTCGTCGTACGCCGGCGCGACGACCACCTCGGTGAACACGTCGGCCACCTGCTCAGCCATCGCGAGCGACACGGACTGGTTGGCGGCGATCACCCCGCCAAACGCCGACACCGGGTCGCACTCATGCGCCCGCCGGTGCGCCTCGGCAACGTCGGCCCCGACCGCGATGCCGCACGGGTTGGCGTGCTTGATGATCGCCACCGCCGGCTGGTCGAAGTCGTACGCGGCGCGCAGCGCCGCCTCGGTGTCCACGTAGTTGTTGAACGACATCTGCTTGCCGTGCAGCTGCTCGGACTGGGCCAGCCCCGGCTGCGGCACGTAGCCGGACTGGTACAGGGCGGCCCGCTGGTGCGGGTTCTCGCCATACCGCAGTACGTCCGCGCGCTCCCAGGTGGCGCCGACCCAAGCCGGCCAGCCGGAGCCCTCGCTGGTGTCGACAACGACGTTGCCGATCCAGGACGCGACGTGCACGTCGTACGTCGCGGTGTGCGCGAACGCCTCGGCAGCCAGCCGCTGGCGCTGCGCCAGCGTGAACCCGCCGGCAGCCACCGCTGCGAGCACGTCCGGGTAGCGCGCCGGTGAGACAACGACGGCAACGCTCGGATGGTTCTTGGCAGCAGCGCGCACCATCGACGGCCCGCCGATGTCGATCTGCTCGACGCACTCGTCGGGCGTGGCTCCGGAGGACACCGTGTCGGCGAACGGGTAGAGGTTGCAGACCACCAGGTCGAACGGGGCGATGCCGAGCTCCTCGAGCTGCGCACGGTGCCCCTCCAGCCGCCGGTCGGCGAGGATGCCCGCGTGCACCCTCGGGTGCAGCGTCTTGACCCGCCCGTCCAGGCACTCGGGGAAGCCGGTCAGCTCCTCGACCGAGGTCACCGGGACGCCGGCGGTAGCGACCCGAGCCGCGGTCGACCCGGTCGACACGATCGCCACCCCGGCCTGGTGCAGCCCTGCCGCCAGCTCGTCGAGGCCGTCCTTGTCGTAGACGCTGAGCAGCGCACGCCGCACCGGCACCCGGCGCTGGTCCCGCTCGTCGCCGCCCGTAGTCCCGGCCGTCACGGCACCGTCACCCGCCGACCCTCGACCGTCCACCCCTCGCGGACCATGCGACCGAGCGTGTCCACCAGCTGGCGCTGCTCGGCCGCCTTGATCCGCTCCGTCAGCGACTCCTCGTCGTCGTCGTCGCGCACCGACACCGCCACCTGCGCGACGACCGCGCCGGTGTCCACCCCTTCATCGACGACGAACAGCGTCGCCCCGGTGACCTTGACCCCGTACGCGAGCGCGTCCCGCGGCCCGTGCATGCCGGGGAACGACGGCAGCAGCGCGTTGTGGGTGTTGAGGTAGATGCCACTGAACCGGGCCAGGAACGACGGGCCGACCAGCCGCAGGAAGCCGGCCGACACCACGAGGTCCGGTCGGTACGAGGCGACCCGCTCGGTCAGGGTGGCGTCCCACCCGTCCCGGTCGACGAAGTCGCCGACGGGAACCACGAAGGTCTCCACCCCCGCCTTCTCCGCTCGCAGCCCGCCGCCGGTGTCATGGCGGTCGGACCCGACCGCCACCACGATCGCGCTGTACGACGGGTCCTCGGCCGCATCCAGCACCGCCTGCAGGTTGGTGCTGGAACGGGCCGAAGCGGACGGGCACGGCCGGACCCTACCGAGCCCGCCACCAGCCAAGCACCGCGTGCGCTCCAGCTCCGGCGCTTCCGGAGAGCGCGAGGGTGAGCACGGCGACCGCGCCGGCGGCGGCGAGCGGTCCGGTCTCCTGCATCCGATCTGGACCGACCGCGCCGCCTGAGAGCGTCATCAGCGCCGCGACCGCGGTGCCGGCCATCAGCCCGGAGCCGGTTCCCACAAGCAGCAGCCGGGCCCAGCCGCCCGCGGGCAGCGCCCGCGCGGCAACCAGTCCGGCGAGGACGCCGGACAGGATCGGCACCGCGATCAGCAGGCCGGCCCATGCCGGCGGCTCGGCACTGGCCGGAAGCGCCCCGAGCAGCGGGTAGCCGGGCAGCGTGCCGAGCACAACGGCACCCGGCGCGACGACGGAGCCGGACCCCACGGCAAACCCGGGGCCGACGAGGTAGGAGCAGCTCCACAGCACCGCGTTGGGCAGCGTCGCCGCGCACACAAGCGCGAGCACCGCACCACCGGTCAGCCCCGGCGAGAGGGCCGAGCCGACGGCGAGCACCCGGTCGGCCTGCACGACGAGGACCGAGACGGTCATCAAAGCGGCGGCGCCCAGAAGGGCGACCATGCCGGCCGCAGCGCCGCGGCCGACCGCTCGCACCTCGGCGGGGCAGCGGGCGGCCAGGTCGGTCCAGACCCCCAGCGGCCGCCCGATCCCGACGGCCATGGCCAGTCCGGCGCCGGCGACAGACAGCGCAACCCCACGGACCGCGTCGACCGCCACCTCCGAGTCACCGTTCGTCGCGACCCCCCACGTCACCAGGCCGATCACGACCCCGTACGAGAGCGCGCCGGACGCGACCGCGCGCGCCACGCCCAGACCACTTCGCGGCGGCGCGGACGCGTCGACCGCCCAGCGACCGGCCCGCGCGAGTCCGACCCCGACCGCGAGCGGAGCGAGCAGCGGGACCAAGCTCAGCTGGACGCCGCCGACGGTGGGCGCCGACCCGTGTGCCGCCAGCCACAGCACCGCGCCGGTCCGCACCGAACCCGCGCTGGAGCCGGAGTCGTCGCCGAGGAACCAGCTGACGACCGCGAGCCCCACGGCGATCAGCAGCCCGGCGACGGCGATGACCACCGCGGCCGCGGCGCTGGGCAGCGCCAGCGGCCAGCCGGTCCACGGTGCCCCCCTGACGGCACCAGCGGCGGTCGGCCGTTCGGGGGCGTCGACGGGAGGCATCGCCCCCATCGTCCGGCAGCCCGGGCGGTTGGCCCGGCAGCCGCGCCGTCGCGTACCGTCGAAGGCTGCCTGGCCGTTCAACACCCGGAGGAGAGTCTCGTCGATGGCGCGCGCGGATGAGTTCGACGCGTTCTACTCGCAGACCCGCCGGCACATCCTGCTCCAGACCTACGTCGTCACCGGGGACCTCGGGGCAGCATCGGCGGCGACTCGAGCCGCCTACACCAAGGCGTGGCAACGCTGGCGCAGCCTGCGTAGCCGCGACGCCGAAGCGGGCGTGCGGCACGAGGCCTGGCGGCTCGCTTCGATCCGGCACGCCGCACACCTGCGGCGCCGCCTCGATGACGCCGGCACCGACGCGGAGCTGTTGACTGCACTCTCCGATCTGCCGTCGGCGGAGTTGCGGCTGCTCGTGCTCCAGACCCTCGCCGGGATGGACCTGTCGACCGCGGCGCGGGAGGTCGCGCTGACCGACGAGGCAGCCGTACGGGCGAGCGACGCCGCGGTGGACAAGGTGCAGCGGCGGCTGGGGATCGACGTGGCGCAGCTCGAGACCCGGCTGCTGCGCCTGCACGCGGTGACCGACCGGGTGTCCGCACCGGTGCCCTCGTCGATCCGGCGGCACGGCCGGCGTCGACAGCGCCGTACGACGATGGTGACCGCAGCCGGCACCGTGCTCGCCCTGACCGGCGCGGGGCTGCTCGTGACCTCGCCCGCTCCGGCCGGTGAGGACGCAGTCGCCGCACCCGACCGTCGCAAGATCGGCGAGGACACTCTCCCGGTCACCGAACCGGCGCCGGCCGCAACCGCCGACCAGCTGCTCGACTCCGAGCAGGTCGCATCGCTCGACCCGAAGGCGCGCTGGCAGGTGGCGGCGACAAGCGACCGCCCAGACGGGGACACCGTCTTCGCCGACTGCGCGACCGAGCCGGCGGCCGACGCGAACCGGCTGGCCGCTCACGTGCGCACGTACACGGCGTCCGGTGGACGCGGGCAGGTCGCGGTCGAGGCGATCGAGGTCTCCCGGACGGAGGCGGGCGCCGAGCGTGGCTATGAGCGGCTGCTCGGCTGGTACGGCGGCTGCCAGGTGCCGCGGGTCCAGCTGATCGACAGCTTCACCATCCGGCGGGTCGGCACCGACGTGACCGTGCTCGAGCTGCGGAAGTGGTCGACCCCGGTCCGCAGCATCACGGTGGCGCTGACCCGCGCCGGGACGGTCACGTCCGTGCTGGTGCACGAGGTCGACGGGCCGACGGGTGCGCCGATGCCCGCGGTGGAGCGCAGCGTCCGTACGGCCGTGGCACGGCTGTGCGGACCCGACGGTGGGCCTGAGGGGGACCCCGGCTGCCAGTCGCTCGAAGCCGCGCGGCCGGCGCCGCCACCGCCGACCGGCGAGGCCGGCGGCTTCCTCGGCGTCGTCGACCTGCCGCCGGTCGGGCGGCTCAACACGCCGTGGGTGGGCACCGACACCGCATCGGCGGACCCCAACATCGCCGCAACCTTGTGCGACCGCACTGACTTCTCCGCCGCCGGGGTGCGGCGGGAGGTGTCGCGGGCGTTCGTGCTGCCGGAGGAGAACCTCCCGACCCGGTTCGGCATCAGCCAGACGATCGGCAAGCTGGAGTCCCCTGCCGCGGCCGGCCGGTTCATCAGCGAGTCGGCGTCTCGGATCCGGTCCTGCCCCGACCGGCAGCTCTCAGCGACCATCGACACCGCGAGCACGGTCCGGTCCGGCCCCGTCGTCGGCCGGATCTGGCGGCTGACGTACGAGCTGCCGGGGGGCAAGGTATTCTACCGTGTCGGGCTGGTCCGACACGGTGCGGCGGTCAGCCAGGTGACGTACTCGCCAACACCCGGGCTCGATGTCGAGGCCGCGGTGTTCGCCCGACTGGTGCTGCGCGCCGGTGAGCGGCTCCCCGAGCTGGGCTGACGGCCGGGCTGGGCAAACTTTGCGGAGTTCTGGCGGACAATTCGGGCTCGAAGGCAGCCAGAAACCCGCAAATTCCGCCCGTCAGCCTCAGAGCGACTCGACGAGCTCGCGCATCAGCCGCGCGGTCTCGCTCGGCGTCTTGCCGACCCGTACGCCGGCGGCCTCCAGCGCGGACTTCTTGGCCTCGGCGGTCCCGGACGAGCCGGACACGATCGCACCGGCGTGGCCCATCGTCTTGCCCTCCGGAGCGGTGAAGCCGGCGACGTAGCCAACCACCGGCTTCGTCATCTCGGCCGCGATGAACTCAGCCGCGCGCTCCTCCGCGTCGCCGCCGATCTCGCCGACCATGATCACCGCGTCGGTGTCTGGGTCGGCCTGGAACGCGCGCAGGCAGTCGATGTGGGTCGAGCCGATGATCGGGTCGCCCCCGATGCCGACACAGGTGCTGAACCCGATGTCGCGCAGCTCGTACATCAGCTGGTACGTGAGCGTGCCCGACTTGCTCACGAGGCCAATCCGACCGCTGCCGGTGATGTCGGCCGGGATGATCCCGGCGTTGGACTCGCCCGGTGTGATCACGCCCGGGCAGTTCGGTCCCACGACGCGGGTGGTCCCGGACGCCTCCGCGGCGGCAACGAACGCGGCGGTGTCGTGGACCGGGATGCCCTCGGTGATGACGACGACCAGCGGCATCCCGGCGTCGACGGCCTCCAGCACCGCGTCCTTGGCGAAGGCCGGCGGCACGAACACCACGGACACGTCAGCACCGGTCTCCTTGACCGCCTCCTCGACACTGCCGAACACAGTCTTGGAGGTGCCGTCGAAGTCGACGGACTGGCCAGCCTTGCGGGCGTTGACCCCACCGACGACGTCGGTGCCCGCGGCCAGCATCCGGCGGGTGTGCTTGCTGCCCTCCGATCCGGTCATGCCCTGGACGATGACCTTGGAGCCGGCGTTCAAGAAGATCGACATGTCACCCCTCAGCTCGCGGCCAGCTCGGCGGCCCGCCGCGCGGCGCCGTCCATCGTGTCGACCCGGGTCACCAGCGGATGGTTCGCCTCCTCGAGGATCCGTCGACCCTCGTCGACGTTGTTGCCGTCGAGGCGTACCACGAGCGGCTTGTCCGCCTCGTTGCCGAGCAGCCCCAGCGCGTTCACGATCCCGTTGGCCACCTCGTCACAGGCCGTGATCCCGCCGAAGACGTTGACGAAGACCGTCTTCACCTGCGGGTCGCTGAGCACGATGTGCAGCCCGTCGGCCATCACCTGCGCCGACGCGCCGCCGCCGATGTCGAGGAAGTTCGCCGGCGCCTGGCCGCGGCCGTCCTCGCCGGGGAAGTCCTCGCCCGCGTACGCGACGACGTCCAGCGTCGACATCACCAGCCCCGCCCCGTTGCCGATGATCCCGACCGAACCGTCGAGCTTGACGTAGTTGAGATCCTTGTCCTTGGCCTGTGCCTCGAGCGGGTCGCCCGCGCTGGTGTCCTCGAACTCGGCGTGGTCCTCGTGCCGGAAGTCGGCGTTGCCGTCGATCGTGACCTTGCCGTCCAGTGCCTCCAGCCTGTCGCCGGCGAGCCGCGCCAGCGGGTTCACCTCGACCAGGCTGGCGTCCTCCTCGACGAACACCTCCCACAGCTGCTGCACCATGTCGACCGCCTGCCCGGCCACCTCGTCCGGGAACTTGGCAAGCGCCACGATCTCCCGCGCCATCGCCTCGTCGACGCCGGTGCCGGGGTCGATCGACACCTTGGTCACCGCATCGGGGTCGGTGCGGGCCACCTCCTCGATCTCCACCCCGCCCGAGACGCTGGCGATGCAGAGGTACGCGCGGTTGGCGCGGTCGACGAGAAACGAGAAGTAGTACTCCTCGGCGATCTCCACTGTCGGCGTGACGAGCACGCGTTCGACCGTGAGTCCTTTGATCTGCATGCCGAGGATGTCCTCGGCGCGGGCCGCCGCCGCGTCCGGGTCGTCGGCCAGCTTGACCCCGCCGGCCTTGCCGCGGCCACCGGCCTTGACCTGTGCCTTGACCACCACCCGGCCACCGAGCTGCTCCGCGGCCGCCCTGGCCTCGTCCGGTGTCGTCGCGACGATCCCCAGCGTCACCGGCACGTCGTGGCGTGCGAACAGCTGCTTGGCCTGGTACTCCATCAGGTCCACGTCGGGCCGTCCTTCGTCTCGGGCGACTGGGACTCTAGACCCGCCATGCGAACACTGCGAGTCACCTCGGGCACGGGACTTGACTGGGTCGAGCTGGCGGTGCGGGTGCACGAGCACGACCAGCTGCCCGCGTCGGCGCCCACCGTGCTGCTGGTGCACGGCTACCCGGACACCATGTCCGTCTGGGACCCGCTGGTCGAGCGGCTCGCCGCCGAGCACCGGGTGGTCAGCTACGACGTACGAGGCGCAGGCGCGTCCACCGCGCCTCGTCGCCGCGCCGGCTACCTCATCGCCCGGCTTGTCGACGACCTGGTCGCGGTGCTCGACGCGGTCCTCGTCGGACACGACTCGGTCCACGTCGTGGCGCACGACTGGGGATCGGTCGCGCTGTGGGACGCGGTGTGCTTCGAGGAGCACGACCCTCGGCTCCGCGGGCGGATCGCATCGTACCTCTCGATCAGCGGACCGAGCCCCGACCACGTCGCCGCGTTTGTGCGGGATGCCGAGCGTCACGGCGACCGCGACGAGCTGCGCCGGCAGCGCCGGAAGTCGTGGTACGTCGCGGCGTTCCACCTGCCGCTGCTCCCCGAGTTGGTCTGGACGTTGCTCACCCCACTGCTGCGGGTCCAGCTGGCGCGGGTGGAGCGGCTGGACGGCGCCGACTGGCAGCCGACGCTCGGCCGCGACGGGCGCCGCGGGCTGGCGCTGTATCGCGCGAACATCCGGCCCCGGCTTCGCTCACCGGCCGGACCAGGGACGACCCGGCTCCCGGTGACCCTCGTCGTCCCCCGCTACGACCGGTACCTGGGGCCGGGCCTGGTGTCCGCAATCCAGCGCGCCAACCCGCACGCGGTCCGGGTCGACGTCGACGCCGGGCACTGGGTGCAGCGCACCCGCCCCGACCTGCTCGCCGACCTGGTAGCACAGCACGTACGCCGGGCCGCCGGGGTTGACCCGGAGGTGACTGAGGAGTAACCACGGCCCCAACGCCTCGTTGACCCAAGGAACACCACTCGCTGGAGGACGCATGCCCACCACCGCCGCCCTCGGTCTCGCCCCCGGGCAGCACTGACCGCCGCCGCTGGACTGCTGGCCGTCGGTCTGGCCGGGTCGCTGCTGACGCCGAGCGGCTGGTCGGCACAGGCTGCGCCGGGCGCTGCCCCTGCGGCTGCCCGCGGTGACGGCACAGCCTGCGCGACTCGTTCCCAGCTGGTGCTCGCGGCCAGCGACTTCGCGTACAGCGGCAAGGCGAGGTGCAGCCGGTCACCGTGCACACCGGGCCTAGGAACTCCGGCGTACTGCGGCTCCCGTTGACCAGCGGCCCGCTCAACCTCCGCTAGGAGTTCCGCTGGTGTCAGGCGCTGGTGTCGGGGACGTTGGCCTCGACCCAACCCGTGATCTCGGTGGTGGTCGCGCCCGGGGTGAACACCGTCGCGACGCCGGCCTCGCGCAGCGGTGGGAGGTCGTCGGCTGGGATGATCCCGCCGCCGAACACGACGATGTCGGTCGCGTCCCGCTCGGCCAGCAGGTCGAGGATCCTCTTGAACAGGGTCATGTGCGCACCAGACAGCACCGACACCCCGATCGCGTCGGCGTCCTCCGCGATAGCGGTCTCCACGATCTGCTCCGGGGTCTGGTGCAGGCCGGTGTAGATGACCTCGTTCCCGGCGTCGCGGAGCGCGCGTGCGACAACCTTGGCCCCGCGGTCGTGCCCGTCGAGGCCCGGCTTGGCCACCACGATCCGTCTCGGCATGCCCCGCCTTTCGCTGGCCCTCCGCTGGGCCTTCCGGTGGGCCCTCCGGCGACCCGCCGCGCAGGGTAACCCACCGGCCGTACGTCACCGCCCCATCCGTCACCAAGCGTGGCGGTGGCTAACCCCGCGTGACGTACTATCCTCGACGCAGCGGCGTCCAAATGCGACTTTCGCCGTGACTCCGGCAGGAACGTGACCCGTCACCCGACCTCTCGTTTCTCCTTATATCGCTGCTCCGTTACAGTTCCGCGGGTTCCCCGCCCCCGGAAAGCCCGAAAGGCCCCCCCGCACGTGCGCTCAGGTTCCAGCCCCGACCAACGGCCGGGGCGACGGCGCGCGGAGCGCTCACCACGGCGGCGGGACGCAGTGACCACTTCCCGGCGGGCCCGTCCTTCCCGGCTCTCGCACATCTCCCGGTTCATCCCGGCGCCGACTGTCGTCGGCGCAGCCGCACTGGTGCTCGCCGGCGCGGGCGCCGTTGTCGTGAGCTCGACCGGCGGGTCGACAGGCGACACCCAGGTTGCCGGCGGCTCGCTCCAGGCGCTGTCGGTCAACCTCACTGCCGAGGACACCGCAGCCGGGCCGACAACGCGAACGCACCTCGTGCGCGACCGCAGCGGCGACATGGTCCGGGTCAGCCGAGACGTCGACCGCGAGGAGCTCGAGCAGCAGGCCGCGCTTCAAGCCGATCAGCGAACGGAAGCCCTGCAGGACTTGGCCCAGGCCGCCCAGAAGGAGTCCGACAATCTGCTCTCGGAGCAGTGGGTCCTCCCGCTGGCCGGCTACTCGATCAGCGCCGGCTTCGGCGAGGCCGGCTACCTGTGGGCCAGCGGCTACCACACCGGCCTCGACCTGTCCGCGGCCGAGGGCACTCCGATCGCTGCGGTCGCGCCGGGCACGATCACCCATACTGGCTACGACTACTCAGCCAGCTGGGCGGGCAACCTCACCGTCCTCCAGCTCGAGAACGGCGACGAGATCTGGTACGCGCACCAAAGCAGCATCTCGGTCAGCCCCGGCGACCAGGTCGCCCCCGGCGAGGTCATCGGGTACGTCGGCAGCACCGGCAACTCGACCGGCCCGCACCTCCACCTCGAGGTGCACCCGGGCGGCGGCGACCCCGTCGACCCGATGGCCGTGCTGCTCGAGCACGGCGTCACCCCCTGACGCCGCAGCTCCCGCCTGAGCCGCTACTCCTGGGCCGCGGGCTCCAGCGCCCAGACCACCGACACCGACACGCTCAGGTCGGCCGAACCCGCCCGGATCGGGACTGCACTCAGACCAGCCATTCGGTCGTAGGCGGCAGCCTGCGCGAAGCCGACCTTGGGAGCCTGGCGCCCGCCGCTCTCCCGTACGGACAGCACCTCGCCCAGCGACTGCCCGGACGCGGCGGCGTACTGCTCCGCCTTGGCCCGCGCGTCGGCGATCGCTGCATCCCGCGCCTTCCGCAGCAGGCCGGGCTCGTCGCCGACCCGCAGTTTGACGCCGTGCAGGCGGATCGCGTTACCCCCGGCCGCTGCGGCGGCACTGATCGCGTCGCCGGAGTCCGGCAGCGACCGCACCAGCACCGACATCCGCTGGGAAACCGCGTATCCCGTGATCACCGGCGCTCCCTCGCCGCTGTAGTCGTACGTCGCGTGGATGTCCAGGCCGGTCGTCTGCACGTCCTCCCGGTCGACGCCCTGCGCCGCCACTGCCTCGAGGACCGCGCGGGTCGTACGGCTGGCTTGGTTGAGCGCGGTCGACACGTTGGTGGCGGTCTTGCGCACGTCCACCGAGAAGGTGAGCTGGTCGGGGACGGTGGTCGCCTCACCGCTGCCCGACATGACGATGGTCGGTCGGTCTGAGGCGTTTGTCTGAGTCGTAGCGGTCGGTGCAGCCGCCGATGCCGCCCTGGCACCGTCCTGCCGCACCGACCCGAGCAGGAACGCGATAACCACGGCGGCACACACCGCCACCGCCACGAGCAGAGACCGGACGCTGATGCTGATTGTGGATGCCATGGCCGTGTGACGCAGCTCAGCCCCGCCCGGTTCCCCCCATACCACCCGGCAGTTGTGGCGCGATCTGGCCGCGTCCCGCGGCGTGTCGTCAGCGTGTTGGCGCCACAACCGGAGAGGGGGTGGCTTCTCAGAGTTTCTGGAGGGGGGCGTAGCGCAGCAGCAGCCGCTTGACGCCCTGCGAGCCGAAGTCCACGGTCGCGACACTGCGGTCCCCGACACCGTCCAGCGTCACCACGGTGCCCAGCCCGAACGAGTCGTGCGAGACCCGGTCGCCGGGGTCCAGCGACGGCACCTTCCGGTCTCCCGAGGCGCGCAGCCCGGTCGACCGCGCGGCCACGGCGGTCGGGCGCGGGGTCCACCGGGTCTGGTCCGCCTCTGTGCGCCGCCAGTCGACCAGCGTGTCCGGCAGCTCGTCGAGGAACCGCGACGCCGGGTTGTGGCTCGGCGCACCCCACGCCGACCGCATCGTGGCGCGAGAGACGTAGAGCCGGCGCTGCGCCCGGGTGATCCCGACGTACGCGAGCCGGCGCTCTTCCTCCAGCTCGCGCGGGTCGCCGAGCGAGCGCTGGTGCGGGAACACCCCATCCTCCAGCCCGGTCAGGAACACCACCGGGAACTCCAGCCCCTTCGCGGTGTGCAGCGTCATCAGCGTGACCACGCCCTGATCGTCGTCGCCGGCGTCAGCGTCGGGGATCTGGTCGGCGTCGGACACCAGCGCCACCCTTTCGAGGAACGCGTCCAGCGACCGGGGGTCCGGCTCGTCCCGGTCCGGCGCCTCGTCGCCGGCGTCGTCGACGAACTCGCGCGCGACCGCCACGAGCTCCACCAGGTTCTCAACCCGGGTCTCGTCCTGCGGGTCGGTGGAGCCCTCGAGGTCGGCCAGGTAGCCGCTGCGGGTCAGGCAGGCCTCGAGCAAGACGTCGGCGGGCTCGCCCACCTCGAGCAGGGCGCGCAGGTCGTCGACGATCGTGACGAAGGCGAGGATCGCGGTGACCGACCTGGTGACGAGCCCGGGCACCTCCTCGGCACGCCGCAGCGCATTGAGGAAGTCGATCCGCTCCCGGTCGGCATACGCCGCGACGCAGGCCTCTGCCCGCTGTCCGATGCCGCGCTTGGGGACGTTGAGAATTCGGCGCAGTGACACCGTGTCCCGCGGGTTGACCAGCAGCCGCAGGTAGGCGAGCGCGTCCTTCACCTCGCGCCGCTCGTAGAAGCGGAGCCCGCCGACCACCTTGTAGGGCAAGCCGACCCGGATGAAGACCTCCTCGAACACCCGGCTCTGCGCGTTTGTGCGGTAGAACACCGCGACCTCGCCGGGTCGGGCCGCGCCGTCGTCGCTGAGCCGGTCGATCTCGTCGGCGACGAACTGCGCCTCGGCCCGCTCGTCGTCGGCGACGTACCCGACCAGCAGCTCACCCTCGCCGGCATCGGTCCACAGCCGCTTGGCGTTGCGGCCGGCGTTGCGCGCGATGACGGCGTTCGCCGCAGACAGGATCGACTGGGTGGAGCGGTAGTTCTGCTCCAGCACGACGGTGCACGCCTTGGGGAAGTCACGCTCGAACTCGAGGATGTTGCGGATGTTGGCGCCCCGGAACGCGTAGATCGACTGGTCCGAGTCGCCGACGACCATCAGCTCGGCCGGCGCGACCCGGTCCGCCGGGCTTGTGTCGCCGTCGACCGGAACACGGTCGGGTGCGCACAGCTCGCGCACCAGTACGTACTGCGCATGGTTGGTGTCCTGATACTCGTCGACGAGGACGTGGCGGTACCGGCGCCGGTAGGCCTCGCGTACCTCCGGGAACGACTGGAACAGCTGGACCGTGGTCATGATCAGGTCGTCAAAGTCCAGCGCGTTCGCGGCGACCAACCGGGCCTGGTACGACGCATAGGCGGCGGCGTACGAGCGCTCGAGCTCGTTCTGCGTATCTCGGGCCGCCCGCTCGTGGTCGCGCAGCTCGTTCTT
>Ga0136635_10000185_pt1 | contig 15522 bp, 14 predicted proteins | sample AntDrymeUQ852106_2_FD_105495 | JGI IMG/M metagenome (GOLD analysis project Ga0136635, IMG submission 105495) | Polar desert sand microbial communities from Dry Valleys, Antarctica - metaG UQ85 (21.06) | ecosystem: Environmental > Terrestrial > Soil > Desert | place: Antarctica: Dry Valley... | reverse complement strand
GCGATGCCCGACGTGGTGATCGTGGGAGGCGGCGTCATCGGCGCGGCGTGCGCGTACGAGCTGGCCTCGCGAGGCGCCTCGGTGACGCTCGTGGAGCGCGACCACCTCGCGGCACACGCGTCAGGTCGCAACCAGGGGCTGTGGGTGTTCCCCGACGACGACGTGAACGTGCCGATGGCCCGTGCGAGCCTCGAGGTCTACCGGCACGTCGCCGCCGAAGCTCCGCTCGACGTACGGCTCGACGACGATCCGGTGGGAACGGTGCTCGTCGCCATGAACGCTCGCGAGGTGCGCATCGCGGAGGAAGCCGTCGCTCGCGCCGAACGACACGGCTTCGCCGTCGACGACATCTCGGGGCCCGCGGACATCCGCGACCACGAGCCGGGGCTCACGCGCAACGTGGCGGGCGCCTGGCTCGTGCACTCCGGGCATCGGCTCGATCCCGGAGCCCTCACGGTCGCGCTCGCGCTCGCGGCATCTGAGCGCGGAGGGGAGATCCGTCATCACACGCACGCTCGGGGGCTCTCTCGCGCGGGCGACACGGTTCGCGGCATCGTGACCGACGACGGCGTGATCGAGGCCGCCACCACGCTCGTCGCTGCCGGCCCGTGGTCCTCGCCGCTGCTCGAACCGGCGGGTTTGCACCTGCCGATCATCGGCGCCCGTGGGTGGCTCGTGCGGGTCGCACTCGCGACCCCGCACCTGCTCTCGCACCTCGTCGAGGCGCCGGGGCCACATGCCGCGCTGCGCGACGGAGCGACTCCGGCCTGGCCGGCCGCAGCGGCGCTCATCGGTGATGGCCCGCCCCGAAGCGACATCGGATCGCTGCTGCACCCGCATCGCGACGGCCGTACCATCGTGATCGGATCGACCCGACAGATATGGCTCACCCCGGAGCCCCCCGAAGAACAGATCGTCGAGCGCCTGCTCGGCGCCGCCGTCGAGCTGGTGCCGGCGATCGCGGAAGCGCGAGTGCAGTCGTCGTGGTGGGGGCTTCGCCCGCTGACGCCCGACGAGCGGCCGCTCGTCGGAGCCGTTCGCGAGGGGCTGCACGTCGCGACCGGGCATGGCTCCGAGGGCGTGATCCTGGGCGCAGGCACGGCGCAGCTCGTCGCCGCGCAGATCGCGGGCGAGCCGCCGCCCTTCGACGCCGCCCCGTTCGACCCCCTGCGCTTCGGCGACTGACCGAGGCGAGCCGGGAACTCGGATCGAGGGAGACACGCCTCGACCTGCGGCGATACGATTCCGGTCCTACCGCCATGGCCATCCTCACCCTCGGGGTCTCCTTCCGTCGCGCACCGATCGAGCTGCTGGAGCAGCTCGCGTTCACCGACGACGACCTCACCAAGGGATACCGGGTCGCCGCCGACCTCGACGGGGTCGACGGCGCGGTGATCCTGTCGACCTGCAACCGGGTCGAGGTCTACGGCGATGTCGCGAGCTACCACACGGGCTTCCTGGCCTTGAAGCGCCTGCTGAGCGAGACGCGCGAGGTTGCCGCCGAACAGCTCGCCGAGCCCCTCTACTCCCACTGGGAACGCGATGCCGCCGATCACCTGTTCGCCGTCGCGGGCGGTCTCGACTCGATGGTGCTCGGGGAAACGCAGATCTACGCGCAGGTCCGAGAGGCGCTTCGGCGTGCTGAGACGGAAGGTGCGGGAACCTCCGCGCTCACCGCGCTTTTCCACTCGGCCGCGCGCGCCGGACGCCGCGTTCGGCAGGAAACCTCGCTCGGCGCGGCGCCCGATGCTTTCGTGTCGCTCGGCGCTGACATGGTCGATGAGGTGATCGGAGGCCTGAGCGGGCGCGAAGTCGTCGTCGTCGGCGCAGGCGCGATGGCGGCCCTCGCCGTGCGGCATCTCCGGCAGCGCGGGGCAGGGACCGTGCGCATCCTGAACCGTTCGCTCGAGCACGCTCGAGCCCTCGCCGGGCGCACCGGCGCGGAGCACGGCGAGCTCGACGCGCTGCCCGAAGCCATGCGGCATGCCGACCTGGTGGTGAGCGCGACCGGAGCGGCGGGCATGGTGATCCACCGCTCGGCGGTCGCCGAGGCGCTCGATGCCCGCGACGGACGGCCGCTGGTGCTGCTTGACATCGCCGTCCCACGCGATGTCGACCCGTCGGTCGCCGAGCTCGATGGTGCTCGCGTGATCGACATCGCCTCGCTCAGGCACCGTCTGGCCGAGCGCGACGCCGCGACCGCCGGCGACATCGCGAGAGCACACGAGATCGTGGCCGATGAGGTGCGTCGCTACCTGGTGCGTCGTCGCGGCGACGAGCTCGCTCCGCTGATCCGAGCGATGCGCAGGCGCGGCGACGAGGTGACGAGCGCAGAGATGCGTCGATACGCGTCGCGGCTCGCGGGTCTCACGATCGACGAACGCGAGGCCGTCGAGGCACTCGCACGCGGCATCACCGCCAAGCTGCTGCACGACCCGATCGTCGCCCTCAAGGAACGCTCGGAGCCCGGCACCGAGGGCGAGCACGCTCGCGTCATCGCCGAGCTTTTCGGCCTCTCGCTGAGCGAGAACGAGGGGTCCGAGAATGACGGCGAGGGTTCCGCCACCTCGTCGTGAGCGCGCTGCGCATCGGCACCCGTCGCTCCCCGCTCGCGCTCGCCCAGGCCGAGGAGATCCGTCTCCGTCTTGAAGCGACCGGCGTGCTCGCCGACATCGTGCCCATGAGCACGTCCGGCGACGAAGGAGCATCGGCCGCGACATCACCGCAAGGGCTCAAGGGGTTGTGGATCGACACGATCCTCGACGCCCTCGAAGCCGGCGACATCGACGTAGCGGTGCACTCCGCCAAGGACCTTCCGGCCGAGGACGATGCGGGCTTCACGATCGCGGCGGTGCCCGAACGCGAGGATCCGTCGGATGTGCTGATCAGCCGCGACGCTGCTTCGCTCCCCTCGGGCGCACTGATCGGCACGTCGAGCCTGCGACGACGCGCGCAGCTCCTCGCCGGGTTCCCCGGTCTCGAGGTGGTCGATCTTCGAGGGAACGTGGAGACCCGGCTTCGCAAGCTCGCGGAAGGAGAGGTCGACGCGGCAGTCCTCGCGGCGGCAGGTCTGCACAGGTTAGGTCTCGAGCCCGAGCACGCCCGCCCCTTGCCGCTCGCGATGATGGTGCCCGCACCCGGCCAGGGGTGCCTCGCCGTGCAGACGCGCGACGACGACGACGACACGATGGCGGCCGTAGCGCCGCTCGATCATGCGCCGAGTCATCGCGCCTTCGACACCGAGCGGTCCTTGATGTGGCGGCTCGGAGGCGGTTGCGCGCTTCCCCTGGGAGCGCATGCGATCGTCGGGCTGGAATCGATCTCGCTCACGGCGATCGTCGCCACCCCCGACGGCACCACGGTGCTGCGGGTCGAGACCGAGGGAGGCACACCCGAGGACACAGCGACGTTGGCGGCCAAGGAGCTCATCGAGCTCGGGGCCGAGCGCATCCTCGCCGAGGTCGACGCCGATTGAGCCGGGTCAGCGGTTCGCTACCCCTCGATGGCCGGGTCGTCCTCGTCACCAGACCTGCCGATCAGTCGGCCTCACTCGTCACCGCGCTCGCCCGCCTCGGCGCCCGCCCGATCGTCGCACCCGCGATCGAGATCGCGCCGGCGCGGTCCACGGCGCTGACCAAGGCGCTCAGCGAGCTCGAAACGAGCTCGTTCATGTGGCTCACCCTCACCAGCCGGGCAACGGTCGACATGCTAGGGGAGAGACTTCCCGGACCTCGAGCGTTGGGCAACACGAAGGTCGCCGCGATCGGCGACGGTACGGCGGCGGCGTTCCGCCGGTGGGCCCGCCGCGACCCCGATCTCGTGCCGGCCACGTTCACCACCATCGGCCTGGCTCGAGCGTTCCCGCGCGGTGAGGGACGGGTGCTCTGCGCTCGAGCCGACATCGCGCCCGATGGCCTCGAGCATGCGCTCGCGGCGAAGGGCTGGGCCCCCACCCGCGTCGACGCATACCGCACCCGTTTCCCTCGGTCGCTGCCGAAGGAAGCGCGTGACGCGTTGCGCTCGGGCGCGGTCGATGTAGTGACGTTCACGAGCGCGTCGACCGTCCGCGGGTTCGTCGGTGCGCTCGGCTCGGTGAAGGGATCGCCGAAGGTCGTCTGCATCGGTCCGGTCACCGCCAAGGAAGCGCGCGCCCACGGTCTGATCGTGCACGCCGTGGCGTCGCCGCACACGATCGAGGGAGTCGCCGCGGCGTTGGTGCGCATCCTCGGGCCGTGACGCCGGCTGGTGGCGCGCCGGGTGGCGGCGCCGGTACGCTGCGACCGATGAGCTTTCCCGAGCACCGGTTCCGGCGCCTGCGGCGCACCCCCGCGATGCGGGCATTGGTGCGCGAGACCAGGCTCCACGCCGACGGCCTCATCATGCCCCTGTTCTGCAAGCAGGGCATCGACGAACCCGTGGCGATCTCCTCGATGCCCGGACAATTCCAGCACACGCTCGAGTCACTTCGCAAGGAAGCCGTCGCCACCGCGGAGACCGGCGTTCGCGCGTTCTTGCTCTTCGGCGTCCCGGCCACGAAAGACGCCGAAGGATCCGAGGCCTGGAGCCCCGAGGGGATCGCACAGCAGGCGATCGCCGCGCTGCGCGGCGAGCTCGGCGACGACGCCGTCGTGATCGGCGACCTCTGTCTCGACGAATACACCGACCACGGTCACTGCGGCGTGCTCGACGAGAGACACGAGGTCGACAACGACGCGACGCTCGAGCGCTACCGGCGTGTCGCTCTGGTGCAGGCCGAGGCCGGGGCCGACATGGTGGGACCGAGCGGCATGATGGACGGGCAGGTCGCCGCGATCCGCTCAGCGCTCGACGACGCCGGCCGAGGTGACGTCGCGATCATGGCGTACGCCGCGAAGTTCGCGAGCGCGTTCTACGGTCCCTTCAGGGAAGCGGCCGAAGGCGCCCCGAGGTTCGGCGACCGCGCCGGCTACCAGCAGGATCCCGCGAACGGCGACGAGGCCATGCGCGAGATCTTCGCAGACATCGACGAGGGCGCCGACATCGTGATGGTGAAGCCCGCGACGCCCTACCTCGACATCGTGCACCGGGCGAAGGTGGAGACCGGGTTCCCGGTGGCTGCCTACGAGGTGAGCGGCGAGTACGCGATGCTGAAGACCGCCGCCGCGAACGGCTGGATCGACGAGCGCCGCGCCGTGCTCGAGACGCTGACGTCGATCAGGCGCGCGGGCGCAGACATGATCCTGACGTATCACGCGAAAGACGCGGCCGGGTGGCTCCGAGAAGACCACTGACGTAGCGGCTATCGCGCGGCAGGGGGTTTCGTGTGGCCTCGCGGCTCGAACTCGTTACAGGTGTACGAGCCGTCGATCACCCCGCGGACGAGGTGGCACGTTCCCTTCGCCAGACGCGGAAACATGTATCTGCAGTCACGGCACTCCACCTTGGGCGTGGGCGCGGGCTTGTAGCCGGCTTCCTTCTTGGAGAGCGCCCAGGCACGCATCGTTCGCACATCGTCGCTCGATGCGCCGGAGACCGCAACCCTCTTTCCCGAGTGGGGTCCCCTGCGGGCGAGCACCCATCGATCGAGGAGCGCTCGGGCGGCCACGGCTACCATCTGGGCATGTCCAACATGTCCCGTTCCGAGGAGCTGTTCGATCGTGCCCGCAAGGTGATCCCCGGCGGGGTGGACTCCCCTGTGCGGGCGTTCGGGGCGGTCGGCGGCACTCCGGTGTTCGCCGAGCGGGGCGAGGGCGCCTACGTGATCGACGCCGACGGAAACCGTCGGATCGACTTCGTGCAGTCATGGGGCGCCCTGCTCTTCGGACATGCGCGGGCCGAGATCATCGAGGCTGCGAAGGCCGCGGCCGCGAAGGGCACGTCGTTCGGCATGCCGACGCTCGGCGAGGTGGGCCTGGCCGAGCGCATCGTCGAAGCCGTGTCAAGCATCGAACGGGTGCGACTCGTGAACAGCGGTACCGAAGCGGCGATGAGCGCGATCCGGCTGGCGCGCGGCGCCACCGGACGTGACCTGCTCGTGAAGTTCGAGGGCTGCTACCACGGGCATTCCGATTCCCTGCTCGCCAAGGGCGCGGGAAGTGGGCTCGCGACGCTCGGTATCCCGTCGTCACCCGGCGTGACCGACGGCGCGGCCCGCGACAGCCTCACGGCGCCGTTCAATGACCTCGACGCGGTGGGTGCGATGTTCGCCAAGCACGGCGGCGAGATCGCGGTGGTCGTCGTCGAACCCGTCGCCGCGAACATGGGGGTCGTGCAGCCACAGGCCGGCTTCCTCGAAGGGCTTCGGGAGCTCTGCGATCGTCACGGCGCGCTGCTGGTGTTCGACGAGGTGATCACCGGGTTCCGCATCGCGTACGCAGGCGCGCAGTCGGTCTACGGGGTCACGCCCGACCTCACGGTGTTCGGCAAGGTCATGGGAGGAGGCTTCCCGTGCGCGGCGTTCGGCGGGCGTGCCGACCTCATGGCGCATCTCGCGCCCGAGGGACCCGTGTATCAGGCGGGCACCCTCAGCGGGAACCCGGTCGCGGTCGCAGCGGGCATCGCAACGCTCGACCTCGCCCGGCGGACCGATCCCTACACCGGGCTCGAGACGACCGCGGACGTGCTCGTCACGGGGATCGAGGCTGCGTTCACCGCAGCCGGCGTCGCGGCGACGATCAATCGGGCGGGCTCGCTGTTCAGCGTGTTCTTCACCGATGCGCCGGGTGAGCCCGTGCGCGACTTCGCCGGCGCGAGGGCGGCCAACCACGCCCGGTACGGGCGCTTCTTCCACCACATGCTCGCGAGCGGGGTGGCGCTGCCCCCGTCGGGCTTTGAGCTCTGGACCCTGAGCACGGCTCACGGCCCCGAGGAGACGGAGAGAACCCTCGAGGCCGTGGCGTCGTTCCGGGACTGACGAGGCAAGTAGCCGGCCCCGGAGACGTCACGCAGCGCTTGAAACGACCGCCACCTCGGCCTCGGCCGGGACATCGCTGATGTCCACGCGATCCACCGTGATCGCCAGGCAGAAGGTGCCGATGACCCGGTCCAGCGCGTCGTGCGTCGGCGCGACCCGGCAGCGCACCGTGGCGCGGGCTCCTTCGAGCGTGAACGACGCCGTCTCGCCGTTCAGCGCTGCCACGTGCGCGTCGAGCATCGCCAGGTTCGGGCCTTCCATGCCGAAGATCGCGATGAGATCACGCCCCTCGACCTTGGAGCGCGGCATGCCGACCACTTCGGACGCCGCACCCGTCAGCGTTCGAACTCGCAGCGCGGTGTCGGTGCTCCAGAAGAACACCGGATGTCCGAGGGCCACCGCTCCGATCGTCTCCGCGTTCGAGAACCGCGAGCGAGGAGGCGGTGGTGCCTGCGGGATCTGCACCGTGTCCGTGATGCCGATCAATTCCCACTGTCGCATATCTCTCACCCTCCCGAGGATTGGGGATGCTTCCTTACCTCGTTTCGGGTATCCAGGGGGTGCGAGCACATCGGACCTTCGACGGTTCTTGCTCATAGGCCGAAAGGCCTAGGCGGCGGAACCGCTACCGCTTCGCTACTTCAGCGCCTTCCCAACGCGCTACCGCTTCGCTACTTCAGCGCCTTCCCGACGCGCTACCGCTTCGCTACTTGAGCGCCTTCCCGACGCGCTACCGCTTCGCTACTTGAGCGCCTTGTCCTTCACGATCTCGCGCACGCAGTGGTGGCCGGGCAGGCCGGTCACGCCGCCGCCGGCGTGGGTCGCGCTCGATGCTTGATACAACCCGGAGATCGGCGTTCGGTAGTCGGCATAGCCCACCGCAGGGCGCATGTGGAAGAGCTGATCGACCGTCAGCTCGCCGTGGAAGATGTTGCCGCCGATCAGGTCCCATTCCTGCTGCATCTGCTTCGGGCCGATGACCTGACGGGCAAGCACCGAGTCCTTGAACCCGGGGGCGGCGTCGTCCATGCGCTCGATCAGGCGGTCGGCGTAGGCGTCGAGCTCGGCTGTGTGGTCGTCTTCGTCGTCGGCCCAGTCGGCAGGCACCCACTGCGTGAACATCGACACGGTGTGGATGCCCTCCGGCGCCAAGGTCTTGTCGACCACGGTCGGGATCTCGGTGTCGCTGAACGGGATCGTGGCCGCCCGGCCGGCCCTCGCTTCCTGGAACGCCTGCTCGAGCTGCTCGTTGTCGTCGAGCAGCTCGATCGCCCCTCCGTGGATCTCGGGGTCGAAGTCCGGGTTCGCAGTAAACGTCGGCAGGCGGTCGATCGCGAGGTTCACCTTGACCGTGCCGCTGCGCGTCTTCCAGTGCTCGATGTCGTGCACGAAGGCGTCGGGCAGCTCGCTGCGATCGAGCTGATCCAGGAACGTGATCTTCGGATGACAGGCCGTCACCACCAGCGGCGCGTGGATCTCCTCGCCGCCGTCGAGCACCACGCCGGTAGCCCGCGAGCTCGACGTGACGATCTTCGCGACGGGAGCGTTGACCCGCACCTCGGCGCCGAAGAACTTCGCGCTCTGCTCGCACGCGGTGGCGACGGCCCCCATACCGCCCTGCATGAATCCCCACGACGCCACCTCGCCGTCGCCGATGTCCCCCACCGAGTGATGCATCAGCACGTACGCGGTGCCGGGTGCGTCGGGACCTGCCCAGGTGCCGATGATGCCGTTGACCGCCATGAAGCCCTTCATCTGGGGCGACTCGAACCAGCGATCGAGCAGATCGTTCGCACTCATGGTGAACAGGCGCGTGATGTCGGCGACGGTGGCCTCATCGACGTGCTTGCGAAGCTTCCAGCCGAGGGTGCCCAGATCCCAGAGATCTCGCACCTTCTTCGAGCCGACGTGAGGCGGTGTTTCCATGAGCAGAGGCCCCATGATGGCCGCGATGCGCCCGATCCAATCGTAGAACTCGAAGTACGCGTCGGCGTCGTGCTTGGAGATCTGGGCGATGGAATCACGAGTGATCTGATCGTCGGTGTGCTGGATGATCGAGCGCCCGTCGCGCATCGGCATGTACCCCTGGCCGAGCGGCAACAGCTTGAAGCCGAACCGCTCGAGCTGCAGGTCTCGTCGAACGCTCGGCGGCATCAGCGACATCGTGTAGGAGAGCGTGTTGACCTTGACGCCGGGAAGCTCGTCGGGCCACGGCTCCATGGTGTCGGCGGCCCCGCCGGTCTTGTGCCGCTTCTCCAGCACGACGGTCCGGGCGCCATGCTTGGCAAGGTACGCGGCGGCGACCAACCCGTTGTGGCCGCCTCCGATCACGATCGCGTCGTAACGGTTCGCGCTGCTCATGTTTGAATCTCCGTTCAATCCGGTATCGGCGCAGGCTACACCCTGCGGGCACACACGTGGTAGCGGCATCCGTAACGGAACCTCGCCGGCCTGAGACCATAGGTCTGAGACGACAGGAACTTCTCTACCGATCTGCTCAGGAGGCTGTGTTCACATGCACGAGATCGCGACGTTCGGCGCCGGGTGTTTCTGGGGAGTCGAGTGGGTGTTCCTTCAGGTGCCCGGCGTGATCGAGGCCGTCTCGGGTTACGCCGGAGGCTCCGTCGAGAACCCCGGCTACCGCCTCGTCTGCACCGGCACCACGGGTCACGCCGAGGTCGTACAGCTCGAGTTCGACCCGGCGGTCGTGACCTTCGATCAGCTCCTCGAGGTGTTCTGGGCGATGCACGACCCGACCCAGCAAGACCGACAGGGGCCCGACGTCGGAAGCCAGTATCGCAGCGCGATCTTCACCCATACCCCCGAGCAGCTCACCGCGGCAGAGGCGTCACGCGAGCGCGCCCAAGCCTCGTTCGATCGCGAGATCGTCACTGAGATCGCGGAGGCCGGCACCTTCTATCCCGCCGAGGCCTACCACCAGCGCTACTACGAGCAGACCGGCCACCAGCCCTACTGCCACGTGCTGCCCGTCGGCGTGTTGGAGCGACTGGGCCTGGCCCGCAGCGCCTGACCGGCGCCGGCTGAGCAAGGTCGCGCCGTCTGGTTCACCCGTCGCGGAAGCCGATGAGTTCGTGCGTGCCGTCGCAGTAGGGCTTGCGTTCGGAATGGCCGCACCGGCAGAGCGTGACCCTGTTCCGTACCTCGTAGGTCGAACCGTCGGCGCTCGTGATCTCGATGCCGCCGCGCACCCAGAGCGGGCCATCGCGCACGACGCCGATGCTGACGGGGAGCGCGGGCTCGAGCTGCTCGCCGCCGGCCTCGGGCTGGATCTCCAGCGCCCCGGAGGGGCACAGGCGCACCATCTGCATCAGCCGCTCGCGCACGGCTGAATCATCGGATCGCCGAGCCAGACGTCGCCAGGTCGTGAAGCGATCCGCGCAGAACCCAGCGTGCTGACAGGTCGCCGCATCGAAGCTGACGGTTCCTACACCTGCCGGGTGCTCCTCGCGCCGGTCGGCGATGCGTGAGCGCTCGGCGGTCTCGGCGCCGTCGAACACCGGGACCTTGTGGCTCCCGTCGCAGAACGGCTTGTCCTTGGACCGCCCGCACCGACAGAGGGCATAGCGCTCGTCAGCCTCGATCGGCTCGTCGGGCACCCACGCAACCGGCTCGCCGAACTCGGTCTCGACCTGAGCGGTCCGACCCAGCGGCACGTCGCCGCTGACCTTGTAGGGCCCGCTCGCCCGGATACTGATCTCTGCCTGGTCCTCGTCGTCTCGAGACGTCACATCGTTCATCGTCGCGGCCGGCGTCCTCACTGTCACATCGCCCACCGCACGCGGCAGGCACACGAGGGCGCGCGAAAGAGGGCTTGGGCGGGTGTAGCATGCTCGAACGCATGTTCGATGACGATCTGAACGACGCGCAGCGGGAAGCCGCCATGCACGGCGAAGGTCCGCTGCTCATCGTGGCGGGGGCCGGCACGGGCAAGACGACGACGCTCGCATCGCGCGTCGCGTGGTTGCTCGCCCAGGGCACCCGGCCTGAGCGCCTGTTGTTGCTCACGTTCAGCCGGCGAGCCGCGCGCGAGATGACCTCGAGGGCCGAGCGCATCGCCGGCGCGATCGAGGCTCCCGGAGCCGACGCGTCGCGCATATGGAGCGGCACGTTCCACGCCGTCGCGAACCGGTTGCTGCGACTGCACGGCCGAGCCCTCGGCTTCACTCCCGACTTCACCGTGCTCGACCAGGCCGATGCCGCCGACGTGATGAACCTGCTCCGCGACGAGCTTGGCTTCAGTGGGCGGGAGCGACGCTTCCCTCGCAAGGAGACGCTCGTCGCTATCTACTCGCGCACGGTCAACGCCGGCGAGAAGCTCGGCGATGTCGTGAAGCGCCACTATCCCTGGTGCCTCGATGAGGGTGATGGCCTACGGGAGATCTTCGGCGCCTATACCGATCGAAAGCGCGCCCAGCACGTGTTGGACTACGACGACCTGCTGCTGTTCTGGAAGGCGCTCGCGACGTCGCCCGCCACCCGCATGCAGCTCGCCGAGATGTTCGACCACGTGCTCGTCGACGAGTATCAGGACACGAACGCGCTGCAGGCCGATATCCTCGAAGGCCTTCGGCCCGAAGATACGGCGCAGAACCTCACCGTGGTCGGCGACGACGCACAGGCGATCTACGGCTTCCGCTCGGCGACCGTGCGGAACATCCTGGAGTTCTCGGAACGGTTCCCGGGTGCCGCCGTCGTGCGGCTCGAGCAGAACTACCGGTCGACCCCTGCCCTGCTCGATGCGTCGAACGCCGTTATCGCGTTGAGCCCGCAGCGCCACGAGAAGACGCTCTGGTCGGAGCGGCGCGGTGATCTCATGCCGTCGCTCCGCACCTGCCTCGACGAGGCCGAGCAGTGCGATGCCGTGTGCGAGAGCGTGCTCGCCCACCGCGAGGAAGGCGTGCCGCTGAAGGAGCAGGCAGTGCTGTTCCGCGCGGCTCACCACAGCGACCATCTCGAGGTCGGGCTCACGCGGCGGAACATCCCGTTCGTGAAGTACGGCGGCCTGAAGTTCATGGAAGCCGCCCACGTGAAGGACACGCTCGCGATCATGCGCGTGCTCGAGAACCCACACGATGAGGTGGCGTGGTTCCGCGTGCTGCAGCTCCCCGAGGGCATGGGACCGGCGACCGCGAGGCAGCTGATGCAAACGATCGGCGTGCGCTCAACCGAGAGCGAGAGCAACGACGCGTCGCCGATGGCGCGCTTCCTCGACGAGCCGGTCGAGGTGCCCCGCGGCGCGCTCGATGCCGTGCAGGAGCTTCGCTCCGCCTTGCGGGGCTGCGCCGACGAGACCGTGCTCACGCCCGCCGCGCAGATCGAGCGCATGCGAGAGTTCCTCGCGCCCGTGTTCGCCAGGCGCTACGACGCTTCGGCCGCGCGCCTGCGCGACCTCGACCAGCTCGCCGCGCTCGCCGCCGGGTACGAGGCTCGCGGCCGGTTCCTGGCGGAGCTCACGCTCGACCCTCCGTCGAGCACAGGTGATCTCGCCGGACCTCCCCTGCTCGACGAAGACTGGCTCGTGCTCTCCACGATCCACTCGGCCAAGGGACTCGAGTTCGACGTCGTGCATGTGATCCACGCTGCCGACGGCATGATCCCGAGCGACATGGCGACCGGCGATGACGATGAGATCGAGGAAGAGCGCCGCTTGCTGTACGTGGCGCTAACGCGGGCGCGCGATGCGCTGCACGTGTACCGGCCGATGCGCTACTACCGCAAGCCCAAGGGCGATCCGCATTCGTACTCGCAGCTCTCACGCTTCCTCGAGCCACCCGAAGTCCGCGCGACGTTCGACGAGATCGGTCCCGCCGTCAGCGCCGGCGACAGCGACATGATCGATCTCGGAGCCGGAACGGTCGACATCGATGCCTACCTCGCCGGCCTCTGGTCGGAGTGACGCGTTCCCTCCGCCGGTAGCCTGGACGACTCATGACTTACGACGCCGTACTGCTCGATCTCTACGACACGCTCGTGTGGAGCGACTGGCTCTCGTGGCAGGGGCGCCTCTCCGACCTCCTCGGCATCTCGCGCGACGCTATGGGGGAGGCGTTCAGCCAGACGCGCCCTGCGCGCAGCGTGGGCGCCAATCCCGACATCGAGGCGGACATGACCGCGGTCATCGAAGCCGCCGATGTCGCACCCACTCCCGAGCTGATCGCCGAAGTGCTCTCTCTCGAACGCGAGATGGCCGGGTCCGTGCGCCTGTACGACGATTCCCTCGACGTGGTCCGGGCATTGCGGGAACGCGGTGTAACCACGGCGCTCGTGAGCAACTGTTCGCACAACACCCGTCCGATCGTGGACCGGCTCGGGCTCGAGCGGGAGTTCGACACGGTCATCCTGTCGTTCGAGGTCGGCGCGATGAAGCCGGATCCTGCGATCTATCGCGAGGCACTCACCCGTCTCGGCGGCCCCGACCCGGCGCGCTCGGTCTTCGTCGACGACCAGGTGCGCTACTGCGACGGCGCCGCCACGATCGGCTTGCAGACGTTCCTGATCCTCAGGCCGGAAGAAGCGCTCGAGGGCCGACCGACCGACCTCAACGGACACCGGACGATCGAGAACCTGACCGCGCTCCTGGACACCGAGCCTTAGCCGGGCAGGCCGAGCACCACCAGAACGATCGACGCGTACTGACACACGGCTGCGGCGATCGTCGCAGCGTGCCACACCTCGTGATAGCCGAACGTGCGGGGCCACGGGTTCGGCTTGTTGGTGGCCAGCGCGAGCGCTCCGATCGAGTAGAGGAAGCCGCCGGCCACCAGCAACACGGTCGCCGGCCCGTCGAGCCCCCGGAGCAACGCCGGCAGGCTGACCACGACGAGCCAGCCGAGCCCGATGTACATGAACCCCGACAGCACGTGCAGATCGACACGGTAGAGCTTCGTCGCGACGCCGACGCCCGCGCCTGCCCACACCGCGGCGAGCACGACCGTCGCGAGCGTGCCGTGCAGCACGAGCAGGCAGTATGGGGTGTAAGTGCCGGCGATCAACACGAAGATCATGGAGTGGTCGAGCCGACGCATGCGGACGTACGCGGCCTCGGTCCAGTCCCCAAGGTGATAGGCAGCGCTCACGCCGAACAGTCCCGTGAGGGTAAGGGCATAGATCAGTGTCGCGATCCGGGCGCGCGCGTCGGGGGCAAGCAGCTCGAGCAGCAGGCCGGCCGGTATCGACCCGATGAACGCACCCTGGTGCAACCGTCCCCGCATGCGCGGCTTCGGCCGTTCGTGGATCGGGATCGCTCGAAGGGCCTTCCGATCCGCCAGCACCTCGGCGTCGGTGTTCGAAGACGACATCACCCAAGGCTATCGGTTGGGGGTGCCTGGGCGGTTGGCGCGTTGACACTCGGAGTCGTTGGTAGCCAGATCCGGGGGCATGTCGTGCGCGTCATCGTGAGACGCTTCGCTCGATAGCCGAGCTGAGTCGTACGGTTGCACCATCGAAGGTCTGAAGGAGCGCCATGTCCGAGGCGATGGAACGCGAAGGATCCGGCAAAGGGAAGTTCCCGAAGAAGGTCTACGAGCGTGAGCTCTTCCGGTTGCAGGAGGAGCTGGTGAAGATGGAGCAGTGGGTCGCCGCGACGGGCTCGCGGATCGTCGCGATCTTCGAAGGACGCGATGCCGCCGGCAAAGGCGGCGCGATCCAGCGCATCACCGAGCACACGAACCCGCGCATCACCAAGCACGTGGCGCTGCCGAAGCCGTCTGACCGCGAACGTTCGGAGTGGTACTTCCAGCGGTACATCGAGGAGCTGCCGGCGGCCGGTGAGATCGTGCTCTTCGACCGAAGCTGGTACAACCGCGCCGGGGTCGAGCGGGTGCTCGGCTTCAGCACGCAGGCTGAGTACTACCGCTTCCTGCGGCAGACGCCGATCTTCGAACGGCTGCTCGTCGAGGACGGGATCATCATGATCAAGTACTGGTTCTCGGTGAGCGACGAGGAGCAGGAACGCCGGTTCGCCAAGCGCATCGACGACCCGCTCCGCCGCTGGAAGCTCTCCGAGACGGATCTCTATTCACGTACGAAGTGGGTGGACTACTCACGGGCCAAGGACGAGATGTTCGTGCACACCGACATCCCCGAGGCGCCCTGGTACGTGGTCGACGCCGACAACAAGAAGAGGGCGCGCCTGAACTGCATCGCGCACCTGCTCTCGATGGTGCCGTACGAGGCTCGGCCCGTGCCCGAGATCGAGATGCCGGACCGACAACGAGACGACGGCTACGTGCGCCCTCCGCGCGACCTGTACACCTACGTGCCCGACCATGCCGACGAGGTGCGACGCGCCGCGAAGCACGACACGTAACGCGAGAACCTCCTCAGGCCAACTTCGCGTAGTCGAGACGAGCCACGCCGTTGACGGTCTTGAACTCTCCGCCGATGTGCAGGGCGTTGCCCTCGGGCTCTATCGCCCACGCCAAGCTGTATGCCCCAGCCAAGGAAGGGCTCCACCCTTGCAAGGCACCAGCCGTCGAGTACACGGCCAAGCCATTCCGTGTTTGACACTGGTTATTCGGGTCGAGCGAGCCTGGATTCGATGACTTGAATCCGCAATTGTCACTACCCTGGTCCGCAGCTTCCACGAAGTGGCCGCCGATGACCACGGC
>Ga0136635_10000184_pt1 | contig 15555 bp, 16 predicted proteins | sample AntDrymeUQ852106_2_FD_105495 | JGI IMG/M metagenome (GOLD analysis project Ga0136635, IMG submission 105495) | Polar desert sand microbial communities from Dry Valleys, Antarctica - metaG UQ85 (21.06) | ecosystem: Environmental > Terrestrial > Soil > Desert | place: Antarctica: Dry Valley... | reverse complement strand
GCCGGTGTAGAGTCCTCTAAGAGTCGTCATTAAGCACCCCTTGGTATGTGTGATACACGCCAAATGCGGGTTACGGGCGTGCTTTCTGTTGGCAAACTGAGTACACCCTACCAGCGGTCGTTCATCCTGGATGTGACCCCAGTCACCGCGTGTGACGTACATCACATTCGCAGCGGGATGCCGCCTTTCGCGCAGTCCAGCCCAGTCAATTACCTTCTTCAGGAGGTCACCCCCAGAACATCCCACTGAAAGCCAAGCCGCCATGATCCCTCGAACCTTCGCACTGGCCATCTCGTTGGCAGTCCTGTCCGGCTGTGCATCGGGACGTACCATTCGAGTTGCCGAGGGTGACAGCACGGCGAGTGAACCGGTAGCGCTGGCCCCTGCCCCGAACCCGAACCCTACCCCCTCCAACGCGCCGCAGGACACACTATCGGGCGCGCCCGCGCCGGCGGCGGCGGCGGCGGCAACATCTGGGCAGGGGTACGCCCCCTATGGAAACAACAACCGAACCCTGGACCTCCGACGCATTGGGCAATGGACCCGCACCGGCATCGGTGAGTCTCGCCGACTGGTCATCCGGGATGCCAATGGGTGGGCTCAGTTCTGGTCCGAGCTGGGAGTCGGCGACCGGCCCTCCGTGGACTTCAACCGTGACGTCGTCGTGGCGGTAGCGGCTGGCCAGCGGCCAACCGGTGGGTACGAGATCGTGATCGACCGCGTAACCCAGTCGGGTGGCCAGCTGACGGTAGAAGTCGTGGAGCGGACCCCCGGACCAAACTGTATCACTACCGCTTCCATCACTCAGCCGGTGGACGTGGTGGTAGTACCCGCGGCCGACGCCAAGAGCCCAAGCTTCTTGGAGCGCAAGGAGATACGAGGCTGCCGCTAGCCCGGGAAACGAGTGCCGGGTGGATCTTTCAGCAGGAAGGGCAGCTATCTGTAGGCGGTAGCCGAAGATCCGCGTCTCCCGCTCGACTGGCATGAAAGTCGAGCTGAATCCGCAGTTATTAACATACCGATAAGTCCATAAACCACAAATAGTTACGAGATCCTTGACTTGCCGCTTCGGGGGATCGTAATTCACCTCTAGGACCTACTTGGGGGTCCATTCACCGCATCCCGCCGGTGGACCCTTCCGTCGCTCAAGGCAGAAAAGATCGCCATGTCGTCCAACCCCAGCCGTAGTCTAGCCTCGCCATATCGTCCTCTCATCGCGCCGATCGACTATGAGAGCGACCACCAGCCACGTCTCGCCGGGGAAGAACCGGTTCCTCCCATCGCGCGAGTCGAGCCACGCGCCCATACGCTCCATGGCGAGACCCGAATCGACGATTACTTCTGGCTCCGGGATCGAAATGACCCCGAGGTCATTGCCTATCTCGAAGCGGAGAATCGCTACACCGGCGCCGTCATGCAGCATACTGAGGCGCTTCAGGAGCAGCTCTACCAGGAAATGCGGGGGCGGATCAAGGAAACCGATTTATCGGTGCCGGAGCGGGTGGACGACTACTTCTACTACACGCGGACCGAGACGGGTCGGCAGTACCCCATTTTTTGCCGGCGGCACGGCGGCTCCGAGGCGCCGGAGGAGGTGCTGCTGGATCAAAACCCGCTCGCCGCCGATCATACCTACTTCCGGATTGGAGTGAGCGAAGTAAGCCCGGATCATCGGCTCCTCGCCTATTCGGTCGATACCTCGGGGGCCGAAGAGTTCACGCTGTACATTAAGGACCTTGCCACCGGACGCCTGCTGGCTGAGAGCATCGAAAACACCTCAGTGGGAGTCACCTGGGCCAACGACAGTCGCACGTTGTTCTACACATTGCTGGACCATGCCCGGCGCCCCTGCCGGCTCTACCGCCACACGGTAAGCGCCAGTCCAACGACGGACGTCCTGGTTTACTTCGAGCCCGATGAGTCGTTCTTTCTGGACATCAACCGGACCCGAAGCCGACGTTATCTGCTTCTCGATATCACCAGCCACTCGACGTCCGAGGTTCGCTTCCTGAATGCGGACGAGCCGGAAGGCGAGTTTCGGGTGGTGCAGCCTCGCGAGTCGGGAGTCGAATACAGCGTCGAGCACCACGATGACCGCTTCTTCATCACCACCAACGACTCGGCGCCGAATTTTCGGCTGGTCCAGGCGCCGGTGGCGAGCCCCATAAAGGCGAACTGGTCACCGGTTCTGCCCTACCGCCCGGAGATCAAGCTGGATGAAACCGACGCGTTTCGATCTCATCTGGTCGTCTACGAGCGCGAGGCGGGGCTGCGCCAGATCCGGGTGGTCGATCTCGCGTCGAACGAGGAGCATCTCGTCTCCTTCCCCGAGCCGGTATACACCTTTCGGGCCCACGAAAACCCCGAGTTCGAGACCACGCTCCTGCGTTTCGCCTATACCTCGCTGGTGACTCCCAGCTCGGTGGTCGAGTACGATATGCGGGACCGGGCCTGGATGGTTCGAAAGCAGACTGAAGTGCGCGGAGGCTACGATCCGTCGCTCTACCGCAGCGAGCGGGTCTTTGCCACCGCCGCCGATGGCGAGCGGGTGCCCATCTCACTGGTCTACCGGGAACCCCTTCATCTCGATGGGCGTCGCCCGCTCCTGCTCAACGGTTATGGGGCTTATGGACTGAGCTACGATCCCTCCTTCTCATCGAATACCCTGAGCCTCCTGGATCGAGGCTTCGTGGTGGCCATAGCCCACGTCCGTGGCGGGGAAGAAATGGGCCGGTCGTGGTATGAAGGTGGGAAACTGCTGAACAAGCGCAGCACCTTCACCGATTTCATCGCGAGCGCCGAGCACCTGGTAGCAGCGGGCTACACCTCGCCGGATCGGCTGGTGATCAACGGTGGAAGCGCCGGTGGCCTGCTCATGGGCGCCGTGACCAATCTGCGCCCGGATCTGTTTCGGGTGGTCCTGGCCGAGGTGCCCTTCCTCGACGTGGTGAACACCATGCTCGATGCCACGCTGCCTCTCACCGTCATCGAGTACGACGAGTGGGGGAATCCGAACCACCGCGCCGCCTACGACTACATCCGCTCCTACTCGCCGTACGACAACATCGAGGCCAAGCACTATCCGGATATGCTGGTGACGGGCGGCCTCAACGACCCCCGCGTCGCCTACTGGGAGCCGGCGAAGTGGACCGCGAAACTGCGCGCCACCAAGACCAACGGCAGCCGTCTTCTACTGCGGACGAATATGGGAGCGGGACACGGCGGCGCGTCTGGCCGGTTTGATTTCCTGCGTGAGATCGCGTTCAAATACGCGTTTATGCTGGATGTGCTGGGGATGGCGTAAGGTGCCCTACCAGAACGGCGAGCGAGGCCAGCGCCGGGCCAGGAAGGCGTCCAGTCCCAGCGTTCGCCCAGCGGCACCAATGAGCAGCGCCAGGGCTATCGCAACAAAGGCCGCATCGTTGCTGGAGGGGGTCCATATCCACGCGCCTTTGGCAAACATGTAGTTCAGAGCCAGGACCAGTGCAACCGACGCAGAAAACCGGGTCATCAGACCCAGAATGAGCGTTAGGCCCACCAGGAGCTCTGCCCAGCTTACTAACCCGGCGAAAAACGATGCGTTGGGCAGCACCACCCGTTCGAGAAACTGTTGGTAAAACGGATGGCCTGCCTGTAGGCCGACATGCTGCACAAATCCGGTCAAGTTTAGTGTGAAGTCCCCCTGGATCTTGGGCAGTGCGGCCACGAGGAAGATCGCCCCCAGGTATACCCGCAATAGCACCAGGGCTCCGCGCGCCAGGATGCCCTGAAGAACCTCGCCGGGAAGGCTCATCCTCGCTCTCCATAATCCTCGGGAACCCTGCTGGCCGCCCACCAGCCGATCAGTGGCGCCGAAAGTTACGCAGGTCACGGCACCGCCGCAGCAGGAGCACAAATTAGGGGGACCTACAACCTGGAGGATCCGTGAGAGTAAAGCAGATCATGACCCCCAATCCCGCCAGCTGCACCCCGGAACGCACCGCCCGAGACGTGGCCGTCCTCATGCGCGATCGCGATTGCGGCTCCATTCCCGTGGTCGAGAGCGCCACCACCAATCGTCTGGTCGGAACGGTCACCGATCGCGATCTCGCGATCCGGGGGCTGGCGGCCGGCCTGGGACCCGAGACACCAGTTCGCGACCTGATGACACCTGAGCCAATCACCTGCGTGCCGGAGGACGAGATCGAGGACCTGCGGCAGGTCATGATCGAGCAACAGGTTCGCCGGGTGCCGGTCGTAGACATCGACGGCATGCTGGTCGGGATCGTGGCCCAGGCAGATATCGCACGCGAGGATGGTGCCGCCAGCGACCGGGAGGTGGGACGGATCGTCGAGGCCATCTCCGAGCCAAGGAGTGATCTTCCGGCGTAGGCGATGGCAGCCAGGCTCAACGGCGGGCGCGGGGGCGTTGCTCCCGCGTCGCCTTTGCGTGACCTTTCATTACGCCCATGATCCAACTCCGCTCCGCGGTGCTCACCGGCGCGACAGCCCAGCTCCACGGCCCTCCGGCACTAGTTGACCGCATGCACAACGAATTTCACGCTCTCCATACGAGCTGATCTACGCCAAGCCAGCGCGGCAACGGCTGGCGGAAATGGCCCTGACCAGCCGGGTCAGCCGTTGATGGTCTTCATGCCCGCCTCATGATACCGGTCGCCGGCCGCGGCACCCCTGGGCGCCACCTCCTCGATCTGTTCCAGGTCCAGCGGCGTGAGCTCGACTTCCAGGGATCGGAGATTCTCCTCGAGATAGCGCCGCTGCTTGGTGCCGGGAATGGGAACGATGTCGTCGCCCTGGGCCAGTAGCCACGCGAGGGCAAGCTGTGCAGGGGTACAGTGCTTCCGCTTCGCTATTTCTTCAACCCGTTCCACCAGGTCGAGGTTCTTCTGGAAATTCTCACCCTGGAAGCGGGGCGAGTTTCGCCGGTAGTCGTCCTCGGGTAGGTCCTCGAAGGTGCGGAACCGCCCGGTGAGGAAGCCCCGGCCAAGCGGGCTATAAGCCACGAATCCGATGCCAAGCTCCAGGCAGAGCGGCAGCACGTGATCCTCGGGATCGCGGGTCCAAAGCGAGTACTCAGTCTGCAGCGCGCTGATGGGATACTCCTGATGCGCTCGGCGGATTGTGGCGGGTGCGGCCTCGGAAAGGCCCAGGTAGCGGACCTTCCCCGCCCGCACAAGGTCGGCCATGGCGCCCACCGTCTCCTCTATTGGAACCGTGCGGTCCACCCGGTGCTGGTAGTATAGATCGATGTGGTCTACCCCGAGACGCTGGAGCGACCCGTCGCACGATTTCCGAACGTAGTCCGGCCGTCCATTCACCCCGAGAAAGCTGCCGTCTTCGCCCCGCTGGTTCCCGAACTTGGTGGCCAGCACCACTTTGTCCCTCCTCCCCCGGATGGCCCGACCCACCAGGCGCTCGTTGGTGAAGGGTCCGTACATGTCCGCGGTGTCGAGGAAGTCGATGCCGAGATCGAGGGCGCGATGGATTGTCGCGACCGACTCCTCGTCGTCGCGGCCGGTGTAGAACTCCGACATCCCCATGCAACCCAGACCCAGGGCCGTCACCGTCAACCCCTCATGGCCAAGCGTGCGCCTTTGCATTTACGATCTCCGTATAATTAAGTCGTCACTCGACAGTCGGTCGCCAGCCGAACGTCACGGCAGCCGTAATTGGTGACTCGCGACTCGTGACAGCTGAGAGTCGAACAAATACCCAAACCGCGCCCCGAGGCAACCGCGATGGATACCGACCGCCAGATGAACCGGATTTGCGTGTTCTGCGGGACCAACCCGGGATCGCGCCCTGAGTACGGGTCGGCCGCCCGCGGGTTGGGGAAGGTCCTGGCTACCGAGGGGATCGAGCTGGTGTATGGCGGCGCGAGCGTCGGAATCATGGGCCAGCTGGCTGACTCGGTCCAGGAGCACGGCGGCCACGTCACCGGGATCATCCCCCAACAGCTGGTTGAGAAGGAGGCGGCGCATACCGGGATTCGGAACCTCATCGTCGTGGCGTCAATGCACCAGCGGAAATCGCAGATGGCTGACCTGTCGGATGGGTTCATCGCGCTGCCGGGGGGCATCGGGACGCTGGAGGGTTTTTTCGAGATTCTGACCTGGGGGCAGCTTGGCATACACGCCAAGCCGTCCGGAATTCTCAACATCGAAGGCTACTTCGATGGGCTGACCGGATTCCTGGACCACGCAGTGCGGGAGGGCTTCCTGACCGAGGCGCACCGAAACGCCATCATCGTCGAGTCGACCCCCGCTGCACTGCTCAAGCGCATGCGGGCCTTTACTCCCCCGGAAGGCGAGAAGTTCATGGGCCGGACGAATCGGTAGCGGGTCATCGGATCAGCCCGCCTTTCCGCCCAGCGGTGGAGCGTGATCCTTGGTTGCGAACTCTGAGGGAGGCGGCCGGCGGCCGAACTCCTTCACGTACTCCCGGGTAAACTCCGCGCCAAGCAGAATGATCTGGGCCGAGTAGTAGACCCACAGCAGGAGAACGATCACCGAGCCGGCCGCCCCGTAGGAGGAAGCGAAGGCACTCGTACCCAGGTAGAGCCCGATCAGTAACTTCCCCACGGTAAAGAGGCCCGCCGTTACCAGCCCGCCAATCCATACGTCACTCCAGGCCAGCTCCACGTCGGGCAGCAGCTTGTACACCATGGCGAAGAGAATGCTGATCACAGTCAGCGAAACGATGACGTTCACGGCTTCCCACAGCACCGCCCCACCGGGGAAGGTCTCGCCCATGTAGGTATGCAGAGCCGCCAGGCCGGCGCTCACCAGCAGCGAGGTGAGCATCAGAAACCCCACTCCAACTACGAGGCCGAACGAGATCATGCGGTCAATCAGCAGCGCTCGAAGGAAGCTGCTGCTTGCCTTGGGCTTCACCCGCCAGATGGCGTTGAGCGCGGTCTGCAGCTCCAGGAACGCGCCGGTTGCCCCCAGGAAGAAGGTGACGAGCCCGATGATGGTTGCGGGCACGCTGGCCGATGGCTTGGCCGCACCCTCCAGCATCGCCTGCACCGCTACGGCCCCATTATGCCCGACCAACCCGTCGATCTGCCCCACGATCTCGCCCCGCACTGCCTCGGCGCCGAAGACCAGACCGGCCATCGCTATGGCCACCACCAGAATCGGGGCCAGGGAGAAGAGGGTGTAGTAGGACAGTGCGGCGCCCAAGTGGGGGACGTTGTCGTTCCACCACCCGGCAACCGCACGCTTCAGAACGGTCCACAATCGGCGCAGCGTCATGGCGAGAGCATACCCTGGAAGGAGACTATTGGCTACAGGCTCGGCGAATGCGAGATTCACATACACCCACTTCCTGGAGATCGCATGGCGCGCAAGCAGAGGAATCTGGCCAAGACTGCCGCTGCAATGGCAGCGACCGCGTTGCTAGAAAAGGCAATCAAGAAAGCCGCCGAAGATCCTCGAGTGCGCCGGAAGGTAAAGGCCGTAGGGAAAGCCCTGAAGAAGGGCGCCAAGGCGGCCGGCAAGAAGATCGCTAAAGCCATCAAGAAGCGGGCGCCGAAGATCGCCAAAGCCATGAAGAAACGGGCGCCCAAGGTCGGACGCGCCGCCGCCAGGCGGAAGAGCCGAGCCCGCGCCTGAGGCTTACTCAGCTCCCGTCGAGCGAGGCCGGATCCACCGGAGCGAAGAGATATGGTGTCTGCTCCAGCGACATGTAGAGACTATCGGGGGAAAGGGGAATATTGGCGCCAAAGTAGTGGTTGAGCACCTCGGGAATCACGTTCACCAGGGTGACCGAGTCGGCCAGAATCCGGCCGCCACCTTCGGGCAGGTAGAATGCACCGAACGCGCCGAACCGCTCTCGCGCCTGGGCTGGGGAGACGGTCTCGGCGCTCTTCGCGCTGGAGTAGCGAAGCGAGTTGGTTCCATGGTCGCCAACCAGCAGGATGATTGGAGCCGGTGAGGATCGCTGCACCAGGCCGGTGACCAATCCCAGGAGCAGGTCATTGAGACACTCGACCTGCCGTATGTACCCATCCCGCTTGACCGCCGCCGTTACACCGCTGCGAGGCCGTCGCAGCGCTGGACAGTTGCCGGCATTGAAGACGATGGGGCGGTGCGGATTCAAGACGTGGGCGAAGGCGAAGGTCGGCCCGGCGATCGACGGCACCTCCTGCAATCCCTCGAACGTGCGCTTCACATGATCCGCGTCGTGGCTGTAATCCGACGGTAATGCCGTCACCCGCACCAGCCAGCGACGCAGGTCGGAGCCGGTTGCGTCACGCAACGGGTCGACGCCGTGCCAGGCCTGGAACTCCGAGTCCGCGTTCCGGTTGTGCCGGGTGGAGATCCACCACTGGGAAGGAAAGAACAGGAATTCGTAACCCCGCTGCTTCAGGAACGCGGCCGCCCGGTTGTTCTCTACCAGATAGTTCGGGAGGGTGGGATCGGTCTCGTGGGGTCCAATCTCCTGGGTCAACGGGGTCAGGTAGCTGAAATTCAGCAGAGAGGGCAGCGAGAGGAGGGTGTGGACATAGTTGCTCCGCATCACCCGGGGAAGGGTGAATCCAAGCTGCACCAGGCTATCCTCGAATGCCCTGTTGTCGAACCCGAACCGCTCGCGCAGAACCGAGCTGTTGGCGTACTCATCCAGCACGATCAGATAGATGTCCCGCTGGAGCGCCGTATGCTGGGGCGCACGCGCGGACGGCTCCGACAGCGGCTGACTCAGACGTCGGACCAGTGCGCTCTGAGCCGTGGCTCCCCTGGTGCGGATCCCATGCAGGGCCGTCCGGCTCAGCATCCAGCCGGCTGCGAGCGTGCACGTCAGTGCCAGAAAAGTCGTGACCCGCGCGAGAGAAGCCGGTCGCCGCGCCAGCCACCAGGCCGCACCGACTGTGAGGGCCGCAGCGGCGGCTACGATGGCCAAGCCTGCGGCACCTGGCGCCCCCGCCTGCACCGACTGCGCCAGAGGACTGTAGCCGTAGAACCAGAAGATCATCAGAAACACGATCAGCGATACCACCGGCTTCTGAAGACGGCCTCTTCCCAGCAGCAGCACCAATCCGTAAAACACCGCGCACACCCCCAGCATGGCGGCGATCATCAGACTCATATCCCACAAATTCGAGCCGCCCGGATTGCGGGAAAGAACGTTCAGCAGGGGCAGGACAGCAAAGACAAAGGGATACAGCAGGCGCAGGCGGGCGGTCATCCACCATTTCCACGGGAGGACATGGCGTAGAGCCAGCGATCGGAACCCTCGATCGGCGATACCGACTCGACCGTGAAGTAGCGGGCGAAGGCCTGCTCGAAGCCATCCTTGGTATAGTGCGGAAAAATGTCGGGCCGGCTGAGGAGCAGACGCTTGACCTGGGAGTCGCTCTTGGGCACGAACTCTATGACGAGGCGCCTGCCGATCCGGCTCAAATAGCGGGCAATCTGCTCCAGCGGCAGATTGTGCCCGATCGCGAGATGATGGATCAAGGCCAAAGCCAGCAGCGCGTCCGCCGGCCCCCGGTCCTCGACTGACAGCCGTTCGCGGCCGGCCCAGCCCTGTGCAGGGGAGGGGTTGGTGAGGTCGAGCAGCAGGGGGAGGATGCCGGTCTCGCCTTCGGCGCGGACGCGCCGATGATTCCGCTCCACCGCTGCGGGATCTACATCGAATGAGATTACCTGAGGTGCTACCTCCCGAGCCGCTCGGCTGTACTCGCCCGTGTTGGCACCGAGGTCCCAGACGGTGCGGGGGCTCGCACGGCGCAGATAACCGATCACCAGGTTGCGCTTGTTCTGGCTTGCCGCGGCGGTGTAGTTGTTATCATCGACATAATCCGCCCATTCAGTTCCCGAGGCGCGCCACGACAATCGCCGCGTCGCGTCGCCCAGGTTCTTCACCAGAGTGAGCAATCCCTGGCGGCTCATACTCCGCCCTTTTGTAGCCGAGCCAACGGCCGTGTCGGAGTAGCGGCCCAGGGCCCAGGCGTGCAGATGGATGTGGAGCAGAGTGCTCAGTCTGGCCCAGGTGCGGCGAGGGAGGAGTGCACTTCCGAGGTCCAGCGGGATCCCGTCGATGTACGAGCGGAGCAGCTGACCGAATCGGATGTCCCGTGAGCTCATCAGCATCAGCGGCAGAAGGAAGTGCTGGCAGAATTGCTTGTAGGCCGGCCAAGCCTTCCCCTCCTCCAGTGGCGCGAAGGAGAGGGTGTCGATGAAAAGCGGGCGCCCTCCCTGGAACTGAACGTTGTACGCGCTGCTGTCCCGAAGAGTGAACCCCCGGGCGAGGGCGCGTCGCTGAATCTCCAGGGTCAGCGCGGCAGCATCCTGCAGCTGGCCGAACGACCACTCGTAGGGATAGGAGATAAAGCCAACCCGATCGGGCTGGAGTACAGCATAGGCCTCGGGACTGGCTGAGAGCTCCAGGCCCACCGACCGGTGAGGAACGAGCAGGCCCTCCGTGGCAAGCTCATCGTAGAGCCCTGAAGCGAGAAAGGCTTCAAAAGGCTCCCGAAAGCTGCTGTTGACCTGCCGGTAGAGGGTGCCGTCCCGGGTGTAGACGAAGCCGCTAGGGTCGCGGAACGACCCCTCTACGGCTTGCCAGCCCACCGGCCTCGACGCGGGACCAGGAGCTTGAAGAAGGACTTGAGCGCTTCACGCGCCCGGGAGGCCATAGCGAGGATGGAGAGCACGCCAGCGGCCACAAACTGCAGAACCAAGCTGCCCGTTGTCGGGTCGATGTACATAAGGTCCCCTGCTGAGGCGATGGTAACCGCGAAGTAACAGTTTAGTATAAACCTCCGCATTGGGGAAGCGGTGACGCAACACACCGTCCCTGAAGGTCATACGGTCTTCAGCTTAAGGAGTAGTTGGGACTACTCCGCATTGGGTAGCTGATCCACTGGCACTCCGCCGTTGATCCATACCGTTTTGATGTTCACAAACTCCCGCAGGCCATAGACGCTGAGCTCCCGCCCGTATCCCGACTGCTTGACGCCACCAAAGGGCAGCCTCGGATCGGACGCCACCATGCCATTGATGAACACCATGCCGGCCTCGAGCTCGCCGATGAACCGGTCCATCTCCCGTTCGTCGGTGGTCCAGGCGCTGGAACCCAGCCCGAACGGGGAGTCGTTGGCAATCCGGATCGCTTCGTCGATATCGCGGGCACGGAAGAGCAGCGCAATCGGACCGAAGATCTCCTCACGGTAGGCCGGAGAGACCGGGCTGACATCGGTCAGCACCCCCGGAGCGAAGTAGTACCCGGGCCGGTCGAGTGGGCGCCCCCCGGTCAGCAGTCGCGCGCCAGCACGGACGGACCGCTCGACCTGGTCACTCAAGCTCTTCACCTGGGCCTCGTTCGCCAGCGGTCCGACATCGGTGGCCGGATCCATCGGGTCGCCCACAACGAGGGCCTGCATCCCAGCCACCAGCCGGCGCTCGAACTCGTCCGCTATCGCACCTACTGCGATGAAACGCTTGGCTGCGATACAGGATTGCCCGTTGTTGATGGTGCGAGCCTTGACGGCGGTGCGTGAAGCCGCGTCGAGGTCGGCACTAGGCATAACGATGAACGGGTCGCTTCCACCGAGCTCAAGCACCGACTTCTTGATCTGCTTTCCAGCTGCGCTGGCGACCGCACTTCCTGCCCCGGTGCTCCCGGTCAGGGTCACGGCCATCACCCTCGGGTCCTCGATCACCCGCCGGACATGCTCCGTCTCGATCAACAGGGTCTGGAAACAGCCCTCGGGAAACCCGGCACGCCTGAAGATCTCCTCGATGGCCAGCGCGCACTGCGGTACGTTGGACGCGTGCTTGAGCAGAGCGACGTTGCCGGCTGCCAGGGCGGGCGCTGCGAACCGGAAAACCTGCCAGAAAGGAAAATTCCACGGCATTACGGCCAGAATCGGCCCGATAGGCTGGTACGCGATATAGCTGCGGGTGGCATTGGTCTGAACCACCTCCTCTGCGAGAAAGCGCTCCGCGTTCTCGGCATAGTACCGGCAGCCGCAGGCACACTTCACAGCCTCTTCGACCGCGGCCTTCAGCGTCTTGCCCATCTCGAGCACCATGAGTTTGGCGAAGCGCTCTTTTTCCGATTCCAGGATCTCGGCGGCCTTGAGAAGCAGTCTGCCACGTTCCGCCACCGGGGTGCGGCGGTATCGGCGGTAGGTATCGACGGCGCGCTGGATGCGCGCATCCACCTCCGTCTCCGAAAGCGGAGTGAAGCTGCGGACAATCTGGCCGTTGGCTGGATTAACGCTGGCGATAGATGGATGGATGGTGGCGGTGCTCATGACGCGATACGCCTTTCGTTTACACTGCTGTTGCTCACTTCAAGTGATCGAACGAACCGATGGCCGAGCCTAACAATGACATGCCTCCCATGCTGCGGGAGTGGCCGACCGAGCCTATTATCCCTGCACCATGAGCGCCATCCGAGCCCTACTCACCGAAAGTATCGACTACGCCGGCCTCTTTCCGCCGGCAGCTCTGGACATGGCCGCGGCCGTGCAGAACTACGCCCATTACCAAAATGAGCCTGCGGCCTGGGCACTGGGCCGGTTCGTGTTGCCGGCCAGCCGGCTCGGAGAGCTCGAGGTGGAAGTCGAGAGGTACGTTTCGGGGATTCCGACTACCCAACCCTGGCGGCTCGCGCTGCTTCCAGGTTCGGACCTGGCCGGAGACCTGGAGCTGATCGCCGATTTCAACCGCCGTCACGCCGTAGCCGCGCCTTCCCTTGTGGCGGACACCCTCGAATTGAAAGCTAGCTCGGTGCGGGGCATCGAGGACATCATGCACCGCATCCCCCGCTCCCTGCAAGCCTATGTAGAGATTCCCATTGACCCCGACCCGCGCGATCTTCTTGCAGCGATTGCCAAGCTCGGCGGCCGGGCTAAAGTTCGGACCGGTGGAATCACAAGAGAGGCGTTTCCCACCACGAGCGATCTGGTTCGTTTCGTACGTCGTTGCGCTGAAGCAGATTTGCCGTTCAAGGCAACCGCCGGCCTGCACCACCCTCTGCGGGCGGAGTACCGCCTGACCTACGCCCCTGACAGTCCAACCGGCACGATGTTCGGCTTTCTCAATCTCTTTCTCGCCACCGCGTTCCTCCGGGCTGGAATGGAAGAGACCGAAGCGGGCCGGCTGCTCGAGGAGGGGTCACCGAATGCCTTCCGATTCGATGATGCGGGGGCGAACTGGGAAGGGCATCGAGTCAGCTTGAAGGAGCTGGGCGAGGCTCGCCGTTTCGGGGTGGTCTCGTTCGGCTCCTGTTCGTTCAGCGAGCCGATCGGCGACCTCGAAGCCATTCACCTGCTAAGGTCGGGAGCGCAGCACACGTGAACGAGACCCACGATCCTGGGCGTACTTCCTGGGTGGCGTCTGCCCAGGGTCACCCGGACTTTCCGATTCAAAACCTGCCATACGGCGTCTTCCGGCAGCACAAGGCGAAGGGAGCGCCGTCCGTGGGGGTCGCGATCGGGGATCAGATCCTGGACCTGGCCGCTACGGCAGAGGTGGGTGCCCTTTCGGGACTCGCGGCTGAGGCCGCCCGGGCCGGGGTCGTCCCTTCGCTGAATCGGCTCATGGCACTCGGGCCGAATCACTGGTCCGCGCTCAGGCTTCAGCTCAGTGCGTTCCTTGCCGCCGATTCCGCGGCGCACCGGGCCAACCCGCGGCAGGCAGAGGGCCTCCTCCTCCCCATGTCGGACGCCGAACTATTGCTGCCGGCTCAGATCGGAGACTACACTGACTTCTACGCGTCGGTGCATCACGCCACCAACGTGGGCAGCATGTTCCGGCCCGACAACCCGCTGCTGCCGAACTACAAGTGGGTGCCCATCGGCTACCACGGGCGCGCATCCTCGATCGTGCCCAGCGGCACACAGGTACGCCGGCCTCAGGGACAGCTCAAGGACCCGAGCGCGGAGGCACCCGTGTTCGCGGCGAGCCGTGCGCTCGACTATGAAACCGAGGTTGGGTGTTTCGTCGGACCGGGCAACGCACTGGGGCAAGCCGTGCCGATCGCAGAGGCCGAAAAGCACCTGTTCGGGCTGTGCCTGGTAAACGACTGGTCGGCCCGCGACATCCAGACCTGGGAGTACCAGCCTCTGGGGCCGTTCCTGTCCAAGAACTTCGCCACCACGGTTTCACCCTGGGTGGTCACCCTCGAGGCGCTGGAGCCTTTTCGAGTTGCCGCATTCGAGCGGCCCCTGGGCGATCCAGCCCCGCTACCGTACCTGGAGTCTCCTGAGAATCGCCGCCGTGGAGGAGTCGATGTCACCCTCGAGGTTGCGATCCGTACCGCGCGCATGCGCGACGCAAACCTGGCTCCTCATCGATTGAGTCGCAGCCGGATGGCGGATTTGTACTGGACCCTTGCCCAGATGTTTACCCACCACGCGAGCAACGGCTGCAACCTTCAGCCCGGGGACCTTTTTGCCAGCGGCACGATCTCGGGTCCCACCAGGGAATCCCGAGGGTGCCTGCTGGAGCTAACCATGCGGGGGAGCGAGCCCGTCACCCTGCCCACGGGCGAAATCCGGAAATTTCTGGAAGATGGAGACGAGGTGATCATGCGGGGCTACTGCGAGCGCCCCGGCACCACCCGAATTGGGTTCGGCGAATGCCGGGGTGTAGTCATCGCGGGGTGAGCCGCCTCAGCTGCCGCTACTGTCCTCGGCCGGGTCTTCCGCCGGCGCTTCCTCTTCCTCCTCGCCACCACCACTCATTTCCCGAAGCTCGGCGGCTGTTCCGGGGCTGGCAAGATATTTCACGGCGAATCGGGCCAGTGTTGCCCCCGGCACGGCGCTCGGATCACTCTCCTTCTTGAGGGTCCAGAGCCCCAGGATGAAATCGGCATCGTCGTAAGCCGTTTTCTCCCACCGGACTGCCTTCGGCCGGAGGCTGGCGACAGTCGGGATGGGACCATTCAGGGTGACCTTTCTGGCGACCAGGTTCATGCCCTGCTTTGTATCGGACCACCTGAGCATTACCATGGGCGCCCGAGGCATTACACAGGCGGTAAAGGTCTTGCGCTTGTATACGTCACACTTGTGGCCTGCCACGGTTTCCGATCCCACCTTGTCACCGGTAAGCGTTATGAACGCGTCCATGTCGTCGGACGCAGACGAGTTGTCCGCGGCGGTGCCCAACCTCAGGTTTTCCTTGAAGCGGGCCTTTCCTCCGGCATCGAGTGCGGCGTATTCACGGGCCAGGTGAAAGCGGGCGTGGGGCTGACCTCGGCCTCGCCACCTTGTGAGCCCATGGTGTTGTACTTGTACTGTGAATCCCGGGTGACGATCACCAGGCTGCGCATCGTGTCTTTCTTTCCGCCCAGGTCCACAGGCATCACCAGGCGCACGATCCAGCGGTCGGGGGCCACTCCCGACTCCCACGTGGCCCCCTGCACCGCGCCTTCATTGTTCTTTAAGTCGTACACGATGTAGGCGGACTTCACTGCTCCGCCGGTAAACGCAAAGGGATTGTCCTGGGCGGCCGATGGGCTCGCGGCCATGAGTACGCCGAAGGCAACAACGAAAATGCGTCGCATGTGAAAAAGCTCCAAAACGGGTGGGGCCCCGAG